>Ga0326728_10022782_pt1 | contig 11573 bp, 9 predicted proteins | sample MB3enrmetagenome_FD_207602 | JGI IMG/M metagenome (GOLD analysis project Ga0326728, IMG submission 207602) | Lab enriched peat soil microbial communities from McLean, Ithaca, NY, United States - MB31MN | ecosystem: Environmental > Terrestrial > Soil > Wetlands > Peat | place: USA: New York... | reverse complement strand
GGCAGCAGCATCTTTGATTGGATGAAATCGATGTGCCCATCGCGCAGCAGCGCGGCCGAGTTCATCACCGTTTTGCCGGAGTCGGCTTCGGCAGGAGTGACCAGTCCGCAAATGACGGCGATGCCGCCCGTCTGCGCGGCGATGTGTTCGGCAGACTCGCGGTTGCGGGCAACGAACCAAGGGCGCTCAACCAGGTCGCGCGGCGGATAGCCGCAGATGGCGAGTTCAGGGAACAGGATCATTCCGGCGCCCGAGCTGCGCGCCCGCTGGGCAAATTGAATGATCTTGGCCGCATTGCCGGGGAAATCCCCAACCGTGGGGTTGATCTGGCCAAGAGCAATTTTCACAGGTCTAGTGTAAATGGAATGAGTACATCAAGAAATGCGGCGATCCGGGAGCCGGGATCATCCGCACATGGCTCCTAGCTGGTCGCGTAGTTTGGCCCGGTATCGCTGCCCGGCGGCCCGGGTTGAGGCACAGGAGTTACCGGCGGCGTACTTGACGGTGAGGCGGGATGCGCGTCCGGCACTTCCTCACCCGGACGCCTGAGAGTTGGCGCATTCACCGGCCGGTCCTCTCCTCCCTGCTTCTTGGCTAGCGAGGATTCTCCCAGATCGACTTCCTTCTCCACGCGGACAAGCTTCTTGCCGTCCACGCTTATGGTCTCGACGCGCACGACCTCATCGCCGACGAAGCGCACGAAATCGACATCCTGCGGCGGCACACCGTAAACCCATTCTTCGTAGTCGACCTCCCCATCCTTCTCGCGCACGCGCCGCGGAGGCCTGCCTTTGGCATACATAACCATTTCCTGGTTCATGCCGACGAGCACGCGATGCTGCTGAATGGCTTCCTTGATTTTCGGCGGCACGCTTTCAAGATAGGCTTCCAGCGCCGACTTTGCATCGAAGTCGAACACAGGGTATAGGAGCTTCTTCAGTTCGGGACCAGTCAGCTCGGGAACGTACTTATCGAAATAGAGGTCCACGTAGGAGCCACGCGCGTTCGCGGAAGCATCGTCCGGTGAGATGGGAACCGCCCCAGCCGATCCCCCCACCTCGATGTGTTGGTACCACTTCTTCCTCTTGATGGGTCCGCCATTGATCTCGAAGCGGATGTAGTCGCTCTTGATGAACACGTCGCTGATGCGGGCGCGGTCGCCGGGTTTTACCGCCGGGCCCCACATGGCCATCAACTGCTTCAGTTCGGTTCCGTTGGGCGTGACGACACCATTCTTCAACCTTAGGCCCATCTTCCCCATGGGAAAATTCGTGCGGATATAAACCAGTTCCGCATTGAAAGCGTGGAGAATCTCCTCCCTCGTTTTTTCGGACATTTTGGCACTCGGAGGATTTTCGGCCAGCAACAAGGCCGAAGCCAGCAGAAAAGCCGTCAAGCCCAACAGGGCGCGGAGAAGTCCGCCAGAAAGGCCCGGGCATGTGCGACACGACAGCATGGTCCACCACCCCTTGGTTTTCATTATAGATGCGGTCTACCGAAGGATGGCAGCCTCACGATACGAGTTCGGCTATGAAATCCGCAGGCCTTCCCGTGCCACCCGCAAAGGCAGCATCTGACCGCCGGCCTTCGCCACGGCTTCGGAAACAGCTTCTTTGGTTCCCTCCTCGACCATGAGAAGAACACAGCCGCCGCCACCTGCGCCGCAAACCTTGGCGGCGCGGCCGCCATGCTTGCGGGCCACATCGACCAATTTGTCGATCTTGGCTGTGGTAATGCCGGGTGCGTTCGTACGGCGCAGCTTCCATTCTTCCCCGATCAGCCGCGCCACGTCCTCCCAGTCATGTCTGAGGAAGGCCTGATGCATGTCTCGCGCAATGGCGACAATCTTGTCGAAGTTGCGGGCAACACGGCGGTCGCCATCGATATGCGCCTTGAAAACCTCCCAGTTATTGATTCCCGACTGCCGCGGCGCCCCTGTGTAGGCCAGCAGAAAGCGCATCTCGATCTCCTCCGCCGCCACCGGCACGGGAGCACGGTGAATGCCGTCGGCATTGAGATGAATGGCGCTGACGCCGCCATAGAGAGCGGGATAATAATCCTGGCAACCTGTCGGCACCTGGATCATCTGCGCTTCGATGTTCTGCGCGAGCATGCGAAGTCTTTCCAGATCCATCTCGCGGCCGGTGAAGCGCGCCAGCGCGGCGCAGGTAGCGATCATCATCGCCGAGGAACCGGAAATGCCGGCTCCAGCCGGGGATTCCGAATTTGTTTCCAGCCGAAACCCTTGCTCGGGCGCAAAAAAACTTACAGCGCAGGCGGCAAGCGTATGTTGACACTTGGCCTTCCCGTTCAACTCTGCCAGATCCGAAAAAATGTCATGGCGTCCAGTGTCCACGGATCGAAGTTCAATACCTTTGCCACTCAGCGGGGTGATCCGGCATGTGGTCAGGATTTCGAGCGCGAAATTCAAGGTGAGGGCGCCCGGGTGGAACAGATATAGAGGCCAGAGATCGACGGTCCCGCCGGCGAGATCGGCACGGCAAGGGGCCTGCGCCGTAATCACCGGAGCCGGCGCCTCGGGCTGCGCATGCGTTGCTCCCATGCAATGTTTTTACCACGGCCGCAAGTCGCTCGACGTGATCCAGCGCACCTCATTTTGTTAGGGCGACCGGCCTCCGCCCGCGGAACTCCCTGCCCGTGGCCCGTTCTCAGGTAACCCAGGCTGTGTACTTCGGTAACGGGCAGTTGTACTTCAAGCACCTCCGAGTAAAGGGCCGTTCAAACCTACAATATTAGGAAGCGGACCAGCGCCCCCCACGCCCAAGCCGACAGGACTGTTTCTTGCCGTTCAAACTGCCGATTCCCGCGCGTATTCCGCTGCTGTACGTAATCCTCGGCGTGCTGCTCACCATTAGTGTGCTGCCCATGTATTTCTACTCGGCGCGCATCGAGGAGATGAACCGCGAGCGCCTGAAGACCAACGAAATGTTGCTGCAGAATACGGTCACGCGCTCGCTGGCCGACGACATTTCCCAGCACCACGAAGGGCTGCGGATGATGCTGGCCAATCTCTCGTCGTCAGTGCAGGTGGAAAGCGGCAACGACCTCGGGGGACAACATATCGAGACTCCGGAACTGCGTGCCCTGCTCGAAAATTTCGTGTCTTCTTCGAACGAAATCGACTACGCCACGCTCCTCAATGCCGATGCCAGGGGCATTCAGGCGGGACGAATCGAGCGCGATGCCTTCCTGAATAACGAGTTGGACGCAGCCTTTATCGTGGCGAGACAGGGACTCCCTTACAATGGCCAGCCGCTGACGGTGGGAAGCGGAAAGTCGGCACGCACCGTGATGCTGGTGAGTTCGCCGATCACCTACGCAGGACGCTTTCTGGGAATGATCGGCACAGTGGTCGATCTCGACTACCTGATCCGTCAACTTCGAGAAGTCAGCTCGACGGGTCTGATGCCGTACGTTGTCGACAGACGGGGCAGACTTGTGGCCACCTCCGACCCGCAGTTCGCCACCGGCCAGGACATGACCCAGTTCGACATCGTAAAGAGCTTTGGCGAGGAGGGCTGGCGGGCACAACTGGCAGCCACCCGCGAATTCACCGTCGATGGCGATAAACCGGGCAATAAACCGGTGGAGATGCTCGGCACCTACAGCCCCGTGACCTCGCTCGACTGGGCCGTGGTGGTGCAGAAACCGCGCGCCGAGGCCTATCGCGGTATTTATGAAATGCAGCGCACTGGACGCCTGCTGGCGATGCTGGCCGTGTTGGTCAGCGTGGGTGTGAGCATTTTCTCGGCGCGGCGCGTCACCAATCCCCTGTCGGTGCTGGCGCAGTCCAGTCGCGCCATCGCACGCGGCGACTTCTCGCAGCGCGTCCATCTCAAGACCCGCACGGAAATCGGCGAGCTGGCGACGACGTTCAACACCATGTCGGACGAACTGGAACAGTTCGTTCAGGACCTCAAGCGTGCCGCCGAAGAGAACAAAGCTTTGTTCATGGGTTCGATCCAGATGCTGGCCGGAGCGGTCGACGCAAAGGATCCCTACACTCGCGGCCACTCTGACCGCGTCACCCGGTACTCGGTGATGATTGCCCGGGAACTGGGTATGGATGCCGCATTCCTGGAAGTCGTACAGGTTTCGGCCCAACTGCACGATGTGGGCAAGATCGGCATCGGGGACCACATTCTCACGAAGCCTGGCGCGCTCACCCCGGAAGAATTCGAGATCATGAAGACGCACACCACCACGGGCGCGAACATCCTGCGCCCGGTTCGGCAGTTACGCGAGATGCTGCCCGGCATCGAATTGCACCACGAAGCGCTCAACGGGCGCGGCTACCCCTACGGGCTGAAGGGTGACGACATTCCGCTCCTGGCGCGGATTATTGCCGTTGCCGACACCTTCGACGCTCTCACCACCAACCGTCCCTATCAGAAGGCGCACAGCGCCGACGACGCGCTCCGCATTATTCACAAGCTCTCCGGAGAACGCCTCGACCCAACCGTCGCCGCCGCCTTTATGTCCGTGTTTCACCGCGGCGAAATCCGTCTGCACGAAGCGGCGGCGTCGGCCCCGCAGCCTGCCCACGCTGCCAGCGTGCCTGCCCCACCCACGCCTGTCGACCCGATCGCACTCGCGACCATGAGAACCTAACCAGATTCGTAATTGGTAATTTCTAATTTGTAATTTTGGTGAGCTTTCTTGCGGCAGGCCGCGATCCCCGTAAGCGCCAGTGTTTTCTAATTACCAAATTACAAATTACACAATCACAAATTCTCCTCAGCGCTTCTCATATAATCGGGGCTGAATGATTCAAACTCTTTTTGGCAGCCTGGACGAGCCGCAGAAGCCCAGTTTTTTTGAGCGCATGAAGGAGGCTGTCTCGCGCACCCGCGAGAACCTCGCCGAGCGCATCGAGGACGTCGTATCGATCGGCAAGGAGATCGACCGCTCCACGCTCGACGATCTCGAAGCCACCCTGATCGGTGCGGACCTTGGCATAACCACCACGCAGGAGATCCTCGACAAACTCCGCGATAAGGCCGACCGCAAGCAAATCAAAGATGTAAACGAACTGAAGCGGCTGCTGAAAGAGGAACTGCTGGCGATTCTCACCTCGACCCCGGAGCGGCCAGTGGCCCGCGTTGATGGCACGCCGGAAGTGATCCTGGTTGTCGGCGTGAATGGAACCGGCAAGACCACGACGATCGGCAAGCTGGCGCAGGTGTTTCGCGGCCAGGGAAAAACCGTGCTGCTCTGCGCGGCGGATACGTTCCGCGCGGCCGCGATTGAACAACTCGAGATTTGGGGCCAGCGTACCGGAACCGAAGTGGTCAAAACGAAAGCTGGAGGCGATCCTTCGGCCGTGCTCTTCGATGCGCTGCAAAAAGCAGTGAGCCGCAAAACCGACTACGTAATCGTTGACACTGCCGGCCGACTGCACACTAAGCAGAACCTGATGCAGGAACTCGAGAAGATGCGCCGCACCGCCCAGCGCATTGTGGCCGGAGCTCCGCATGAAACCTTGCTCGTCATGGATGCCACCACCGGTCAGAACGGGTTGCAGCAGGCGCGGCAGTTTACCCAGTCCGCGGGAGTGACCGGCATTGCGCTGACCAAACTCGACGGTACAGCGAAAGGCGGCGTGGTCGTGGCGATCTCGCGCGAATTGGGATTGCCGGTAAGGTTTGTGGGCGTAGGCGAGAAGGCGGGCGATTTGCTGCCCTTCGATGCAACAGAGTTCGTCGATTCGCTGTTCGCGTAAGAACGGCGCTCGACCCTGGCGTTCGCGATTCGCCTTTCGGCGAGGAGCATCTGCCACGGAGGCATGAGGACATGAAGAAGCGAAGTAGGTCGGCTTCCCTGATCCAAAGGCTGCTGAACAAATTGAAGCGGCTGGTCCAGCGCAAACCGGAACCGGAAGACCCGTACGCCTACCGCATGGCTCCCGTTAAACGCCCGCCGCATGGACGCAGTGGAGCGGCTGTGGCGGAACTGGATGAGCAGTAGAGTCGACCGATGATAGATTCAGCGCGCGAGCGTACTTCTGTAGTCTGACTTCTTACTTTTGACTGCCCTTTGCGTTAGTCTTTAGGGGTCCATGACTGCCCCCACCACAACCGACGAACAATTCATGCGGCGGGCTCTCGATCTGGCGCGAGCCGGAATTGGCCTGGTATCGCCGAATCCAGCGGTCGGCGCGGTCGTGGTCGATTCTTCGGGAACGGAAATCGGAGCCGGTACTCATACTTACGATGGCTTGAAGCATGCCGAAATCCTGGCTCTCGAGCAAGCCGGGGCTCGCGCGCGCGGCAGCACTCTCTATCTCAACCTCGAGCCCTGCTCGCATCACGGGCGCACGCCGCCATGCGCCGACGCAGTCGTCGCCGCCGGCATTAAGCGCGTCGTCTGCTCCATCCAGGATCCAAATCCGCAGGTCGCCGGCCAGGGATTCGCAAGACTGCGCGCCGCCGGCATTCACGTCGAGGCCGGACTGCTGGAAGCCGAGGCCAAAAGATTGAATGAGAGCTTTGCCAAATTCATCCGCCATCGCTCTCCGCTCGTCACCTTGAAGGCTGCCATGACGCTGGACGGCAAGATCGCGCCCCCGCCTCCGGGCTCGCCCGTGCCCGCCGCAGGCGCTGCCGGAGGCTCAACCGGCGGCTGGATCACCGGCGAAATCGCCCGCAAGTATGTACACGAGTTACGCCACGAGCACGATGCCATCATGGCGGGCGTGGGCACGGTGATTGCCGACGATCCGCTGCTCACCGATCGCAGCGGCCGTCCGCGACGCCGCCCGCTGCTGCGCGTGATTCTCGATTCCTGGCTGCGTTTGCCGGAGGCATCCCGCCTGGTAAAAACGGTTCAAGGCGATGTGCTCATCCTCTACTCGCAAGCCGACGACAAGCGCAAGCAGGAACTGGAGCGGCTTGGTCTGCGCGTCGAAAAGGTCGCGGGCCAGGCCGACGGCCGCCCGAACCTTGTCGATGTCATGCGTCATCTCGCCAATTACGAGATCACCAGCGTGCTGATCGAAGGCGGGGCGACCGTCAATTGGACGGCATTCTCCTCTGGCGTGGTGGATAAGTTGTTCCTCTTTTACGCGCCGAAAATTCTGGGCGAGGGAGCGGTGCCGTTCGTGGCCAGCCCAGAGCAGGGGCACGCGCACATTGTTTTGCAAGCGCGCAATCTCCAACTGCATAAGTTTGGCGAGGATTTCGCGGTCGAGGGCTATTTGCGCGACCCGTATAGGGATTGACTAGGTTTGTCATTCCGAGCGCCCTGTTTTGGCGCGAGGAATCTGCTCTTTCTTGCCACCCGGCAGAAAGCAGATTCCTCGCCCACTCGCTTCGCTCGGGCTCGGAATGACAACTCTTGAGATGCACTGGAGGTCACCATGTTTACCGGAATTGTCGAAGAAGTAGGCAAAATCACAAAAATCGCGCAGCACGGCGAGAACCGCCGTATCACCATTGAAGCGAAGAACGCCCCAAAAGAACTGGGCACGGGTCACAGCATTTCAGTCAGCGGAATTTGCCTGACCGCGCTCGATATTAAGCCCGGCTCTTTCTGCGCCGATCTCGCCCCCGAAACCTGGCTGCGCACTTCGCTCTCGCGCATTCACGAAGGGGCCCTCGTGAATCTCGAGCTGCCCATGAAAGCTGATGGCCGCTTCGGCGGCCACATCGTTCAGGGACATGTCGACGGCGTCGGCAAGCTGATCGCGTTCGAGCGCATTAAAGATGCGGAAGGCCGCGACTCAGAGAACTGGTGGCTGCACATCGAGATCCCGCCCGACGTAGAAAAATACACAGTGTTCAAGGGCTCGATCACGATTGAAGGCATCAGCCTCACAGTCGCCAAGCTTGAAAAGGACCGCTGCACCATCGCGATCATTCCTCATACCGTCGAACTCACCAACCTCGGGTCCCTCAAGCCGGGGGACCCGGTAAACCTGGAAGCCGACGTAATCGCCAAGTACGTAGAGAAGATGATGAAAGGCGAACCATCGCAGAACTCGCTGTCAGTGGAAAGCCTGGTCGCACAGGGATTCTAGGACGTGGGGATGCCAGTCAGAGCAAGCACCGGATTATAAGTGGGAGGAGCGGTCACTCCTCCCTGTTTTAGATGCGTGACTCGTATGCACCACCTTATTGAACTCTTCGGTCCGACGCTTCATCTTCCCGGCTGGACGTAGTGCACGCCCAGCTGATCGAACAGAAAACTGGCAACGTCAGCAGACTGTTCGATTTCCTCGTCAAGCGCAGTCCCGATCCCGTGCCCCGCACTCGCCGTGGTGCGCAGCAGGATGGGATGGTCGGAAGCGTTTGCCGCCTGCAAACGCGCGATCATCTTGCGCGATTGCATCGGGTTCACGCGATGGTCGTTTTCTCCCGTCAGGAAGAGTATCGCCGGATACTTCGTTCCATCCTTCACGTGATGGTACGGGGAATAAGCGTAGAGAGCGCGGAACTGCTCCGGATCTTTCACCGTGCCAAATTCGGTGATATTGAAAGCGCCGTTGGGATCCAGTTCAACCCGCAGCATGTCATAGATGCCAACGTAAGACACCACGGCGCGGAATAACTCCGGCCGCTGGGTTAGCGCTGCGCCCATGAGCAATCCGCCATTACTGCCGCCTTCAATCGCAAGATGCTCGGGCGTGGCGTATTTGTGGTCAATCAGGTATTGTGCACAGGCAATGAAATCGTCAAACACATTCTGTTTGTGCGTCAGATTGCCCGCCCGGTGCCACTCCTCGCCGTACTCCCCGCCGCCGCGAAGATTGGCCGAAACGTAAACTCCGCCCTGATCCAGCAATATGCGACCCGAAGCACCCAAGTAATAGGGCGATTCATTCACGCCATAGCCACCATAGCCGTAAAGGACGGTCGGATTCGAGCTGTCGAGCTTCGTTCCTTTGCGACGAATAATACTCATGGGAACGCGCGTGCCGTCTCTCGAGATGGCAAAGTCCCGGACAACTTCCGCATCGTCGAAGTTAAAGGGCGAGGTTTCGACAAGGGCCGTGGGCACCAACTTGTTTTGTGCGGCATCGAATCTCTTCCAGGAAGCCGGCTCCAGATAACTGGCAACGTACATCAGCACATCGCCACCGTTGATTGGCACCACGCCGCGGATCGCGGAAACAGATGGTGCAATTGTGTTCCGCAGCTCCCCCGCCTCGCTGAATACGCGCAGGCGGTTCGGGCCGCCGACGATGTCCTTCACGTAAAGCTCACCTTGGGCGGGTACGAAGCTCTCGATGGACCCCCGCGAATTCTCGTCGGAACCGGAGGTCTGCTCCACGATCACTTTCGCCTGTGCCAGCGGTTCGGTAGGTTTTGCCAGCTTGAGAATGCGTCCGCGCGGCGCATTTTTGCGCGAAAGCATATACAACGCCCCATCGGGCCCGATTTTCGCCGAGACGATCCCGTCGTCAAAATGCGTAACCTGCGTCCAGTGGCCAGACGAGTCCATTACATAGTGCGCGAACTCGCCGCCATCGCCGTTCGCCACAGAGGCCAGCACCCAATGCCCGTCGTCGCTGGTGCTAAGCTCAATCTCCGCGATGCGAGGAAAATCCTTGCCAATAACATAGGTGTCCAGCTTCGGATCCTGACCGAGCTTGTGGAAATACACCTGCTGAAAAAAATTGGCGTCTTCCTCCGGACGTTCATTCCCCTGCGGATAGCGCGTGTAGTAAAAACCGGAGTTATCCGCCTTCCACGCAATGCTGCCGCCGGCGGTTGCGAAATTTACGCGCGGCACCACCTCGGCCAGTTTCTTCCCGGTGGCGACTTCAAAAACGTAACCGTTGCTGTCTTCCGAACCATTCACCGAGGCCGCAACCGCGACATATTTCCCATCGAGAGATGGAACGTAATAATCCACCGCCAACGATTCCTTGGAACTCGCGTTATTCGGATCCCCATTCGGATCGAAGATCACTCTGGCGCTTGCCGGATCGTCCGCCGACCGCATCGCCACCAGCTTCGGCTGCTGTTGACGGGGATCGGAGTACATGCCAAACAGCATGCCCCCCTTGAACTCGAGACTCTGGTAGCTGGGCGAACTCTGGCCGATTAGAGACCGTAGCCGCTCCTTGATTTCCGCCCGCGCCGGAAGGCTATCCAGATACGTCCGAGTGCGTGCATTCTCCGCGCTGCTCCACTGCTTCACCTGAGGATCGTCCCAGTTCTCCAGCCAGCGGTAGTCATCGCTTACTTTCACGCCGTGATATTCGTCCGTGACCGGGTGTTTCGGCGTGTCGGGCGCTTTCGGCAACAACGGGCTCTGCGCCAGAGCTGCCAGCGCGAGGACACAGGTGATCAGGCAAATCCGGAATGAGATTTTCATGCGATATTTCCTTTAGGGCGTTGGTATTGTGTTCCGGTGGGGCAGTAGTTTGCAAGGCCAAGCGACCTAAGGAAAGGCGAGTGCAGTTTTTGTTAGCGCCGGCGCTGCGGCGGAACCTGGAAAGCTCGACCGGCCCCACGTTCACTACGCTTCCAGCTTCAGTTCATCAAGCTCCAGGAACTCCTGAATGACCGGGTGGTCAGACTTTTCCATTTCCTTGTAGGAGCCGAAAAAGATTGCTCTTGCTTCGTGCAGAAAAACGATGCGGTCGGCGAGTTTCTTGGCCAGCCGCATGTCGTGCGTGACCACGACCGAGGTTAAGTGCAGCTGAATCTTCAGGCGTGCGATCAGGTCGCCGAGCAGGTTCCCCATCAGCGGGTCGACCATCGTGGTCGGCTCATCGTAAAGCACGCACTCCGGTTGCGCTGCCAGGGACCGGGCGATGGCCACCGAGCGCCTCATCCCCGTGGAGAGATCGGAGGGCAACTGATCGCGCATCTCCTTGACCCCGACCATCTGCAGCAGCCCGTCAATCACCTGGTAGATCTGATCCTCGGAAAGTTCTCCACGTTCGCGCAGTGGGAACGCGACATTTTCGCCCACGGTCAGCGAGTCGAAGAGCGCCCCATTCTGAAAAACCATCGTGACTTTCTTGCGAATAAGCTCGAGCTGCTCCTCGCCGTAGTCAGTGATGTCCTCACCGGCGACAATAACGCGGCCCGAGTCCGGCTTCAGGAAACCCATGATGTGGTGCAAGGCAACCGACTTCCCCACCCCGCTGCGTCCCAGAATGCAGACCATCTCCCCCGGCAAAACGTCGAAACTTACGTTCTTCAAGACTTCCCGCGAACCGAAGGCCTTCGAAACATCTTTGAATTCAATATAGGGAGGTACTCGATCTGCCGGAACCATCTGCGGTGCGCCCATGCTGAACAGAATGGCATGAGATGGCAGCCGCGCTCAACCGCGTGGGACGACAGGGCCTCGACACGCGTCTTCATGGCCGTGATTATGGGAAAGCATAAGTCCTTATGGTGCGCTAGACCAAAGTAACCTATCCAGCAAGCACGAATCGGCGGGAAGATAGATTGTCTCTCTGCACCTTAGGGCAGGTAAAGCATGCCGCAAAAGTTCATGGATGTGCTCATGTTGGGGCGCTGTTCTCACGAATTCTCTTGGCCTCGCCGTACTTCTAACGGAGATTACTACCAGGTCTGCCTGCTCTGCGCGGC
>Ga0326728_10022780_pt1 | contig 11574 bp, 9 predicted proteins | sample MB3enrmetagenome_FD_207602 | JGI IMG/M metagenome (GOLD analysis project Ga0326728, IMG submission 207602) | Lab enriched peat soil microbial communities from McLean, Ithaca, NY, United States - MB31MN | ecosystem: Environmental > Terrestrial > Soil > Wetlands > Peat | place: USA: New York... | reverse complement strand
ACGAGCAATTTCGTGAAGGGAATGGTGTGGGTAAACGGCCACGCGCTGGGACGCGTGTGGAACATCGGCCCGCAGAAGACGCTTTACCTGCCGGGCCCGTGGCTGCATCCGGGAGCGAACGAGGTGATTGTCTTCGATCTTGACGGCGCGCCGGGTAGAACCGTCATCGGCAAGACAAAACCGATTCTGAATGCTCCGGTGCAGAAACCGTAAGCGCAAACCCCGCTCAAGCAGAGCCTGGACGGGGCACGCCAATCCACAATTGCGCTTTAATCCATGGCTGGGACTTCGGCGACCTCAGGAGCTGGCAGGAGTTCCCTTGCCATGCCGCGAACCTTGACACGCTCGCGGAGCGCCAGGATGACCTGGCAGCCGAGGATCACGAGGACCGGATCGACCGCTCGCAACTGGTAGGGCTCAGGGTGCGAGAAGTAATACATGAGCGGAAAAAGAAAGAGCACGCCTGCGTAACGGATGGCCTCGAACGGAGTGTCGCGCCACGCCATCAGGATTCCCAATAGACCGAGCAGCGTGAGGCAGGTGGCAAAGGGAATGTTGGCCGGGTCCATGGGCTCCAGCGCGAGGTAGTCGCGATTGAAGCTCCAATATCCGGTCCAGATGTAAACGGCGCGGCGCAGGCTCATCCACGCGTACCAGGCCGGATGGTCGTGGATGTATGCATCGGCCTGCTGCGATTTGAGTTTCATGTAGGCGAGTTCGCCCATGGAGTTGTATGCGGCGAGTTCCTGTGCGTTATGAAGCGGGTGCAGATCGTCGCTGGTCCAGCGCAGGTCGTAGCCGTTATTGCCCATCCAGAGTTCAAGGCCCATGTTGTCGCGCATGGGGATGAAGCGATGAAACGTCACTGCATTACGGATGATCCACGGGGAAATCGCCGCCGCCATCGCGACACAGGCAACGCACCCCGGCAGGAACCAGCGTTTGCCCTCGCGCAAGAGCCGCCAGCAGGCCAGAGCGAGCAGGAAAGGGATCACAATCAGCACCGAGGGTTCGGTGAGCCCCGCAAAGCCGGCGAGAAGGCCAAAGCCAGCCCACAAGGCAAGCCGCGGAGATTGCTCCATATGCTGCGCCAGCACCAGCAGCCAGCAAAGACAGAGCAGCAGCAGATGCGTGGACCAGGCCCACGCCGCCGAGAAATAGATGCCGTAGGGGAAGAATGCCCAGACCCATGCCACCCACCAGGCCGCGCGCTCGCCAAAGCTGCGGCGGGCCATGAGGAAGATAGGGATGCAGGCCAGGGCGTTGAGCACGCAATTGAGCGCGTGCACCGCAAAAATCGATCCCGGAGTGTGCACGCCAAACATGTGAAAGAGCGCCGCAACGATCAACGGGTACACCGGCGTCATCATCACTGAAGGCTGCGTCGAATCCAGCGTGCTGCCGAACCCGTGACCCGTCAGCAGATTCTCCGCCATGTTGCCGGGCTCCCAGGCGTGGATGTGGTCGGCATCCATCAGATTCTCAAAGTTGCGGAATGGAGTCACGGCGAGGCGAAGCATGCACGCGACCAAGACGATCAGGGCGAGCATGCGCCACGTCTTGGCCAGGCGTTCCGCGGGGGGGGTTGGAACCGTCTCAGTCGGCATTTGCACTTTTATGTATGGACGGGCGTACCGATCGTCTTGATTACATGGGAAAGGCTTTTTTATAAAGAATCCATAAATAAAATACCGCTCCGCACCAAGAACATACATTTTTGCCTGCCGGCTCAGCGCAGTAAGCGTCCCATGGAACGCGATATTCTGCTCGATCCGAAAGATAGGCCGAGCCTACTGTCCAGCCCCTTTCTGGATCAGGTGGGTGGTGGAATGGCCTTCGACAAGCGGTATGATCCTGACTTCTCCGCCCCATGATTCCACCTCTTTGGCGCCGACCACTGTATTCAGGTTGTAGTCGCCGCCCTTCACAATCACATCGGGCTTGACGGCAACAATCAATTCCAGAGGCGTCGGCTCGTCAAACACCACCACAGCGTCGATGGCGGCCAGGGCAGCCAGAACTGCAACTCGTTCGCGCTCGCCAACGATCGGCCGGTTGGGTCCTTTGAGGGCGCGAACGGAGGCGTCGCTGTTCACCGCGACAATCAGCTTGTCCCCGTAGCGGCGGGCCTGCTCCAGCAAGGTAATGTGGCCGACGTGCAGCAGATCGAAACAGCCGTTGGTAAACACCACGCGCTCGTTGTTGGCTTTCCACATCACCACGCGGTCGGCCAGTTCCTCGCGGCTCAAGGCCTTGTTCGCGGCGTAACGAGCGATCTCAGGCGCCAGCGCGGCCAGCAGTTCGTGCTTTTCCACCGGCACCGTCCCCACCTTGCCAACAACAATGCCGGCGGCCACGTTGGCCAGTTGCACCGCCGTCTCCGGTGAAATTGCAGACGCCAGGCACAAGGCCAGAACCGCGATCACCGTATCTCCCGCGCCGGAGACATCGAAGACTTTGCGGGCCACCGCGGGAGCTGTCAGGATTTTGCCGGGCCGCACCAGGGCAATGCCCTTTTCACTCAGGGTCGCGGTCAGGAATTCCAGATCCAACTCCCGTACCATCGATTCCGCCGCATTCAGCGGCTCTTCGATGCCGTGCACGCGCGTCCAGTCTGGATCCCGAGCCGCCGCGGAAATCTCCGCCAGATTGGGGCAAATCGTGGTTGCGCCGCGATAGCGCGAAAAGTCAGGGCTCTTGGGATCCACCAGAACCGGGATACCTTTTTCGCGAGCCGCCTGAATGAGAGCCTGGCAGACCTTGGCGGAGAAAGAACCCTTCGCATAGTCAGAAAGAACCAGCGCATCGCACCCGGGAAGCCGGGCCAGAACGCGCTGAATCAGGAGGTCATAGTCAGCCTGCGGTCTGGGGTCCGATCGTTCGGTGTCGAGGCGCAGCATCTGCTGCTGGCCGCCCAGGATGCGTGTCTTGACAATCGTAGGAAAGCCTTCGGAGACGATGAAGTCCGAAGCTATGCCGTGGCTGCGCAGACTCGCCTCCAGGACTTTCCCGTTCACATCATCGCCGGTAAAGCCCATGACGCAGGTCTGCGCACCCAGTAGCGCCATGTTCATGGCCACATTGGCCACGCCGCCCGGCCGGGCGCTCCTGTAGGTCACATGAACCACGGGCACAGGCGCCTCCGGCGAGATGCGCCCCACCTCGCCCCAGATGTACCTGTCGAGCATGACGTCGCCGACCGCAAGCACGTGCTTCTCAGCCCACGAATGCTCTATTGCGTGAATGACTTCGTTCAGTTGTTCGATCATCGCGGCTCTCGGGCGAAAATTCCCTTTCTTCAGGCAGACTCCTGCGCGCCACCCGGCAATGCAGGCACGAACTCCCGCCCCACGTTCCCATCGACCTTGAGAACGCCGCGCACCGACTCCATCACGCGTTCCGGAGTTACCATGCGCATGCAAACCGGGTCATTGCAGGCAGAGTTCTTCTGGTTTGCGACACTCACACAGGGCGAGCAGGCCAGCTCTGCCGTAATCGCCTCCGTATTGCCCAGGCTGCCATAGAGCCTCGGCGTCTCCGGGCCGAACAGCACAATCGACCGGATGGGCGTGATGGCCGAAAAGTGCGCAGGACCGCTGTCGTTGCTGATCAATACGGCGGATAGGTTGTAAAGCGGAATCAAGGCCTGGAGCTTATGCATTCCGGCGAAGCTGCGAACGCGCGGATGGGCAATGGCTTCCTGCATGCCGAGAGCCTCTTCGCGCTCGCTGGGCGAACCGGTAATCAGCACCAGCGCATCTTCCCACTCGCGCACGACCATTTTGGCCAGCGCGGCAAAATTCTCTCTCGGCCAGCGCCGTTGTGGCAGCATCTCCGAGCTGTTGGGATTGATGAGCACAATACGGCAATGCTCCGGCTCATATGCGGGATACACCTCGCGAACCAGCCCGCGCACAAATTCCAACTCGCTCTCCGGCACATGCCGCAACGGCACGCGGATCTCCTCGTCAGACACGTGGGTCTTGGAGTACGGCACTTCCGGCTTCGCAGCCAGAAGCGCATTGACCATGCATACAAAATTCTTGGCCGTGTGGATGTGGCCGTTGAAGTTCACGCGGTGGGTCATCATCTCGCCGCGGTAGAGCCCTTCGCTATGAAAGCGGTAAAAGCCAACGCGTCTTTTTGCGGCTGTGAGGCCGGTCAGAAGCGCGGAGTAGCGCGAGAACAACTCCATGTCCACGACCGTATCGATCTTCGCCTTGCGCACCCACCTCAAAAAGCGCAACGAGTCCAGCGCCAATGAAGTCAGGCCATGGTCGCGAATGGTGACGATATTCGACTCGGGAACCGTATCCAGCAGGCGCAGGCTGTCGGCGTTCCGCTCGAAAATCAAAAAGAAGATCTCCGCTCCCAGTTCCCTCTTGGCCTTTTCCAGCGCGGGGTTGGCGATCACCGTGCTGCCCATCTCTGAAAGCTCGATAAAGAGCACCCGCTCCGGCTTCTCCGGACCCTTGCGGCTCCCCAGCAATCGCATCAACTGGGTACACAAAAAGCACAGCGGCACGCCAATCCAGTAATCGACCGCCCGCATGGTGTTCAACTTCATTTTGCCGATCCTTCGCCGCTCTCGGGTGATGGATTTTTTCTTATTCCTGGCCATCCCCGTTGCTTCTCCAGGTTGATCGGAGCCGGGTGGTTCAGGCGGATGCTTTTCGAGGCGTCGCTTTCTCCATTCAACGCGGGCACACACAACCCGGTCAAGTACAGCTCTTGATCCTTCCAGCGCGGCTGAACGCGCCGGCAGCCGCATCTTTATAACATCCATGTTTTTCCTGCGGCTCGGGGTTTCCACGCTATCCTGAATCTGCTCCCCGGAGGCCCGCGCATGCTTTCCCTTACTGCCGCACCGCCCGCCACTCCCACGCCGGTGGAAGAGATCGCGGCGGGAATCTTGAATATTAGCGTCTTGCACGACCTGCCGCTGGAAGACCGGTTGTGGCTGGCGGGCCACGGCCAGGAGGTGGTTGCGAATCCCGGCGACATTCTGTTTGAAGAAGGCGCGCCTGCCGAGCACATGGTGCTGATCCTCAAGGGCGAGATCCATGTGCGGCGGCAGCACGGCGGCCCCATGGCGCTGTTTATCGGCCGCATGGGGCAAATGACCGGCATTCTGCCGTTTTCGCGGATGAAGGGTTACGGCGGGCAGGGATTTGCCGTATCGCCGGTGTGGGCGCTGCTGATTCATCGCTCGGTTTTTCCTGAGATGCTGACCGCCATTCCTTCCATGGCGCAGCGCGTGGTGTCAGTGCTGCTGGACCGCGTGCGCGAGGTGACGCGCATCGAGCAACAGGCGGAAAAACTCACGGCCCTGGGTCAGTTGGCGGGAAATCTCGCGCATGAACTGAACAACCCCGCCTCTGCCGCGCAACGCGCCGCTGCCAGTTTGCAGACGGCCCTGCGCGCCAACCGCAGCAACCGCCTAAAGCTGATTCTGCTTTGCCTGACCGGGGAGCAGGTCGGGAGGCTCGAAGTGTGGGAGGAAAAGATGCTGCGGCGCACAGGCGGGACGCTGGCGGCGGCAGAGGAAGCGGATGCCCTGGGATTCATTTCCCGCGAGGAATCCGTGCGCGCGTGGCTGACCGCGATTGGCTGCCCGGATGCGTGGGAGGTGGCCGCGCAACTGGCGGAGCAGCGCGTGACCACTGCCGATCTCGAGGAGATGCGTGAATTTCTGGACGAGCACGCGATTTGCGTCTCGATACAGTATTTCGCGCGGTATTTGCGCTCGGCGCGGGCGGCCGAGACCATCGTGAACTCCACTGCGCATATCTTCAACCTGATCGGAGCCGTCAAGGACTACTCCAACATGGATCGCGCGCCGATTCTTGAGGTGGATGTGCCGGCGGGGCTGGATGCGACGCTGCAGATGTTCCGCTCGCGGATGAGCAACGTGGAGATCGAGCGCGATTACCAGCCGGACGTGCCGCGCATCAGCGCCTACGGCGGCGAGCTGAACCAGGTGTGGACGGCGCTGATTGAAAACGCGCTCGACGCACTGGGAAACCATGGGCGGCTGCGCGTGGCCTGCCGGCTGGAGGCCGAAATGCTGCTGGTAGAGATCTGGGACACCGGGCCCGGCATCCCTCCCGAGTTGCAGGAGCGCATCTTCGAGCCGTTCTTTACCACCAAGGCGCCGGGGAAGGGGCTTGGTTTGGGACTCGACAACGCCATGCGCATCGTGCGCAAACATCGCGGTCATCTGAGCGTAAAGTCGGAGCCGGGATCGACGTGCTTCCGCGTGCGATTGCCGTTGGATCAATTGCAGGCGTATTGAGAGACCGGGACCCTCGGCGGGCGATTTGTGTCCGCTGGGGTGGCTTGGTCCCTGCTACTTCAACACTTCCACGCCGCGCCAAAAGGCCACATAGCCTTTGAGCTTGCGCGCCGTGGGCTTGGGGTCGGGGTAGTACCAGGCTGCGTCCTGGTTATCCTGTCCGTCGATCACGACCGTCATGTACCGCTTCTGGCCGGTCGCGGGATCGGTTGAGGTGGTGGTGCTGGGCCGAAAGTACTCGCGCTTGAGGCTGGATTCAGGGAAATAGACCGTCCCCTCCACTTCCATGATCTGATCGCTTTCGGCAATGACTCGGCCGTTCCAAACTGCTCGCGCCATGGCGTTTCCGGTCGCTTTCAATCGTTTGACCCGTGCCCCGGCCAGAGCATGAACCGGCCGGGCAAGGGGAACCGATACGACAGTACCAGACTTTGGGCGGCGTGGCGAGTCCTAATCAGGTACATGGGCCCGGATGGCCCATCGCATTTCTCCTTCTGCCGGATGCCAAAGGGACTTAAGTCAAGTTGCGTTTTCCTCGAGAAAACGCAACCTTCCGCGATAATTCAAGGGCTACACCTGAAGGGAAAATGCCTTACTTTGCCGCGACAATCGACTCGATGTGCATGCTCTTATGCGCTGCGTCCTCAGTCGCCGTTACCGTCACGTGGGCGCCATAGAAAGCCTTCACCGCATCGGGGTTGTCGATGGCCCACACCTGCTTATCGGGGTCTACAAACACCGGCTTCAACCCGCTTTCAATGCATTTCTTGACGCAGGCCGCACCGGAGCCGGCGTGCTTTGCGCCGCACATGGAGTCGGAGATCCATCCAGTGCTTGTGGTTGATCCAGCAGCTTGCGCCACAATGACGGCCATGGCAAACAGAGCCGCCAACAGGAAAACAGTTCGCTTCACGGGGACCTCCAGGGATTCGAACTTGCTCCGCCCCTATGATGCTCCCGCCGCCGGAATTCCACAAGGGCGAATGATTGACCGTTCAGGGCCGTCCCGCAGATTTGCAAGTAAGCGCCTATTTTGACCCGCGCGAGCTCCGCGTGGCGTCGACGCGCTTGAGGGTCGCCTCGTAGCGCTGCGCTGCGGCCGAGAAGCGGTTGATCAGATCCGAGGTCTTGTTCATAAACATGGGATTCTTTTCGCGGATGGCTTCCAGAATGGGCGCGAACTTGGCCAGCAGGAAAAATCCTTCGCCGTTGGAGTCGACAAACAGCTCTGCCGAAACCGCGCCGTGCAGCACCATGGCTGCCGCCATCTCCCAGTACGTAATGACCTGGCGAAACCAGGCATTGTGGGGGTCGGCGGGGTTGTCTGCCACGGCGGCAAACTCTTCCAGCGTTTGCGGCCAGAATTCGCCGGTGATCCAGGCGCGGGCCTGGCGCATGACAGCTTCAGTGCGCAATTGATAAAGCTTGAGAATAATTTCAGCGTCGGCCGGTGTGGCCAGCATGCGTTCCATATCAGGGCATCTCCGCTGTCATACTACAGGAGTCGGCGGAGATGTGTCGCTGGATTTTGCCGATTCATCGCCAGGGCAAAGACTGTCAGGCTGCCGGAGCCGTGGCTTTGGCCTTCGGCTTCTTGGCCTGCCCCGTGGCCGAACCGGCGGTGAGCTCTTCGTCGATGTAAAAACGGCCGGAGCCGTCGAGTTCGCCGGAAGCGAGACGGCGCTTGACCTCCGCCATGCCGCGGTCGATCGCATCGAAGATTTCCTGAATTGTCATCGTTCCCATTCAGTCTCCTCCTCGATCTTTGTCCAAATCGCGCGGTCAAAGACTTCAAGCTGTGCTGCCGACGAGCGTCGCGCGATCAACCGCATCGACTCATCCCTATTATCGTAGATTGTCGCATCGTCCGCCAGTGGTAGATAGAGGTGTCGCATGTTCCATAGACCAGCACCGTACCGCCGGTAGATTACCTCTGGAGGGATTGCGTGGCCTCCTTGGCTTACCCGGCGAGCTACACGAGCAAAGGAATACTCCGCAGAAGGTATCCAGAGATAAAGCAGCGAGATGCGCCAACCTGAATCCTTGCAGTCCCGCAAGAGCTTTGCATAGGTTCTTCCTGCACATGTCGTTTCGAATGCGAAACTGCTGCCTTGGCGGATCAGCAATCGCATTCGGTCCAGCATCAGACGGCCTGCGCTCAAATCTGAGGATTCAGGGCTGGTAGGTGAGAGCCGACGAGCAATCTCATCGGCATTGACGAATTCATTCTGGTGAAGGAATTCCCGCAGCAACACCCTTGCCACAGTTGTCTTGCCTGCGCCATTGGGCCCGCCAAGGATCACGATGTCTTTCACTGCGGTCCTCGGTCACGCCGGCTGCAGCTCGCGCTTCTCTTCCTTCTTTTCCACTACCGGCCCGTGGGTCTCCGCTGTTGGCGGAGGCGGCGCGTCGCCAATGCGCTTGGAGTAGGTGCACACCACCCTGGCCTCCTCCGCGGAAGCCGCGGCGGGCTTCTTGCCGCGCTTCTTTGGCGCCGCAGTCTCTTCCTCGGCGGACTTCCTTTTGTTCGGGCATTCCAGATAAACGCCCGAGCGGAGGGCCTTTTCGACGAGGTACGGGCTGCCGCACTTGGGGCACTTTTGGGCCACGGGTTTCAGATTCGAGGTGAAGTCGCACTTGGGATAGTTCGTGCAACCCCAGAAGACATTGCCGCGGCGCGCGCGGCGCTCGGCGATATCGCCCTCGCCGCACTTGGGACACTTGAGGCCCTCAATCAAATTCTGCTTCACGTACTTGCACTTGGGGTATCCCGAGCAGGAGACGAATTCGCCGTACGCACCCTGGCGCAACACCAGCGGCTTGCCGCATACGGGGCACGCCTCGCCGGTGGGCTCGGGGGGCTTCTGCTGCTGCTTCGAGCTCAGCTTGCGGAAAGTCTTGCAGGGCGGATCGGCGTTGTAGTCGGGGCAGGCCATGAAAGGCCCGAAAAGCCCGCGGCGCATGACCATCACTTTGCCGCAGTTTTCGCAATACTCCTCGGTGTCGCCTGCCTCCTGCGCCTCCGGCGTGTTCAGATCCGGCTTGGCGGCGATGTTCTCCTTGGTGAAGGTACAACTGGTGGGGTCCTTCTTGTTGTAAGCCGAACAGGCGTAGAAGGTGCCGAATTTGCCCCACTTCAACAACAGCGGCGACCCGCAGACGTCGCACTTTTCGCCGGTCTTCACCTCCATGCGCTTGATGTTTTCCATCTTCTTGCCGGCGTCCTTCAATTCCTGCTCGAAGTAGCCGTAGAAGCCGTTCAGCAGATCCGTCCACTTCTCCGTGCCTTCTTCAATGTCGTCGAGCTCGGTTTCGAGCTTGGCGGTGTACGCGGTATCGAAGATGTAAGGGAAGTTCTTGACCAGCAGGTCGCAGACCACCACGCCAATCTCGGTGGGATAGAAACGCCCGCGCGAGCCGCCGTGTTTCACGACATACTCGCGGTCCTGGATGGTGTTAATGATGGAGGCGTAGGTGGACGGGCGGCCGATGCCGCGCTCTTCGAGCTCCTTGACCAGCGAAGCTTCGTTGTAGCGCGGAGGCGGCTGCGTATAGTGCTCCTCGGGCAGCAGTTCGTCGCGCTCCAGCGTCTTGACGCCGTCGAGGTTAGGCAGCCGGTTCGCGGATTCGTCATCATCCTTGTTGTCTTCAGACGATTCATACAGCTTGAGGAATCCGTCAAAGCGCATGACCGAGCCGCTGACGCGGAAATCGTAGGTTTTGCCGGTTTTGGCGGAAAGCGCAGCGATGTTGGCCGTGGTCACGTCGTAGACCGCGGGGACCATCTGCGAAGCCACAAAGCGCCGCCAGATGAGCGTGTAGAGCTTCAGCTGCTCGTCGGTAAGGTAGCGCGCGATGGACTCCGGCGTGCGCGCGGCGTCGGTGGGGCGGATGGCTTCGTGTGCATCCTGCGCGTCCTTCTTGCCCTTGTACACGTTGGGCGAATCGGGCAGATACCGGGTTCCCAGTTCCTTGCCGATCCAGGCCCGTGCCGACGTAATGGCTTCGGGCGCCACGCGCGGAGAATCCGTACGCATATAAGTGATGAGGCCCGTGGTGCCCTCAGCGCCGATGTCGATGCCTTCATAGAGCCGCTGCGCCACGCCCATGGTGCGGCGCACGTTGAAGCCCAGCTTGTTGGCCGCGTCGCGCTGCAGTTGGCTGGTAATGAACGGCGCCAGCGGCCGGCGCTGCTGCTCGCGGGCCTGCACGCTGGTGACGGTCCAGTTAGCTTTCTCAAGGGCCGCCACAACCGCGTCCATGGCCTTCTTGTCGGGTACCGCATTCGCGATGAACTGCTCTTTGCCGTCCTTGTCCTTGCCGTTGGGTACGCGGACCGGATCGCCTTCGATGCCGATAAACTTAGCCTTGAACTTTTGATCGGCATTCTTTTCCGGGTGAAGCAGCGCTTCCAGGGTCCAATACTCGATGGGCTGGAAGCCGCGAATCTCGCGTTCGCGCTCGACAACCAGCCGCAGCGCCACGGTCTGCACGCGGCCGGCGGAAAGCCCGCGGCGCACTTTGTCCCAGAGCAGGGGCGAGATCTGGTAGCCCACCAGGCGGTCCAGAACGCGGCGCGTCTGCTGCGCATCCACGAGATGCTGGTCGATATCGCGGGCGTGGGCGAAGGCCTCCTGCACGGCCTTTTTCGTGATTTCGTTGAAGGTGACGCGGTGAATCTTCTTGCGCTCTTTGGCGTTGGTTCCGAGCTGCAACGCAAGGTGATAGGCAATGGCCTCGCCTTCGCGATCCGGGTCGGGCGCAAGGTAGACCTCGTCCGCCTTGGCCGCCGCTTTCTTCAACTGCTCGACAACTTTTTCCTTGCCCGGCGACACCACGAGATGCGGCTCAAAGGTCCGCTTCTTCAGTTCCACGCCGAGGTCGTTCTTGGGCAGGTCCATAATGTGCCCCACCGATGCGCGCACATCGAACCCCTTGCCCAGATATTTTTCGATCGTCTTGGCCTTGGCCGGCGACTCGACGATCACCAATGCTTTATTCGTTGCCATTCCTAACCCAATTCCCTCTTTTTCTTCTCAGTGCCCTGGAGGATAGCCTTCCTCCGGGGCTGCTGCGCTTGTGCAGCGCAACTCAACTTTGGACTCGTTTCGCGGCCTTCAGTTTCGCTCCCGGGCCGCAGAAAACCGTATATTGATGCGCACCCGCTCCCGGGCTTCAAAAAAATGGGCCGCAAGTGATGCACCCTACCATGGAACACCATGGCATTTCCACCTGCGGGTCGCAATTTTCTTCCTCCGCCGCCCCATTTCCGGGGGCAG
>Ga0326728_10022778_pt1 | contig 11575 bp, 7 predicted proteins | sample MB3enrmetagenome_FD_207602 | JGI IMG/M metagenome (GOLD analysis project Ga0326728, IMG submission 207602) | Lab enriched peat soil microbial communities from McLean, Ithaca, NY, United States - MB31MN | ecosystem: Environmental > Terrestrial > Soil > Wetlands > Peat | place: USA: New York... | reverse complement strand
ATGGAATGGTTTCTCGGCTGCCTGGGCAGTGCCATCGACGGTGCACAAGCTATCCTTGGCGCTGTGCTCGCCAAGGCGCGCTTCTGGGAAGGTATCGCCGGCGTTGCAATCAACGAGCGTCAGCGCCTTGTGCTCAACCGGCTCCTAGATGGTTTCGAGGGCAAGCTCACAACGTCGAAATATGCAAAACTGGCTAAGTGCTCTCAGGACACAGCCCTGCGCGACATTCTGCGCCTCGTAAAGCGCGGAATTCTCGTCCGCAACCCCGAAGGCGGAAGGAGCACGAGCTATACGCTTGCCAAGGGTCCGCCAAATACGACTTCATAATGTGATGAACAACGCAGACCTGACCGAAGCTGTCCACCAATTGATCATAGAAAGCGCACCCGAACGCCCTGCCGATGAGCCGTGCGCTCGCTTCTTGTAGCGTGACCGCCGCGATGCGCGAAAGGAACGGAGCGAAGTCGCCGGTGTTCAGCGAGACGTTGGTCTTCACCCTATACTCGCGGACAACCTGGGCCGGCATGACCAAGGGCGGGCGCGATTCGATCAACTCCTTGGCTGCGTGATGGTACGGCCGTTTCTCGTCCGTTGCCTCGAGCAGAATATTCGTGTCGACAAGGAGGCGCTCAGCGGCGGCCATCACCGTAAATTGTCGCGCGCGAGTACGAGATCGGCGCGCTGACCCCTCGAAGTCTGAGCTTGCGGGAGCAGACAGCGGGCGCGCGCCGCGACGGCGCACTGGATGACGCGGTTGTCAGCCTCGTCGGCGCCCGCCTGGGGCGGTTTGGCGGACCGCTGCCCGGGTTGCCCCAGGCTGATGGATGGTCGCCCCTTTCGGGGCTGGGGGCATCCAAGATTGCGGCGCGCTGCCAGGGACCGCGGGGCGGCAATGCCTGAGCCAGGGGCAACGCACATAAGGGCTAACGGGCTGAGGAAGTAATCTCTACAGTCGAACTGCTTCAGGAGCCGCTGCGGCAGGCACAGAGGCCTGCCGCGACCCTTGAATTTCTCTGAGCACCCCGCACGGGCGGCGCGGCCCCCGGGAAGCGCTGAAGAGTCTTATCGAATGCCCGTCAGTAGCCGAGCGCGAAGAGGAGCGCGGAGCGGATTTCCGCTAGCCGACGCTCGCTCAAGGTTGTGACCAGCGCACCCAAGCGCCCGCGCATCACCGTCTGCATATGGTCGAGGTTCACGGCACACTCACGCTGCATTCCGTCTCTGCTATCGAGCACAACCTCCGAGGGAATGTCACGGATGGTTGAGGTGATCGGAGCCACTGTAACCTCGCCTAGATACTCCAAGGCCGCATCACGTGTCAGTAGCACGACCGGACGTTGCTTGTCCGGCGCCTTGAACCGATACCAGCGAACCTCGCCGCGTCTCATGGCTCGGGCCACACCTGCGCCGATTCCCAAACGTCGAATTCCCCCCTCCGTACCGGCCTCGCCTCGTAGCCGCGCCGGTGCTTCTCTTCAAGCTGGCGTAGTTGCAGGCGACGCAGCGCATCTTGGAGGGCGCGCCGAGCAAAGGCCGATCGCGAGGTGCCCAACTTCTTGGCGGCCCGATCGACCTTTTCAACCAGATCCTCATCGAGAGTCATCTGCACCGTTCTCATGTGCGGAACGTATCGCTATGAGCATAGCTATTCAAGTCCACAGCAGCGGAGGATCTGAAGCGGCCGTTGAACGCCATGACGCCGCGCCGCGTCAGCAACCACCGCCCAGCGGCCGCTGCAGACGAGGCTCGCGATCTGGTGCCGCTCGCGTCGGCGCGGCAGGTGAGGGGCATGTTGTTTCAGCCTGACCGATACGTTGCCGAACTACGGACCAGTGTACTCAGCCCGCTGCGCGCAAATACTCACCGAGCGTGGCGGAATCGTTGGCCACCGCCAGGGCGGTCTCGCGCCGGATGCGGTTGGCGCGGACCAGGTCGGCAAGGCTGCGTTCCAGCACCAGCATGCCCTCGTTGCCGCCGGCCTGGAGCGCGCTGACGATCTGCGCCGTCCGGCCCTCGCGGATCAGATTGGCCACACCATGAGTGACCCTGAGCAACTCCACTGCCGGAACCCGACCCGCTCCGTCCGCCGTGGGGAGGAGGCGTTGCGAGATCACGGCCCGCAGCGAGTCCGCGAGCTGCACGCGGATTTGCCGCTGCCGTTCCGGCGAATAGGTATCGATGATGCGTTCGACGGCTGATGCGGCGGTGCGGCTGTGGAGGCTGGCGAATACCAGGTGACCGGTTTCGGCCGCGGTGAGCGCCAGGCTGATGGTTTCGGGATCGCGCATCTCGCCGACGAGGAGGAGGTCCGGATCCTCGCGCAACGCGTCGCGCAAGCCGGTGGCGAAATCCCGCACGTGCGTTCCCACTTCACGCTGGCGCACCAGCGCGGATGCGCGCAGCGGCCGGATGACGTACTCGATCGGGTCTTCCAGGGTTACCAGCACCTGCGGGCGCGCCCGCAGGGCGTGCTGAACCAGCGCCGCCAACGTGGTGCTCTTGCCGCAGCCGGTCGGCCCGCAGGCGACGACGAGCCCGTGAGGAAGGTGGATGAGCGCCTCGATCTGCGGCGGCAGATTGAGATCCGCGAGCGCCGGCGCTTCCCGCCTGAGAATGCGCAGGGCCGCGCACCATCCTTCGTCGCTGGCGTAGACGTTCACGCGCACTCGCCCCACCGTGGGAACGTCGAAGGCGCGATCCACCGAGCCGCCGGCGTGCAGGCGCTTCAGGCGCTCCTCCCCACCGACCAACGCAGCCGTGTCGAATCCCGGTGCGCCCTCGAGTACCTGAAGGGCGCCGTTGATGCGGACGATCGGCGCCCGCTGCGGACTCAAGTGGATGTCGCTGGCGCCCAGCGAGACGGCTCGCGTCAACACGGCGACGAGCGCCGCTGGGAGCTTGCCGGTCTGCGCACGGCAGAGGCTTCCGGTGGAGGTGTCGTCGACGCCACTCACTGTGGCGTGGTGGAGTGCGTCGCCCGGCAGCTCGCAGTTCGCCGATTGGTCGGGCTTGCGCACTCCGTTTCCTTCGCGATGGAAGGTAGCCTCGAGCGCCGATTCGTCCCGCTGTACGAGCGTCACGATGAAGTTCCCCAACTCGGGGCTGTTGTACGTGAGCGACAGCTGACCGCGCTCGTGCAATGCCGCCTCATGCGACGTCCACAGATCGTCGAGCAACTTGCGGATGCGGTCCGTGGACATCGCGGGAATCGTCAGCGGCAGCTCGGCGTCATGCTTGAACATCCGCGGACGCCGATCCGAAACAAGCCTCAGCTCTGTCCCCTCCTGCTCCACCAGAATCTTGAGTACGCTGTCGATTGCCTTCACGTCTGGGCCTGTCTACAGCCCATCCTTGCCTGACAGGCGACGCCGTCGCAACTCGCGCCTGCGTCTCACCCGCTAGGGGCTCGTGCCCCTTGAGTGTACCAGCCTCTGCAGCAGTGCCTGGTTGTTCTTGTTATTTGGTTGGATCAGGCCGCGCGCTATGATGGCCGGCCATGAAGATCATCGACTTACGCAGCGATACCGTTACCCGACCCACGGCGGCCATGCGCCAGGCGATGGCAAGCGCCGAGGTCGGGGACGACGTGTACGGTGAGGATCCCACCGTCAACCGTTTGCAGGCGGTTGCCGCGCAACGCCTCGGCAAGGCGGCGGCGATCTTCGTGCCGTCGGGCACGATGGCCAACCAGGCGGCGATTCGGGCGCTGACGCATCATGGCGATGTCGTGCTGGCCGGCGAGGGCGCCCATGTTCTGCGCTACGAGTCCGGCGCCGCTGCGGCCGTGTCCGGTGTCCAGATCAAGACAATCGGACGCGGCGGCTTGTTCGACGGCGACGACGTGCGCGCCGCCGTGCATCCGGCGGATGATCACTATGCCCCCGTCACGCTGGTCGCGATGGAGAACACGCACAACACTGCGGGTGGCCGCGTCTTCCCGTTCGAGCAGTTGACACGGGCGGCAAATGCAGCGCGTGAGCTCTCCCTACGACTGCACCTGGACGGGGCGCGCCTGTTCAACGCCGAGGTCGCGACAGGCATTCAGGCGGCGCGCTGGGCCGAGCCCTTTGACACCGTGTCGTTCTGCCTGTCAAAAGGGCTGGGCGCGCCGGTGGGGTCTCTGGTATGCGCTTCGACGGAAATCATCGACCGCGTCCATCGGATCAGGAAGATGCTGGGTGGCGGCATGCGGCAGGTTGGGATTCTTGCGGCTGCCGGTCTCTACGCGCTCGATCACCATGTCGGGCGACTTGCTGAGGACCACGCCAACGCGCGACGGCTCGCCGCGGGATTAGTAGAGCTCGGGGTGTCGGTTGCCCCCGAGCCCGAAACCAATATGGTCTTATTCAGCATCGACGCCGCCGCCGAGTTCCTGCAAGCGATCTACGCCCGCGACCTCTGGGTCAATCCGGTCAGCGCACGCCAATTTCGCGCCGTCACGCATCTCGACGTGTCGGCAGCGGACATCGACGAGGCGCTGGAACGAGTCCGCGACGCGCTCGCAGCGGTGCGACACTAGCGAGGCGCTGTCTCGAAGCTGAATCGCAATCCACTGTCGACTCGGAGAATTTCGCCCTCTCCCGCGCATCTTCTCCGCGTGGGAGAGGGTCGGGGTGAGGGTGCCCGACACCACGCTGCGAGCACCACTGCGCCTCCATCCTTGTCCCCTCACCCTCCCCTCTCCCGCGCTGAAAAAACGCGCGGGCGAGGGTCGAGAGAGGTTGCAACGCCAGAATCTTCGCGCCATGCAAACGTTCTCAGACCTAGTAGCTCAGCGTGAGCGGGGTCGACTGTCCTCGCTCCGAGCTTTGCCACCCGCCGCGCTCGTGCTAAACGGTGCGCACGCCCAACGTCGGTTGGCGAATCAAGGCTGGCAGGAAGGAAACACACATGAGCGAAATCACGGGTGGCGAGCTGCTGGTGCGCTGTCTTGCCAATGAGGGTATCAAATTCGTTTTCGGACTTCCCTGTCCCGAGGTCGATCCGATCCTGGCGAAGCTGGCGGACTACGACATCCGCTTGGTCCCCATCCGCCACGAAGCGGCCGGGGTCCACATGGCCGAAGGGCTATACAAGGCAACGGGTCAAGTCGCCGCGGTGCTCGGCAACCCAGGCCCCGGCTCCGCCAACCTCCTGCCCGGCGTGATCACGGCGCGGCACGAGGGCGTTCCCGTCGTGGTGATCACCGCGCAGCACCGCCCGGGCATCGTGTATCCGTCGACCCCCGCCACGTTCCAAGGTCAGGACCAGCTCGACATGTTCAAGCCCGCCGTGAAGTGGGGCGCGCCGATCTTCGCTTGGGATCGCATCCCGGAGATCATGCGCTTGGCCTTCCGTGAGATGTGGACCGGACGCCCCGGACCGGTGCACCTCGACGTCGAGATGACGGTGACCTACGCCACCGGCGATGACGCCACCGTGTCGATAATTCCTCCCCAGCAATATCGCGCCGCGCAGCCGCAGCCGTCGGCGGCCCAGATCGAGCAAGCCGTCGGCATGCTGGCGCAGGCTGAGCGCCCGCTGGTCATCTCCGGCTCCGGTGTGGATCGCGGGGACGCCAATGCCGCGCTGCTGCAGATCGTCGAGCTTCTCAATTGCCCGGTCATCAGCACCATGGCGGGCCGCTCCACCGTACCGCTCGACCATCCCAACTTCATCTACGGCTTCGGGCCGGGCGGCGACCTCGTCAGACAAGAGGCGGACGTCGTCCTGGTTGCAGGTTCGAGACTCGGCAACCTTGACCTGCCATTCGACAAGTACTGGGGCAAACCGGCGCACCACAAGATCATCCAAATCGACATCGATGCGCGCAACATAGGCGTGACCCGCCCGATCGCGCTGGGCATCGTCGCCGATGTGAAAGCCGCCCTGGAAGATCTGGTGCGCGCGCTCAAGGTGAGGAAGGTCAAACCCAGAGACGGCAAGGACCTGGCGCGCTACTGCGAGACGGCGCGGAGATGGTGGGACGAACAGTTCCAGATGATCGAGGGCTGGCGCGGCCCTGGCATCCATCCGGCGCACGCAGTCCAAGTAATCGGCAAGGTCTTCGGCAAGGAAGCCTGCTACCACGCCGACGGTGGCAACACGTCACTCTGGCTACATTGGCTCATCCCGGCAACCGTGCCGCGCTGCTACCACAACATTCTCGAGCTGGGCATGCTCGGCACCGGCATTCCGTCGGCGATCGGCGCCAAGCTCGGCAACCCGGCGCGCGAGGTCGTTTGCGTGACCGGCGACGGCGCGGCGGGATTCAACTTCATGGAGATGCAGTCGGCGGCGCGCGACGGCGTGAAGATCACCACCGTCGTGTTTGCTGAAGGCTCGTGGACCATGGAGGAGCCGAACGAGCGCATGCTGTACGGCCGCACCTTCGGCACCGAACACGGCGCGGTGCGCTGGGATCGAGTCGCCGAGGGGCTCGGCTGTCACGGCGAGTACGTCGAACGGATCGAAGAGCTCGAGCCGGCGCTGCGACGCGCACAGGCGGCGAAAGGCCCCGCAGTCGTCTGTGTGCGGACCGACCGCGACGCGAATCTAATGGTGCCGCAGGAGCTGCTGCTGCGCTTCGTCGAGGTGTACCAGGGCCCGATCGGATAAGGATCGTACGAGAATGGCAGGCACCCTTCGAGACGGCCGCTGAGAAAATGCGGCCTCCTCAGGGTGAGCGGTAACCTGTTTGGCTGTAAATCTCTTTCCGCTCATCCTGAGGAGGCGCCGTCCTTTCGGGCGCCGTCTCGAAGGATGCGATCTTGGCAAGATGCCGCCTAAGTCACTAGCATTGCATTTGGCTGGCCAGTTGGGGAAACCATGAAGCTACCGCTCTACCAGGTCGATGCGTTCACCCGGCGAATGTTCGGCGGGAACCCGGCAGCCGTCGTGTTGCTCGATGAGTGGCTGCCCGACGAAACACTGCAAGCTATCGCGGCGGAGAACAACCTGGCCGAGACCGCATTTGTGATCCCCCGATCGGAGGTCTCGCCGCTTCGCTGGTTTACGCCCGGGCTGGAAGTGGACTTGTGCGGCCATGCCACTCTAGCCACGGCCTACATCCTCTTTCAGCACCGATTCCCGTCGCTGAACCGGATCGCGTTCAGTACCCGTAGCGGAAACCTCATCGTTGCTCGTGATGGCGAGCTCCTCAGCATGGACTTCCCTTCCCGACCCGGCCGGCCAGTCGAGATCACCGATCAGATCGTTTCCGCCGTGGGCGTGAGACCGCGAGAAGCTCTTCTGGCGCGGGACCTGTTGGTGATCTTCGGGCGTGAGGAAGAGGTCCGAGCTTTCCGCCCCGACTTCGAGCGCATCGCCGCACTCGACGCGTTCGCGCTGATCATCTCCGCGCCAGGCAACACCGTCGACTTCGTTTCGAGGTTCTTCGCTCCCCGTGCCGGGGTGCCCGAAGATCCGGTGACCGGGTCCGCGCACTGCACGCTCGTGCCCTATTGGGCTGCGCGGCTCGGCAAGCATAAGCTCGTTGCCAAGCAGCTTTCAGCGCGTGGCGGTGATCTCTCTTGTGAGCTTCGCGGTGATCGCGTCCTCATCAGTGGAAACGCGGTCGAGTACCTGCGCGGAGAGATCGACGTTGAGGCCTAGGCACGACGGCAGAAACTTTTCGACACCCGAGGTGGCGGGCACCCTTCGAGATGGCCGCTGACAAAGATGCGGCCTCCTCAGGGTGAGCGGTATCTTCCCTATGCAACAGTGATTTTCCGCCCATCCTGAGGAGGCGCCTCTGAGCAGGCGCGGAGCGCCGTGTCGAAGGGCTTTCAGGCGCCGTCTCGAAGGATGCGATCTTCACATGACGTCCTTCAAGTTACTGGCGTTGGGCCTAGAAGGCCGCGCTCAGCCTCCGCGTTCACCAGCGCGCTTCTTTGCCTGCGCCGAGTGCAACGCTTGAGTTCGATGTGTCCGCATGCTCTTGGGCAAGCGCAATATCCGACGGCGGGGGCGACTCCTCGCAAATCGTAGTTTGCCTGTAGGGTCACCCAGAACTCGGGTGACGTGCCGAACGCCTGCGACAGCAGTCACGCGGTATCGGACGTGATGCCGCGTTTGCCGCGGATCAGCTCGTTGATTCGCTGGATCGGGACGCCAACATGTGCCGCCAGCGTCACCTGAGACAGCCCCAACGGAGCAAGGAACTCCGCCTTCAGGATCTCGCCCGGATGGGTGGGAACGCGGTTGCTCGGAATCACAGTCTCACCTCCTGAACCTCCGCGCCGGACGCGCCCGTCGCCTGGTTCGTCTTCTTGTACGCTGGCGGCGTGGCTGCGTACAGCAAGACCGACTTCCTCTACGATCCGGACCGTCCCCGAATGGGCGTGATCATGCGGTCGCAGATTCAAATTTGAAAAATTCACGCTGAACTTTGCCCCCGCAGATCTCGCGTGCCGAAGTTTTGGGCATGTCGGCCCCTTTTTGTTGCGAATCGCCCCGCAGCCAAGGTGATCATGCCGTCGCGCGATGTGAAACGGAAAAGCACCCGCTGAACTAAGCCCTCGCATATCGCGCGTGCCGAAGTTTTAGGCTCGTCGGCCGCCTTTTCGATGCGAATCGCGTTGCAACCGCGGTGATCATGCCGCCACGCGATGTGAAAGGGAAAAGCACAGGCTGAACTAAGCCCTCGCATATCGCGCGTGCCGAAGTTTTGAGTTCGTCGGCCGGTCTTTCGATGCAAATCAGCCCACAACCAAGGTGATCACGCCGTCGCGTGATGTGCAACGGAAAAGCACCCGCTGAACTAAGCCCCGCACCTCGTGCGTGCCGAAGTTCTAAGCTTGTCGGCGCCCCTTCGGACGCCGTAAGGCGCTGCACCGCGTTCTCCGACCGTCGTGTCGTGAAAATCGCTCCGATTACCCGCTTGGGCGCCCGGGCGCATACAAGCCGGTGGTGTCGCTGCGCTCAACCACCGGCTAATGGCTTTGAACCCTCCGGGTTCACGCCAGTGGCAAATACATCGCGGTACCTTCATCCCGAAGGGATGGCAGAGGCTAGCCGGTGGTTGAGGCCGCAGGCCGACACCACCGGCGTTGAAGTTCCACGCGAGATCCGCCCTGGAGGGGTGGCAGCAATCGATGACGCGGCGCGCCTTTGCATCGTGGCCTCGTTGTCGCCGCGACGAGCCAGCCTGTTCAGCCCGGCCGTTTCCCATTCTTGGCTTTCGCGGCCGTGATGCCTATCGGCTCGACGTGAGCCGGATCTCAGCCGATCTTCACCGGGGGGCGCTAGGCCGCGAGGCTCGCGGCTCAACAGGCCGAGAATAGCGGTGAGTAACCGGGGCGTAACCACGGGGGCGTCACCAGTTTGCTTTCTCACGAAATGTGACCTACGCTCCGCCCTGCAAGGCGGGGTGCTATAGTGCAGGGAGGGGCGGCGGTAGGGGATTTCATGACTGCCGGGGCCGACACGCACGTTCTCAGCTGCAGCAAGTGCCGGGCGGTCAGTCCTCCGCATAGATTATGACGGCGGGGTGCGTTAACCGGCTGGAACTCGCGGCTCAACACGGCGCGGCAGCACCTGCAAAAGCGATGGCCGACTGTTTGAATCTGTGGCGGCGTCAGGTGTATGAGCAGGACATGAAACCGGCCGTGTCAACCCGTCAGGGGTGGCGTAGGTCGCCGGGTTTATGGATACGCCGAGGTCAAAGTTGGGCCCACAAGAACAGAGCCTGACGAGAGAGTGAGTAAGGGGCGGCGGAGCTGACTGGATGATACCGGGAGAGACCCAACGAATCATGAGTCCTACGGACTGGCTTCTAGCCGTGCTAGGTATCTATTTCCATGATGTCGGCATGCTGGTCACGCAGGATGAGTTTACAAAGCGCGGTGACTCAGGTTTTCCTGAATTCGTGAACACGGTCCTCTTCGCAGGTGAACCGGGACAGGAGTACCGTCACAAGGTGGATGCCCTTGATATTGAAGATAGGGAGCGCTTTCTGTACCAGGAGTTCGTCAGGCACCACCACGCAGAGCGGGTCCGATGGTGGATCACGGGTGAAGCTCCCTCGCGGGTTGGAATTGCGTCCGCAACCGCCGCCGAAATAGATACGCTCCTTTCATCGCTCGGCACCCAATTTCGGCGCGACCTTAGGTTCGTTGCTGAAAGCCATCACTTGGATGACCTCGACGACCTCGGAAAATACAGAGTGTCTCAACCCTATGGGGATAGTGATGCGGAGACCGGCAATCTCCAATACGCCGCCGTTCTCCTTCGTGCGACGGACCTCCTCCACATCACCGGAGATCGCACACCCGCCGTCGCCTTCCGGGTAATCAATCCTGTCGATCCACTTAGCCAGCGGGAATGGGCCAGGCAGATGGCCGTCACCAGAGTCCGGGCAAGGATTGGCTGTGACCAGGAAGGCAATCCTGACCCCTCCGCTCCTCGCGAGACTGTCGAGGTTCATGCGTTCTTCAGGAAAGAGGATGGGTTTTTCGGTCTGACTTCCTACCTCTCCTACGCCGCACAACAACTGACTAAGTGTCACGATTGGATTGGGATTTCGACGCGCAGGAAACTGGCTCCCCATATGTTTCCATGGTCGAGACTCGATGATTCCAACATCGAGACGGACGGTTTCATACGAGACGCGTTCCAGTTCACTATTGACCAGGCAAAAGTCTTGGATCTTCTGACGGGGCACACTCTCTATAATGACACATCCGTTGTGCTCAGGGAGCTCGTGCAGAATGCTCTAGACGCCATTAGGCTACGGCTCTATGAGACTCCGGGTTCATGCCCCGGACTGGTAAGGATCAAGTGGAACAGCGACACGAGAGTGCTGAGCATCACCGATAACGGCACAGGCATGACCCAAGAGACGATTAGCAATCACCTTCTGCGAGTTGGTGCCTCGCTCTACCAGGACCCAGCCTTCAAAAAGTCACATCCTGGCTTCACGAGTATCAGTCGATTCGGGATCGGAGTGCTATCCACATTCATGATTGCTGATTCCGTTGAGATCATCACATGTCACCCGGAAGAGCCCGAAGCCCGAAGACTCGCGCTCAGGTCCGTGCATGGGAGGTACCTCATCAGTCTACTTGACAAGTCGTCTGAGGCCGTCAGCGAGATTTCTCCGCACGGTACGACGCTCAATCTCCGTGTACGCCAGGCAATTGAGGCTCTGGACTTTCTGGCGGCCGCACGGCGCTGGGTTGTCGTTCCCGATTGTCGGGTCGAAGTGACTGTTGATGGCAAGGACCCCGTTCTGGTGGGTTTTGCCTCCCCGAAGGATGCGCTTGTTGGCCATCTCAGAAGCGCCGGCCACAAGGTGGTTGACGACATGAGAGATACGGGGACGGGGACGGAGGACTTACCGGTCTGTGTCGTACAGCGCGAGCATGAAGGCGTTACGCTGGCATACGCGGTGCGCTGGGCGCCGTACTTTCATGAATGGTCGTTCATGAATGCCCATTATGCGTCTGACTCCTCTAGCCCTGGCCCCTTGGGCACATGTGTTGAGGGCATCCGGATTGATGACTTCACTCCCGGGTTCACCGGCAAGGGTATCCTTGCCCTAGCAAATTCCGGAGGCGAGAAATCCCCGAAAACAAACGTGGCCAGATCTGGACTG
>Ga0326728_10022777_pt1 | contig 11575 bp, 9 predicted proteins | sample MB3enrmetagenome_FD_207602 | JGI IMG/M metagenome (GOLD analysis project Ga0326728, IMG submission 207602) | Lab enriched peat soil microbial communities from McLean, Ithaca, NY, United States - MB31MN | ecosystem: Environmental > Terrestrial > Soil > Wetlands > Peat | place: USA: New York... | reverse complement strand
AGGCCTGTTCGTATTGCGCAATATTCTGGCCCAGCACGTTCCACAGAGCTTTGGCCTGTTGCGGGCTCAGAAAAACGGCCTGGTGGTTGCGGATGGTCACCTGCTCTGGGCTTTCGCTGGAGGCGAGACCGAAAACGAGCTGGAAATCCCACACGCTCACACGCACCTGCACGCTGTTCGCGTAAGACTCGCGGTAATCGGCAGTCTGGGTCAAATTCACTTGTGGCTGTTGCGGAGTTGGACTCATGATGCTTTCAGATTACGCCAAGAAGCAGCTATCAGCTCTTAGCTTTCAGCTATTAGCTCATCACGCTGGAACGCGACGCTTTTCATCCCGCACGAACAAGCTGAAAGCTAAGAGCTAACGGCTAAGAGCTGTTTTTCAGGTCGCCGGCCAGCGGGCAATTCTCGCAGTGTGCCGTGCGTCCGCAGTGCACCTTGCCCACGGCCACGGTCAAAGCGTGAAACTCGTTGAAGAGTTGCGCCTGATTTTCATGACCATCGCCGGCAAACGCGCGCCGCGTCAAATCGGTCAGCGCGTCATACGCGATTCTGGCGCGTCCGGGCGCTATTTCGAGCAACCCGTGCCGCTCAGCAATACGTCTTAGATACTCGTCGGCCACGGGAACCGCATGTCCGAGCGCGTAGAGCAGAATCGCGTCGGCGGTTTCAGGGCCGACACCCGGTAAATCCAGCAGCCGCTGCCGCAGTGCGGCGGTCGGCAGGCTGGCAAGATCTTCAAGCGATCCGCCGAACTCCTTGTCGAGCATGGCCACAAAGGCCTTCAACGCGGGTGCCTTGCGCGTATAAAACCCGGAGGGTTGAATGAGCCGCTGCAGTTTTTTGAGAGGCACCTTGCGCAGCCCTTCGGGGGTAAGCGCGCCGGCCTCGCGCAGGTTTTCGAGCGATCGCTCCACCGCCTTCCACGCCGTATTTTGCGTCAGATATGCGCCCAGGATCACCTCAAACGGCGTCTTCGCCGGCCACCAGCGCTGCGGACCATAGGCGCGCAGCAAATCATCGTGCATGCGGCGCAGGCGTCGCGCGGAATGGGGCGGTCGGCGAGAAGTCACGGCTGACTTTAGGATAAGGGGAGAACGCTACGCATTCATTCAGCGCTGTCAAGGAGATCGGCATGAAGAGTCACACAGAATACATGGTCTTTGAAACCCGCAAGCGTCGCGAGATGGTGCACATCACCGACGAAGTCGAGCAGATTGTCCGCCGCAGTGGCGTCAAAGACGGCCTCTGCTTCGTCTCGCCCATGCACATCACGGCCGCCGTCTACGTGAATGATCATGAGAGCGGGCTTATTGAGGACATCGGCAAATGGCTCGAGGAGCTGGCCCCCGCGCGTCCCGACTACAAGCACCACCAGACCGGCGAGGACAACGGCGACGCGCACCTCAAGTCGCTGCTCCTGCACCACGAAACCACGTTGCCCGTAACCGACGGCCATCTCGATCTCGGTACCTGGCAGCGTGTCTTCTATGCCGAGTTCGATGGCCAGCGCCGCAAGCGCGTGATCGTCAAAGTGCTGGGAGTGGAATAGCGGAGTTTGCGGTGCGAGCGACGAACGCTTCTCCTACGCGCCCGCCACGCTTACCGCTAACTCCGCTTATTCGTCCGTCACTTTCCGCCACGGTCCGGAGGGAGCCGCGACGCCGGATCCGGCAAAGTTAAGCTCGGTCCGCGGCAGCACCACAAGATCCACGCGCCGGTTCTCCGCGCGGCCCGCCGCCGTATCGTTGCTGGCCACAGGATGAAATTCGGCGTACCCCGCGGCCGACAGCCGGTCGGGAGGAATCGCCTTCATCTCCAGAAACAGCCGGGCAATATGCGTGGCCCGCGCCGAAGAAAGCTCCCAGTTGGAATCGAACTCCGCGTTGTGGATGGGCACATTGTCGGTGTGGCCCTCGATGCGCAGATCGTAAGGCGTGGCGCCCAGCCGGTCGGCGATCTGGCGCAGCGTCGGCAATGCCTCCGCCTTGGGCGTCGCCGAGCCAGAATCGAAAAACCCCGCCTCGCGCAGGCTGATCACCAGCCCATCGCGGCCCATGTCCAGCGAAACCGTGTGCGTGGCAACCTGTTTGGCCAGCGTCAGGGCCAGGTCGTGGCGGATGCGGTTGAGATCGTCCTTCACCTGCATCGGCGTGAGTAATTCCTCACTCATCGCGGCGTTTGCCGGCGGCCCTGCGTCCTGCGCTTCTGCCGCCTGACCCGAATGCGAGAAAACTCCCATGGAATGGAAGGCCGTGCCGATGGCCTGCGCAACCTGTTCCTGTTTCTTCTGATCGGCCCGCGCGAAAGCGTAGAGCACGACGAAAAATCCGAACAGCAGGGTGATGAAATCGGCATACGACACCAGCCAGCGGTCGTGACCGACGCGGCCCCGGGGCAAGCGCGCCCTCATGCGGCGCGCTCCTTTTGCTCCTGGTTTGAGCCCTCGAGGAAGCCGGCCAGCTTGATCTCGAGCATGCGCGGGTTCATGCCCTCCAGAATCGAAATCACCCCTTCCAGCATCATCTCGCGCCGGCGGTAGCCGTCGTGAATGCGCAGCCGCATCTTGCCCGCGAAGGGCAGAAAAAAGAGGTTGGCAATGCCCACGCCGTAAATCGTGGCTACAAAAGCGACCGCGATGCCGCGACCCACCTCGCTGATGTTGTCCAGATGCTGCATCACCTGGATCAGGCCGAGCACGGCGCCCAGGATGCCGATGGTCGGCGAGAATCCTCCCGCGGACTCGAACACTGCGGGCAGCCGCTCTTCTTCCTCGGTCAGCGACTCCAGGCTCACGTGCATGATCTTGCGCAGCTCCACGGGCTCGGTGCCGTCCACCGCCAGCATCAGCGTCTGCTTCAGAAATGGATCCTGGATGGCCGGCAAATCGGCATCCAGCGAAACCACGCCTTGCCGGCGCGCCTTGTTGGCAAAAGCCACCAGCTCGCGAAGCAGCTGCGTCTCCTGTTTGCGCGGCGCGGCAAAAAGATGCCCCAGGCTGCGGAAGGCCGCCACGACGGTGGTGAGCGGAAACTGCAGCATCACTGCGCCTAATGTGCCGCCAAAGACAATGAGCGCCGCCGTGGGCTGCAGAATCTGGCCTAGGTTGCCGCCTTCAATCAATAATCCGGCAATAATCCCGGCGATGGCCAGAAACGCTCCGCCGATGCTCGCTTTATCCATGTGCTGTACCCTCGAGGAATACCCCAAACCTGCGGCTTCTACTGCGAAAAATCGCCGGCCTGCTTCATCTGGATCGGGGTCGCTGGCTGCCCTTCCGCATCCAGGCTCGCCAGTGCTGCCGCACGCTCCAGATCGCTGAAGTGATGCAGCCGCTTGGCCACCACGGCCAGCAGCCGCGCCCGGTAGGCGAGCACCTTCTCCACCACCTCGCCAATCTCCTCGCGCACAATCAGCTTCTCGCCGTTGATCAGCGTCAGCATCGTATCCGGCGAAGCCTCGGCGGTCTTGATCAGGTCGCTGTTCACCACCATCGAGCGGCCATTGAGTCGCGTCAACTCGATCATTTCCCGTCTCCTTCGCTGCAGTTATCGGCATTGGGCGCGAAAGGTTAAAAAAATAAAACCTAAAGTGCGGAAGTGTCCCCGCCGGGACACAATTCGCGCTCCCATAAAGTCCATGAAGGCAACGCCGAAAAAGAGGCCAGATGCGTCGGTTCCGAGCCGGCAGCAGCTACCCACGGGCGTTACAAGATGGGGGCACTCTCGGGAAAGGGCCGCAAATCACCGCATCCAACAAGGAGAACCCCATGTCCCTGGGTGTCTTAAACAACCTCTCCGCGGTGTATGCGGAGAACTACCTCAACTCTACGAACAGCAGCCTGAACACCGTGTTGCAGCAGTTGTCTTCGGGTTCGAAGATCAACTCTGGCGCGGACGATGCTGCTGGCCTCTCGCTGGTCAACGGTCTTCAGGCCAACCAGATGGCGCTGAACCAGTCGCAAACTAACGCTCAGGAAGGTTCCGGTCTGCTGCAGGTCGCCGATGGCGCCCTCTCGCAGGTCACCAGCCTGCTCAACCGTGCTGTCACGCTGGCCACCGAGGCCTCCAACGGCACGCTCAATTCCACGCAGGAGACGGCGGCCAACCAGGAGTATCAATCGATCCTCTCGGAAGTCAACAACATCGGTTCGACCACAACTTACAACGATCAGGCCGTCTTCAACTCCAGCACCAACATCTACACCGGCGACGCCTCCACGGCCGGTTCGGCGATCGACGATCTCAACATCCGCAGCCTCAGCTCCTCCAATCTTGGGGACACGAGTGGCAATATGTCCTACACCACGGCCGCGGCAGGCAATAACGTGTTTATGGACCTGACCGTAGGCACCGACTCCAATAACGTCGCGAATGCCAGCGACTACCTGAACGGCGGCTCGACCGGCACCACGACGTTAAACATCACCACTCTTTCCAGCAACGGCAACAGCGTCACGAACCCCGTTACCGTGGGCGGTACCAGCGGATACGACAACACCGCGCAGGGTTTGATCAATGCCATCAACAATGGCGGATATGGCGTGACCGCCAGCTTCACAACGGCAGCTGTGGCAGGCGCCACCGAGACCAACGAAGCGGATACCGGCATCATGATCTCCGGTTCGGTGGGCGCGGGCACCAGCCCCAGTAATGCCAGCTTCAGCGGCAAGATCTCCGGTGAGACCGCGAACACCGACATCATCTCCGGATCCCTGACGCTGCAGGTCGGCAACAACGCTTCCACCACGGTTACTGCGGCCCAGGTTGCCGCGGCGGACGGCATCTCGACCGGCGCCGTGTCCATGACGGACTTCGGCAACTACATCACTGCCAACGCGGGGCTCGGCGTTACCGCCAGTGTCAGCAATGGCGGCGTTCTCTCGCTGTCCAGCAGTGGCTCCGGCGATCCGCAGCTCAAAGTCACCTCGAACCTGGTCGACAACTCGCTGACCACGGGCGCGGCGGCTCTCGCCTACACGGCCACCTCAGCTTACAGCGCCGGCATCTCGACCCCGGCCGCGGGCAGCAGCGGCGTCGTGGACAGCGGCATCGGCGGGGCAGAATCGGTCTTTGCCGCCCTCGCCGGAAATGGTGGTAAGGCCATAGCAAATTATGCCACCATAGCCGAGAACTCAGAGGGCAATTTCAGCGGCACGCTGTCGGTCACAGGTGGAGGAGCGATCATCCTGGGCGCGGCGGCATCTGGTGGCGCTGGCACTGAGTATCACGATGGGACCAGCACTGCTGCCGGAATCCAATATGCGCTGAACAACGATGGCATTGGCGGTACTGGTGTTTGGACAGCTACCTTAAGCAACGGCACGCTTACCCTCGCTGCATCCACTGCTCCAACGAACAACACCACGTTTTCGTTGGCAGCGGACGCCACCACCGTGCAGAGCACCGCGGATACACCCGCAACGGGCGGAACCTCCAGCGGCGGTGGCGTGGCCACCATCGGCTACACCGACAAAGCCGGCGAGTCACTGAGCGGCACTGACCTGTCAAGCCAGCAGGATGCCGAATCGGCCCTGACCGACCTGAACTCGGCCATTGCGGACGTAGCAGCGCAGGACGGCTATGTCGGCGCCCAGATCAACATTCTGGACGCGGTCAGCTCCGTGCTCAGCACACAGTCTGAAAACGTGCAGGCGGCGCAGAACGCGGTGCAGTCCACCGACTATGCGCAGGCCACCTCCAACATGTCGAAGTACGAAATCCTGAGCCAGACCGGCATCGCCGCCCTGGCGCAGGCCAACTCGCAACAGCAGGAAGTGCTCAAGCTGTTGCAATAAACCGAAGCCCCCGGCGACCGATCTTTGGTCGCTGGGGTGGAGTAACCCCAACCTCCGGCGGCGCAGGAAGGTTCGCGCAGGCGCCGCCGGATTCCAACCACCGAAGCTCCCGGCGGCGTGCTTCTCACCGCCGGGGCAACGTCACCCAGCGTCCGCCACCGGCGGATCGCCAGCCGAAGAGGGGCGTCCTTTGGATGCCCCTCTCTGCTTGAGCAACCAACGGTTGCCCGCTCGCGCTGACGAGAGTCGATAAGAATCCTCTCATACGCTTTGTGGGCGGGTTGGTTCAAGGCCTGCATGATATGCAGCCGGAGGGTTTCATGGGTACAGTCGGACTGGCTTTCGGGTCGCCGACCAGCGGCGCGGGCTTCAACGTAAGCTCCACCGTGGCTGAAATTGCCAGCAACCTGCAGAATGTCGAGACCCCCTGGAAGAATCAGCTGACGTCGCTCGAAAGCCAGGACACCGTGATCTCGAGCCTTGGCACCCTCTTCTCCAACCTCTCCACCGACATGAGCTCGCTTACCGACCCTGAGGGCATCATGGCGCAAAAGGAAGGGTCCAGCTCCGACACCAATGTTCTCGAGCTCACCGCGGCCACATCCTCAGCCGCATCCGGCACTCACACCGTTGTGGTGCACAACCTCGCCGAGACCTCGAGCGGGGCCATGGCGGAAATCGCCAACAGTGCGGATACGTTGTCGGGCTCGGTCACGCTGCAGGTGGGCAGCGGCACGGCGCAAACCATCACCCTCGGCGCTTCCGACGACACTCTCTCTGGCCTGGCTTCGGCCATCAACTCCTCGGGCGCAGGCATAACCGCCAGTGTGCTCACCGACGCCACGGGCTCGCGCCTGAGCCTTGTCTCCGGCACCTCGGGCGCCAACGGCAACATCGCCGTCTCCAGCAATTCGCTCTCTGCCGCAGCCAGCAACACCCTCGGCGCCACGGTCACGGCCGGCACCGGGACAGGCAGCGGCAGCACCAGCTCGACTGCGCTCCTCGCGGCCGTCGCAAACTCCAGCGAGACGCTGGGCACGAGCGGCTCACTCCAGGTCACCGTGGGCAGCAACGGCCCGCAATCCATCTCCATGAGCGCGGTCAACACTGCCGAAGGCGGCGCCACCCTAGCCGATCTCCAGCAGTACATCTACAACAACTCTTCCACGCTGGGGTTTTCCGCTGCGATCGTCAACAACAGCGACGGCACCGTGAGCCTCCAGCTCACTTCCGGCACCTCGGGCACGACCGGAACGCTCGCCGTCGCCTCCAGCCTCGTCGATCCCAGCACCGCCCTTGCGTACATCTCCACCGTGGCCGGCTCCAATGCCAACCTGACGGTGGACGGCGTCAACCTGTCCAGCGCCTCGAACACCGTCAGCAATCTCATCCCCGGCGTCACCTTCCAGTTGCTCGCGCCCAGCGCCGAAGAGTCCGATAACAGCCTCCAACAGGTGCAGGTCGTCATCAGCAACGACAACTCCGGCGTCGAAAGCACCGTCAACCAATTTGTCACCGACTACAACTCGCTCATCAGCGCTATCAACGCGCAGGAGGGCAACACCAGCTCCGGCACTCCCGAGCCGCTTTTCGGCTCGCCCACGCTCTCCCTCCTGCAGCAGGAGTTGCTCAACGGCCTGAACGCGCAGAACCCCAACGGCGCGCTCACCTCGGTGACCAACGACCTCAATCCCACGCTCTCCGGTTCCATCTCTATCCAGGTGGGCAGCGGAACCGCGCAAACGGTCACGTTGAACTCGTCCCAAACCTCGCTCGCCGATCTGGCCCAGGCCATCAACCTGGCCGCGATCGGGGTTACCGCCGGCGTAGCCACCAGCGACGGCCAGTCAACGCTCACCCTGGCCTCGCAAACCTCGGGATCGGCTGGAGCACTGACTGTCAATTCCAGCATCGTCGCGGCCAGCAACATTGCTTTGAGCTATACCGGCGCGAACGCCACCAGTTCGCAACCCTCCCAGGGCACGCTGACGTCGATTCCCAGCTCCGGCGACACCCTTTCCGGCTCCATTTCCGTCCAGGTAGGCGCCGCCACCGCACAAACCATCGACATGAGCACCGTGGATTCGGCCGAAGGCAGCGCCACCATGGCCGCTCTCCAGCAGTACATCGCCACGAACTCCTCCACGTTGGGCTTCTCGGCATCCCTCGTCCCCAGCAGCGGCAGTCCCCAAAGCTTGTCTCTGGTTTCCAACACCACCGGCAGCACCGGCAACCTCACCGTGGGCTCCAGCCTCATTGACACCACGAGCACCACCAACGCCACGCTCAACTACACCAATGCGTCCGACATCAACAGCCTCACCACGCTCGGCATCAGCGTGAATAACGACGGCTCGCTGACCTTCGACGCCAACGCGCTTGATTCCGTGCTCAACACCGATTATTCGAGCGTGGCGGGCTTCTTCCAGAACGCCAACGGCTGGGGCCAGAGCTTTTCCAACGTGCTGACCAATTCCGGCTCCAGCTCGACTACCGGCATTCTGGGTCTGGCCGCAAGCGCCAACAGCACCACTGAATCCACGCTCAACGCGGAGATCTCCAAGGAACAGAGCTATATCTCCGCGCAACAATCCAGCCTCACCACGGAGCTCAACCAGGCCAACCAAATCCTCGAGGAGCTGCCGTCGCAGTTGCAGGGCATCAATGAGCTCTACAGCGCGATCACAGGCTACAACCAGGGTCAGAACGGATAAGGAAGCGATTCGAAATGGGAAATTACCGGGAACACGCGCTGGACGGCGCGGCAGCTGTCGATCTCGTGGTGGCGCTCTATGACGGCATCATGCGCTTTCTCTATGCGGCCGTCACGGCAGTGGAGCGTGGCGACGCCGACGCCCGGCGCGCCGCGGTCAAGCGCGCCCTCGACATCATCATTCATCTTCAGGCACGGCTGCGCATGGATGTAGGCGGGCGCCCGGCGCAGGCGCTCAGCGAGTTCTACGCCGCCATTTTCGCGCAGATTCTGCAGGCCTCGCAGTCGGCGTCGAAGTCAAAATTCCAGCACGCTATCGACTGCGTTCGCAACGTGCGCGATGCCTGGCGCGAAGTCGCCCGCGATCCCAACGCCAACTCCGATTCGCCGCGCGCGCTCATGATGCCGCAACACCCCGCGGCCCCCGATCGCATCGACCGGGCCGATCTTGCCTCCGGCTCCAACTGGACCGCGTAACCTCCGCCGGCCCCGCACACCTGCCGACTTGCTGACTCGCCGGGTGCCCCACCCTGAAGTTCGCAGTATCGTGGCGAACTTTAGGGTGGGTCGCTGCCTAGCTCCGCGATTTAATTTACGCGTTGTCGCGCCGTATAGGACACTTTCGAAACTGTCCCAATCGCGTCCCGCTGCATCTGGGCAGTTGCTACAGTTCCTCCTGTCGACCTTCGCAGGGCGATAGGAGGCTGGCCATGAAATCTCTTCCTTGGATCTTGCTAGTCGCTGTCTTCGCTGCTGCGCCCGTCGCGGCGGCGCGGCAACCGCAGCAACCGAATCCGCTTTACAGCATTGACGTTCGTTTTCTAGCGCAGTTCAAAGCCGGGAATCTCAAATTTGGAGCCTTGGTCTTTCTAACCGATCACACCGTAGCGGTGAGCCTTTGTCCGTACCCGGCGCCATGCGGGATGGCTATCTTCGATCTTTCAGGCGGCCTGCCCACTCTGGCTGGGCAATCCGAAGGACCTGCCGGCGCAACGGATCTCTATCGAGCGGCCGACGGCGGCCTGATTCTGGCGCGAATCCAGGGCTTCCGCTGGTGGGAAGGGATGATCTACTCGCCGAAATTGCAATATGCGGGAACTGTCGATGGCGTGGATAGCGTCTCCGGAACTGGCAGGTTGTTTGAAAACAGCCTTCGAAAAGACGGTTGGCTCATCTCCAGCTTTGCCGATCCGAGCCAACCGTTAGCGCAGGGCGGCGGCCTGCTCCTTGGCTACTCTGACTCGGTTGTCGTTGCGCAGGACCATGACACTGCGATCCTTGAGAACATGGATGGTGAGTTGCTTGCGACTCTGCCCATGGCTGACGGGCCTCGTGTCTCGATGAACGCTTATGTCGTAGGCAACGACAAGGTTCTCCTCGAGCAATCTCATCTCACCATGGTGAACTTCAAAGGCGAGATTCTTTACAAAATGCGCCGGCTCGACGGCTGGGGAGTGCGTATCGGGCAATCAGCCGACGGCTCGCGGCTTTTGTTCGATCAGTTCACGCGGCACGTGGGATTCTGGAGAAGCTTTGACGAGGACGCAATCGCGATCGCGACCTTGGGCGTGGGAGTCGATGACGAAGTATCGAATGGTGAAGCTGTAACTGTGATCGATAGCAGCACTGGCAGGACGTGTTTCCACTGGCAGAGCAAAAACGACCTGCTGAGTGAAGGCCAAAACCACGCCGACATCGATCCCAGCGGAAAGCTCGCCGCCATTCTTACGGTCTCCAACATCTACGTCTACCGTTTGCCGGAAACCTGCCCCGCGCACTAAACTTCGGCGCTGACTTGCTAACTCGCTACCCCGCCACCGTCAGCTCTTCTTCGAGCTGCTGCTTCTGATAGAGGCTCGCGTAGTAGCCGTCGAGAGCCAGCAGCTCATCGTGGCGTCCCAGCTCCACAATTCTTCCCTTGTCGAGCACGGCGATACGGTCGGCGCTGCGCACCGTCGACACGCGATGCGAAATCAGGATCGTGGTCGCGTTCGCCGTGTAGTTGCGCAGGCCGCCGAGAATGCGCTCTTCGGTGTAGGTGTCCACACTGGCCAGCGCGTCGTCAAGGATCAGAACCGCCGGCCGCCGCAGCAACGCGCGCGCGATGGCGGCGCGCTGCTTCTGCCCGCCTGAGAGCGTCACGCCGCGCTCGCCCACCATGGTTTCAAAGCCCTGCGGAAACTCCTCGAACTCGAGGCGGATATGCGCCGCTTCCGCGGCCTCCAACAGCTCCTCGGCGTCGGCATGCGGCGCGCCAAAGGCCAGGTTCTCGCGAATGGTCTCACTGAACAGGAACGTCTCCTGCGGCACCATGCCGATGTTGCGCCGCAAAACCGCCAGTGGATACTCGCGCACCGGCCGCCCGTCGATGAGCAGCGCACCTTCCGGCGCTTCGTAAAGCCGCGGAATCAAGTTGACGAGCGTGGACTTGCCGCATCCTGTCGGCCCCACGATGGCCAGGCTCGATCCCGCCGGAATGTGCAGCGAGATATCGCGTAACACCGGCGTCGCGCCGGGGCCGTCGCCATAGTTGAAGCTGAGATGCCGGAATTCGATCTCTCCCCTCAGCACCGTCTCTTGTCCAAAACCTGAAACCGCGGAGCGGGGGCCGTCGCAGATCGAGGGCTCGGACTTGAGAATTTCGTCGATGCGCTTCACCGACGCGGTGCCGCGCTGGAAAATGTTAATCACCCATCCCACGGCGATGATCGGCCAGATCAGCATGATCATGTAGGTGCTGAAGGCCACGAACTGGCCCACATTAATGCGGCCTGCCAGAACCAGGTGTCCGCCAGCCAGCAGCGTGATGACCATGGAGATGCCGAGAATAAACTCCAGCGTCGGCCAGAGCATACCCATCAGCTGCACCAGGCGCAGCGCGCGGCCAATGTATTGACGGTTGAGCCGCTCGAAGAGGCCGATTTGCGATTCCTCGCGGGCGAAGGCGCGGATCAGGCGCACGCCCGAGTAATTCTCCTGGGCCTGCGCGGAGATGTCGGAGAAACTTGCCTGGATGCGCTCGAAGCGCTCGTGAATCTTGCGCCCCACATACTGCACAAAGATAC
>Ga0326728_10022774_pt1 | contig 11576 bp, 12 predicted proteins | sample MB3enrmetagenome_FD_207602 | JGI IMG/M metagenome (GOLD analysis project Ga0326728, IMG submission 207602) | Lab enriched peat soil microbial communities from McLean, Ithaca, NY, United States - MB31MN | ecosystem: Environmental > Terrestrial > Soil > Wetlands > Peat | place: USA: New York... | reverse complement strand
GGGGCGTCCGGCGTCGCCAAGGCGCTATACTTCGCTTGCAGCTTTGCGGCGTCGGTCGCCTCTGCCATATAGTACTCGTAAAGATTCTTTGCCGAGTCTACCGGCCTTGGATATTTTGCCAGGACGCCCGTGACGTTCTGACTCCTCCGTTCCCACTCCGCTTTTTCATCCGCGGCTTTTTGCAGGTAGATCTTCTGCCGTTCGGCGTAATAGCTTGCCAGAGACCTGTATTCCTCTGGAGCATGCGCGTTGCGCGCCATCTGCTTCATCTGTCCCTGGGTGTAATTGTCGCCGGCCTCCGCGGAAGAGGCCGCTCCCTGTGCGCTCGCAACACCCGGAATTGCAAGTGACAGAATCCAGGCTGTGAATATGTTGCGTTTCATGTGCTTGATACCTCCCATGCTCAAGTATTTAGGTGAACGCATGAGGGAGGCATGAAGAGAGTAATAGGAATGAAGTAAATATTTGCGATAAACGAACAACCCTCGCCGGCCGAAAATATGGACACGGCGGCCTATCTCTATATCATCTGGAAAAGTCCGTGTTTCTGCAAACCTGCTTTATCGAGCGGCGCTCCCACCGGGCTCGCCGTGCATGGCGAAGTGCTTGAAACTTATGAAAATGGAAGGCGGCGCTTCGACAGCCAGGGAGCACGGCTGAATACGACAAGCGGCGGCGGAATCGGCGGATGGGAAGGCCAGCCGGGGCATGTCTTAGTAATAGGTCTCTCGCATAGCCCGCGCATCCCTCACCTTGGCAAGAAACCTGCCAGCCAGCTCATGGATACGATCTTCCTGGCGAAAGTGCAAGGCCTCCTTGGGCAGCAGTTCCGCACCCAAGCCAATGGCCGTTGCGCCGGCAAGAATGAAGTCGGACGCCGTCAGCTGATTTACGCCGCCTGTGGCAATCAACGGAATCTGCGGAAGCGGAACCTTGAGTGCCCGCACGTATTGAAAGCCGCCCGCCGGACCTGTGGGGAAGATCTTGACAAAATCCGAACCTGCCTTCCAGGCCGCGATGATCTCGGTTGGCGTCAAAGCTCCCGGAAACACGCAGACATCCATTTTCTTTGCATAAGCAACCACCTCAGGAATAAATCCCGGACTAGTCAGAAACCTGGCGCCGGCGTCGACGCACTGGCGCGCCGACTCATCGTCCAGCACCGTGCCGGCCCCCACGGCCATGGCGGGATAACGGTTCGCCAAGTCGTTGATCACAGCCAGCGCGCCGGGCGTGGTCAAAGTGATCTCAGCAATGGGAATCCCCGCCGAATACACCGTTTCCGCCGCAAATCGCGCCAGTTCCTGCGTAGTTACACGCACAGAAGGGAGAATGCCGATCTCTTCGATGTAAACGCAAACTTCATTTCTCTTCATGAATCGACCTCTCCGCAGCGGTGTTCGAATAGGCCAGACTGCTGGCGCCGTTCACAAAACCATGCCGGTCATTGTATTACTTCATGGCCGACGACAAGATTCAGCTGGCCGGCGAACGTCAGATAGGAACCTACCAACTGAACATACGCCAGCTGAACAACCCGGTAGTCGCTTTGCGCATTGAGAAAGTCCATCAGCGAGGCTCCGCCGTGCTCATAGGAAAAGGTAACGGTGTCGCGCACGCGCGTAGCCTGATCGCGATACTTCTCCTTGTAGGGCTTGAGCAGTGCGATATTGCTCCGCAGCTGCTCGTAAGTGGAGTCTACGAAGACAGAAACCAGTGAAGACGAGCTACCGCTCCATCCCGCATTGGTGGAAGTGCTTCGTGAGTGGCGCGAGGCTGAACTGCCAGTCAATGGCTGGTTGTTCGGCAATCTCGACGCAGGAATGCCCTACCACGCGGACACAATGCGCCAGCGTCACCTGAACCGGGCCGCTGCTCAGGTCGGTCTGCCAAAGCTGGGCTGGCACGCTTTCCGGCACACCTACCGGGCAAGGCTTGCTGAACTTGGACTCCCACTGGAAGTGCAGCAGAAGCTCATGCGGCACGCGTCCATCGAGATGACGACCAGATATGGCCGAAACTCGATGCTCCATGTGACCCGTCCGGCGAACGCTCAGTTGGTGGAAATGGTGATGGCAAGAACGGAGATAGAACACGTTCCCGTTACCTGTTCCCTTATTGTTCCCTCGCCATTCGCGACAAGGTTTGCAACGGCAATAATTAACATGACTCACCAACCAGTAAGATACTAATGAGGTTACTGGTAGATGTTACCGTGCAGACTGGGAGTAGGTAACCATGTGCCGTGGAGGTGCGCGGGAGAATGTACGCGGGCGACGGGAAACCAGCACATTTTTCGTGATAAGAATGGGGAATGGTTACTTGCGCTATCCCCGCGAATGCTGCATCGGTTATGATTGAATCCGCAGTAGAATCATCCGGACAGCTAAAATTCTCCCGCGTTCTTCCCCATCTGTGCGGAATGCCTAAACGCATACGCGAAAGGAGGCGCTTTCTCTTAATGAAGGCTTTTTTTGATGAAAGCGGAGCTGATCCTCATAAATACAAGAATCTCATTGTGGCTGGATTCCTTGCATCCGCAGGAGTATGGGAAGAGGCCTCGGACGCATGGGACAGGTGTCTGCATGAATCTCCGTCTATTGAGTATTTCAGTCACGACGAAGCCACTGGGCTGGAGGGGGAATTCTACTCATTTGGCAGGCAAACCGCCGATGCCAAAATTGTTTCACTGGCAAAAGTTATAGCCGACTTTGATCTTCAAGGAATGTTTGTTTTCGCCCCTCATGATCTATTTCGAGAACGCGATAAAGCTCTGCTCAAAGGCGTGGTGGGTAGCAGAGTTTACGATTGGGGATTTTTTGGTGCCACTAAAATAGCTCTCCAGTTCTTGTCAGAGAGAGACGCGGGAAATGACAAAGTGGATTTCGTGTTTGATCGTCGTTCGGAGCTTAAATCTTGTATTCCCATGTATGAGCTGTCGAAGGAGGTACATCTCGAATTGATGGCGCGCGCAGGAACTTGCATACCTGGCGATGACAAGGATATAGTTGCACTGCAAATGGCGGATTTGCTGGCAGGTCTAGTATCGCTTCAAGCAAGCAAGAAGTCGGCGATGCTTGGAGAATCATCGCTGGGCATAAAAGGGTCCCCTTTTTTAGGGCTGATCCGCCGTGGAAGTTGTTTCCGACTTTAGCAGCACTGCAAATGTCTAAACGGATTAAGCAGGATGCCGAGTTGATCCTTAAGCGGCTTTATGGGGAAAGGGAACAGAGCCTCCAGTTAATCGAAGACCTAGAGCAGTTGATTTTGCGTAAAGCGGCTTTTGAAGCGGACTTCGCCAAATTGATGTCGCTTTACGATCAAGACGAGGGCTTCCAAGAGTTCAAAAACAAAAAGGAGTTATACTAGACATCATGAAGGCACCGCCCGACAATCCCGAATTCGCAGCCTTCCAGAGCGTTCTAAGCCGGGTTCTGCGCGTCTCCAAGCCGGAGATGAATCGCAGGATTGCCGCCGACAATGCCTCCCGCGCTGGAAGGCCACGGCGCGGCCCGAAGCCTAAGATTTCGGCTTCCGACCGCGCTTCTTCCGAAACGGATTAAAAAGCCGTTTCGCCCACCTTGCCGGTGACCTCAGCCCAAGTTAACCGCTTGCCCGCAACCTGAGAGAGCAGGGCACGGAAGCGGTCACCGTCCGAGAGTTTGGCTTTCCCGTCTTTGCGATGGTTGTAGCGAAACACCTGCTCATCAACATAGCGGTGCAGGTGGAACGGTTCTACGGCGATGTAGGTTCCACCCAGCCCGCGCTTGAGCAGACTCCAGAAATTCTCGATTCCGTTGGTAGTGACCTGCCCGCGCACATACGCTTCCATGTGGTTAATCACTTCATGCGGGAAGTACCGTTTCAAATTGTCATATCCCACATGGGCATCAGTGTGCATCATGGTTCCGGGCTGGACGTACTTTCGCACAGTCGCTTCCATGGCAGCGCGTCCGGCAAAGGGGAGGACAGTTGCGCGGACCTTCCGTGCATCGCGGTCCAATACCCCCATCACCACGGTTTTGTTGCGGGTATATCCTCCCGCCGCGGCCATGTCCATTTCTTTCTTGCGCCGAACGTGCATGTTCTTGAGCTTCCCGCCGACAACAGTCTCATCGGCTTCGCAAGTGGACCCTTCCCCGCCGATCATCACCGCATTATCGGCGCGCATCGCAAGGCGGATGCGCTGCAACATGAACCATGCCGATTTCTGACTGACGCCAATTGCCCGGTGGACCTCGTAGCTGCTCACACCGTTTCGGCAGTTGCCCATCATCCACATTGCTAGCAGCCACTTGTTTAAGGGAATTGGCGAGTCTTCCATCACGGTCCCAACCTTGACGCTGAATTGCTTCCCGCAATCCCGGCACTTCCATACGCGCCGTGCGGCAAGGTAGTAGTGCTCCACCGCCCCGCACACAGGACACTCCGGCTTGCCGTCCGGCCAGCGCATCTCCGCTACAGTGTCAACACACACCTGCTCGTCGCTGTAATACTGAATTGCGGCCTGTAAGGTCTTGATTTGCTTAAATCTACTCATGGCGTCTACCTCAACAATCACAGCATAACGCCATTTCGATGGTGAGTCAAGTTAATTATTACCTTTGCAACTCTTTGATTCTATGGTTGCGGGGGCTGGATTTGAACCAGCGACCTTTGGGTTATGAGCCCAACGAGCTACCGGGCTGCTCCACCCCGCAGATACAGTCTACGCGCTGCACACATCGGGGTCAAATGGCCGGCGGTCAAAGCGGCCCGCGCCAGTGTGCTCCTCCATCCGGTAAACTGCTGAGGATCCAGGATGCGGCCGCGAGGAACCGCGCAAATGTCCCAACTCTATATTCTTGTGCTGGTTGTCATCGTCGCTGCCCTGCTGGCGGTGGCCCTCTATCGCACCTCGCAGGTGCATACCAAGGCCGACTATCTGGTGGCCGGCCGTTCTCTTCCCGCCGCGGTCCTCGTGCTCACGCTGCTCACCTCCTGGATCGGCGCCGGATCGCTCTTTGCCGGGGCGGAGAACGCCTACAAGAACGGCTTTGCCGCGCTCTGGCAGCCGGCCGGAGGCTGGCTGGGCCTGCTGCTCATCTATTTCATCGCGCCCCGCGCCCGCAAGTTCGCCCAGTTCACGCTGCCCGACCTGCTCGAGGCCCGCTACAACCAGACGGCGCGCGTGCTGGGCACCATCGCCATCCTCATCGCCTATATCGTCATCACCAGCTATCAGTTCAAGGGCGGCGGCGACGTGCTGCACCTCATCTTTCCCGGCGCCGTCTCGCCGCAGCTGGGCACCTTTATCATCGCCGCGTTCGTCATCGTCACCACGGCCCTGGCCGGCATGTCTTCGGTGGCCTACATGGACGTGGCCATAGGCTCGCTGGTCACCGTCATCTGCGTCCTTGCCGCGCCCATGCTGTATATCAAGGCCGGCGGATGGGCCGGGCTCCACTCCGCGCTGCCGCCCGAGTACTTCCAGCTTCTGGGCAACTACCGCCTCAGCCCCGATCATGTGCGCCAATCCGTGGGCATGGGCGTCGTCCGCGGCCTGGAGTTCCTGGTGCCCGTGCTGCTGCTCATGCTGGGCAACCAGGTGATGTACCAGAAGTTCTTCTCCGCAAAGTCCGAGCGGGACGCGCGCGTTTCCGTCATCGGCTGGATTCTGGGCACCGTGCTGCTGGAGACTCTGATCGTGGCTATCGCCGTCTTCGGGCGCGCGCTTTATCCCAGCGGCGAGGTCGCCCTGCATCCGCGCGAGATCATCCCCTACACGGCCCGCCACGGCCTGCCCGCGGTGATGGGCGCGCTGCTGCTGGGCGCGGTCTTCGCCAAGGTCATCTCCACCGCCTCGAACTATTTGTTTTCTCCGGCCACCAACCTGGTCAACGACGTCTTCGTGCGCTATCTCGCGCCCGGAGCTTCGAATAGGCGGGTGCTGATCGTCTCCCGGCTGGCCGTTGTCCTGCTGGGCTGCTGGGCGCTCTACCAGGCAATCTACGCCGAGAGCATCCTCCAGAAGATGCTCTATGCCTATACCGTCTACTCCGCCGCGCTCACGCCGGTGGTGCTGGCGGCCTTCTACTCCAAGCGCGTCACCGCCTGGGGCGCGGTGGCAGCCATCGCCTCCGGCACCGTGGTCACGCTGGCCTGGGACATCGACGCGGTCAAGCGCAATCTGCCGCAGATTGTCGCCGCCCGCGACGCCATCTTTCCCGCGCTGGCCGCGGCCGTGATCGCCATGGTGGTGGTGAGCATGCTTACCACCAAGCCCGCTCCGGAACAACTGGCACAGTTCGCGGATTAGAATAATTCCCACTGTTGCGACGGCCTAGGGCATCTCCAGATTCCTCGACCATACCAACAGTCCATCACAACTCAGCCTGTGCTTACAGATGGGTTCGTTGTGCGCTTACGGTGCAGCGAATCGGATAACAACTCGCGTCAATTCGCCGAGGGCGCGGTGCAAAGCGGAATCGTAATTCGCACGCGCAGGCCGGGCGACGCGTTCTCCGCGGTGATCGCGCCATGATGCACCTCGACTGCTCGTTTTGCGATGGACAAGCCCAGCCCCGATCCTCCACCCATGGCAACGCGCGCCTCCTCAACCCGGAAGAATGAATCGAATATCCGTTCCAGAGCGTCCTCGGGAACCCCCGGGCCATAATCGCGGATGGCAATGATCGCATTGCGGGAATCCTCGGTGACGGACACATCGATGGTGGAATCTTCCGGCGCATAGCGAATCGCGTTGCGCAGCACATTCTCCACCGCGCGCCGCAGCAGTTCGCGATTGCCCAGAACCTCGCTGGCCAGCCGCCCATTCACTGCGATGCGGCAGCCGCGAATCTCGGCTTCCACCTGGCAGTCGCGCACCACTTCAGCGACGATCTCACCAAGGCGCGCAATCTCGGCGCCCTGAACGGCGGGGCCGCTTTCGATGAAAGCGATCTCCACAACGTCGGCCACCAGCGAGGCAATGCGGTCCACATCCCGCTCGATGCGATCGAGGGCCGCGTTGCGATCCGCGGAGGTTCTGGCCAGCTTGATGGCGAATTTCATCCGCGCCAGCGGCGATCTCAGTTCGTGGGATATGTCTCCCAGCAGCCTTCGCTCACTGGCAATGAGGCGTTGCAGGCGTTCGGCCATTTCATTGAACGAGCGACCCAGTTGTCCAATCTCATCCTGCCGCCTGGCCTGCACGCGAATGGAGAGGTCGCCTTGTCCGAACAGCGCAATGGAGGCCGCTATCCTGCGGATCGGCGAGACCACGCCAACCGAGGCCAGCCAGCACAGCACGCCCGTAGCGGCAATCACCAGGAAGTAGAAGGGAAGAAACGTCCAGATATGCGGCCGGTCGAGCACGCCCACCGCTGCAATCCAATACTTCCCGTCCGCCGACCGGTGAGCCCGGATGTAATGGCCGTTGGCTCGCGTCCGCCATTGCGTTCGTGGAGCCGGAGGCAGCAGCGCCGCTCTGCTTTCACCGGAGACGAGATCCGTGCCGCGCGCGTCGAGCAGATAATGCGACGATCCTCCGAAGACGCGGTTCAGGGTTGCCATATACTCCCCGAGCGCCTTCGGACCGCCGCTCGTCAATGCTGCGATGGCGCTCTCCAGCTCAAACTCGTCGATGCGGTCGAATGCGGGATCTATGGATTTCTTCTGCATGCGATCCGCGATCTCGTGAAACACGAGGAAGGAAAGCGACAGTGTGATCGCCATCGCCAGCAGGACGCCGTAATAGAGAGACTTCATGGGCAATGACTTAAGCCGCTGGAGTAAATACATACCCAACTCCCCTGACTGCGCGGATCAGATTCCGGCCGCCTTCCAGCTTCTTGCGCAGATGACTTACGTGGACATCGAGAAAGCGATCGTAAGGCGTCGCTTCGCGCTCGAACAGAGCCGCCGTAATCTCGTCTCGCGAAACGATATGGCCCGCAGAGCGCATCAGCATCTCCAGCAGGTCGAATTCCACTGCGGTCAGCTCCACCGCCGCGCCCGCGACCCGCACCTCGCGCGTTGCGGCGTCGATCTGGATATCGCCGATGGTTACTACCGCGCTGCCTTTCCAGTTCGCGGTATCGGCGCGGCGCAGCACAGCCCTGATCCGCGCCAGCAGTTCATCCGGATCGAAAGGCTTGGGAAGATAGTCGTCGGCTCCCGTATTCAAGCCGAGGATGCGGTCATGCCGCTGGGCGCGCGCGGTCAACATGATCGCGGGAACGTCTTTTCGCCGCCGCAACTGCTGTAGCAGCGTGAGTCCGTCGAAGACGGGCAGCATGACATCGAGAATCACCAGATCGTATGTCCCGTTGAGCGCGGCTGCCAGGCCAGTGCGGCCGTTGTAAGCGCAATCCAGGCGATGGCCGGCCTCGGCGAAGAACTCCTTCATCATCCCGCACAACTCTGTGTCGTCATCGACGAGCAGGAGCGATAATTGTTTTTGCTTATCCGCAGTCTCCATTCGCGCTGCCTCAGCATCCGCCGGCCATTCAGCAATCCCGCCGTTTCCTAAGTCTCGCACAGATCGGAGCAGCGGCGGCATGCTTAACAATTCTTAAGACTGTAGAGGAACCGGGGATGGTGTATCCCGAACCGCAGCGCCCTGCGCTTCCAACGACCGTACCTTTTCCGGGAATTGCTCTAAGTGCACACCGGCCAGCGATAATGCCCAGCCGCGCGGTGCATGAAGAACGCCTCGATGGGGCTCTCTTCGGCTCCGCGGCCAATGTTATGCACCACCCGCGCACGCTCGCCGGCGCTTACCACAATCCCCACGTGCGGCAGGCGGGCGTCCAGCAGCCAAGTGACAATGTCGCCCACCTCCAGCGGCGGAGGGAAGCTGTCGCCCGCCACCGGCCCCGGAGCCGCCCACAGCCGCGCCCCGGCCCGCGTCCAATAGGTCTCCAGGTTCAGCACCCGCCGGTGGTCGATATTCGCATCCGGTCCGCGCGATCCCCACGCCTGGCGCGCCGGATAGGCGGCGAAGTGCTTCACCATGTCCTCATGCACCAGCTTTTGCAGGTCCAGCCCCAGCCCGTCGCGCGCGGCTCGAATCACCACGTCCGCGCAGACGCCCGTCGACCGCGGCACATCGCCACCCGGATAGCTCAGGTGCGTCCAGCCGGGGTCGTAGCCCACCGTCACGCCCACCTGCGTCCGCGCCGCATCGGCGAGCCGCTGCCCGTTGGCCGCCGCCCGCCCAGAGTCCGCCGCAAACTCGCCGAATGCCTGCCCCGATCGAAGCAGCAGAAATGGTCCGCCGGCAATCCAAACCGCCGCCAAACCGCCAAGAACGCTTCGCCGCCGCATTGTTCGATCCCTCGCCCGGAATCTGTCTATTTGACCTGAAAGACAGCGCTGCCGTGAGCCGGCAAGGTCACGCGCACTTCCTTCGATTCCTTGTCCTCACTGTCGGTCCACAGATTCAGAGCCTGGTGCTTCCCAACGTCGAGCCCAAGCTGTTTCCAGGTGGCGCGCAGCGTTACCGGCTGGTCGTCCAGGTTGAAAAAGGCAAAGAACTCCTTGTAGTTTCTCGCGCCCGGCGAGTCGATCGTCGCCCGCCACACCCGCGCGTGCTCGAAGCTGGCCGGCAGGCTGGCAGCATCGAGCGGATGGCTGTAGGTCACATTCTGGTTCATGAACAGCATCGCCTGGTTGGTGATCAGCCCCCGCGTAAAATCATCCAGCCGGGTCAGGTTAGCCCCCAAAATCAGCGGCGAACGCGCAATGGCCCACAACGCGAACTCGGTCCGCTGCTCGTCCTGGGTCTCTCGCGACTGCCTGGGCTCGCCCCACCCCGGATGCGGCCCCAGCCAGCCCCAGGGCAGCATGTCCTCGTCCGGCCAGTTGCCCGCCTTCACATACGGGAACCACTTGGCCAGCCGGTCGAACGCATCGCGCACCCCAAAAGGAAATTCGCCGTCGCCCGACTTGTGGGTGAAGGTCCAGCCGTCCCAGTGGTCGTCGGAGATGCGCCACAGTTGCGCGTATTCGCCCGCCTCGGCCGCGTGCTCCAACTGCGTGGGCCCCGGCGAAAGGCTCAACACGATCGGCCGCCCGGTCTTCTTGATCGCCGCAGCAATCTGCTTGATCTCCGTGATCCGGTAAGGATGGTCGCTGATGCAATCCACCTTGATGTAGTCCAGGCCCCACCCGGCATACAGCTTCATCATCGAGTCGTAGTAAGCCTGCCCGGCGGCATTGTCAGCCACGCCCCAGTTGCCTTCGTCCCACGGGCAGGGCGAGCTCTTGTCGGCGGCGTCGGCGGCATGATAGCTCGATCCCGCGATGGGCAGGTTCTCCTCCACCACCTGGCGCGGAATCCCGCGCACGATATGGATGCCGAACTTCAGCCCCTGCGCATGAACCCAGGCGGCCAGCGGCTTGAACCCCGCGCCGCCCGCCGATGACGGGAACCGGCTCACCGCCGGAATCAGAATCCCGTTCCCATCCCACACATACTTCTTAGTCTCCACCTTATCGCCGAAGGGATTCTCCATGTACCACCCCTCGTCAATCACGGCATACTGCCAGCCGTAGTCCTTCAGCCCGGCGAGCACCGTGGCGTTGGCGCGGAAGCCGGCCTCGTCGATGGTCAGCCCATAGGCATCCCAGCTATTCCATCCCATCGGCGGCGAGGGAGCGGGATTCTGCGCGTGGATGGAAACGGCGGCCAACGCCGGAACGGCAAGAAGAGTGAAGAGGAGATCTCTACGGAAGCTCATGCGGAAACGTATACCACAAACGCCGCGGTCTCGGCACGAGCGGAATTCGGCAGGATCGGCGGAGCGGCTGGCTGAACGCACTGGGCTGTTGCCGCCAGCCGAGAATACTCCCGGTTTGCCGGTAATCCGCCAGTACTCCTGAGACTGGAATCCCTTTGACGAATGCTTGCCAACCCCACGCGTTTTCATCCGCAAAGGGGCATTTTCCGGCTGTCCAGAGGCTCAAAACCTGCCGGTTTTGTTTACCGATCGGGGTAATAATATACTTGGCAAAACAGAGGGATAGTGCGGTCTGTGGTGGGAAGCGACGGGGACGGCTCACAGTCTCTTGGATGGCCTGTTGGCAGGATGCGTTCTCTGCCATTCAGCCTCACGGCGTTGCATCTCCTCTTTGGAGACGGTGAACACCTTGCGGACTGGGTTATCGAACCGTTCGGCTTCCGTGTTGCCGGATACGTTTGGCGCTGGCAATGGTTTCATTTCATCTCCATGATAATGTTGTGGTCCATAAATCTCTCATTTCCCCCTTGTTCCATCTGCCACCATTTCCCGATGGCGTTTAGCTCTTGTGATCTTCGCCGTAAGATGGCGCTTGTAGAGCCGATTGAGTTCTTCTTCCCCCGACTATTGATCTGACAGTTCCTGTCCGAGAGACGTGAATCGTCAATGGCCCTTTCGGATTGCTTGGTATAACTCGCTCAAACGCTGATTGTGCACACGTTAGAACTGGTCCGATAAATACGCATCATAGGAACCTGAGCATGATCTTCATGCAGCCGAGGCGGACCATGCCGAGGAAGTTTTCGGCATGAAATTCGTAGCGCGTGACCAATCTCCGGAACTATTGCAGCC
>Ga0326728_10022773_pt1 | contig 11576 bp, 8 predicted proteins | sample MB3enrmetagenome_FD_207602 | JGI IMG/M metagenome (GOLD analysis project Ga0326728, IMG submission 207602) | Lab enriched peat soil microbial communities from McLean, Ithaca, NY, United States - MB31MN | ecosystem: Environmental > Terrestrial > Soil > Wetlands > Peat | place: USA: New York... | reverse complement strand
GACGAACGCAAAGAACGCGTACGTCTGCGCTACCCGCTCCCTGCATATCGTGACCCAGACGGTATAGCCAGAATTGCCCATCAAGGGGTTAGGAAGGGCGGCGCGGCGCCTGTCGGAATGCATGGCTCCCCCAAAGCCTGAATCACAGCCCTCTCCGTAAGGGAGAGGGTGCCCGACGGAGGAGGGCAGGTGAGGGGTCTTTTCGAAGCCCATCGGACTTTGACGGAACCCTGACGGCGAAATGGCCTCGCGAGACAAGTCGAGGCCAGCGGAATCCTCACGGCGCTATGCCTTGAGCCCGCGCTCGCTCCAGGAAGGGGAGCAAAGGCGCAGGCGTCCAGAAAGCGCGGTGTGTGCCTACTTGACGGTGATGGATAGAAACCCAGAAGCGGTGGAAAAAGCGCTCATGAACAAGTCGCGAGATGTAGCACAGGCACTCCTGCCTGTGCCCAATGCTGATGCATTCCATGCATAGGGCACAGGCAGGAGTGCCTGTGCTACTGAAGCCAGAACAGGCCACAGATTGGACGCGGTGACAGAGATGTTGCCCGCGTTCGTGGGGCGCCCCGAGGCCTCGGGGCGCCACCCGCGTGGCCACTACCCTCTGGGAGGGGGAATGGACTCACGTTGCCGTCTCGCGTATACTTACGATCACGGGTTAACCTGGAGAAGATGCCCATGAATTTGACGATAAAACTTCCCGATGAAGATGTTGCGGCCCTGAAAGCCAAGGCCACGGCGCAGGGTATCACCGAAGAGCAATACGCCCTGCAGGTTTTGGAGCAGGACCTGGCGCCCGAATGGCTTCGCCAATCGTGGGCAACCGCCAAGGAAACCGGATTGGACCAGCTTTCCACCGATGAGGTCGAGGCGGAGATTGCGGCAGCGCGAAAAGCCCGGCGCGAAGCCAACCCGCACCCCGGCGCATGATCCGCGTTGGACCGGCAATACTAAACACTTCCCCGCCACCTGGCGCGAGACTCGAATTGTCGCGGCCCGACACTTTTTGGAAATCATCGCCAGCGAACCCGAACCGCAACGCCGCTAACCAAGCGAATGTAGCGCGGACCCCCGTTTTTGGGGTCCGCGGTTCTTACTTTGCACCTACGGTAATTCTCGATGACCGGCGTCTGCCCTCGATTTCGGAAGCGTGAACCCAAGGAAGAACCGCAGACCGCAAAGGCGGCGGTTTGCGCTACGCTCGCTCGTCCGAAACGCGGGCAATTTCGTCGATGTCCTCGCCCTTAAGGAAATTTACAACTTGCGCGGCGGCTATCTGTAAATCACTGTAAGACATCGCACCGCACGGCAACTGTGGGCTGGAGTTATGGGCCAGCCCTAGCCATCAAGTCGTGGATCCCGACAATTGAGGATTCATCCGTGGTCCTGTTGGATGGCGATGTTCTCCTCTGGCCTGGGTCGCGCGGCGGGCTTAAAATGGTAGCCTGAGATTCTATCAATCGAGTGGTACTGATAGTCCCAGGAGAATCCTGCCGTGGCCGAAAAGACCGAACCCCTCGAAGCCGTACGCTCCTCCGCGACGAACAGTATCCGTCGCTGTCAGGTCGAGATGTCAAGTGGACGCTGTGGTTGCCCGATTTACTCTGCTCCCGAGCATGACGAGGAACCGGTCTGCCTCCTGCACTCGCGCGATCCGCAGAAGAGCGACTCCGAATTTCAGCAAGAATTCGAAAGGGTACTGAAGGAAGCAACGGACCGCAATGAGGTCGCTGATTTCACGCGGTTTATCTTCCCGTCCGCTGAATACGCGCATAGAGAATTCAAGACGCGATGCCGGTTCGACCATGCCACGTTCACGCGGAACGCCATCTTCTCGGATGCCACGTTCACGCAGAACGCCAGCTTCTATTGTGCCAGGTTCATGCAGATTGCCTACTTCTATCGTGCCACGTTCACGCAAGAAGCCGACTTCTGCCGTGCCACGTTCGTGCAGGACGCCGACTTCTCGTATGCCACGTTCACGCAGAACGCCTGCTTTTTGGGTGCCGAGTTCACGCAGAAGACCAACTTCGAGAAGGCCACGTTCGCCGAGGTGGTTCACTTCATCCAAGCGCAATTCTCAGCATCAGCCGCTTTCCGCGAAACCGTTTTCCGCGGAGACAAGAAACTGGAACCCCAGACGGACGATACGCTGCCTGGGCCGGTATTTTCCCTGGCGCAGTTTTCCCATCCGGAGGCCATCGTCTTCTACAAGACGTACCTTGGCCAAGCCCTTTTCCTTAACTGCGACGTCTCGGGAGTCACCTTTTCTTCCGTCACTTGGCGCAAGCGCAAGCGCGGCGGCAAAAGCATGGTTCTGGAGGAACAGGTCAGCCTCGACCGTCCGGTGGCGTCGGCCCTGAGACCAGGTTCGGACAGCCACGACGAACGCAATTATGACCTGATTGCTGAACTCTACCAGCAATTGAAAAAGAACTACGACGACCGCAAAGGCTACTGGACCGCCGGCGACTTCCACTATGGCGAGATGGAGATGAAGCGGCTGCACAGCCGGTGGCGCTCGAAGCTGCTGCGTTGGTGGAGTCACCATTTCAGCCTTGCGGCTTGGTATAGGCGCTTCAGCGCATACGGAGAGAGCTATCGGAGCCCGCTCCTGTGGCTTCTCTTCTTCGTCCTTGTGTTCTTCCCCTTCCTCTATCCGGTCCCCGGCCTTGAATTCAATCCACCATCCGGCGTCGCACCAGGCTGGCTCGGATACAGTCGGGCCACGTTTTTCCGTATGCATCCCGCCGAACACCCCTCCGGCTTCTGGGGCATGATCCTGCACAGCCTGATGACGTCGCTCTCCGTTGCTGGCTTCCAGCGCGAGTTGCGCTACGTCCCGAGTTATCCCTGGGGACGCATGGTGGCTCTCTTCGAGCTGCTGCTGACCACCACGCTCGGCGGCCTTTTCCTGCTCGCCCTGCGCCGCCAGTTCAAGCGCTGACGCTGCGCGGCCCTGTGCTTCCTTCTTGCGTTTGTCCGAACTCCCAATTGTCTTCAGCTTTACCTCGCCGCCCACGCCGTGCGCTTGACCGCATGATATCTGGCGCTCAACTGTTCGTATGCCGCTGGAGTAATCTCTTCCGGAAACTCAGGACCGTACTCAACCAACAGCTGCTCGATTCGCATTTTCGCGGGGCTTTGGAACCACGCTCTTCCGTACTTCCCGAAATTCAGGACGGTTGTCATGCGAAGAGTTGCAACGATGATCTCGCGAGTCTGCCGGTCAGCTTGCATGCATTCCGCTGCCCTTTGCCTAACCTGGGGCAATATGGCCATAATCCGAGAGCGCAACGGCTCGTCAGAAACGCGGGCAATTTCGTCGATGTCCTTGCCCATAAGGAAATTTACAACTTGCGCGGCGAGAGCTTTGGCCGCCTTACCGTCCATTTGCGAAGAGTAAATGTTACTAAGGTCTGCGAACAGATCAACCGTTATTGCGCGCAAACACATTGCGAATGACCGCTCTGCTCGTTTGAGGGAAAACCGCGACAAAAGCCCCATGTCTAGGTCCTCCGTAATGTCCAGAAAGTCACAACCAGTGTGATGACGGTGATCGCGAGCACCGCAAACGATATTTCGTAGCCTAAGCGCAGAGGGAGAACGGGATTATAGACGAATGCGGCTATCCCAAGAATCCACACCCAATCCCTCTTACTGGCTTCTGCGGCGCGAAACGCGAGGTATGCGCACGATGCGCATAAAACGACCCTGAGCAGAAGGGAGAAACCGTGCGGGAGCGCCATATCATCTCTCCGGACAGCAGCCATATAGTCAAGGTATCGATTCGGCACAAGACCAAGCGCCAACAGCGACATACCGATGGCGATAATTTGCGGCGCGATGGTGTTTGTAGATTCTACACTGCTGCCGTGGGCGAAACCAATCAGACATATCGCGTCATTGTGGCTTCGCCGGATGATCCTCGAACCACTTCCGCACCCTCTCCTGAACCCGGGCCAACTCGGCCGGCGTTAGGTGAGACGCGGCTTCATCTCGATACTTCGCTTCCTGTTTCCAGTACGAGGCGTTAGGCTTGCCAGCAGCAGCAGCCGCCGCAGCGAACCAGAAATAGGCTTCTGCGTAGTCCTGGGGCGCTCCTTGGCCCTTGTGGTACAGGAACCCGAGGCAGTACTGCGCTAGGGCGTCGCCCTGCTCTGCCGCCTTACGATACCAAAGCATAGCCTGAGCGTAGTCCTGGGGCACGCCCTGGCCGTCGCGGTACAAAACCCCGAGGTTGTATTGTGCCAGGACAAGACCCTGCTCTGCCGCCTTGCGACACCAAAACGCCGCTTGGGTGTAGTCCTGGGGGACACCTTGGCCTTCGGCGTACATCATGCCGAGGTTGAATTGCGCCTTGGCATAGCCCTGCTCTGCCGCCTTGCGATACCAAAACGCCGCTTGGGTGTAGTGCTGGGGGACACCTTGGCCTTCGGCGTACATCATGCCAAGGCTGAATTGCGCTGCAGCGTGACCCTGCTCTGCCGCCTTGCGAAACCAAAACACCGCTTGGGTGTCGTCTTGGGAAACGCCGTGGCCAAATTCATACGCTAACCCCATTGCAGATTGCGCGATAGCATCGCCCTGTTCGGCAGCCTTGCGACGCCAGAATACAGCCTGAGTGTAATCCTGTGGGACTCCTCGGCCAGTCGCATAGAACGCGCCAAGATCACACTGTGCGGCAGCCTGACCCTGCTCAGCCGCCTTGCGATACCAGAGAGCGGCCTGAGCGTAGTCCTGGGGCACGCCCTGGCCCTTGTCGTAGGAAAGCCCGAGGTTGTATTGTGCCGGTGCAAAGCCCTGCTCAGCCGCCTTGCGATACAAAAGCGCAGCCTGGGTGTAGTCTTGGGGTACAGCTTGGCCGTGGTGGTACAAATCCCCGAGCATGAATTGCGAGGCAGCATTGCCCTGCTCAGCCGCCTTGCGCCACCAAAAGGCCGCTTGCGTGTAGTCTTGGGGCACACCCTGGCCGTTGTCGTACAGACCCCCGAGGTCGCACTGCGCCTTGGCATAGCCCTGCTCAGCCGCCTTGCGAAGCCAAAACGCCATTTGGGTGTAGTCCCGCGCTACTCCCTCGCCGTGGAAGTACCTCCAAGCGAGCATGTGCTGCGCCGCAGCGTGACCCTGCTCGGCGGCGAGCCTGAAGCAGGCCGCAGCCTCAGCGGCGCGTCCTTGTCGCCGGAGTTCGTTTCCTTCTTTGAACCACGCTTCCGCCCGATCCTGCGCCGTTGGCAACAGGACGATCTTGGTTGAAGGAAGCGGCTGACTGACTTCCGGCGCGGCGACCGGCCCAGCGGCTGCGCCGAAGGCGCGAGAGAAGTCGAGCGCGGAGGCATAACGATGGTCACGGTCTTTCACCAGCGCCTTCATGACAGCGCTTTCAACGCCAGGAGGCACGCCTAAGCTTGGCACGACGTTGCGAAAAGGCGGTGGCTCCTCCATGGTGTGCTTGCGCACATAACCAAGTGGCGTGTCGGAATGAAACGGCGTGCGGCCGGTGAGCATTTCGTACACCACCACGCCCAGCGAGTAGACATCCGAGCGCGCGTCGAGTTCATCGCTCCTCATGCCCGATGCCTGCTCGTAGGACATGTACGCGGGCGTGCCGAGCACCATGCCGGTCTGCGTGTGGGCGCCGGATTCGCGCAGCTTGGCAATGCCGAAATCCACGATTTTGACCACAACGGGTCGTAGGGGCGGGTCTTGTGCCCGCCCGGCGTCGGCAATGCCGACGGGGAGGGCGCCCACGAGGGGCGCCCCTACGTCGTGGGCAAATGCCGCCGCGTCGTGGGGGCCCGCCAGGGGTGCCGCCGCGTCGTCGGGATACGTCAGAAAGATGTTATCGGGTTTGAGGTCGCGATGAATGATGCCCAGCTTGTGCGCGGCGTTCAGCCCTCGCGCCGCTTGCTGAAGAATTTCCGCAACCTCGGGCACGGGAAGCGGACCCCGCCGCGCGAGGGCTTCGCGCAGGGATTCACCTTCCAGAAACTCCATGGCGATGTAGGGCGTGCCGTCGTCGGCCTGGCCGGATTCATAGATGGTGACGACGTTGGGGTGATGAATGCGCCCCGTGGAGGCCGCTTCGTTCTGAAAACGTAGCAGGAAGTCGGGGTCATCCAGCAGCTTGCGGCTCAGGACTTTGAGCGCCACCCGGCGATTTCCCACTCCAATCTGCTCGGCGAGGAAGACCGCACCCATGCCGCCTTGACCCAAGCGGCGGATAATGCGAAGACGGCGAGACAATCCGGCGGCAAGCTGCGCTTCGGTTTCCGTTGCTTGGGCGGCCAGGCGAGCGCCGTCGCGCGGACAGAACTCAACATCATCGGAGTAGGTCTGCTGGCAAGTATGGCAGATCTTCATGGGCGCCAGTGCAACTCTCCCGTGGCGCGGATTCTAGCAGAAACATTGTGGCAAAAGCGAGCGTAGCCCGGGCCTTCTTGTGCCACGGGCGTCCCGCCCGTGCCCGAGCACGGCCAAGATGGCCGTGGCACGTCTCTGGTTGCGGCTCCGCCGCGCTGGGCTACGCTCCTGCGCAAATTGAGCGAATGTAGCCTGGCGAGAAACGCAGCACGGCCCGTAGAAGGTGTGAAATAATTCCGGAAAGAGCAAAAACACCTCACGCCAAGGCGCCAAGGCGCAGAGGCGCAAAGAAAACAAAGCAATTGTTCTTTGCGATCTTTGCGTCTTTGCGCCTTTGCGTGAAACTGTCTATTTTTTCATAGCTTCATACGCCCGCATTTGAAATTAATCGTTTTCCCGACGGAAGAACCGCAAATGGCAAAGACGGACACCTGCCCTCCGGTTCTGGAGCGCGAGTGTAGCGCCCGGACTTCACCCCGCGCTCCCTTTTCCCTCAGCGCGAGCCCCCAAGCCCGGCCCCCATGATTTTCGCGCACGCTTCAGTAAAAATCTGACGAAAGGCAGAATCTTATGCTTGAGAAGGTTTGCCCAAACCCGCCTGTGGGCTTACCAGCAAAAAGACGCCAAAGGGCCGACTGGTCAGGCTAAGTCTATGAAAACAATAGAGAATAACCCTAATATGAGAACGGCGTCTTAATGCTAACTCAATGAAAATAAACACCTTACAAGCAAACCGTTCGAGGACTTGCGGGCAACCTTGGGCAATTGCGGGGTATCCACAATAGAAGAGCAGGACGGGGCTGAATTTCGTTTGCATCAGTAGGATGTCAATGACCCGATCGCGGAAGCAGTAGCAAGTGGCAAACGGAGAGTGGCGAGTGACAAGCAAGATCACCGGTTTTGGATTGTCCCAATCGAAAATCCAAAATGGCACAATGGCCCGATGATTCGATGACCCGATGGCCCGATTCATGGCGGTTAAGTTACAATGGGAATTTGTGCCAGGCGTCGGCAGCGCCTCAGCCGGCCCTTGCGAAGTTTCAGAAAGCCAACATGCACATACCAGATGGCTATCTCAGCCCGTCGACCTGTGCGGTTCTCTACGGAGCCGCCGCACCGTTTTGGTATGTCGCCTTGCAACGCGTGAAGAAGATTCTGACCACGCGCCTGGTGCCCTTGCTGTCCGTTATGGCGGCGCTTTCCTTTGTCATCATGATGTTCAACTTACCGTTGCCCGGGGGCACGACGGGGCACGCCGTGGGCGTGGCGATCGCCACCATTATCCTGGGGCCGTGGGCCTCGATTCTGGCCATTTCCATTGCCCTCGCGATCCAGGCTGTCTTTTTTGGGGACGGCGGCATCACCACGCTCGGCGCCAATTGCTTCAACATGGCGATCATGGGATCGCTCGTGGCGTATGCGGTTTACCGCCTCGCGGCGGGACGTGCGGCGCTAACCTCTTCGCGGAGGGTGGTGGCAGCCGCCCTGGCAGGTTACACGGCCATCAACGCTTCGGCGTTTTGCGCTGCGGTGGAATTTGGGATTCAGCCTCTCTTTTTCAAAGACCCGACCGGCGCTCCGCTTTATGCTCCCTACCCTTTAAGCATCGCCATTCCGGCAATGATGATAGGCCATCTAACGTTTGCCGGCCTCGCTGAGCTGGTACTATCCGCAGGAGTGGTGGCTTACTTCCAGCGAACCAACCCTACTCTTCTGAAGCTTACGGCGCCCGGCGATTTGGCCGACGAGGGGGGGATTGCGGGCGCCGAGAGGCCCAGCATGTGGAGGATCGTGCGCCCGCTGTGGATTGGACTGGCCCTGCTTTTGGTGCTGACCCCACTAGGGATTTTGGCCGCCGGCACCGCCTGGGGCGAGTGGAGCGCGCGGGATTTTTCCAATGTCCAAGTGCGAGAGAAAATGGCCTTGGCCTCACAGAACACGGCGCCACCCGCCCAGCCGCCGCGAGGTTTGGAGCGCCTCTCCCGGCTGTGGACCGCGCCCTTCCCGCAATACGCGCCATCGTTTGTGCGCCGTCCAGCGGTGGGCTACGCGCTTTCCGCCATGTTCGGATCGGGCGCCATCATTCTGGTTTCGCTGATTGCCGGCTCGCTGGCTACGAGGGGGAAAAACAGGTGTTAGGTGTCAGGTGCCAGGTGTCAGGTGCGAACTCCCTGGCCACGCGGGCGCGGGGCAAAGGTTCACTCGTCACTCGTCACTCGTCACTTGTCACTGCCTTTAAACGCTATGAACTTTCTTGAGCGCACTCTCGCCAGTTTCCTGAACGCCGTGGAGTATGCGCTTGACGCCGAAAATCTCGCCAAGGCAGACGGCCTGCTCCAACGTCTTGACCCTCGCATCAAAGTCATCGGCATCCTCACCCTGATTATCGCTGCCTCGACGGCTCACAAACTCTGGGTGATCGGTGCGGCATTCGCTATCGCGCTCATTCTCGCCGCATCCTCCCGCGTCTCCCCGTTCCTCTTAGCCAACCGGGTGTGGGTCCCGGTGCTCCTCTTCACCGGCATTATCGCCCTGCCGGCGCCTTTCGTAATTCCTGGCCGGGTGGTCTGGCGCCTTCCCGGGCTCGGTTGGCCGCTGACGGCGCAAGGGCTGTTGAGTGCGCGATACCTCGTGACCCGGGTTGAAACCGCGGCGACCCTTTCGGTGTTGCTGATCCTCTGCACTCCGTGGACCCACGTCTTGAAGGCGCTGCGCGTGCTCCGCGTTCCGGTGATTTTGGTGGTGATCTTGGGGATGGCCTACCGTTATATTTTCCTCCTGCTCGAAAGCGCTCGCGATATGCTGGAGTCGCGCCGCAGCCGCATGGTGGGCGAGTTGAAAGGGTCCGACCGCCGCCGCCTGGCCGCCGCCAGCGTGGGAGTTTTGATGTCGAAGACGTTGCAGCTCAGCGGCGACGTTTACAGCGCCATGCTGGCCCGGGGATTCCGCGGCGAAGTCTATATGCTCGATGATTTCCATACCGCAGCACTCGACTGGATCATGCTGGCAGTATTTGCCGCGCTGGCTGCAGGGGCGTATTATTACGGGAGATGATAACCCGTTGCATTTTGGATTGGCGATTTTGGATTGAACCAGGGCGGGCAGACACCGTGATCGATCCGCGACCTAAGATTCAAAATTCAAAATCGAAAATTCGAAATCGGAAATTCGAAATCTAAAATCCTATGGCCGTTCCGGTCTTTGACGTTCGCGAGGTCACATTTCGTTACCATCAGGTGATGGCGCTCGACAAATTGAGCCTAGCCATTCCGCCCGGCAAGCGGATCGCGCTTCTGGGAGCGAATGGCTCCGGCAAGTCCACCCTGCTGCGGATTTTGGACGGGCTGGCCTTTCCGGAAAAGGGCGAAATCACCTTCTGTGGCGAGCTGCTTACCGAGGAACGCCTGCAGAATCCCGAATTTGCCTATCCGTTCCGGCGCCGCGTGGGGCTGGTGTTTCAGAACCCCGACATCCAACTGTTTTCCCCCACCGTGTTTGATGAAGTGGCCTTTGGGCCCTTGCAGCTTCAGTGGCCCAAGGAAAAGGTCCGCGCGACGGTGGAAGAAATGCTGGTGGTGATGAAGATTACTCACCTCAAGGACCGCTCGCCGCATCACTTGTCGACGGGCGAGAAGAAGCGCGTGACGCTCGCCTCCGTGCTGGTCCTTGATCCCGAAGTGCTGCTGCTCGACGAACCCACGGCGGCCCTCGATCCCAAGAGCGCCAGCCAGATCATCGATTTCCTGATCGGTTTGCGCGGGGGAGCTAAGACCGTGGTCACCACCACCCACGCCCTCGACATCGTGGAGGATATTGCCGATGAATGCTTTATTTTCCAAACGGGCCGCGTGGTCGCCGCAGGAACGCCCGCGGAAATTCTGCGCCAGACTTCCCTGCTCGAACAAACCAATCTCGTTCATGCCCATCGGCACATTCATGCCTCGGGCGAAACGCATTCGCATCCACACTTACATGCGCACGAACATTGACCATGGGCCAACGCGGGGCATAGATAGAATGTCCCTTTTATGAGGGCGTAAAAAATTGACAAATCTCTGGCGCAAATACATTCAAACGCCAATATAATCTCCATCCAGGCGCCGCGCCACAGGTGAAGTTGGGGAGAACACGATAGTGGCCGCCAAGCAAACGCAAAAAAAGAAGGAGAGATCATGGATAACGATGGCCTGAGCATTCTGGACAAGCGTACCAACACGACTTATGAAGTTCCATTTCACAAGGGCACCATCCGCGCTATGGACTTGCGGAAAATCAAAACCGGCCCGGAAGACTTCGGCTTGATGACCTACGACCCGGCGTTCATGAACACCGCCTCGTGCCACAGCGCCATTACCTTCATCGATGGTGACAAAGGCATTCTGCGCTACCGGGGATACCCGATTGAGCAATTGGCGGAGAAATGCACTTTTCTCGAGGTCGCCTATCTGCTGCTGCAAGGTGAGTTGCCGACGGCATCGCAATTGAAAGACTGGGTCAACAACATCACTCATCACACCATGCTGCACGAAACGACCAAGAAATTCCTGGAGGGCTTCCGTTACAACGCCCACCCCATGGGAATGTTCATCAGCACCGTCGCGGCGCTCTCCACGGTTTATCCGGAGTCCCGGGACGTGCATGACGCTAACACGCGGCAACTCCAGATCTATCGCCTGATCGGCAAAGTTCCCACCATTGCCGCTTACACGTACCGCCACGGCCTCGGCTTCCCGTACGTTTATCCTGACAACGACCTGAGCTATGCCGAAAACTTCATGAACATGTTGTGGAGGATGGCGGAGCCCAAGTACGCGGCGAATGCCGTCCTGGCACGGGCGCTCGACATCCTCTTTATCCTGCACGCCGACCACGAGCAGAATTGCAGCGCCAACGTCATGCGCTCCGTGGGCAGCTCGCAAGCCGACCCCTTCGTGTCCACGGCGGCGGCGGCCGCGGCGCTCTCCGGCCCGCTGCACGGCGGCGCCAACGAAGAAGTGCTGAAAATGCTCGACGAGATCGGTTCGAAGGACAAGGTGCCGGCTTACATTGAAGGCATCAAGGCGGGAAAAGGAAAACTGATGGGATTCGGCCACCGCGTCTACAAGAACTATGATCCGCGCGCCCGCATCATCAAGCAAGCCGCCGAGCAGGTCTTTGAAGTCACCGGCAAGAACCCCAAGCTCGAAATCGCCCTGGAGTTGGAACGCATCGCG
>Ga0326728_10022772_pt1 | contig 11577 bp, 9 predicted proteins | sample MB3enrmetagenome_FD_207602 | JGI IMG/M metagenome (GOLD analysis project Ga0326728, IMG submission 207602) | Lab enriched peat soil microbial communities from McLean, Ithaca, NY, United States - MB31MN | ecosystem: Environmental > Terrestrial > Soil > Wetlands > Peat | place: USA: New York... | reverse complement strand
GTCGTCTCGCCCGGCGCCGGAATCTTCGCCCGGGTGACGAGATCGATGTTGATGGAGCCGAAGACGACGATCATGGACGCTCGAGCCTCGATGCGGCGGCCGCCGAGGTCGTCGCGCGGTCTCTCGGATAGCATTGTCGCGGACCGAGATAAACCGACCGCCGGCGCCGCTGGCGCGGGACAAGCGCGTACGAACGCCGTCGTCCCGCGCAAGAGGGGATTCAGTCCAGTCGCCGCCTCGGCGCGCGGCGGGCGCCTAGCGCCGCTTTTGCCTGGATATCACGCGCACTGGCGCGCTCGCCGGCGCGAACTTTCGCCGTTGGCGATGTACAATCTGCTTCTGGTAAGTGAAAGTTAATTGTTCATTCGTATTTAGAAATCCGCGGCGCATCGGCTGCCGCGAATCGCCGCCAGCAGTCGAAAGCAAGAAGCCGCGCGGCCTTGTCTGATCCGAGCCGGAATGTCGTGCGGCTTCTCCGAGCGCCCTGGCGCTGCCGGCGTCGCCGCCTGGAAAGCGCTCGCACGCGGACGGAGGATACGTCTCATGTCCCTCGACAACCTCAAGATTCGTTTTAAGTCGTTGATCCCGCTCGCGCTGGCGGCTTGCACGATTCTCGCCATGGTCGCTTTCGGCGCCGAGCGGCTCACCGAGGTGAGCGGGGCCGCCAATGCGATCATCCAAAACCGCGACGCCGGCGCCGTGGCGCTGGCCAGCGCAACGCAGCGCGTCGCGCTCCTGCCCTACGCCGTCATGTCCATCGGCGAATATGACAGCGCCAGCGCCGAGGTCAGCGCCGCGAACGCGGACTTCCGGCATGTGGTCGGCGACGCCGACGAATTCTTCGATCGCGCCGCGAACCTCCTGCCTGACCACGCCGCGGACATCGGCGACTTCAAGAACCGGTTCGCCAAGCTCCATGAACAGATGAAGGAGCCGGTCAAGATCAGCCAGTCTCTCCCGGGATTGGTGCACGGCGCGGACCTGAAGCCCGATCAACTGCACGAGGCGGCCACGAGCGCCGCCGCGATCGGCGCCGTCGACTCGGACGTTCGCGGGTTGATCGCGGAGATGCAAGCTCTCAGCGAGCTGGTGATGGGGGAGAACACCCAGGCGGCGGCCGGTCTCGAGGAGCGGTCGCGCAAGGCGGTTTGGACGATGGCGATCGTTGGAATCGTCGCCACGCTAATCGCGGGCGCGGTCTCTCACTGGATAACCTCGGTCAAGATCGCCGCTCCGCTGACCCGCATCGCCGATCGCATGAAGGCGCTGGCGGAGGGCGATCTTTCGGTGGAGATCGACGGCCAGAATCGCCGCGACGAAGTCGGCGGAATGGCGGCGGCTGTAGCGGTGTTCAAGACCAACGCGATCGAGCGCTTGCGGGCGGAACAGGCGGAAGCCGATCATCGCGCCGCGGCGGAAGCCGTGCGCGAGCAATCCGCAGCGGAGAAAGCGCGCGCCGCCGAAACCCAGGCCGAGGCGATGCGTACGCTGGGCGAGGGGTTGAAGCGGTTGGCGCAAGGCGATCTGACCGCCAGGCTCGATCCGGGCTTCCCCTCGCAGTTCGCCAAGATCCGAGACGACTTCAACGACGCCGCCGAACAGCTGATGGAGACGCTGAGCGCCGTCGTCGCCGGCGCCGGCGCGATCCATTCCGGCGCGAGCGAGATCTCCGCCGCCTCGGACAGTCTCTCGCGACGCTCCGAACAACAGGCCGCCAGCCTCGAAGAGACCGCCGCCGCGCTCGACGAAATAACGGCCACATTGAAGAGGTCGGCGGAGGGCGCAAAACACGCCAACGAAGTCGTCGCCAACGCCGACGGCGACGCCAGGAAGGGCGCGGTCGTCGCCAAACAGTCGGTCGACGCTATGGAAGCGATCGCGAAGTCCTCCGAGCAAATCGGCCGCATCATCGGCGTTATCGACGAGATCGCCTTCCAAACCAATCTGCTTGCCTTGAACGCCGGGGTCGAAGCGGCGCGCGCGGGCGACACGGGCAGAGGTTTCGCGGTGGTCGCCTCCGAAGTGCGCGCGCTCGCGCAGCGCTCGGCGGAAGCGGCCAGGGAGATCAAGGTCCTCATTTCTAATTCGCACAATGAGGTCGGCTCAGGCGTCAAGCTGGTGGCCGAAACCGGCAAGGCGTTGGAACGCATCATCGCGCAGGTGTCCGAAATGAACCAGCTCATCGGCGATATTGCTGCGGGCGCGCAGGAACAGGCGAGCGGCCTGAGCCAAGTCAACGCGGCGATCAACCAGATGGATCAGTCGACGCAGCAGAACGCCACAATGGTCGAGGAATCGACGGCCGCCAGCCATTCGCTGTCGCAAGAGGCGACGCAACTGGCGAGCCTGGTCAGCAAGTTCAAGGTCCGCGGAACCAGCGCGCCCGACCTCCAGAGAGAGCGGCAAAAGGCAGCGCCGCGCGGAACGCCGGGAAATGCGGCGCAGGTCGCGTGATCCCCTTGTTCGCCGTGCGGCGGTCGCCTCGCCGATCTGGTCGACCTCGCGCCGGCGAGGTTCAGCCGGCCGTTGGGGCGAGATGGAGAAGCCGAACGTTTTTGACGGACATTTGCTTTGCAAGAAAGGGAATCGCGGCGACAATGTTTGTGGGCCCTGAGAGACTTTGCCGCGTCGAGGCGGCCGTTCGACGCGCGGCGAAACGAAACGCGGCGTAAGGCGTTGAATTCGCACGGACTCGCGAAATCGCCGATTTCGCGGGCGCCGGCAAACAAACCCTCAAGGGGGGCGAAGCGAGCGCCGGTTTCGTTTTCGTTTCGTTCGGCTTCGTCTCGTTTCGCCGGCGTGCGGTCGATTGCGGCCCCGATGCGTTCGCCTTGAATCCGCCACCGGATTCGGGCCATGAAGGATCGGCGCGCCAAACGCGCGAGGAGATCGCCATGAAGCTTCACTGGGCCGCCTTCGTCGCGGCGACGATCGGTTTGGCGGCGCTCGCCCCGCTGGCGCCCGCGGCGGCGGACGAATTCACGCCGGCGCAAAAACAGGAGCTTGGCCCGATCATCAGGGATTACCTCGTCAGCCACCCGGAAGTGCTGCGCGAGGCGATCGAGGCGCTCGACAAACACGACAAGGAAGTCGCACAAGCCGAGCGGGAGAAAGCGGTTTCCGACCGCGCCGGCCCGCTGTTCTCGTCGCCCTTCCAGGCCAACGTCGGCAACCCCAACGGCAGCGCGACGCTGGTCGAGTTCTTCGACTACAACTGCCACTTCTGCAAAGGGGCCCTGCCCGACGTCGCCAAGCTGATGAAGGACGACCCCAATCTCAAGGTCGTCCTCAAGGACTTCCCCGTCCTCGGACCGGGCTCGGTCGAGGCGGCGCGGGTCGCCAGCGCCGCGCGCAATCAGCTGCCCGGCGACCGCTTCTGGGAGTTCCACTCCAGGCTGCTCGGCATGCACGGCCCGATCGGCAAGGCCGAGGCGCTTGCGGTCGCCAAGGAGATGGGCCTCGACATGGACCGGCTCAACAAGGACATGGAGAACCCGCAGATCGCCTCCGGCTTGCAGGACATCATGAGCATGGCCGACGCGCTGCAGATCAACGGCACGCCGTCGTTCGTCGTCGGCCAGGAGGTCGTGGTCGGCGCCGTCGGCTACGACCAACTCAAGGACAAGATCGAAGCCGTCCACAAGTGCGGCCACAGCGTCTGCTGAAATCCGCCGCGGGCGCCAGCCGCGTTCGGCCCCGGCTCACCGTCCGAGACCGACGCACGCGCTGTCGCGGCGAGGTCGGGCGGCGAGCGGGAGGCTGCGCGCGCCCGCGTCGCCGCGGGCCCTGCCTTGGAATCGCGTCGACCGCGCCGCCTGGAGCGCAAATCCAGGCGGATTCAGGCGTCCTTTACCAATCGAACAGCTAGCGGTGGTAGGTCCAATTCCACGCAGTCGAATTAACCGGACCGCAAGGGCCCCTGCCTAAATTGCCTCTATCCCGAGCGGCGAAGTCAACGCGCCGGACGGCATGATTTCTGGAGCAGGAGCAACGTAATGATCAAGTCCCTTAAATCCTTCGTCGCCAATGAATCCGGCGCGACCGCGATCGAATACGCGCTGATCGCTTCGCTTGTCGCCGTCTTCCTCATTGGCGCTCTGTCCTCCCTCGGCACCCACCTGTCGAGCGAGTTCGCCGAAGTCAGCGGCGCGCTCCACTAAGCCGCGCCAAAGCCAACGCTTTTCGACGCCGGCGAGGCTCTCCTCGCCGGCGTTTTCTTTTGCCTTCGGCTGTGGACGGAGCCGTCGCGCGCGGGACACGAATCGGCGATTGTATTAAGGGAAGCCGTTCCGGACCTTCCCTCGAACTCGCGGGGTTCAGCGCGTGACCGCCTTCCAAGCCGTCGTCATGGCCGTCCTGCAGGGCGTCACCGAACTCTTCCCCATTTCCAGTCTCGGCCACGCGGTCGTCCTGCCGCGGCTGCTGGGGTGGGGCGACATTATTAGGCGGCCGGATTTTCTGCCTTACCTGGTCGTCATGCACCTGGGTACGGCGACCGCGCTGTTCCTCTATTTCTGGCGCGATTGGTTCGCTTTTGGCAGATCGCTGCTGAGCCGATCGAACCCGCGCTCGGCCGCAGACCGCCGCATTTTTCTCCTCGTCGTTCTCGCGACGATTCCGGCCGTCGTCGTCGGGTTCGCCTTCGAGCGGCGACTCGCCGAAATCTTTGGCAAGGCGGAGATCGCGGCGTTTTTTCTCATCGCCAACGGTTTCGTCCTTTATTTCGGCGACCGGATCGCGGGCGAGGCGACGGGAACGCTCGACGAGCTCAATTGGAAAGGCGCGTTGGCGGTCGGCGTGGCGCAATGCTTCGCCCTGATCCCCGGATTCTCCCGTTCCGGCCTGACCATCGCCGCCGGCGTGGTCGCCGGTCTCCGCCATGAGGCGGCGGCGCGGTTCTCGTTCCTGATGGCGACGCCGATCATCCTCGGCGCGACCGTCCTGGAGGCGCCGAAGCTGATGCATCAGGGCGCGACCCTCGGCGGCGCGGCGATTGTTTCCGGCGTCGTCGCCGGCGTCGTCGCCTTCCTCAGCCTCGCCTTCCTCATGCGTTACTTTCACAAGCATGAATTCGAGGCGATGCGGCCGTTCTCCTATTATTGCGCGGCGGCCGGACTCGTCAGCCTGGCGGTGATGGCGTTCATTTGACGCCGCCCTTGGGGAACGCCGCGCGCCTCCCCACATGACTTGCGCGGACGGCTTGACGCCGTCGCCCGACTCAACCGGAAGGCGCAGTCCCGTGACCGCCGTTGTCGTCATGCCGTCGCGATTGTCGAGCGCCGAGCTCGACGAACTCGCTTTCGCCGCGCGCTGCCTAGACGGCGGCGGCTTCGCCGCCCGGCTCGCCGAGCGGCTTGGCCGCAGCGCCGAAGCGATCGGCCGCGGCCTGCCGCAGTCGCTGCGCCGTTTGGGCGGGCGCGCCGCCGAACGGGCGCTCAGCGCCGCCCTCGCCGTCGCGCTGAGAACGATCGACCACGCCGCGCCCGCCAAGGCCGCCCGCGGCGCCCACAAGGCGGCCGCGGCCGCCTCGGGGGCGATCGGCGGGGCTTTCGGTCCGGTCGCGACTGCGGTCGAGTTGCCGATCTCGACCGCGATCCTCATGCGCTCGATCGCCCAGATCGCGCGCGAAGAAGGCGAGGACACCGCCGAGCCGGAAGCGGCGCTCGCCTGCCTCGAGGTGTTCGCGCTTGGCGGCGAAGCCGGCGAGGCAGCGATCGAGGGCGGCTATTTCGCGGTGCGCGCGGCGCTCGCTCGCTCGGTCGCCGAGAGCGCGCGCTTCCTTGCCGGACCGTGCCTTTCCGGCCAAGGCGCCCCGCTCATCGCCCGGCTGATCGCCCAGATCGCCGCGCGCTTCGGCGTCGTCGCGGGGGAGAAATTCGCCGCCCAGGCTGTGCCGGTCGTCGGCGCGATTGGCGGCGCGGCGGTCAATCTCGCCTTCGCCGAACATTTCCAGACCCTGGCGCGCGGCCATTTCATCGTCCGGCGTCTCGAACGCCGCCACGGCGCCGAAACGGTGCAGTTCGAATATCGTCGGCTGCGCGGCGAAGCGGCGCGCGCGGCTTGATTTAAACTCGCGCTATGGTTGTATGTGGGCGCGGCGCCGAGTCGGCGCGGCGCGCCAGACCGCCTCGATCGCAGACGCGCGCGCTTCGCCTTCGCCGAACGCCGCCGAGCGCAGCGTTCGTCCCCCGCCGGGCGCTCAGGATCCGGCCCGCCGCGCGTCGGCGGGCCGGATCTTTGGCGGCGCGGCGGCGCTGATCCGCTTTCCGCAGATCATCATGACGACGCTCGCCGCCTCGCTCAGCGCGCTGCCGATCGCGCTCAGCGCCGGCGCCGGCGTTGCCGGTCCGGCCGCGATGGCGCTACCATTCCGACAGCGCGCGGCGCGCGACAAACGACGCTGCGACGAGGAGGGGGTTCCATGTATCCGCCGGAAGTCGAGATCCTCGACGATCGCTTCGCCAAGCTGGCGCTCGACAACGTCCGTCTCGACAAACTCTTTACCGGCTGCCGCTGGGCGGAAGGCCCCGCCTACCTGGCGGCGGGCAAGTATCTCGTGTGGTCGGACATTCCCAACAACCGGGTGCTGCGCTACGACGAGACGAGCGGCTCGGTCTCGATCTTCCTCGCCCCGGCCGACAACCACAACGGCCATAGCGTCGACCGCCAGGGCCGGCTTGTCTGCTGCGAACATCGCACCCGCTGCATTTCGCGCATCGAGCACGACGGAACGCGCCGCGTGCTCGCCGACCGCTTCGAGGGCAAACGCCTCAACTCGCCCAACGACGTGGCGGTGAAGTCGGACGGCTCGATCTGGTTCAGCGATCCATCCTACGGCATCGATTCCGAATACGAGGGCGACGCCGCGCCGCAGGAGATCGGCGGCAGCCACGTCTATCGCATCGATCCCGAAACCGGCGCGGTCACGGCCGTGGCGACCGATTTCGTCGAACCCAACGGCCTCGCCTTCTCGCCCAACGAAAAGCTGCTCTACATCGCCGACACCGGCGCCACCCACGTCAAGAACGGCCCGCGCCACATCCGCGTCGCCGAAGTCGCCGCCGACTGCCGCTCGCTCAGCCCCGCCAGGTTGTTCGCCGAATCCACCGCCGGCCTGTTCGACGGCTTCCGCGTCGACGCGAAGGGCAACATCTGGACCTCGGCCGAGGACGGGGTGCACGTCTACGCGCCCGACGCGACCCTGCTCGGCAAGATCAAGGTTCCGGAAGTCGTGGCCAACGTCTGCTTCGGCGGCCCCAAGCGCAATCGCCTCTACATCTGCGCGACGAGCTCGCTGTACGCGATCTACGTCAACGCGCGCGGCGCGAGCTGGCCGAGCTGACCCGCAGCACGGCTTTCGCGCTTTCCTTCATCGAAATCGACGCCTCTCCTGCAGTCGCGAGCGAGCCGTGACGCGCTTGGCCGCTAACCACGTGGCGCGCATTCGATTGCTTCAACCCGCCCGACCGCTTTAACGTTTTGTTAGCCAAACGGGCGCGCCGCGCCCGGCGGCGAAGCGTGGAGCGTCGAGGGTGGTCGCCAGAGGCGTCGCCATCGCCGCCGCGTTCGCGCTCGTTTCGGCGCCGTTCGGGGCCGCGGCGGGCGAACGCGGGGTCGCCGGCGGTTTCGTATTGTTGCCGCTGATTGCGCCGCGCGCCCCCGCGGCGCGCGCGGCCCCTGCGCAAGCCCCTGCTTCGGCGCCGCGCCCGGTCTGCGTGAGGCTGTGCGACGGCTATTTCTTTCCCCTTGCCGCGGCGTCGGGGCCGACTGCGGACGCAGACGAAGAGGCCGCCTGTCGCGTCCAGTGTCCGTCGGCGCGCGTCGCGCTCTATTTCCTGCCCGGCCATTCCGACCGGATCGAAGACGCCGCCGATGCGCGCGGCGAACCCTATTCCGCCTTGCCTGCCGCTTTTCGCTATCGCTCCGCCGGCGCGCCCGCCTGCGGTTGCCGTCGCGGCGGCGCGCCGGGGCTCGCCTATTGGCGCGACCCGACGCTGAAGAGCGGCGACGCGGTGATGACCGCCGACGGGGTCGTCGTCTTTCGCGGCGCCGTCGGCGGCGCGCCCTACGGGGCTGAAGCGTTCACGCCGGTCGATTCGGCGCCGCTCGGCGCAACGCGGCGGGCTCAGCTCGGCGTGCTGGCGCCGGCGAGCGCGCCCGACGCGCCCGAAGCCGACGCCCTGGCGATCGGCGAAGCGCGACGCGCGGCCAGCGCGGCCGCGGGCGAGATCAGGTTTCTCGCGGCCCCGGCCGGCGGGGGCGGCTGACCGGGGAGTTTCACGCCGCACCGCCAAAGTGTTAACAAAGGCGCGGCGACCGGCCGGCCTGTTGCGCGGCCGGCGGGAGGATGCGCGTTGGCGGCGCGGAAGGCTTGGAGCGACAAACGCGGATGCGTCGCAGCGTGAAGTGGACGATCGCCGCCGCGGCCGTCGCGGCGATGTTGGCCGGCGTCTACCGCTGGCCGATGGCCTCGGCCCGCGTCCGCGCCGAACTCGATCGCGCCACGCCGCCGATCGGCCTGCATTGGCGTGGACCGTCCCACGTCACCTTTGCGTTGCTCCCCCGACCGACCTTGCGCGTCGTCGGCGTCGATCTCGTCGCGGCCGACGGCCGCAGCGTGCTGACCGCGCCCGAGGCGCAGTTCCCGCTGTCGCTCTTCGCCTTGATCGGCGGCCGCCTGCTGCCGGTCGGCGCGACCCTCGACAGCCCCACGGCGCTGGTCGATCTCGACGCCGCCCCGGCGCTGGCCGAGGAGCGCGCGGTCGCCGCAGATTCGCGCGACGGCGGCTCAGGCGCGTGGGCGAATGTGCGGCTGCGCGGCGGCGTGTTGCACGTCGTCAGCGCCTCGCGTCATCTCGATACGCTGATTGAAAGCCTGGACGGCGGCCTCGATTGGCCGCGCGCCGACGCGCCGTTGCGCGTTGCGCTGGTCGGCGCCTGGCGAGACGAACGCGTCACGATCCGCGGTCGCATCGACAATCCGAGGGACGCGTTGAGCCGCCGCGCCACCGGCGTCGCGCTGAGCGTCGCCTCGCGCCCGCTCGATCTCGAAGCCGAGGGGACGTGGGGCGGCGAGGACGAGGCGAGCTTCGTCGGGACGCTGACCGCCGACGTCCGCTCGCTGAGCGCGCTCAAGCGGCTCATGGGCGGCGACGGCGCTCCGTTCCTGCTCGGCGATTCCTTTTCTCTGTCCGGCAAGGCGCAGGCCGCCGGCGAATCGATGACGTTGAGCGAGGCGGCGGTCACCGCTTCGGGCCAAAAATTCGAAGGCGCCCTGACCTTCGCGCGCCAGGGCGGCCGCTACGCCGTCTCCGGCACGCTCGCCGCCGATCAGCTCGACCTCGCGGCGCTGACCGGGCCGCCGCCCGATCTGCTCACGCCGGCCGGCGAGTGGCGCCAGACGCCTTTCGCCTACGCGCCGCCGACCGACCTCGACCTCGACTTGCGGCTCTCGGCCGCACACATGGAATGGTGCGGCCGCGCCGTCGAGGACGCCGCCGGATCGCTGATGTGCAAGGCGGGCGCCTGCACGGCGACCCTGCTCGAAGCCAACGCCTACGAGGGAACGCTGAAAGGCCAATTGTCGGTGGCGCGCGGCGCGCGCGGCTTGGCGACGCAGGCGACGATTTCCCTCACCGACGCGGACCTCGGCGCGGCCTTCGCCGACTTGGGCTGGGGCGGCTTCCATGGCGACGGCGACGTCGAGGCGAACTTGCGCGCCACCGGCTTCGCCGCCTCCGACTCCATCCTCTCGCTCGCCGGACAGGCGAGCGCGAAGCTGACGGCGGGCGCAATCGACGGCGTCAGCGTCGAGGAAGCGTTGCGCCGCAGCCAGCGCCGCCCCGTCGACATCGACCGCGATCTCGGCAACGGCGCGACGCATTTCTCGCACGGACGCTTGCGCCTGACGATCGCCGACGGCGTAGCGACGATCGACGAAGGACGCTTCGAGGGACCGGGATCGACGACCGATTTCGACGGCATGATCGACATCGCCGGCCGAGCCTGGGAGGCGAAGGCGCACGCCGTGCAGACCGACTCTCAGGGCGCGCCCTCGCCTGACGCGGCGCGGCTGACGATCGTCCTCTCCGGCCCATGGTCGGCGCCCAACGTATTGGCCGCGCCCGGCGACTGAGCGCGGGTCGACGAAAGTCGAACCGCAAGCAGCGGTCGGCGAAGTTGCCGGCGCCGGCGATTGGCCCTATCGGTTCCGGGCCCCCTCGACATTGGCGACGTGACGATGAGAGCTCCGCGCAAGTTCTACGAACCACTGGCGATCGGCGCGCCGCGGCCGCTCAGCGAGCCGCCTGCGCGCGTCGAGCGCATGATCCATTTCGTCCCGCCGCACGTCGACAAGGTGCGCGCCAAGATCGGCGAGCTGGTCGCGCAGGTCGACGTCGTGCTCGGCAACCTCGAGGACGCGATCCCGATCGAAGCAAAGGCGGCGGCGCGCGAGGGCTTCGTCGCCATGGCGCGCGCGACCGACTTCGGCTCGACCGGCCTGTGGGCGCGCGTCAATGCGCTGAACTCGCCGTGGTTCCTCGACGACATGACGCGGCTCGTCGGCGAGGTCGGCGACAAGCTCGACGTCGTCATGCTGCCGAAGGTCGAAGGCCCCTGGGACATCGCCTTCATCGACCAGTATCTGGCGCTGCTGGAGGCGCGCCACGGGCTGAGGAAGCCGATTCTCGTCCACGCGATCCTCGAGACGGCGGAAGGCGTCAACAACGTCAAGGCGATCGCCGCCGCCTCGCCGCGCCTGCACGGCATGAGCCTCGGCCCGGCCGATCTCGCCGCATCGCGAGCGATGAAGACGACGCGGGTCGGCGGCGGCCATCCCGACTATCGGGTGCTCGCCGACGCGGGTGAAGGCGGAGCGCCGCGCGCAAGCGCCCAGCAGGACCTCTGGCACTACACGATCGGACGCATGGTCGACGCCTGCGCCGCCAACGGGATCAAGCCGTTCTATGGGCCGTTCGGCGATTTTGCCGATCCCGCCGCATGCGAGGCCCAGTTCCGCAACGCCTTCCTGATGGGCTGCGTCGGCGCCTGGACGCTCCACCCGAGCCAGATCGCCATCGCCAAGACCGTCTTCTCGCCCGGTCCGGCCGAGGTCGCCTTCGCCAAGCGCATCCTCGAAGCGATGCCCGACGGCGCCGGCGCGGTGATGATCGACGGCAAGATGCAGGACGACGCGACCTGGAAACAGGCGAAAGTCATCGTCGACCTCGCCCGGCAGGTGACGGCGAAGGACCCCGCCTTCGCCGAGCGCTACGCGCTCTGAGACGCCGCGGCGTTGACAGCCCCCGGTCGCGGGCGTAGCCGTGGACGCATAAAATTCAACGAGTTCCAGCGTCGATGGAAGCCCGCGTCGCAAAGTTCGGCATCGGTCAGGTCGTTCGCCACCGCGTTTACCCGTTTCGGGGCGTAATTTACAATGTCGACCCGACCTTCGCCAACACCGAGGAGTGGTGGTGTTCGATTCCCGAAGAGGTTCGGCCCACCAGGGACCAGCCGTTCTACCACCTCTACGCCGAGAACACCGACAGCCAGTACGTCGCCTACGTGTCGGAGCAG
>Ga0326728_10022770_pt1 | contig 11577 bp, 11 predicted proteins | sample MB3enrmetagenome_FD_207602 | JGI IMG/M metagenome (GOLD analysis project Ga0326728, IMG submission 207602) | Lab enriched peat soil microbial communities from McLean, Ithaca, NY, United States - MB31MN | ecosystem: Environmental > Terrestrial > Soil > Wetlands > Peat | place: USA: New York... | reverse complement strand
AGAGCAGATAGCGGTCTTCGGTTGGCGTTTGTATGGTGTAGCCTAAGGCGCCACGGCTGTGGGGAACGATGCTGATCTTGGTGACCGGTTCACCATGCGGCACCAGTTCAGCCACCAACGCGTGGCCAGACTCGTGGTATGCAACTGTAGTCCGTTCCTGCTTGTTCATCACTCGACTCTTTTTCTCGGAACCCGCAATCACCCGTTCGATCGCAGTCTCGAAATCATTCAGGGTGACTGCCGTTGCCTTGCGCCGGGCGGCGCCTAATGCCGCCTCATTCATGGCATTCTCCAGATCAGCGCCGCTGAAGCCAGCCGTCATCCGGGCTGCCTGCTCCATGTCAAAGTCCGCCGCCAGTTTAATACCCTTGCTGTGAATCCGCAGGATCTGCACGCGGCCAATGAGATCCGGATTGCCGATGGCGACCTGGCGATCAAAGCGGCCCGCGCGCAGAAGTGCCGGGTCAAGCACCTCCGGACGGTTGGTGGCAGCCATGATAATCACCGGGGCGTTGGTGTCGGTTTTGAACCCGTCAATCTCCGCCAGCAACTGGTTGAGGGTCTGCTCACGCTCGTCATTGGTGCCCATGCGTATCGCGCCTCCCCGGCTCTGACCAATGGCGTCAATCTCGTCAATGAAAATGATCGCCGGAGCCGTCTTGCGCGCCTGCTCGAACAGATCGCGCACGCGGGCGGCGCCCACGCCAACAAACATCTCGACAAACTCGGAGCCGCTGGTTTCGAAGAACGGGACCTGGGCCTCGCCGGCCGTTGCTTTAGCCAGCAGCGTCTTGCCGGTGCCCGGGGGCCCGACCAGCAACACGCCCTTGGGGATATGCCCGCCGAGTTGCCCGAATTGCTCCGGCGTTTTCAGAAACTGAATGGTCTCTTGGAGCTCACCAATGGCTTCATCCGCTCCGCCCACATCTTTGTAGGTGACCGTAACATCTTCCGGCTTGACCTCGACCGCTTTGCTCTTGCCGACTCCAAAGATGCTGCCCATCCCTCCGGCAGCCCCACCCGCTCGCTGGTAGGCCATGTACCAGAATGCGCCAAGTAACAGCAGCGGCAGAAGGTTCAGCAAAATACCACCCAGGGGGCTCGGCGGGTGCTCGAAGTTGTAAGTTACTTTTGCGCTTTGTAGCTCTTCAATCAGCTTGGGGTCCCCGGTAGGCGCAGGGACGGTATTGAATGGCACGGCCGGAGGAGTTCCCTGCGGTTGGGGATTCTTCATCTCACCCACGATGCCCCTTTCGCCGATGGTTATCTTCACGATTTGACCACCAGCCAGTTTCGTCTTGAACTCGCTGTAGGCAATTTCGTTGCCCCGGCTAGGAGTTAAGACGAATACCTGGAACAGCCACAAGACAATTAGGCCGGTGATCAAATAGGTGATGACGAAATTCCACTGACGCCGACTTTGCTCCTGGCGCTTTTTTTCATCGTCGGGTTTTCTTGGTGACGGCTTCGGTTCGTTCATGGTACACCTCCCAGGTGCGAGCAGAATCAGATGTGATCCTCATTTCCCTTCAATGCTGCCTCACTAAATTCAAGCGCTAGATTCAACCTACATAACAGCTTCCGCCGAGCCCGAAAGAAACGTGAACTGAATGCGTTCACCCGGATGCCTAGCGCCAGGCGGTTTTCAATCTTGATTGTGAGTGACCGGCTACTTGTAACTGAAGCCCGGCAGTGCTCCACCCTTCCGCTCACATCTTACGCAGGCCGATAGCCAGTGCGATCCAAGCCCAGCCGTAGAAAACCAGCTCAATTCCAACGAAGAGACCGATCACCCAAAACCCCGTGGCTGGCCATCCCGCCAGGACGAGAACGCCCAGGATCGATGTGACGACTCCGCTCAGGGCGTGCCACCCCCAACCCGGCAGATGGGCCCACAGCGATACTATCAATTGATACAGGCCGGCGATCAGGAAGAACATCGACATCACAAGCGTCAAACCCTCGGCGCTCATCACCGGCCTGGTGATCATCAGTATGCCGGTTATGGCGAAGAGAATGGCGATCAGCAGGTGCAGGAAAAACCCTGCCCAATTCCCAACCATAAACGCACTGACGAACTCGAAAATGCCGGCAAACACGATCAGCCAGCCGAAGAACAACATCGAGGCCACCGTGGCTGTAACGGACCGTACAATCGCGGCGACGCCGAGCAACAGCAACACGATGCCAAACGCGAGGAACCATCCCCAATAATGAATCATCTCCGGGGTAACTCGAACGATCAACACATCAGTCATTGTCAGTTCTCCTTTCGTGAATTTTGGACTGCTACCCAGGCGCCCCTCCTCGGTGAGGTGGGATCGGGGGGTGGTGAGGACCCGAGTCAGCGCAGGAACCAACCACCCCTCCCGCGTCCTTAGCCAAGCAGGCCCGCGCTGAACTGCACGGACGTACTCATAACTTCCCGGCTCCGCCTTACTTGCGTGCTTCCCGCAGGTGGTGGAGGATTTGTTGCTGCTTGGTCAGTAGTTCCGTGATCGCCTTAATCTCGAAGTCCGCTTTCGCGGTCTCCGCCTCTGCTTTTAGTGTCTGCAGCTTCGCCGCAGCGGCCTTGATCTCGGACTCGAGCTTGTCCTGGATTGCCTTCTTCGCCATGTTCAATTCGACATTCACAATGTTCTCCCTTGTGTCTCCAATAGGGTTTCTTGGCGTGATTGTCTTGAAACCACATCCTGTCGTAGAGCAAGGCGAAGGCCACACCCAAGTTGTTGAAGGCGTTTGTGTTCCCAAATCACAAGATCACGATTTCTTCGCGAATTCGCGAACTTCGCTAAAAAATAATGTGGCGGTGACTGGTAGCGCGGAGATGCGGGGGGTTACGCTCCTCCGGATGTGCCAGGATAAGCCTGGCTGATCTTGTGAACTGAAAGGAGTTCACCTTGTAGATTACCCGTTCGACAAGTAGCCCGGCAAGCGTGGGCGAGAGTAATCCTGCTGACGAAGCCTTGCCAGGGCGAACTCGTGAGCCGCAGTGCAAGCGAACTCGATTCGGCCCCGTTATGCAATGGAAGGTGGCCAGCCCGCCGGAGAGTGGTGAAGCCTGGAACCGGTGAGGAAGCAACGGGTGAGAGCACTCATCGGGCCTTCCGGGGTGGGAGGAGGCGGCGCGCGAGGACAGATCAGTCGAGGAACCTGGGAGGCCCGACGGGGCGGGGGAGAGGCGACTCGCCCCCAGGCGCTGGGGGAAATCCATAACCTCCAGGGCTGCGCCGCCGGGAGTCGGAGGGGCTCATAGTGTGTGCTGAGCAGCACGTTGTTCAGGAGGGTTGAAGTCCCTCTGGCGCCCGGATGAGGGGCGTCATATCCGAAAGCGGGGGTAATGCCTCGCTGGCCGGAGAGCAGTTGGTAGGACTCCGGAGGGCAGGGTGTCCATCGCGAGGTGGAATCCGAAGGGCATGAGGAGAAGTACCGGGCCGTAATCAATGGGGGCTGCCCCGATGATGAACCGGTCGGCCAAAGGTGGGGCAAGGTCGAGCCTGCAATATGGAGGCGAAGGCGTTCTCATTCACCCACCGCACCAAGGTGTTTGCGGATGGCACGGTACAGAAGAACAGCGCGTGACCTCAGGAGGACTGGCAGAGTCTCCGGGTGGCACCGGAGTAAGCAGACCTATGAGCGGAAGCGAAGTGGCGAGTGACGCTCTGCCAGTAGACGGACCGCTGTGTAGTACCTGAAGCGCGGCTAAAACCGCGTGACCGAGTGATCGGCGACCGGAGTGGGTCGGGGAAGGCGGCGGGCGAAGGCAGGAGGGACGGGAAGGGCAGCCAGATGAGTAAGGGCGATGAGGTGGATCAGTTCGCTTAGCGAAAAACCCGTACATCACCGTCCGAGGATACTGGCGGCCCGGATCAACCTGAGGGGCGTGACGAAGGGTCCACACAGTAGTTGCCCTTGGCTCGCGTCTCCGCCGGAGATGTCTTCGTGAAAGCTGCATACGGGAAAACCGTCCGTGCAGTTTGAGCGGCGGACGGAGGCCACCGCGCAAGCGCGCCTCCTCCGACCCGACAGCGAAGAGGCGGGTAACGACCGTGGAGCGAAGGGGCCTCACTGGAAGTGAACTTCAGTAAGAGGAGGAGAATGCCGCTTGGAGAAGATCCCCACTACGGAAGAACGGAAGTGGAGCGTAGAGCCGCTGATGAGCAGCGAGCGCGAGGTTCTGCTACCGGGGAAACTCTCTCTTCTGAGACAGAAGTTGGGCCAAAAGGCCAAGCAGGAACCGAAGTTCCGGTTCTACGCGTTGTATGACCGGATCTATCGGCAGGAGACGCTGGAAGCGGCGTGGGAGCGAGTGCGTGCCAACCAAGGCGCACCGGGTGTGGATGAGGAGACGATCTCACAGGTCGAGGCCTCATCCGCCGGGGTGAAGGGGTTTCTGGATGATTTAAAGGAATCACTGCGCACGAAGCGCTACCGGCCGCAAGCGGTACGACGCGTCTACATCAAGAAGGAGAATGGGAAGCTGCGACCGTTGGGCATCCCAACGGTGCGGGACCGGGTGGCACAGATGGCGACCCTGTTGATCCTGGAGCCGATCTTTGAGGCGGATTTCCTGGATTGTTCGTACGGGTTCCGTCCGGGACGCTCGGCGCACCAGGCTCTGGCGGAGATACGCGGGCACTTCAACGCCGGGTATCAAGCGGTGTATGACGCGGACCTGAAAGGCTACTTCGATTCGATTCCTCACGACAAACTGCAGGCGTGCTTGCGCATGCGGATCGCGGACCGGCAGGTCCTGAAGCTGATTCGGATGTGGCTGGAGACGCCGGTAGTGGAAACGCCGGAGGAGAAGGGCGGCAAGCCGAAGGTGAGCCGTCCGAAGCAAGGAACACCGCAGGGCGGAGTCATTTCCCCGCTGCTGGCGAACCTCTATTTGCATTGGTTCGATAAAGTGTTCCACGGCCCGCGAGGGCCGGCCCGCTGGGCCAAGGCGAAGTTGGTGCGCTACGCCGACGATTTCGTGGTGCTGGCGCGCTTTCTGACCCCCAACCTGCGCGGATGGATCGAGGAGAAGCTGCAGGCCTGGATGGGGTTGGAGATCAACCGCGAGAAGACGCGCGTGGTGGACTTAAAAGAGCGGCAAGCGCACCTGGACTTTCTGGGGTACACGTTCCGATACGACCGCGACTGGAAAGGTCGTGGGCATCGCTATCTGAACATTGTGCCGTCGAAGAAAGCGCTGCAAAGGGAGCGGAATCAACTGCGGGAGATGACCGGGTATTCCCAAAGTCATAAACCCCTGCCGCGCCTGATTGCAGAGGTGAATCGACAACTGAAAGGCTGGGGAGGCTACTTCTCGTTTGGGCGCCCCCGTGCAGCTTACGGCAAGATCAACAACTTCGTACTGTGCCGCCTCTATCGTCATGTGGGACGGAGAAGCCAACGACCCTTTCGCCCACCCCAAGGGAAAACCCACACGCAGCATTTTCTGCGCATGGGCCTGAAGTTATTAACGGTCCCTCGGTGAGCGCCTGCCTCTGCCTGCGGTCGGCAACTTTCTGGAGAGCCGGATGAGGGAAACCTTCACGTCCGGTTCGCCGAGGGGAGAGTGGGCCGCCTCTATCGGGCACGCCCTCTCTCCTACTCTACCGGCGAGCCATGGGTTTCAGCGTCGGGTTGATGGGAGTGATGTTTGGCTTTGGTGACCTGGTAATCGAGTGCAACGCAGAGGGATTGGAACATCAAGGCCTGGCTACGGCACCCGCCGGTTGGTCCATGATTCTTTCCGGCGAATCCAAACGAGACCGCCGGGTGTCTGACGTTGGGGAGAAGGACCTCGACCATGCCAGCAATGACCGACGCACGAAGCACTCAGGCTGCACGCCGCTCCTCGTATGCAACTTCGTGACCTCTTGCAACCACTTTTGTGCGCTTGGGTGCAAGCTCAAAGGATCTGCGAAGCACTGATCCTAGAATCCACCGCACGTCGTCAGTACCGTAAGGGTAGACGATATAGTCAAACGCCCCCCGTTGAATGACCTCCAAATACATCGCCGGGTCATAGAACCGGGAGCACACAATCACGGGGGGTTTTAGCTCGCCCGAACTGACAGCACGGGGAAGGTGGTCGAAGCCGCTTTCGACAAACGCCGTGTCACAAAACAACACGTCGGTCGCTTGCAATGCTAGGATCGCCGAGACCTCGCCTACAGTCGAACAAGGGCTCGGCTCAATACCGCACTCTGCAAGAGTTTCCATAAGGGCTTCTCGGCCTTCGCGATCGGAGATTGCCACCAAAGCTCTTCCAGCTTTACCCATATCAACCTCCCCTCGAACGCCTTTCGTTTGCTACCCGACAGGCACCCATTGCCTACGCTTTCGCGGCTAAGTGATACTCGCGTCGAATGTGTTCGATATCGACCTCGGGCTTGGGGAATTTCATGTTTAGCGTTTCCAAGTGTTTTACTACGATCCGGGCCACAGCAAGGTTCCGGAACCACTTGTGGTTGGCCGGGATGACATACCAGGGCGCGTGTTCGGTGCTGCACCGGGACAAGGCATCCTCATAAGCCAAAACGTAATCGTTCCAAAAGGCTCGCTCTTTGTAATCGGCCGCACTGATCTTCCATTGCTTGCCTGGGTCATCCAGCCGCTTTTTGAAGCGTTCCAGTTGCTCCTCTTTGGAGATGTGCAAGTAGAACTTGAGAATTTGGGTGTCGTGCTGAACGAGGCCCTTCTCAAAAGCGTTGATCAGCTCATACCGGCGGGACCAGACGTCTTCAGGGACCAAATTGTGAACGCGGACCACAAGCACGTCCTCGTAGTGAGAGCGATTGAAGATCACAACTTCTCCTCTCGCAGGCGCCGCCCGGTGAGCCCGCCACAAGAAGTCGTGGGCCAATTCCTCAGCCGAGGGTTGGCGAAACGCCGCCACACGGCAGCCCTGGGGATTCATCGCCCGTAAGACGTGGTTGATCGTCCCGTCCTTTCCACCAGTGTCCACTGCCTGCAGGCAGATCAGAAGCGACAGCCGTTGTTGCGCGTAGAGCAACTCCTGGAGTTCGCGCAGCCTTTTCTGGAATTGTGCGATCTCCTCTTCCGCCGCCTCGTGACTCTCGTAACCGTCCTTGAACGCCGGGTCGATATCTTTGAGCTTCACCCTGGAGCCAGGCTGCACTTTGAAGCGCTGCAAATAGTTCATCTTGCTCCCCCTGCCAGCGCCTGACCGCCGAGACCCAACCCACGGCCCGTCACTGTAGCTTTTCCTTGCAGTCTCATAGCAGCTACTCCTTCATGGGCACATTGATGTGATTTCACTTCACTCGTGGTTTCCTTGCTGGGCCTTGCACCCTTGGCCCGGTTTACGGAGGTTCCGCGCGCTCCGTTTCGGCGCGGTACGAACGTGTCCAGGAGGGCAACTATCTCCTCTGCGCTCAAAGGTCCCTCATGATAATCCAAGGCCCCCGACTGCATGGCTTCCAGATAAAAGTCCCTGGCATAAGCCCGCGCCTGTACCAACACTCACAGACCCACGTCGATTTCCATAGCGTGCGCGAGCACATCCCGCCCTTCGAACCTATCGCAGCCCTGGTCTAGAATTATCAAGTCATACGGCTCGCGCCCAAGGCAATGCACTCCCTCGGCGAAGGACGAGCTGGTCCGCACCTGGCACCCCAGTTTTTGAAGAATTTGCCGGTAATAAGCGAGATCCTGTAGGTCTTTGTTCACCAGGAGGACTCTGGCCCATTTTCCAATCAGTGGTTGGTTTGCCGACCCGTGTCTGGGAGTCACTGATGCCATCACTAGCCTCGCACCAAATCCATCTGCAGCCGCCGTAATTCTCCTGTGAGCTCGACGGCACCCTTCCTTAGTTGCAGCGCAGGCAGCGGAGGTCACTATGAACAAGCAAGGTCTAGACCTAGTCGGCCGCAGCAACCTCCGCCTCGCTCCCTCGCCAATACAGCGACGGACCGGTTACGCTGCTCAGCATGACATTCGTGCACTCATCTGCCATGCTGTCATATTCAGCCCGCCCGCTCGCGCCGGCGTGCTGACATCAGCGATAGCCGCATGCTCAGTACGAGACCGTAAGAAGGTTGTTAACGTCAGAGACCCCGGGCGCCGCCCAGGCAGCGCTCACGGCCTCATCAAGCTCCGCCCAGGAGCGCACACTTCCGGTCAGGGTGACCTTGCTCCCGTCCGTTTGCACATTGATCAGTTGCGCGTCCAGAGACGCGTTGCGCTTGAGTGCGGCTTCGATCTTTTCCTTGACCTGGATGGGCGCCACCTTCGGCTTGATGGTGATCTGGTTGGTTACTCCCTTTACTCCCGTCAGACGGAGGACTGCTCGCTCGGCAGCCGACCTCTGGAATTGCCAGTCAACCTCGCCTTCCAGCGTGATGCGACTGTTTTCCACGGTTACCTTAATCCGATCATGGGGTACCAAGACGTCCCATTCCAAAACGTTCTTTGCGGTCCGAGCGATGTCCGCGTCATTCCGCTCACAGGAGCCGGGAAGCTTGACCTCAAGCTCGACGGCGAGCGCTTTAACACCAGGCAACCGTTTTACGGCCCTTTCGGCGGCCCACTTTTCGGCGAAGCTGTCCACAGTGCCCTCGAGCGTCACCACGCCGTCCTTGACCGTGGCCCCGATGTCTGTGGCGTTCACACCTGGCTCCCACCTGAGTTCGTCGAGAACATCTATCTGTAATTCCCTATCGTTTTTCATTGCTTTTCTCCTTTGCTTCTATAAGGACATTGTGTTTGTTCAGCTACATTGACCCGTGCACCACTCTGTGCACTTGGAACCTTACGCTTGCTTTTCTTCCACCCGGACCTTCTGCGCCTTGGCGGCCTTTGGCATCCAGAGCTCCAGCACTCCATCCTTGAGAGTGGCCGTGACCTTCTTTGAGTCAACCTCAGCAGGCAAGTCAATTGCGCGGAAGATTTGGTTCAAGCATTGCTCTGTGTAGATGGTCTTTTTGCTTGTACGCTCTTCGCTGGTTTCACGCTTGCCACTGATCGTAAGACGATGGGGCTCCACGCCGACCTCGAGTTCTTTGGCACTGAAGCCCGGCACCTCGGCACGGACTGTGAGCGCATCGTCCGATTCTGCGATGTCGAGGTGCACCGGATGCAGGAACTCCGACTCCGCCCGGAGCCAATCCTCAAGGTCGTGCCCCAGTGCACGCCCGCGGCCTTCAAAGATCTCGAAGGCACGGCGGGCGATTGAGTTGGGAAGCTCCTGGATACGATCCACCAGATCGCTGCCAGGGAGCAATTTCATGGGCGCGGGTTTCTTTTCCTGCTGTGTTATCGCCACTGACTGCTCTTTCATTAACATTCTCCTTTCGTGAAATGAACCCGTTTGACGCTTGCGTTTGTTATCTGCCATCTGATCAGGCTACCCGTGACCTCATGGACTTCAGAAACCACATTCGCCATGGAACGGGCAGCTTTAGCTCCTTTTCCTTTGGCGTCTCTTCCTAGGAGTTCTTCAACTTGGCTGGAGCAATCTGTGCGCCAATTGGTAAGCTCTTCAAAACGCTCGGGTTCTCGCATCACAGCGGCGCGATCTCTTCGCGAATTCGCGAGGTTCGTGAAAATCTATGTCGAATTTATGAGGGGAGTGTGCTTCCGCTAGAAGGCCTGGAAGCGATATTTGGTAGTATTCATCGGCCTGTTGTTCGATTCAAAATCCAAGAGGCTGGTTGGTGATCGCCGATCACTCTTCCTGGTGTCCAGCTTTCCGGTGCGCCTACTGAAGGCCGAAGGGTGAACTTCAGCGCACCGTGAGCACCGGACAGGGCGCGGTGCGGACCACTTTGTAGGCAGTGTCAGGCTTGTCAAGGTGAGCAGCCATGACCGGGTCCAAACGTCGCACGCTCATCACGATCAAGTCCACACCGCGGTCACTGGCGAACTTGAGAATGGCTTCCGCCGTGGGGCCGAACCCGAGCTCAAAGCTCGTTCGCTCGCGTAGGTCTGATTCTGCCGGGATGTGATCATCCATCCAGTGCCTGACAGGTTCCTGGATCTGGGCTTTCTCCTCTGGGGACGGAGCCATCTCCTCAAAGACCTTCATGTAGGTCAGCTTGGCATGGTATTCCTCAGCTAATGATACGGCGTAGGCCGAGGCATCGCTAGAGTCGGGGACGAACTCCACAGGGTAGAGGATGTGACCCACTTGGACATCCATCAACGATGTCTCCGAGGTTTTCGGGCCTACGGTGAGCACCGGACACGGCGCCATTCGAAAGACCTCCTCCGCGACCGAGCCTAGCAATAGCTTACCCAGGCCTCGACGTCCGTGGGTCCCGACAACAATCAGATCGATGCCGTTTTGGCGGATCATATCAAGAAGAACGTCCCAAATCACACCCTCCCCGATCAAGGGCTGGCACGAAATGCCCTTTTGACGCACGGCGCTGAGCAAAGGCATCAGTCTTTGTTCTGTAAATCCGCGGGCGTGCTGGAGCATCGTCGGAGTCGACTCAGGCGGCAAGAAATCCATAAACTCGGGAGAGATCACGTGGGCAATGTAGAGCTTGGACCCGTAGTGACCGGCGATAGTCAACGCGTGAGGCAGCGCCGCGTCTGACGCTGGGGAGAAATCAGTGGCCAGCAAGATATTCTTCGGCGCGAAGCGGCTTTCAGTATCCGGCAGTTTCATTTTACACCTCAAAGTAAGTTAACGGCATGCTGCGACCCTGGAGTAATCGTAACCTTGGCCGGTGACCGGCGGTGGAGCGTCGACGAAACCCCGCACAACGGCAGGCTTGAATCCTACGTCATCAAATATCGGAAACACCACTCCCTTACAGCCTTTTCACTGCGGCCATGGCATCCTTCAGCGACTGGCGAATCTCAAAGAAATCACTCCACGGGTCGGCACGCTTACGCCGCATTGCGAAATTCCCCATGTTGAAGTCAGAAGGCACCAGTGTAGGCTTAACTTCTCACCACTTCAATGGGGTCGAAATGGGGGCTCTCTCTCGCCGCCGGACAGAATAAGGCGCCACCACGGTTTGACCAAAACCGTTCCGAAATGGATCCAGGTAGACACGACCGCGCCGCGCTGCGATCGAATGCTCGGCCGTCAATTTATCCGGGTACGCAGCCGCCACAGCCGCGACGAATGATTCGGCGAAGGCGAGAACTTCGTCTGCATCCGGTCCCGTGCGGATGGGCACCCAGACATGCATCCCCCGACTACCCGAAGTCTTGGCGAAGGAGACCAACTTCAAAGCGTCCAGGGCGGCTTTGACGTGCAATCCTGCACGCGCGGCATCGGCAAACTTTCCGGACTCGGGATCAAGGTCAAAACACACCCAGTCCGGCTGCCGGGGCGAACTGGCACGACTCCCCATGACGTGCAAGGCAACACAACCCAGGTTGGCAAGTGCGAGCTGCGTGACTAGGGAGCCGCCCACCACATAATCAGTGAAGTCGCCGGCTTTGTCTTCATGCGCGATCCGCTTGGTTGGCGTTCCGGTAGGCATGCCCTTGGGTATCTGTTTTTGAAAGAAGCACTCGCCTCGCATTCCATCGGGGCAGCGCTCAAGAGACAGTATGCGATCTTCTACGTAGGTGAGAGCTTGGGGAAGATCGCGTTGTAAT
>Ga0326728_10022769_pt1 | contig 11577 bp, 7 predicted proteins | sample MB3enrmetagenome_FD_207602 | JGI IMG/M metagenome (GOLD analysis project Ga0326728, IMG submission 207602) | Lab enriched peat soil microbial communities from McLean, Ithaca, NY, United States - MB31MN | ecosystem: Environmental > Terrestrial > Soil > Wetlands > Peat | place: USA: New York... | reverse complement strand
GTAATCCCGACCGGCGCCACCGGACGTTTGTACGTGGGACCGGGCCCGTTACAACCGGAGTCGACGGATAGCTCGTGACTGATCTGCAATCGGCGGCAAGCGTCAACCAAATTCCTAACTTCCCAGAACCAGACTTCGGGACCGCATGGTGAATGGGCGGGCGCAAGACTGTTACGGGAGGCCCGCTGCCCAGAAGTGGTGGGATTGTTTCCGTATTGCCAGTGAACCGACCTGAACTCCTCGCAAGGTGCAGAAAAAAGCAAGTAGTACTACTGAACTTTATCTTCAGCACTGCCGATATAGACAAGTGGAGCTCGGTCTGGTCTGAAAACGGCCGCCCACCGTGAGCCAGGAAAGCACCACTGATCAGATGGGTCTGGAAATTACAGAACCGACTAATCAAATCACCAGCGAACATGACGCCGGTTCGCCCGTTAGTGTCTCCGATACGTGTACTACGGCGGAAGTAAGGGCGGGAAACCCTTACCGGGATTCCATCCGACTTCGAGTTGCGGCTCTCGTTGTCGCTTGTGTGCTGCCGGTGTGGGTCGCCGCTGGACTCCTCCTCTATTACAACTTTCAGAGCAGGCAGGCACTTACCGAACAGCGCATGCAGGAAACGGCGCGGGCACTCACGATGGTCGTTGACCGGGAACTGGCCAGCATGCAGGCCAACTTGAGCGCTCTCGCTACCACACCTTCGCTCGTCTCCGGCGACCTTCCCGCCTTTTACCGTCAGGCGCAAACTGCTCTGAAACCGTATCCCGGTGCCGACATTATTCTTTCCGACGTAACCGCGCAAGAACTCATTCATACCTTTCTCCCGTTTGGCGTTCCTTTGCCTAAGCGCGCTGCCCCGCAGACCGTTCGCCAAGTCTATGAGACAGGAAAGCCGGTGATCACTGGTGTCTATCAAGGTGCTGGGACTAGGCGGCTTCAGATCGCTGTTGACGTCCCTGTGTTTCGCGGCGCTCGAGTTCTCTACGACCTAGCCATGATCGACTCTGCTGATCGCTTAACCACCGTTCTCTTGCAGCAGCAGCTCCCGCCGGAGTGGGTGGGAACAATCTTCGACAGCAATCAAGTCATCGTTGCCCGGACTCGCTTAGCGGAGAAGTTTGTCGGACGGCAAGCCAGTCCCGTTCTGGGGCAATGGATGAGGGGCAACGCAGAGGGCACGGCAGAATTCATCAACTTCGTGGGTGTCCCGCTGGTTAGCAGCTTTAGTCGATCGGCGGTGTCCGGCTGGACAGTGATGATCGGGGTGCCCAAGGCGGTCATGATGGCAGGGACTTGGCGATGGCTATGGTTGACTATTGCGGGCACGGCTTTGCTGTCGTTCACCGGTATCGCACTGGCTTGGCGGATCGGCCGGAGTGTGGAAAGGATTGAAAGAGGAGCGCACCGGTTGGGGGCGATTGTAGAGTCTTCCGATGACGCCATTATCGGTTACAGGCTGGACGGAATTGTCGAAAGTTGGAATCGCGGTGCGGAACGGCTGTTTGGATATTCCGCACCGGAGATAGTAGGCCGGCATATTTCGATTCTGGTTCCCAATGACCAACTGAACGCTTTTAGTGACCGTATGCGGCGTGTGCACAATGGAAAGGTGATAGAGCAAGACAGGACAACCCGCAAGCACAAGAATGGGTTGCCGATCCCCGTCGCCTTGAAGATCTCGCCGATCCCTGATCGCCTGGGAACGATCGTGGGTGCGTCTGAGATTGTGCGTGACATCACCAACCTCAACAAGGCGGAAGAGGCGCTCGCAGAGAGCGAAGAAAGACTGCGAACGATCGTGGAACTGGCCCCGGATGCAATCTTAGTTGTGAGCGAGCAGGGCCAAATCCTGGAAGTAAACGAGGCCGCCTGTAAACAATTCGGATACAGGCGTGACCAACTACTTCAGCTCGGCATACTTGACATTATTGCCCCGCAATTTGCAAAAAGAGCTGCGGCCCGCCTGAGAGGGGAAGTCCCCTCCGGTACTTACGAAAACGCCCATATCCGGGCAGACGGGACTGAGGTACCCACAGAGCTAAGCGTTACTAAGTTCATGTTTCGCGGACAGCTGGTCTTTCTCCGAATAACCCGTGATATTAGCGACCGCAAACGGGCCGAGGAGCAACGGGAAAAGCTGGAACAACAGCTTCGCCAAGCTCAGAAGATGGAAGCCGTGGGTCGGCTGGCCGGCGGCATTGCCCATGACTTCAACAATCTCCTGATGGTCATACAAAGTTACACGGAACTGCTGCAAGACAAACTTCCTGCCAACAGCACCTTCCAAAAAAACACCCGGGAGATCATGAAAGCTGCCAAGCGCGCCGCCAGTCTGACGGGCCAGATGTTGGCGTTCAGCCGCAAGCAAATCACTTCCCCGGTGGTGCTCGACCTGAATGCGGTGATCGATGAGACGGCGAAGATGCTGAAGCGGCTCATCGGAGAAGATATTGAATTTCGAGTAAGTCTGGGGCGGGCACTTTGGGCAATTGAAGCTGACTCGGATCAGATGGTTCAGATGTTGATGAACCTTTGCGTGAACGCCCGCGATGCCATGCCTCAAGGTGGCACACTCACGATCGCGACCGGAAATTTCACGGTGGAGAAAAGGGGTGTCGCCGGCCGCTCCTACATAGCGCCTGGGGATTACGTGTGGCTTTCGGTCACCGATACCGGTACGGGCATAAACAAGGACATGCAGGAGCAGATCTTCGAGCCCTTCTTTACGACCAAAGAGGTTGGCAAGGGAACGGGTCTGGGACTGGCTATGGTTTACGGCGTTGTGAAACAAAGTGGCGGCTACGTGTGGGTCGATAGCGAACTTGGGCAGGGCGCTTGTTTCACGATTTACCTGCCGAGGACAAAGGGGACGATCGCCTCCGCCATGTCCGCAAGGGCTGAAGCGCGGTCGCAAGGAACAGGAACCCTGTTGGTCGCAGAAGATGAAGAAAGCCTGAGGGAAGTGATGTGTGAGCATCTGTGTAGCTGGGGATACACGGTTCTCGAAGCCAGCTCAGGCCAACAGGCGCTTTCGGTAGCGAGTCAGCATGAGGGACACATCGACCTGCTCATTACGGATCTGGTGATGCCGAAAATGAGTGGGAAAGATTTAGCGCAAATGCTGGGAAGCCTACGCCCGGATCTGAAGACCATCTACATGTCCGGCTACACGGATGATGCAGTGGTGCGACACGGTATTTCCGAGCTAAGTGTAACCTTCTTGCAGAAGCCATTCAGCCTGGATACGCTTGCCCGCAAAGTACGCGACACCCTCGGACGACCGGGAACAGTGCAATGACTGGCATGCTCTTGGACAGTTACGTGGTTCGAGTACGTTATCCGTGCCCGTCGGTTGGCGAGTTGTCGTCCATAAGAGGTAGCAGATCATCTCCAAGGTCCCTCGAAACCGCGTTCTGGTCACCTGGGAACGTGCCCCTCGCCGAGCCGGACGGCTTCCCGCCTGGTTTCCCAGAATGAGACTTCAGGCCCGCGCCGTCAAAACAACTGTCTAGAAGCGGCGCTGCAGGACAATTTCGGGACGGGCCATGATCCACTCGGAATCTGCCGCAAGAAGTACAAGGTAGGAGAATATGAATAAAGTTCCTCTTTAGCAGTGCCGATATAACAAGTTGTGCAAGCTCCGCTTCTCTCACTCCCTTCGGAGAAAGGTATTGCTTGGCGCGCCACGATACTCACGACTACCCACGCGACCTGCTCGACCCTGGTCCAGACGGACCGCACTTAGGCGAAATGGAAAGCAGCGTTTTGCCCGTTAAGGATGAGGAATCCGAGGGCGATCTCGTGGAGAACGAAGGAATGGAGATTTCTCCTGAAGGGATACTCCCGTCAGAACGCAAGCGGCCTCTTGACGCGGAACTGGCCGAGGCGGAAGACGCGGATCTGGGCCTCACGGCGGAAGCGCTGGACAAGACAAACGATCCCGTGCGGCTCTATCTGCGGGAAATGGGAACGGTACCGCTGCTTACCCGGCAGGGCGAAATCGACGTTGCCAGACGATTTGAGCGCGGGCACTTGCGTGTGCTCAAAGCGATTTCGCGCTCTCCGCTCGCCATTCGGGAGGTAATCGCCCTCGGCTCCGATCTGGAGCGGGGAATCCGATCCATCAAAGAGGTTGTGGTCTTCGACGAAGAAGAAGTTACCGACGAAATTGTTGCCGCACGACTGCAATCCACCCTGGCGCTGATCGAGCACATGGTTACGCATTACCACAAAGTGCGCGGGCTGGAAGAGAAGCTCAAAAGCGTGAGCCGGACAGAAAATCCGAAGCTGCATCGGAGGCATCGGGGGCGTCTGGCCCGCCACAAAGTGACGGTATCGCGAATCCTGCGCAGCCTGAGATACACCCAGCCTGTACGCCAACGGCTGATCGACAAGGTGGCGGGGATTACAGAGACCATGCGCGCGCTCGACCGCCAGATACACAATCTGGAAGAGAAGCAGCAGAGCACCCGGAATCAGGCATTGCGAGCCGAGTATGAGCGGGCACAGAGGAACTGCGCCAGTGACCTGAAAAAACTCGAGCAGGAAGCCGGCGCGGGTTTTCAGGAGTTGCGGCGTACGCAGCACGCGATCGTCCAGGGAAATGTGGAAGCGGAATATGCCAAGCGTGAACTGGTGGAAGCCAACCTCCGCCTGGTGGTTTCGATTGTAAAAAAGTACAACCATCGCGGCCTGCAGTTTCTGGACTTGATCCAGGAAGGCAATATGGGCCTGATGAAAGCGGTGGACAAATTTGATTATCACCGCGGGTACAAATTCTCCACGTATGCCACGTGGTGGATCCGGCAGGCGGTTACCCGGGCGATTGCGGACCAGGCGCGCACGATCCGTGTCCCCGTGCACATGATTGAAGTCATCAACAAGCTGCTGCGCGCCACGCGCCAAATGGTCCAGGAACTTGGCCATGAACCGAGCGCCGAAGAGATCGCGCGCTGCATCGATATGCCGGTAGCGAAAATCCGCCGGGCGCAGAAAATCGCTCAGCAACCGCTCTCCCTGGAGACGCCCATCGGCGAAGACGAGGGCTCGAAGCTAATTGACTACATTCAGGACACTACGGGGGTCTCTCCGACCGACGCCATGATCAAGGTGAACCTGAAGGAGAAGACGGCCGAAGTTCTGCGCACGCTCAACCCGCGCGAGGCGAAGATCATCCGGATGCGTTTTGGTCTTGAGGACGGCTCGGAGCACACGCTGGAGGAGGTGGGGCAGGCTTTTCAAGTCACCCGGGAGCGGATCCGGCAGATTGAGGCCAAGGCGCTGCGCAAGCTGCGCCAACCATCGCGGTCGCGCAGCCTCAGCGCCTTTGTGGATCGTGAAAACCATTGATTTGGGCGCGTGGTGCAACCGCACGCGGTGTTCCCCATGTGCAATAGCGTCAAACCAGCTAAGTTCAACTGCCTGGAAATCACAGAGGCAGTTCTCGAGCTGCACTGCCGTGTGATCCAATGGCGCTCACGAGCCAGTTCCCCCGAAACCGCGTTCTGGTCACCTGGGAAACGTGCTCCCGCCAATCCGGCCTGGTTACTTCGGGACCGCGTCGCCCAATGCGGCTAGCTCGAGGTGACGCTGTAATCTCACCGGATCAAGGGCCGGATTGCTTCCGACAATTGCTGATTCGCTACCTCTGTATGATGGCCTTCAGGTAGTCGGGTTCCTCGCCCAGCCACGCTGGATTTGTTGCTGTCCCGTCGTAAATTGAAGAAGTCTTGAATGGCTCAAACCCGCCCTTCGCTGCCGCTTGCGCCGTCTTTGCCAGCAACGTTTTGAGCTGATTTTCCGAGAAGGGCTGGAACGTACGCGCCGCTTCAATCGCCTGCTCCAGGATTTCCATGCCGTCTATGCCGCAGATCACCACTGACGTCGGAAGATTCAAGGCGTACTGGATCGCTTCGATCGGAGTCACTGTCTTGGACTTCACGATCGAACCGTTGGCGAGCGTCTTCATCGCGAGCACGCCGATGCCCTGCTTTACCAGTTCGGGCACGACCAACTTCGAGAAGCTGCGAAAATGCGCATCCATCACATTGAGCGGTATTTGAGCGCTATCGAACTTAAAACTGTTCTCTTTGGCTACCTCGAGCATGTAGAGGTGAATGCGGGGATCTTTATGACCGGTGAAGCCGATGAAGCGAATCTTCCCGGCCTGCTTTGCCTCAAGCAGTGCTTCCTGCGCCCCATCGGCGGCAAAGATCCGGTTCGGGTCTTCGAAGCGAAGAACTTCATGATGCTGTACCAGGTCGATGCAGTCAGTCTGAAGGCGTTCGAGCGACTGATCGAGCTGCCGCGCAGCTTCCTTCTTTGTGCGGCCGTCGATCTTCGTCATCAGGAAGACCTTCTGGCGGGAGTTGTTCTCGCGCAGCGCGCGCCCCATGCGAACTTCGCTGATGCCCTCGTTGTAGTCCCAGCAGTTGTCGAGGAAGTTTATGCCACGATCGATGGCGCTATGAATGATGCGGGTGGCAAGCTTCTCGCCCACCTTGGGCAGTCCGATGTGCCAGCCACCGATCCCAACGGCGGAAACCTTCTCTCGCGTCATCCCAAGCTCTCGGTACGGAATGCCAGTATTTTCTGCTGTCATCGCAAGGCCTCCTTTCAGCCTCATCCGCGACCGCGGACATAGATACGATGATAAAGGCCCCTAGCGAGAGCAGCACGGGATTTAAACAATCGGGGAAGTGGCGAAAGCTATGCTGCTAATACGTTGGGAGATCCCCCGGCTCTGCTGGGGAGGCAGCAGAAGTTTGACAGTTCCAGAAGTATGCTTCTCTTCGTACACGAAGCTTGCGTCCAGAGGAAGATTTGTAGTCTTGGGTTTTGATTTTGATCGGTTGCGATCAGGCCCCTTTGAGGGGCCAGCAACCGTAAAGCTTCCGGCTCTGCCTGAGGATATTTACTCAGGCGGACATTTCAGTTGGAGGGAAACCGCGTTCCCGTCACCTGGGGAACGGGCTCGCCACTAGGCCGGCGTGGTTTCCACGAACGTGACTTAGGGCCCGCGTTGCTGATCTGGGCGGTTAGACCTCAGCTTGAGGTGCCGATTCATTTGACTCGCGCTATGCCTTTGGCCGCGAGCTCCTCTTCAGGTTCCACATGGACGAGCACCTCCGATATTTGGGGTAATTCGTGCAGTACAGAGGCCTCAACCAAATGGGCAATGTGGTGTCCTTCGCGGACTGAGAGTTCTCCGCTAACGATGATGTGCAGGTCAACATAGAAGCTGAAGCCCATTTTCCTCACGAAGCATTTGTCAAGTCCGAAGACGCCCGGCATGCGTGCGGCAATCTCCTTGACCCTGGTTGTAATGTTCGGGTCAGGTGCAACGTCGGCAAGTTCCAACATAGCTGGTCGCAACTGGTGCCATGCGTTGTATAGAATGACGACTCCTGCACCAAGTGCCGCCCAATCATCGGCCATTTCCCATCCGGGCCCTCCCAGCAGAGCGATGGAGATGCCGACACATGCAAAGGCCGACGTGATCGCGTCACTGCGGTGATGCCATGCGTCACTCTTTACCGCCAAGCTTCCGATAGAGTCGCCGACGCTTCCCACATGTCTAAACAGAAGCCCTTTGACAATCAGCACACCAGCGAGCACGACCAACGTATACGGGGCAGGTAGCCGGTGCGGTGTCCGGATTTCATGGATGCTTTCGACCATGATCGTTACAGCGGCCGCGACTAGCGAGAGGCCCACGCACAACGCTGCAATCGGTTCGGCTTTGCCGTGTCCATATGGGTGGTCCGCATCGGGCGGCTTGACCGCAATCTTCAAACCGAAAAAGACGACGAGACCACTGAGAACATCGGCACCAGACTCCAAGCCATCCGCCACCAAAGCGAAAGAGTGACCCACGATGCCGGCTGAAATCTTCGCGGCAGACAGGCCAAGATTGACCAATATTCCGAGGAGTGTGGATCTCATGCCTCTTTTCGCGACCCGTTCCGAGATTCGATTCGCACGTGTCACGTTCTAATTTTAACAATCATCCAAAAAGTGGGGAGGGGTCCGACCCGCCAGAATGACGGTCTCGACCCCGACGGCGGCCGGAGTGGAGATCGCCAAGAAGGTGCCGTTGGGAAACGTCCTGAACGGTCCGCGAGAAGCGGAGCGGCCCGCTTTTTAAGCAAGTCGGCGGCGATCCGGACGTTGGAAACTCTGGGCCGGGATGCTGCTTGCGCGCTGCCTGCCGCCACTCCCTGGACTGCGTGGTTGGTTGCGCTGATTGCGTACCGGGATCCGGTCCTACGAGCGGAGAACATCCGCCGAGCTCCTGCGTGCCCGGCGCATCTTGCGCGGCAGGGGCCGGGTGACTGTGATCCGCTCGTAATCGGCGGCAAGCGCCAACAGAGCTTCCGACTTCCCAGAATGAGACTTCGGGACCGCGCCATTGGTGAGATGGGCTGTTCACAACAGTTACATGCGGTTGATGCTGGGAAGCTACGGCAGCGCAGTACCCTTTTGTCGTGCCGATTATAAAAAACGGGCGCTCTCGCGTCCGTTGGTGATGGAAGGGATTGCACCTCATTTCTTAAGTTATTCTTTGCTCCTGATGAGGGTTGGTTGATATAACACATTCTGCCAGATGCCGCCGCGCTTTACGAAGACTCGCGTACCCGAGCATTGCAGCGCAGTGGACTTGCCGGTTGATGACGGCCCGCGCAAGTGGAATCCACCCGAGTCTTCGCCTGCGGGTTCGAGCAGCGGCCCGGCGAGCGCAACGCATATGGAGAACACCATCCGGGAGTTGCCCTGAGCGAGAGCGGCGACATGATCTCGCCATTCATCTGTCGTACCAGCGACCGAAAAGGCCGGTTCTATGGCATGGGCGTTTTGAAAGACGACCTGCTCGGAGGCATTGCCGATAGCATCGGTCGGTAGCACGTACGCCGGGCCATGCCAGCCCAGACGGTCTACGCGTCGTGCCCTAGCATCAACTGGCCACACCTGGAAGTAGGACGCGAGCAGGTCCCGTGCCTTTTTTGTCGTTGATATGCTCAGGCCCTTACAGCCCTGGCGACGCGTGTTACCTAGCCGAATTGGTTAATCGACGAACAGAGACCGCCATGGCTGAGGTGAAACGAAATAAGTCTCACTAATTCTTCTTGTGTAGTTAGGGTTTATTTTTTGTGACTCGTCACGACAGAGTTTTGCAATTTCTTGCTGCTGCCCAACTTTGTTCAACTGCTTATCATCGTATGCTGCAGGAGTGAACCACATGGCCAGTCTGTATGTTTTGTTGGTGAATGACGAACCTAAGTTTCTACACACAACTGAAGCTGTTCTGCAAACTGCGGGTTACAACGTCTCCGCTGCGACAAAGGCTTTTGAGGCGATTCCGCTGGATGGTGCCGTGTCGCTGAAAAAAGTTACCCGCCAGGCCGTGCGCGAACTGGAGCGAGAAGTCATTCTGCGCTCGTTGCAGGCGAACAACTGGAACCGCAAGCAAGTGGCGCGGGCGCTCAGCATCAGTTACCGGACTTTGTTGTACAAGATCCGCAATGCGGGGATTGGGTCCCATCTGGTGAGCACGCCAGCCGCCGCCACGCCGGCGGAGGTCCCCGTGCCCGCGATCGATGTGGATCAGGCAGCGTAGTTACAAAAGCTTAACAAAGTATCTTTGGCGCCGTCAGGGCGCCTTTTTTTTGTTGTGAACTCAATCACAAACGGCAGAACAGGAGGTCATCCCACAACAAAGCACCAGGAGCGCACTCGCAGAATGAACAAATTGCGATTAGTTGTTCCGTGAGGTTTTCGGAACGCCTTTATTGCCGCTACGTCCAACTTCCCACATGCTGACTTCGGGCCCGCGTCGCCGGATTCACTTCCACAGGACGGAGGCAAAACGAGTTCGGGAGCCTCGACACCTTTCGCTGCCCGACTATCACGACTGGTCGGCTCGCCCTCCAAATGCAAAAACGGAGTGTGAACCCCCATGTGGACGCTAAGCCGCAGGCAGAAATATGGTAAAGATGCTGCCGCTTCGGCCCGGTTTCGTGCTGCTCCGGACGCGGAGCGAACCACCGTTCTTCTGCACTACATCTTTGGCCAGGGAGAGTCCCAAACCGCTGCCGCCGGATCCCTTCGTGGTAAAGCAGGGCTCGAATATTTTGTGCAGGTTTTCCGCAGGTATCCCGCAGCCGTTATCTGCGAAAGTCACCCGCAAACCGTGTCTCTGCTGCCCTGACCACTCGCGGGCCGCCGATACCCGGGCTTGCACTCTCCCGCCTTTGGGCATAGCGTCGGCGGCATTCAGCAAGAGGTTGGAGAACCCTTGACGCAGCGAACCGGTGTAGACGGGAACATCTCCACCAGGACAATAGCGGGTGTTCACGGAAATGCCGCGTGATGCAAACGGTGACTGGTAAAAGTTGACTACTGAGCGCACCAGTTGCGGCACGTTTGTGTTTCGCGGACCTGGCGGATTCCGGGAACGATCCAGTGCCGCATGTGCGATTTGGGAAATCTGCTGTACTTCCTCCTCTGCCAGGATCAGGTACTGGCGGCCCTTCTCGGTGAGGGTAGACTCTGCTTTCGCAAGGTAGAGGAGGTTAAGGAGTGAATCGAGGGGATTGTTGATCTCGTGGGCAAGAGTCGCCGCAAGCCTGCTCTCTTCTGTGGGCGCTGCAGAACGCCTTTCCCGCTCTTGAAGACCTGACGAAATCGGGCTGAGCTTGTTTGTCACATAGGACCAGACCTCTTTGGTTACTTAGTCTGATACCGGACATGAGCGCACAGTTGCCGCGAAAAGCGCAGAATCAGCTCACATCCTTGATCCGCATCTCTGCCCGCCAGAGGGCTGGTTTATATGCGCATCCAGATGCCGGGTATTTCGGCGAAGGAGCAGCTATGAACCCGCCCGCAAAACAATACAAAGACCGCGCCTCCGCCAAGCCAGCCTGGTTTCCCAGAAGCTGATCGCGTCGGCGGATTCACGCGTACGGGACGGGAGCAAGACGGTCAAGGAGCCCCTTGCCACTCAGGAGTGGCAGCATTGTTTCCCTGTAGTCGGTGATCCAGGCACAATCCCAAGGTGGGGCGGAAACATCTCAGGGTAGCTGACGATACGGCCATTGCGTCCAGCAACCTGAAGGCGGCTAGGAACAGTTTCCCGAGGGTGATCAGGCCGCCAACCGCTCCGACCTACCGCAACTTACCAGGTGGGCCAAAGGCGAACAGGGCGTAAGGCTACCGTTGGGGGCAGGGGAAAAGGTCAGACATGCACGCGCAGGCGGATGGCTTCATTGGCCAAGTGATTGGCCTCCCAGTTGTAGTCACGAGGGATGTGCGCGATCGAGAAGTGAAGCGAGCGGGCTAATTTACGGCAGGTCCAGTTCAGCAGATAAAGATGCGGACTGCGGCAGCGGTATTCGCCCCTCATCTGTCGTACCACGATTTCGGAGTCGGAAAAAACGTGCAATCTGGTGGCCTCGACGGCCAACGCATGCTGCAATGCCTCCAGCAGCGCTAAGTATTCGGCCACATTGTTATCGCGGTGGCCGATCCATTTGGCGATCCGGACTTTCTCGCCACCCGAATTTTCGATGATTACTCCAA
>Ga0326728_10022768_pt1 | contig 11577 bp, 12 predicted proteins | sample MB3enrmetagenome_FD_207602 | JGI IMG/M metagenome (GOLD analysis project Ga0326728, IMG submission 207602) | Lab enriched peat soil microbial communities from McLean, Ithaca, NY, United States - MB31MN | ecosystem: Environmental > Terrestrial > Soil > Wetlands > Peat | place: USA: New York... | reverse complement strand
AAACGCCCCCGCCCCCCTCCTGGTCCCGCCACGTCTCCCGTGCCAGCAAGGCATCCGCCCGCGCCCCCGCCTCAAAAACCTCAACCGTATGGATCGTCACCGCCTGGCGGTGCGGACACGCGCACCCCGCCCCCAACCCAAACGCGCCCGCCGCCAAAACCGCGAGCAAGAGTTTGCCTTCGAGTTTCATCCGTTTTCTTTGCAGGCCAATGTGAGGCTTCGTCATTTTTGGCACCGTCTCCTCCTCTTCGATTCCTTGCTGTTCAGCCCTCTTCTCTCTGTGTTCTTTGTGCTCTTTGTGGTTGAGTATTCCCCTCAAATTCACTTCGTCGGGATGGTCGTTGAAGCCGCCACGCTGTTGGTCCCCTGGCTGTAAGAGCCCCCCACCGTGATGGCGTTGGTGCCGGCGCTGACCGTCAGCCCGGCCGCCACCCCCTTCTGCGCCACGTCCACCGACACGCCCAGCCCGGCCAGGTTGGCCGACGTGCCGCAGCCGCCCAGGCACAGCGCCAAGCCCAGCGCCAGCGATAATTTGCAAATAGTCTTGTTCATGAGTGTTCTTCCTTTCTGGGTTGCCATGGGAGGGTCCGCGGGGGAGTCCGGGGCCGCGTGAATGCGCGGGAAGGCGGGCGGCTGGCTCCCGCCGCGGACCACGTCCAGGGTGTTGATTAAATTAATCATCACACTGCATTTATATCATAACTAGTGAAATTTCCACAGTCCACGGTGTGCATAAAATTTTTCCCGCGAAACCCGCGTAAAATATGAGGAAAAACGGGGTGGGACCTGTTTTTGTCAAGTATGTATTCTTGACACAGCCCCAAAAACAGCGCATTTTTCAGCGGTTTTTCCGGGGTCAAAAAGAGGCAAAAAGAAGCCTCCCGCGCGGAGCCATCTCTTCGTTGGGAGTTCCGCGTTCACGCGGTTCCGAGTTGGGAGTCCCGCCTTTACGCGGTTCAGAGTTTGCAGTCCCGCCTTTACGCGGTTCCAGCCTCAGACAACGCCCCGCCCCACGCCCAGCGCCGCCGCATGGGCCGCCTCACGCTGGCGCAGTTGCCGCCGCAACTCCGCCCGCTGGCAGCAACTCCGCGCCAGCCATTGCCCGTAGCTTTCCCCGCGCGGCTCCGGCAGCGATGGGCCGGATTTCGTCCCCTCGCTCTGCTCTGGTCTTCGATTCGTCGTCATGGATCTCCTGGCCGGGCCTCTTGCGCCATGCCCCGCCATGTCCAATATGGACGACCCTGCCCCACAGCGTTACTGAAGACTCCCTTAAGATTTGTTAAGCATCCTGTCCCCCCCCCCGCCTCGACTCCACGCGAGTCCATGTCGTCCATGTCCGTCCATGCCAGTCCGTGAACGTCCGTGTTAGTCCGTGTCAGTCCGTGTTAGTCCGTGTCAACACTCCACTCCGCCTCGCCTCACGGCAGCGTGATCTCCAATTGGTAGAATTTCTGCGCCTGGCTGGCGTTGGTATCGGTCAAGGTGACCTGCGCGCCATTGGTGACAGGCGGCGCCAGGGTCGTGAGCGGCCCCCAACCGCCCCCAAGCTGGCTGCTGAACAGCGGCGTGTAGCTGCGCCCGGCCACCACGGGACTAAAGAGCAGATTCATCCACCCGGACGGGTTGCTCACCGCGGCGATGCTGAACACGAAGACCGACGCCGGGTTCGTCGGGTTCAGCCCCGTCACGTATTTGAAAAAATTGTTCTGCCCCGTCCCGTCGTAATCCACGTTCGACTGCGCCTGCGGACAATTGGTGCAGCCGAAGTATTGCATTTGCCAGGCCTGGAAGGGCGTATAGATGGTGACCAGATTGGTAACGGTATAGGAGCCGGAGCCTCCGGGACCGGTGACGGTTTCCGTCACGCTGTAAACACCCGGGGTGGTGTAGGTGTGGGCCACGGTGAGAGTCGTGAAAGTGTTGCTCATCGCGCCGTCGCCGAAGTTCCACGACCAGTTCGTGATGATCCCGTAGAAGGGAAGGCTTGTGAAATTCATCGTCAGCGGCGCCGCACCGCTCCTATAGATCGAGAAAGTAAAAGTGGCGTTGGGCGCCGGCACGGGGATGGTGTAATCGGCCACCACGGGCAGGTGATCGCTCGCGCCAACCAGGTCCGCGTAGAGCTGCGATGCGCTGATCGTCGAGCCGGGGGCCAGATCGCTGTTCAACGCCGTGTCGGTTCCGTTATTGACACTGTTCTCGTAAGCCGTCGAGCCGTTGTTGCCGAACGCGTGATACGTCCCCGCCACCAGCGCCAATCCATTGGAAGCCCCGTAAAAAATGTTCGTCGTGCTCATCTGGAAATCATCCCGGTAATGCAGCGAAGAATCCTTCTCCGTCTTCTCCGATAAAAGCGAGTTCGCCGTCCAATCAATGCCCGTGGCCGCGTTCGTATTCGACGGATCAACCCCCTGCCCCTGCGCCACCCCGCCCGGCGAATCCACCGCCGCAATCGTCTGGTACGACGCCTCGCTGCTGGTGCTGACGTTGAAATCGCCGCAGTAAATGACCCGGGCATTGGCCGGCAGATTCGTCTCGTCATTGCGGATGATGACCGCTTCCTCCGCGCGGTCGGTCAAATCGTATGAGGCAGTGCCGGATTTATAGTGGCTCACATAGAGGTAAAACGCCGAAGCCGGCGTGACGATTTGATTCGCCGGGGCAAACTCGTACCGCATCACCTCCCGATATTCCCCGCTGGCCGACCCCAGCGCATTCGTCCCGCCCGGCGGATCGACCGGCGCCGACGCCAGAAGCTGCACCGTTTGCGTATTATAGACCAGGGCGTTCGGTCCATTCCCATGATCCACAACCCCGTCGCTCTCCGTCGCCTGGTAAGTGCTCATCGCGTACATATTCGACGCCAGCGGATTCGACACACTGTAAAACGCGTTCAAGCCCGCCACAATCGGCGCCACCGTCGTCGGATTGCTCGTCGTCTCCTCCAGCGCCAGGATGTCAATCGGCCGCGCCACCCCGTCGCTCAGGACCTCCTCGCCGATCCCTTCCAGCACCCCGCCGTTCGTCGTCGCCGTCGAGCCTGACGCCGGGTAAATCAGCCCCGGCAACGGCGTCGTTGCCCCGTTGATGTCCGCCGCAATATTGTAGCAGACCATCCGCAGCGTCAGGTTTTGCGCCGAAGCCAGGCCGGCAAACCCGCACGCCAGCCACAACACCGCCCCTCTCCGCACCAGGTTGATCGACGTTCGGAGTTCCGCATTCATGCGGTTCCGGGTTTGGAGTCCCGCGTTTACGCGGTTCCGAGTTTGGAGTCCCGCCTTTATGCGGTTCATAGTTTGGAATCCCTCCTTCAGGCGGCGCAAGAGATGGTGGGTGATTGGTTTCAAAAAACTCATATGCCCCGGCATCAGACAATTTTCCCCCGCCAAAGTCAAAGCCAGGTTTCCCCCCAGGCGCCATTCAGCCTTTAGCCTTTAGCATTTAGCCTTTGGCATTCGTCCCTCAAACACCCAATTTGACGCGCAAGCAAACGTAATGGTAGGAAGCAAGGTATTCCAGGTCCGGCCACTCCAGAGAACTCAGCCAGGCAATCCGGGCTGACAAGTTCATTTGCCTGAGAGGAAACATCGGGCAATCATGCGGATTGCACTGGCCCGCAGGACACGCCTCCAGGACATCAAACAGTCGGTCCCGCAACTGATCAGCGGAAAATGCCGTTGACGCTGTCGAGATCATTCCAACAATCCGGGTTCCCCTGACATTTGCCCAGGTTGCACCCCAAGTCAACAACTTTCGAAACAACTTTCGACGCGCCTGACTTCATGCGCACGGCTGGCTCATGAAGGGAAACCTTCCCGGCTATCTCCCTCTCCTCCACACACTTGTGGAGGAGAGGGACGGGGAGAGAATTCCCCGAAAGCATTCGCGCATTGAACCCATGAACCTGGGCCATGCGCCTCGTTCCATCTCCCTCTCCTCCACATCCTTGTGGAGGAGAGGGTTGGGGAGAGGAGGCTGCTTTTTCGATGGGGGGTTCATGGGGAGGAGGTTCCCCACCCTCACATCCGGCCCTTCATGAGCCAGCCGTGATTCCTGCGGTGTGCCCCAGTTCGATCCGGACAGGGGTTTATGTGGTTTTCGGCCCTGATTCAGTCAAGGATTGTTGATGGAAAGCGGCTGGAGCCAGCATGGCTGTGGCAACGGCCGCGCATAAAACACTTTTCACCGATCCCAAAAAATCAGCCGGAGCGTAGGGCTTCTGGAGCATGGCGGCGGGCTGGAGCCAGGGGCGGAGGGTGAACTCCTCCGTTGGCAAGGCTGACGTGGCCATGATGACCGGCACGGTCATGCCCGAAGCGCGCATCTTTTCGATCAACCCAACACCCGTCAAATTTGGCATGTCGTTGTCCGTGATCACCAGATCGTAGGTGTTCAGTTGCAGCGTGTTCCAGGCGACGGCCCCGTCTTCGGCGGCGTCCACCTGATAGCCGCAGCCGCTTAACATTTCGACGTTGAACTCCCGCACCAGCGGCTCGTCGTCCACCACCAGAACGTGATGGGGCGGGCTTCCCTGGCCTGGAACTGCCGCGTTGACAGACTCTCCCGTTTGCTCTCCGTTCCCAACCATTGTCCCGGCGGAAGATCCTCCGGCGGGATCAGCCGCGCCAGGCCCTCGCCAATAACTGCCCGGCTCAGCCAGCAGCTTTTGCGCCGTTGCCGCAAGCCGGGGTTCCGCCTCCCTCTTGTCAAGACAAGATATCCAGCCCGCTTTCTCCATATAAGCCTCGATCTGCCATGGAGCATCGGACACCAACAGCACCTTGGTGCAGGGGGATTGGCTGTGAAACCATTCGGCCAGCTCCCCGCCGTTCATTCCGGGCATGTTGAAGTCCGTGACCAGCAGATCGATCTTCCCTTGCTCTTCAGCCAGCCGCTGTGCCTGCCTCGCGTCGTTGGCTTCCAGAACCCTGTAGCCGGCTTTCCGCAGCGGATGAGCAGACAAAGCGCGATCATCTGCGCAGTCATCCACGATGAGAACGGTCGCCTGGGCGGGATGCGTCATGCTATCCCTTCGCCGGCTCCAATGTTGAGTCAATCATCATGCGGAAAAAACTAACGCAGTGGCCTTTGCTTGAGAATCGGTTGGGTTGTGATTTTACCATCCTAAAATTTGCGACCCGTCCAGGGGTCAGTCCTCACTATTTGCACTTTTTGTCCTTCTCATCTCAGGGGGTCTATCAGAGGTCGTACTTTTGCACATTTCGCCTCGTCTGGGCTGGAGCCTGGCAGCCTCCCTTCGTCTAGGGGTCAGTCCTCACTATTTGCATTTTTTGTCCTTCTCATCTCAGGGGTCTATCAGAGGTCGTACTTTTGCACATTTCGCCTCGTCTGGGCTGGAGCCTGGCAGCCTCCCTTCGTCCCCTTCGCTCTCCTCTCTTTGTGCTCTCTGTGCTCTCTGTGGTTGAGGCATTACGCCCGACCTGTTCCCTCCGCAAAGACCGCTCCTATCCTGACCCGGCCAGGCTGGCGCCGCCATGGCCGCAGCTACTCTCCTTCGTCTCAAAAGAAACCCGCGGCCGGCTCTCCGTTTCACAAAGCTTGATCAACCGCGCCGCCCCGCTCCCCAACAACGCCTCCGCCTCCGCCCGGAAACACGCAATCGGCATATAGACCACCGACGGCACAAACAATGACTCGAAGTATTCGCCGGCAACGCTTCTGATCCGCTCCACCACCTTCCCCTCGCTCTCGATCCTCGATTTCAGCGCCGGGCCGGGGATGTTCACCCGCGCCACGTCCCCGTTGAGGCCGGGGAAGGTGATGGCCCTCCCGCTGCCCTCGGTGGGGTCCGCCTCGTCCAAGCGCGACCGGGCCTCGATCACCAGCCGGGCCTTCATCTCCTTAAGCCGCTCCTGTTGCACGGAAATTTCACGGTCCAGGCTCACCGCCTCGGCCACCAATTGTCTCAGTTTTATCTCATTCATGGTTCGTTTTCCTCGCCTGCCCGCCATAGCCGCCTCGGCGACGGCGGGTTTCCTTGGTCTTCAGCCCTCTTCATTTTGTGTTCTTTTTGCTTTGTGGTTGAATGTTCCCTCTGCCGCAAGGTCTTGGACTGCGCGGACGATTTTGCGCAAGGCGCTGTTTTCGAGCTGGCAGACCTGGCTGGCGGAAACCCCGAGGATTTCCGCCACCTCCTGGCTCGTGCGGATGGGCCGCAGCGCGGCCGAAAGATGGCCGACGTCGCGTCGCAACAGGTTCCAGCGTGTCCTTGGCCTCTTCACAAAGTTCTCCTTTTGAGGAATTCGAAGGCGCTTTGATACAGAATGGCCGGCGTTCCCCGCGGCCCCGTCCGGCCCAGGCAACACAACTCCCCGTCCGCGATCAGCCCCGCCACGTGCCCGGCGCTGCAAAGAAATCGCCGTTGCAGCTCGCGGCCCCCCACCGTCGCGGCCCGCGGCGTGAGGGCGGGCGGCTTGGGCAGAACGGCGGCGATGACCTGGGCCAGGGCAAGGTCATCGGCCCCGGCCTCCGCTCCCGCCCCGCCTTCCCGGGCCAGGAAAGCCAGCAGCGATTCCCGCCAGATCCGCACCTCCGGCCGGCGGGCCCCCGGACGCGAAATGTCCCAGGCCCAGCGAATTTGGCCGCTGTCGATCAACCTCAGGATGTCGTGCCGGCCAAAGCGGCGCCGGCTCAGGCCGGCCAGCGTTCGGGGATGCTGGAGCTGGCACCAATCGGCGGCCGGGGCGGGGGCCGGAGAAAGTTGACTTTTTTGGTTGATTACCCGGTTAGAATTCATTATCATTTCGCTAAGCTACGTTATCTGCTGATAAACGTCAAGTGACAAATTAACTTAAATTAAATCATTTATTGCATTATGGACCCATTAAAGGAAGAGTTTGCGAGGCTGGTGGCCATCATGGGGTGGAACCAGAGCGAGACGGCGCGGCAACTGCACATGAGCGCGGCGGCGGTCAGCAACCTGATGAACCCCAACCATTCCAACCGGCCGCGCCCCACGACGCTGCAATTGCTGAAGTTGATCGTGTCCGGCGAGCACCCGGAGGCCATCGAGCCGCGGCATTTCAAACTCAAGGGCAAGCCGGGCATGGGGACCTCGCTCTCCGTGCGGGAGGATTACCTGGATGCGCGGGAGCGGAAGTTGATCACCGACATCCGGCGGCTGACGGACGACGAGCAGGAGACGATTTACCGGGTGGTTTATGCCATGATCTTCCGGGCGCTGCCGCATGGGGCGGCCAGGAAGAAAAAGTAAAGGGGGCCGGGTTTGGATCCTAAGCGCGGGGCGCGCAGCGGCTTTCCCCGGGTCTGGCTTCAGGGCGCGCCCGGTGTCGTTTCATAGGTGACGGCCGTTTCATCGGCGAAGGGATCGTCGATTTTGGAAAGAATCCGATAGGTTTTGATCTGGAACGACACCCTTTGTCCGTCGGCCAGCCCCAAGCGCGAGAATTCCTCCTTGCTGAGGCGGGAACGAATGGTCAGCCCGCTGTCCAGGACCAACTCCAGCCGCAACATCAGCCCCAGGAAATAAGTGCGGCGCAAAACGGCTTGGAAACGGTGGGCGCTCGGGTCAGGCGACACTTGCACCGCATAGGGGCGAAAGCCCACGCGCATCTTTTGGCCTTCGGAGAGGCCGTGGGCGGGGAATTCCAATTCCTGGCAGCGCGCCACCCCGCCGCGCACTTGTAATTCGAGAACGTTCAGAACCCCGACAAACCGGGCCACGAACTCGTTCTTCGGCTCCTCATAAACCTGGCGGGGTGTGCCGATTTGTTCGAGCCGCCCCTTGGAGAAGATGACGATCCGGTCCGCCACCTCCATCGCTTCCTCCTGGTCGTGGGTGACAAAGATGGTGGTCAGTTTCAATTCCTGATGCAGCCGCACCAGCCACTGGCGCAGTTCCTGGCGGATTTGGGCGTCCACGGCGGCGAACGGTTCATCCAGGAGCAGGACGGCGGATTGGGCGGCCAGGGCGCGGGCGATGGCCACCCGCTGGCGCTGGCCGCCGGACAGTTCGTGCGGATAGCGCTTTTCCAGCTTTTGCAGATCGAGGCGGTTGATTAATTCCGCCACCCGCGCCTGAATGCGCGCGGCGCTCCAGTGTTTGACCTTCAGCCCAAAGGCGATGTTCTTGAACACGGTCATGTTTTTGAACAGGGCATAGTTCTGAAAAACGAAACCGATGTTGCGCCTCGGCGCGGGCACGTCGTTGACCGGCGCTCCGCCGATCAGGATGACGCCGGCATCGGGGTTCTCCAGCCCGGCGATCAGCCGCAGGGCGGTCGTCTTGCCGCCGCCGCTGGGCCCCAGCAATGCCACCAACTCGCCGTCGCCGACCGAAAAGCTTACATCGTCCAGGGCCGCCGTTTTGCCAAAGCGCTTGGAAACATTCTTCAGTTCAATGCTCACTTGGAAATAAAAAGATAAGGCTGGGACATTGTGCCTGGGAATGAGCCGGCGTCAACGCAATTGACCCCGCCGCCAGCCGGCGCCTCTTCCGCCTTGGCAGGAGTTCGGTCAAGATTTGCTCTGTCTTTCCCAAATTCCGGTGAGTTGGCGCCCGGAATTTCAATTAATTTTCCCCAGGCTGATTTCGATGGGCCGTCACGCACGGCTTGCGAAGCAGAGACAACGCAAAGCAAGGAGATGACACGCATTCACCCAGCAACGGGGATGACCGCAAGGCCCGTCGTGGCGCCTTGGTCCTGGCCGTGGAGAAAGTCCCGGCCCGGTTCACGGTCTCGGCGGCGCGTGTCTGGCGCGCGACCCATGCGTGAGGTTGATGCTCGCCCTTCGGGAAAAACAGCCAACTTCCAGTGCCTTCGCCCTGACCCGAAGCGTGGCATGAGGAGTGCTTGCGTCAGGCGTTCACCTGAAGGAGGAAAAAGGAGCCGTGTTCGAGATGGAGGGTTGGGCTTCGGCACTCTGAAGGAGACGCGCAATGAAATCGGGTTACAACCAAAAAGGAGTTCCAGACAATGAGAGCCACAGCAATTCTGCCCGGGTGCGGCCTGGGTGTTTTCACGGTTTTTCTGGCCCTGTTGCACGTGGCCCCGGCGCCGGCGCAGAGCATCCCTCAAGGTGTTTCTTTGACATGGGATCCAAGCCCCAGCGTCATGGCGGTGGGTTACGAAGTTTCTTATGGGTTGGCCAGCCGCAACTACACCTCGCAGATCGACGCCGGCACCAATACCAGAATTACCTTGTCCGGCTTGACCCCAGGTCTGACTTATTACTTTGCCGTGCGGGCCTACAATGGCGCCCAGGATCAAAGTCCCTACTCTAACGAGCTGATTGACAGCGTTCCGCCGCTGCCTCTGATTATAAGCCAGCCTATGGCTCGATCCGTCGTTGCCGGAGCGAGGGCCCGTCTTACTGTCAGCGCGACCAGTCCCATCCCGATGTCGTACCAATGGTACTACGACAACGCGCCCTTGCCCGGCGCCACCAACGCCAGGCTGGTTTTGCCTAATGTGAGCGATGCCAACGGAGGCGGTTACACTGTGGTGATTAGCAACAGCTCCGGCAGCGTGACGAGCAGCGTGGCGGCATTGACGGTCATTGATCCGCCGGTGATCCTCAGCCAGCCCGTCGCGCAAAACGTCGGGTTCGGCGGCAGCGCCGTCTTTCAGGCGGTCGTGCGGAGCACGGCGCCGCTGACTTTCCAATGGTATGACGGGGGCGCGGCGATTGCCGCGGGAACGGGGGCGACGCTTGAACTGGCCAATGTCAGCGGTGCCAACGCCGGAAATTATTACGCCATCGTCCAGAATGCCGCCGGTGCCGTGACGAGCGCCAATGCGGCCTTGACCATTACCAATGCCTTCGTGCCGCTGGCGGGCGTGTACAACGGATTGTTCTATCAAACCAACAACGGCGGCCCGGACATTGCCGTGCCAACCTCGGGCATGTTGGGCAACTGCATTGTTGGGACCAACGGCCTTTACAACGCCAAGCTCTATGTGGCCGGTGGCGTTTACCCACTCGCCGGCGTCTTGAATGCGGCCGGCAACGACAGCGAGGTTGTGTCGCGCGCCGCCAAAGGCCTTCCCAACTTCAGCGTTACCTTGAGCCTGGACATGACCGGCTCCAGCAGAACGATCACCGGGCTGGTCGCGAACTTGTCCGCAACCAACCCTTGGACAGCTCCCTTGCTGGCGAACCTGGCCACTAACGCCCTGCCAGTCCCGGCTGGAGAATTCGGCATGCTTCTCCTGCCCCAAGCCGGCGCCGCGAACGCGCCGACGGCCGATGGCAGCAGCTCCATCGTCAGCGGGACCAACGGCATCATCACCCTGGCAGGCTGCCTGGCCGATGAAACGCCCTTTTCACAATCCATCCCCGTATCGCAAACCGGCAACATCCCCTTCTACTGCAGCTTATATGGCGGTTCGGGACTGGCTGAAGGATGGATCAACCTGGCGGGCGGCGTCCCGACTGGCTCGATCACCTGGATTCGCCCGGCTGGCGTCCGCACCGGCCTTGGGTCGCCGCTCGGCTTCACGAACGTCCTGGCGGTTTCGGCTTATTCTTCCGATCTGGCCGGCTTGGCGGGTTGGTGGCCATTTAATGAAGGCTCAGGCACAAACACCATCGACGCGTCCGGCAATGGCAACGAAGGCACGTTGATCAACTCTCCGCTTTGGACAAACGGCGTCATCGGGGACGCCCTTTTCTTCGACACAGCGGCCGGAAGCTATGTCAGCGCGCCTCAACCCCTGGCTTCCGTCTCCAGCCTCACCCTCGCGTTGTGGGCCAGGAGCAGTTCCAGCAACGCCAATCCGTCCGGGACCCTGCTGGAAACCACGGCTCCTTCCTATGGCCTCATTTACTACAATGGCTCTTGCGCCTTCGTGGGCTCTGGAAGAATGTCAAGATGGGCTGACTGGAATAGTCGACTCCCTGACGACGGCCGCTGGCATCACTGGGCAGGCACCTGGAATGGAAGCGCCGGCATTCTTTATATTGATGGCGTGCCCGAGGCCACCAACAGCACCATGACCATGAACGCTCCCGGCTCGATGCTGGAGATCGGCGGACCGGGCACGAATTACTATGGTCCTTATTCCGGCACGATTGACGACGCGCGCATTTACTCCAATGCCTTGTCGCCAGCCGTCATTGGCCAGATTTACAGCAACGGCCTGGCTGGCGCGCCGTAGCCCACCACCCGCCAGACAAAGGGTGAATCCTGGAAAGCAGAAGCGGCATTGCCAGGCCGGCGCGCAAAGCTAAAACCTCATTGCCGCTCGTAAAGGTCTGACCTCGGCCTCTGCTCTTCTTCAAACCCAGAGCCTGAGCAGGTAGCAGCCGGCCAGGCTGGCCAGGCTGACCGCCAGGACGCTTCTCGATGAAGCCAAAGCATGGCGCATCCGCTCCAAGGCATCTTTGACCGCCTCGCTGACCGGACGGCTTTTGACTCCGGTTTTCAGGAGCTTGGCCACGTCAAGCATGCAATTGGACTCGGGAGCGGCGGAAGAAACGCGGGCCGGATCTTCGTCCGGGAGGCCGATCGTGAAGCGGACGGAGGGCTTGAGCACATCCTGGATGGCTTCGACCAGTGCGCGGGTGGTGATGGCGCCGGGATTGGTGACATTA
>Ga0326728_10022767_pt1 | contig 11578 bp, 5 predicted proteins | sample MB3enrmetagenome_FD_207602 | JGI IMG/M metagenome (GOLD analysis project Ga0326728, IMG submission 207602) | Lab enriched peat soil microbial communities from McLean, Ithaca, NY, United States - MB31MN | ecosystem: Environmental > Terrestrial > Soil > Wetlands > Peat | place: USA: New York... | reverse complement strand
GGAGGATTCGGGGTGCTGGGCGGCGTACTGGGCGGGGTGGGAGCTGGAGGTGGGGGGGTGGCGGCGCCCGGCAGCGGCTGTAGGCCGGGAACGTCCGTAGCGTTCTCGGGGATCATGGTGTTCTGTCCAGCCGGCAAGACGTAGGACCGTTCCGTCTTGAGATCCTCGATGCGAACATCCCCCGTAAGAGCTTCAACATAGGTGCTATTGTCAATCAAAACCCAGACGAATAGCTGGGAAGGCGCAGTCGAGGTGGGCGAGATGTAGAATCTCGAAGTCGCGATCAGGAGGTAGCCTTCACCTCGACTCTCCGCTACCACCTTGCCCTTTTCCAGCCGCAGCCAGACCCGTTCTATCGTTTTCGAGAAGCGGCCCGAGGTGTTTTCGTTGAGAGTGACGTGGGTCGTAGGAGATAGTTCAACCGTAACCCGGCCGGCTGCCCCGGTGGCAATCAGGTCATTGTCCCGAACGGTTTCGCCGCCCGAAAGGTAGCTCCCGTTCTGCATGGCGCCCGCGGCAATCGTCACGTTGCCGACCACATTGGACGCCCCTGCAGTTTGACCCGGCGCCGCGGGGGCGGAGGGAGGGATCTGCGCCAGGAGGCCCTCCGCCAGCGTATAACGCTCGCCGGAATGGGTCTCGGTAATCGCCAACTGACCGTGCCGGGTTTCGATCAACGTCCCTTTGTCCGGCACCAGCGCCACGCGGAACTCCGCTTTCCCTTCGCCCTTGGGCTCGAATCGGTAGGCGCCCGTCTCCACTACGAATGCGTCCTTACTTTCCCTCTCGACGGAGAGGGCTCCCGCCAGAAGTTGCGCCTCGATTCTTCCTCTCGAACCGCTGAATCGCACCTGGGTTGCCGCGGTCAGAGAAGCCCGGGCGGTGGGAGAAAAACTGAGAAGTACCGACCCGCCGGCGCCGACCTTGACGGCGTCCCCGGAAAGGATAGTGCCGTTGGATAACAATGCGCTCCCTTCCACGGTGGCGTTGGACGAACTAATTACCTTGCCGACCACTTCCGGGGTTCGCCCCCGGGCTAGAGTGAAAGTGGAGACCCCGGTTAACATGAGGAGTCCGAAAAGCGTCAGTCTCCGGTTGCGTGTTCGCATAATTCCCTCCTAGTGTTCAAAATCAGGCTGTTTCACGCAAAGGCGCAAAGGCTGCAACGGTCGCCAAGCGAAAAGCACTTCTTGGCGTGCTTGGCGCCTTTGCGTGAAACCGCTTGTGCAAACTCCCCTCCTCGGTTGAGGAGGGGGTAGGGGTGGTGGGCCGAAGAGCAACCACCCCTGACCCCTCCTTATCAAGGAGGGGAACAACGGGCCACGGCCCGAGGGCCTCCGCCGAGCAGGGACTCGCGAATCCGAAAAGTGGCCAGCGTGGTGGCCCACAGACTCTCGAAGGGTATGGGCGGCGGCGCCTGCCCGGCGACGGCGGCCATAAAGCTGCACATCTCTTCCGCGTGGCCCTTGTCCTGCCGGAACAGAGTTTTGGAGTGGCGGCGGTTCGCATGGTAAAAACAAGACCGGCGAAAATCGTCGCAAATCGCGGTTCGACCGCGGCCAAAGACTTCCAACCGCTCTTTGGGAACGCTGGCGTCCCCCGACTCGAGGTAGAGGATTTCTCCCCGCGAGCCGTCCCCCAGAGACACCTGGACGTGAACATTGCCTTCATTGCTGTTCTCGCCTATCGCCCAGGCTTCCACGGTGACCGGCAGCGCCTCACTGAGAAACGAGAACAAATCCACAAAGTGACAGACTTCGCCTATTACGCGCCCATGGCCTTGTTCCGGATCTTGCGTCCAGTGGCCTTCCGGCAAGCGCCCCGCATTGATCCGGTAAAGAAATGAAAGTGGTCCGCGGCCGCCCCTGAAGAATCCCTTGCACTGCCGCGCGAAGGGCGAAAAGCGGCGGTTGAAACCGGCGCAAAGGATGCGGTCCGAGCGCGCGTAGGATCGAGCTATGGCCTCCAGTTCTGTTTCATTCACGCAAAGCGGCTTTTCCACAAAGACGTGCTTATGGCTCTCCAGAGCCGCCCGTACCAGCGGGCCATGCAGGTGATGCCGCGTGCCGATGAACACGGCGTCAATCGCCGGATCGCGCAGAATCTCCTCGGCCTCTGTGGTGCAGTAATGGAAGCCGAAACTTTTCCCCACGCGCACGGCCGAGGGCCCCGTGGCGTTGGCGATGCCGGCCATTTCCAGGTTGTCAAGTTTCTGCAAGACGGGAAGCAGCTTCGCGCGGCTGAAACTTCCCGCCCCAATCCAGCCGATCCTCACCCTGCCGGGCCTCGGGCTCGCCTCCGTCGGATGAGGAGCGAACGGGCCGAGTTCCAATCGGCGGGAAGACGCGACAGGACGCGAATAGTCAATGAGTATGGCCAGGTACTTCGCAGTCCGTTTCCCAGTCAGCAGTTCGTAAGCTTCGCTGGCCCGAGCTATCTCGAAGCGATGCGTGATGAGGCAGGCGACGTCCACCTTCCCAGCGGCCACCAGCTCCAGAAAGGCCTCCATATTCCGCTTTTCCGTCCAGGGCACGTAGCCTTGGGGATAATCAATCCCCTTTTCCTCGTAGGACGGGTCGTAGCGGCCGGGACCGTAGGAACGCGAGTAGCGCACTTGCAATTCCTTCTGGTAGTAATCGCGGCGGGGTAGATCGACGCGCACGTCCCCCACCACGGTCACCACCGCGCGGTCGCGCGCAATCGCTCCGGCGTATTCGATCGGCTGATTGGACTTCGTTGCCGCCGTAATGATCACCGCGTCCGCGCCCCCTCGCCTCGGCCACTCGTTTTGGGGGCCGGGCTGGGTGTGCGAAGTGGCGAAGGCCACGCCCAGCTCCCGCGCCAACGCCACGCGGTCGGGGTCGGGATCGACTCCCCACACTGTACAGCCCGCCGCCCTAAGAATCTGTGCGGTGAGCAGGCCGACCAAGCCCAGGCCCAGCACCGCCACCTGCTCGCCGATTTTCACCTCCGCCACGCGCACCGCCTGCAAGGCGATCGCCCCCAGCGCCACGAAGGCTGCGGCGTCGTATCCCACATCCTGCGGAATCGGCACGCAGAGATTCTTGGGAACCCAGATGCGCTCGGCGTGGCTGGCGTAGCCCAAGCCGGCGCACGCCACGCGCTGCCCCACCTGAAATTCCTGCGCCCCCGCTCCGACCTCGAGGACTTCCCCCGCCGCGCTGTAGCCGAGCGCCAGCGCGCGGTCGAGCTTGGCGCGCACCGTGGCCACCACGCTCGAGACCCCCGCCGTTTGCAGGCGTCGGAACAACGTCATCACCAGGTCCGGGCGTTCGAGAGCCTTGCCCAACAGGCTCATACCGCCCAATTTCACGGCGGCGCGCTCCGTCCCGGAACTGATCAAGGAGGCGACGGTTCCAACCAGGACCCCACCCGCCTGGCAGACGGGGGCGGGAACCTCCTCCACGCCAATGGCGTGGGTTCGCAGATCCTGCAAGAGCTGTTTCATGGTTTATTACTCGAGGAGAGTTGCGACCACTGCGGAACTGCGATGGGCGCCTCGGCCGCCACCGGCTTGCCTCTGGCGCACAATTCGCCCAGCAGGCTCAGGTACTCGCGGGCCTGCGCCGAGCGCAGGTATTCTTCCATCACGGACTGCCGCCCGTTTCGCCCCAGGGCATGGCAGAGCATCGGATCATTCCGCAGCCTGAGGATCGCCTCGACCATAGCCGCCGGGTCCTCAGGCGGCACCGCCAAGCCGGCTTCGCTCGCCAGAAGAATCTCTTTCGCTTCACCCTCGACGCCCAGAATGGTCGGCTTTCCCGCCGCCATCGCCTCAAACATTTTGGAAGGGATGGCGCTCTTGAACACTTCCTGCTTGCGCAAGGGCACCAGGCAGGCATCCGCTGCTGCCAGAAAGGCGGGGATTCGCTGGCGCGGCTGCTTCTCCAAGAGCCGCACGCTCGGGAGGCGCAGAGCGGCGATGAGTTGAGCGAGCCGCTGCCGCTCCGCGCCGGCGCCCATGAGCAGGAAGACGATGTCGTCGTGGCCGCGCAAGCGTTCCGCGGCATCCAGGATCGTCTCCAGTTTGTGGGCCATGCCCAGCGTGCCGGCGTAAAGCAGAACAAACTCATCCCGCAGCCCCAGCGCATTCCGCAACTCCAGGCGGGCCGTCTGGGCGGCAGCAGAATTAGGCGGCGGGCAGAAATCTTCCTCGATGCCGTTCCGAATAACCGAGATTTTGCTCTCTTCCACGCCCTGATGGATCAGGTGCCGCCGCTTCCACGCGCCATCCACCACGATGTGCGTGGCGTGCCGGTAAAGAAACTTGGCCACACGCCCGACCCCGCGGTAGAGCAGCGAATCAGCTCGCGTTAGCCCGACTCCCACCAACGACTCCGGCCAAAGGTCCCGCACCTCGAACACCCAGGGCAGGAAGCGCAAGCTGCCCACAGCCCAGCCCGACACGCCCACCAGAATCTGCGGTGAAGTGGCAATGACCACATCGTGGCGCGGAACCCAACAGACCCCCGCCAGCGCGGCGGAAAGCGCGTAGGAAGAGTAATTGGCGCCTCGGCCCCACATCTTGCGATTCGCAGCGGGGTAAAGCCAGGTGCGATAGACTGCCACGCCCCCGTGTTCCTCGCGCCGGAAACCGTGCCGCCAGGCCTTTTTATATTCCCGATGCACGATTCCTTCGGGATGATTCGGGAAGCCGGTCAGCACCCCGACTTCCGCGCCGGCGCGAACCCACTCGCGCGTAAACGAGTCCACACGGGCCGCAGGCGCGCACGCCTCCGGCGGAAAGTGTTGTGAAATGTAAAGAACTTGCATGGTGCGCCCCCTTTCTTGAGAGGCGGGAGAATTCAAACGTCGGGTTCACGCAAAGGCGAACCGGTTTCACGCAAAGGCGCAAAGGGCGCAAAGGCCGCTAAGCAGAAGGCACTTCTTTGCGGCCTTGGCGCGCTTGGCGTCTTCGCCTGAACCTTTCTTGATTCCTCCTCTTGGTAGGGAGGGGTCAGGAGTGGTTGAGGGGAATTTTGTGGCCATCGATCTCAACCCGTTTCCCCTTCCAGTCAGCCGCAATGGGCGGAAGGGAACTGCCCGCCGGAGCGAAGAGGTGAATCATTCCCGTGGGAAGTGCTTCCTGCCATGTCCAACGAAGCGCCCGAGAAGCCTGGAGGTCCCCGAACCGTTCCGCGTGCCGGCCCTCGAGCCAGTCCAATCGGCCGGCGCCGTAAGCCGCAAGCACGTAGGGCGGCTGGGCAAGCTCAACCCTCCAGCGGGGAAGCAGCGGACGACCGCCGGACTCTACGATGCCTGTGGGTTCGAAGAAGCGAACTCGGGGATGAAAATGCAGAAATGCTTCAACCTGGTGCGTCCCACTGCCCTCCAGCCAGTCAATCACCATCCAGGTGTCTGGAGCGCGCCACAGGATAATGCGCGCGTGCACCACGCCCAGGCGCTGGAAGGCATCGTGTTCGCCGCTCACAATCAGGAAGTCCCAATGAGCGCCGCTACGCAGAGGGCCCGCCCGCGGACGCCGGCCCACGCGGAAGCTCGCCCAGGTTTCCGCTTGCTCCGCGTTGTCAACGCGCAGGGTGTTGTGCGCGGCCGTCGAGCGTTCGTAGGCACGCTCGCGCCCCGGCTCATACGTGCTGACGCCCGGGTTCACCACCACCCGCTGCCCGCGCAGGGAGAGTTCGTAGCTCAACACGTCGCAGTGGCCGTGGCCCGGCTGATAATCCGGACCGAGCGGGCCGCAGTCGAAGATCAGCGCGCTCCCCGCCTCGCGGTTGCGAATCACCGCGTACCCCGTGTGCGGGAATACCGCCACGGGAGAATCGTTCCGCGCCTCCCGCGCATCAGCCGATCCCGCCATGGCCAGCAACGCCGCCGGGGGGCGCGCGCCGTCCAGCGCCGAGTCGTTAAAGAACGGTATCTCGCCATCCGGATGGAGGATTCCGGCCAAGAATTGCGCCATGGCCTCCACTTTTTGCGGCAGCAGGTCCGCGCCGGCGAGAGTTCGTCCCGTGGCCCGGCACAAGAGCCGGATTTCCGCCAGGTCCTCGAGCACCTGCGCGTGGTACATGGGCGAGCGTTCGTAGTGCCCGCCGTCCGCAAGAATCTGCTCGCTCAATTGCCCCGCCAGCAACTCTTCTCCTGTTCTCCACCATCGGGCGCTGCGGGGCGACTCGAGCAGCGCCCCGGCGAAGAGCAGCGCCTTGATGTTCTTCAGCAGGTGGTTTCCCAGCAGATCTTTCTCGAGACGGTGTTCGAGCCGGGCCACCTGAACGGCGAGACTGGCAAGCAGCGCGCCGACTCTTCCCCCGTTTTCCATCTCTTCCAGCCGCCGCCCGTGGCGGGCCAGGAACTTCAGCCAGTTGACGATGCGCAGGGAGAGCGGATACGGCTCCCAACCCACTTCGCTTCCTTGCCAGTTGCTCGCGCACCACTCGAGCGCCAGCGAGAGCGCTTCCCCAAGCGCCAGCTCATCTTCCGGCCGCGTCAGATCAACATTCAGGAAATCGAAATAGTTCAGATGGTAGAGCCAGAGTTTCTCCAGGCGGCGGTCGTTCCAGGGGACGGCGTCGCGGCCGGCGACGCTGCGGCTCAAGAAAGTAAACTCACGCGACGCGATCATGCGGCGAGAGGTTTCCGGCTGCCACTCCAGGAACGGCCAGGGACCCGCGATGGGACGCAGGCGCACGGGAGCCTTGATGCGCGCCGGCGAGTTTGAACGCGGCAGCACCCGCCGCAGCGCCAAAAATCCAAGCTGCGACCACCGCAGGTGACGGACCGTTCGCCAGTAAGTCGTGGCCGTGGCCATGCTCAAGACTGTTCCCGTGCTCTTTTTACTGCCAGGAGGACGAGCGGCGCCTGCGCCTGGCGCTGCCATGCGTCGTGGGAGAAATCCCGCGCGTCCAGGGGAGTGAAGCGCGCCGTCTTCAGAACCGCCTGCCACTGCGGCGCGGCGAAGCGGTTGCGGGAGAGCCGCAGGTAGGCGGCGTAGGAGTCAAGCCGCTGAACCCGGCGCAACAGCGGCGGCGGCTGGCGGAACACACGCAGCGATTGCAGCCGAGCCTCGAACTTGCGCACCACGTTGCAGGGATTGGGAACGGTCAGCAGCAGGATGCCCTCCGGGCACAGCACGCGCGCCAGTTCCGCCGCCGTGCCCTCGACGTCGTCGAGATATTCGAAGACACTCGAAGCCAAAACGCCCTCGAAGCTGCGCTCGGCAAAAGGCAGCGCTTCGCGGCCCGGCTCAAGCCAAACCCACTCGACGCCGGTTCCGACGTGGCTGCGGCGCGCCATGGCGATCATCTCCTCCGCCAGGTCGCACGCCGTGACGCGGTAACCCACCCGGTCGATCGCCGCCGCAATCTCACCCGTCCCACAGCCCAAATCGAGGATGCGCGCCGGAGGAGGACAGAGTTCGGCAAGCCGCGCCTGGAACCGTTCCAGGCGCCCGTTCAGCTTTCCCTTGGGACCGTATTTGCTTCGCCAGCGGCGCGCCTCGCGGTTAAACAAGGCGCGGACGTCGGCAGTGGGCAGATGGGCAGCGGGCAGGTGGGCAGGTGGGCAGATGGGCAGGTCTGCGGTCGAGTCCAGCCCCCCCACCGCCCACTTCCTGCTTTGCTCTTCCACCTGCCCACTGCTTGTCTCCCCACTGCCCGTTTGCCTCATGCCCACTACCCAATCAGTTTTTCCATCTGCCCACTGCCCATCTGCCCATTGCCTGTTTGCCACCTGCCCACTGCCTGTCTGCCCACTCCTCCCCCGCGCAGTGTTCTCCAGGACTTCCACAAACCGGCTGGCGATTTCTTCCCAAGTGGGTGCTTGCGCCAGGGTGCGCCGGCCGGTCTCGACCAGCATCTGGCGCAGGCTCGAATCCTCCATGACGGCCGCCATGGCTCGCGCCACGCTCGCCGCGTCCAAGGGGTCGAAATAGAGCGCGGCGTGGCCGCAGAGATGATGGGCAAAGTCGCGGTCGCTCGTGAGAATGGGCAACCCGAAATGGAAGGCCTCGAGGTAAGTCCGCGAGAAGGATTCGAGCAAGGTGGGCAGAATCAAAGCATCGGCGCTTTCATAAACCTGCGGCAGCTTCTCGCTCTCGACCGGTCCAATATTCTCGATTTTCCCCGCCACTCCGTCTCGAGCCAATTCTGCGAGCAGCCGTCGGGCGCCGGGGTGCTGCTGGGGCGCCACCGTGATCACGCACCTGGCGGGCTTGCCGGTGTAATTCGGCAGCAGGCGCGCGGCCTCCGCTAGGATGGCAATGTTCTTGTGCGGATAGCAATGAGCGAGGCAGAGAAAGGCGAAGGGCCGCCCGGCCTCGTTCGGGCGGGTGGCCGCCCGGGCCGAGTTGCCCGCCAGCTTGGCGCGCGACAGTGCATTGGGAATAACCGCCACGCGCTGGGCGGCGATGCCATACCGCTCGCAGAGACGGTCTCTCATCACCGGTGTTTGGGTGACGATGGTGAGGTCCGGGCCAAGATAGCGGTACGTTTGCCTGCCGTAAACCGTGATCAGATGTTCCCGCAGGGTGCGGCGCGACTCGGCCACCGGATCGCCATAGACGATCCAGGCATTCTGAAGCAGCACCGCCGTGGGACAGGCACGCTTCCAGGGAACGAAGTTGCCCAGGCAGAGCAGCGCGTCCGCCTTTTCCTCGCGGCAGATGCGCGGCACTTGGCGGTTGAGCAGCCAGGCGCGTTGCATGAGGCCGGACGCCTTGGGACGCACGATGGTGCGTAGGTTGTCTCCGCGGATGGCCTGGTAAGCCGGCTGGTCCGGCACGATGCAGGTGAACTGGTGCCGGCGGTGACGCCCGAGGTGCGTCATCAGGTCGAGCGCCAGCTCCTTGCCGCCCGCCACCGTCAATCCCGCGGCTTCAATGACGAACTTCAAATCCCTTCTCCTGAGTTCGTGTAGCGGCGATCTCCAATCGCCGCCATTGCGGGCGCAGCCCGCCTTGGAGTGCGGCGGCTTGACGCCGCCTTTCGTTCACCTGCCACCCGCGTAAACCTGCGCCGCGAACCGCTGGCTCGTGCGCAGCAAGTGCCCTGTAAGGGCACCATAGGGTAGGCGGGGGCAACGCCCCCGTAACAGTTGGTCCGTGACCCCTCCGACCCTGAAGGGGTCGCATCATCCTCAACCGGGGGCTGGGGCAGATTGGTTGGAACACCTATTCGACCCCTCCAGGGTCGGGCGCGTGGTGGGTCCACGGTCCGTGGGCGGCCCGTCGCCCGAAGGATACCGCTGTTTCGCATGCGGAGGTCGGGCTATGGGCCGCAGGGCGGCGGGCACAGAAAACGTGCCCTTGCCCACGGCTACTCCATTGGAACCCCTTCGGGGTTCAGAACGGTTCCGCGGGTGGCGCATACATGGGCACCAAGGTACGCGCCACCCGCGATTGACCTTCTACTGAAACGGCGCATTGACGTCGTGGAGTGAGCTGAGGTTAGGCTGCCAATGGTTCCTTATGCCGTAGGCGGTATACTTTCCCGCAAAAACGTTGACCGCGTCGATGGCAACCGAACGGGTCGGAATAGGCTCAAAGAACAAAAAGAAGCAGAGATTCCACGCGATACAGAGCGTCAAGATCCCAACCCGCCAGCTCGGAGGGGCGGCATCCATCCCCATCATGCCCAGCAACAAGATTGCAGGCGTCAGAAAGTTCAAGTAAGGCGCATCGGACATATAGGACAGGATGAGGAATGACGCGCCGGGGATGATCCAGAGCCACAAGAGAACGACCCGCTGGTCGCCCAGTCTCTTGAGGCTCCGCCTGATCGCCCATGCCAGGGGCCAAAATGCGCACGCCAGTGGAACAAGGAACCGGCCAATGTTGGCGAGGGAGCGATAATTCACTCCGCTCGTCAGAATAGATACCGTGGTGGTGACGTTCCTGACGTGCGCGTAAGCATTGTCGAGGCCGATCGCTCGGTAGCAAGCGATGGTCGGCAGGAACCAGAACAGCGAGACCAGCGTCGCGAAGCCCAGCGATAAGACCGCCTGCTTCGCGGTGGCATGTCGCAAAAGGTAATAGAGAAACATGAGGCCAATAAAGACTCCGTCCGAAGGACGAAGGCCCGCCCCGATCCCATAAGCTAACGACGCCCCTACAAGGTAAACCGCACGAGGGCTTTTCATGTGGAGGAGCAGGAAGAAGAAAACGAGTATCGGAAACAGCAATTGCGAAGCGTAGGTGCTGTGCACGCCGCCGGAGAACCACGCATAGAAGATCACCGCATACAAAGCCGAGCCGAGAGTCGCCATGTTCCTGGATACCAGCAGCCGCGCTGCATAATAGAAGATCACCACGCCCGCTACAGAAAAAAACCAGTTCATTAAATGGATGCCGGCCGCAGGATTAGAGAACAAGCCGGCGAGCCGGTTGAACAGCCAGTAACCCGGCGGTTGAATTACGAAAACGCGGGACCGGATAGCCTTGAGATGGGCGGGACCGTCGACGTAGTATACAGCGCCGCTCGCCGCGACCCTCGATAGGGCCACGAGGATACCGAGCACCCAGGGGTAGGGGTCGAAGCGCTTCAACTCGCCTTCCTCTTTACGGTATGGCTGGGCGGCATCGGTGATTTCCTTATCAACAGCAGCAGTCAAAGCGTCAGACTCCACAACTAACCTCCGGCCTGCACTCCTCCGGCGATGAAGCAGCGATCTCCGACCGCCGCGATTGCGGGCGCAGCCTGCCTTGGAGCGCCGCCTCCAGCAAGCCTTGGGCGCAGGCTTGGGGAGAATATTTCTGGATGAGGAAACGGCAATTGGCGCTCAGGCGCGCCCGAAGCGTCGGGTCGCGCAAGATTTGCAGGATTCGGTCGGCCAGCTCGATGGGGTCGCCGGCGCGGACCGCGAAACCCGTTTTCCCATCGATGATCAGGTCGTCGCACGATCCGGCCACGCTCGAGACCACCGCCGGCACACCGCAGGCAAAGGCCTCGTTCACCACCATCCCCCAGGGATCGCTGAAGGTGGGGAGTGCCAGAACGTCGGCGAGCGCGTACACAGAGGGCATCTCGTGGTATTGCCGCGCCCCCAGAAAATAGACGTGCCGCAGCTTGGCGCGCCGGCAGAAGTCTTTCATCTTTTCTTGCTCTGGGCCGTGGCCGGCAATCAGCAGGCCCGCGTCCGGCAATTCTGTGAGAATGTGGGCGAAGGCTTCGAGCAAAATGAACACGCCTTTTTCCCGGACTAAGCGCCCGGCATAGAGAATCAAGAGTCCGGGATACCCCTTTTCGTGCTTGGCTTGCTCCCGATGAATTTCGGCGGCTTGGCGAGCAAAGAACTGATTGTCCGCGCTCAGAGGCGCGAGAAAAATCTGGCCGTCGGTCGCGCCCAGCCCCTTGACGTAGGCCACTGTGGCACGGCCTGCGGCGGCAATGCCGTCCGCGTGGCTTACCATAAGCTTCTTGAGCCAGTTCTTGACCCTGCCGGGTTTTCGCGCGTCGCGGGCCGTGCTTTCCAGCCAAAGGACAAACCGGCGCTGGAAAATCTTGCACCAGAGAAAGCAAACCCACGCCGCCAGCGAGTCATATCCGCCGCAAATGATGGCCTCAGGACGGTACGCAGCAAGAGAGCACAACATCGCCAGCGC
>Ga0326728_10022766_pt1 | contig 11578 bp, 14 predicted proteins | sample MB3enrmetagenome_FD_207602 | JGI IMG/M metagenome (GOLD analysis project Ga0326728, IMG submission 207602) | Lab enriched peat soil microbial communities from McLean, Ithaca, NY, United States - MB31MN | ecosystem: Environmental > Terrestrial > Soil > Wetlands > Peat | place: USA: New York... | reverse complement strand
GTCCCTGATCGACCTGGCAGGTACCAAGGCATCGGTACTCCAGCTGCGTGCAGAGGCCAAGGACTACATCGACATGGATGCCCTCATGACTCTCGGAAACATTGGATTACCCATGGCTTTGGCGGCAGCAGAAAAGCTCTACGGTCCCACCTTCAATCCCGAAATTACGCTCAAGGCGCTGACCTATTTTGGTGACGGAAACCTGCGGGATCTTCCCGAAGACATGAAAATTCGCCTGGTCAGTGCCGTACGAGCCGTCGACCTGGATCGCCTGCCGGAGCTGGATGGTCCTGCGGCGTCGGCAGACCAGGACCCCGGACTCGAGTTGTGATTGCGGTTCCAATCACCCCGGTGACCTGCGAGATCGCGCGCCGCATCATCTGGTTTGAGCCGCCCGAGCAGGCCTTGTCGGACCCCATACGATTTCTGGCGTATGCGATGACCTACGCTCGCCACAAGGACATGTGCGTCATCCGGAATTATGTGTCCGACGATGACTTCCGCACAGCACTCGACCATGCGCCACCTGGAATCATTGACCCGCGATCATGGGCGTACTGGAATCTCAGAATGGGCCGGTATCCTGCGCCCCCGGCGCCGGTGCGCAGACTCGGACAGACAGACTCGATAGAACTGTCTTAGCGGCCGTTCCCGAAGCGCTGCCAGAGCCAGTGATCGATCGAGACTACGCCCGCACCCCGGCAAATCAGAACCAGCAGCATGGCGGCCCACTGGATGTGCGTCGGCCACGCCTGGGGGTACACGAATACCTCGATGAAGGTGGTCATGCCGAGCAGCACGAGGGCTGCGGGGCGCGTGGCAAGGCCCAGCACGAGCAGCACGGGCATCGACAGCTCGATACTGGCCGCGATGGGAGCCGCAACCTCCGGGGCGAGGAGGGGTACTTTGTACTCGTCCCGGAACAGGGCCAGTGTGGCGCTCCAGTCGGCGAGCTTGGTGGTGCCGGAGCTCCAGAAGACCTCGGCCACGGCCAGCCGCAACGGTATGGCGAGCACGCTGTAAGGGATGCGCTCGGGGAGGCGGATCAGACGGGCCAGCCGGCTCGCCAGACTGGTCGATGCAGGCTGCTGAGCAGCGGGGGCGGCGGTCGAAACGCTCATGAGACGGATACCTTCTGTTCAACGGGGTCATCGGAGTTTGGATCAGCGTCGGCCCTTTCGTCGAGCCGCCAGGCCACGAAGCGCCCTGCCTTCAAGTGATCGACCAGCGCGGCCTGAATCTCATCGGCGGCAGCGGCATCGCCGAAGGCAGACACGGCAGATTGCAGCGGCTCGCCACCGCACAGCCGCCGCAGGAACTCAGCGGCTCCCGGATCGATCGTACGCACCTGGGTACCCGCGGCGGTGCGCTCTACCAGCAGCCGCGTGGGGCGCTGCGACACATCGAGTGCCGCGAGCGCTGCCGCATCGTCCTCGAGCACGGCACGCCGAATGGCCTCCGCCTCAAAGCCCAGTTCCAGGAGCGTCAACGCGGGATGCGGCTCGAAGCAGACACGGCCCATGTCGGCGGGCTCCAGTTGAGCAAGTGTCCCGAGTGCCAGTGCCGGGGAATCGGGCGCATGCAGCGCGCGGCTCACGGCCCGGTCGAGCCGCGCCACATCGGCGAGATAGACCAGAGTGTTCGCAGCGGGAAAATCCCCGAGAAACTCCGGGAAGAGCTGCCCGTAGTCGTTGAGACATGCCCGGGACGGCGGCTGCCGCTGCATGAATTCGCGCGCGAGGGCCTCGAAGAAGTCGGCGCCCACGAGCGCCTGCACGGTTGGGTAATTCAGTGACAGTGCCGTGAGCAGCGTACCTATCACGGTCTGTCGATGGATGTCCAGCAACTCATTATCGATCCCCAGGTCCCCGGCCATCGAAGCCAGTCCCGGGGAGGCAGCTGGCTGGGACGCTGCGAATGGGGAGATCTCGACCAGCAGCGCCGCAGCGAACTGCCGCTGCAGGGACGCCAGTGTCGGCGCAGCGGGCGCGAAGCCCTCAGGCCGCGCGGACATGGACGCTCCGCGCCGCCAGGTGATCGGCGGCCCGCGCCGCCTCTGCCAGCAATACCTCGAGCGATGGAATGTCCGTATCCCATTCGATCAGCGTGGGGCGCGGCCCGAAACGCCTCAGGGCTTCCTGATACAGCGTCCATACGGCGGGCGCTACGGGCGCGCCGTGGTTGTCGATGCGTACGGATCGGCCGCTCGCGAGCGTCACCTGCGCATGGCCGGCGAGATGATACTCACCGATGGCCGCGCCGGGCAGCGCATCGAGATAGCGCAGTGGATCCCAGCCGTGATTGCTGGCACTGACGAAAATGTTGTTGATGTCGCAGAGGATGCCGCAGCCGGTGCGCCGCGCAACGCTTGCGAGGAACTCCCACTCCGGAATGCTCGAATGCCGGTACTGCAGATAGCTGGAGGGGTTCTCGAGCAGAATCGGACGACGCAGGGCTTCCTGTGTCTGCTGGACGTGGCGGCAGACCAGGTCGAGCGCCTCTTCGGTCATCGGCAGCGGCAGCAGATCGGCATAGTAGTGGCCGCCCGTGACGCTCCAGGACAGGTGCTCGGACACCAACCCGGGTTCGATCTCGTGCGCGAGCTGCACCAGGCGCTGCAGATGATCGTCATCCAGCGCCTCGGCACTGCCGAGCGAGAGACCCACGCCGTGCAGGGACACGGGATAGTTCCGGCGCACGGACTCGAGTGTCCGCCGGGACGGGCCACCGCCGAAATAATTTTCTGCGTGCACTTCGAACCACGGTACGGCGGGCTGCGTGCGCAGCACCGCCTCGTGATGCGGGAAGCGCAGCCCGATCCCCGCCGCGGCGGGGATCGGGCTGGAGCGTTCCATGTGGTCCCTGGAAGCGGACAAGACGGCTCCTTACATCGCCTTGGTCGTGCCGCCGGCGATCTTGGTGCAGGCGCCGACCGGCAGCAGCACGAACGACTTCGGATCGCGCGCAGCGGTGGACTGACCGGCGCAGGAATGCGAGCCCGCGGCGCAGTCGTTCTTGCCAGCAGCATTGATGCCGTAACACTTCTCGGTCGCTGCGGCACCCTTGCCGTCGTCGGCAGCCTGGACGGGCGCGGAAGTGGCGAGGGCGAGGCCTACGGCAGCGGACAGCGCGGAGGCAGCCAGTACGAATCGATTCATGATGAAACCCCTTTTCTCTCTGATGGGCCCCGGGATTGGGGCCTCATGAGTCAAGTTCGAGCCTGATGACGAAAGGTTACACTTGTCCGGTGATCGAGCCAGTTTCTTCCGCCCCCACGGCCGAACAGCGCGATCGGGCCTGGTCCGATCTCATGCGTGCGGCACAGGGAGGCGATGGTCGAGCGTATGCGCGGCTGCTGCGCGAGGTGACCCCGTTCGTGCGCGCGCTGCTGCGACGGCACTGCTCGAACGCCCAGGACGTCGAGGAGATGCTGCAGGACACCCTGCTGACGCTGCATCGGGTGCGGCAAACGTACGACGTCGGCCGCCCTTTCAGCCCCTGGCTGGGGGCCATCGCTGCCCGGCGGGGTATCGACGGGCTGCGCCGGCGTACCCGGCGTGCCCGCTACGAGGTCAATGCCGAGGCGGAAAGCTATGAAACCTTTGCCGACCCCAGGGCGAATATCGATATCGAAGGAGTCGGTGCGCCGGCCGAGATCGAGGCGCTGCTGCAGCGCCTGCCGCCCCGCCAGCGGGAGGCTCTGGAAGCGACCAAGCTCAAGGAGATGAGCCTGGCGGAAGCGTCCGCGGTCTCCGGTCAGTCGGTGGCGGCACTGAAAGTCAATACGCACCGCGCGCTCAAGACACTGCGCGCGCTGTTCCGGGATGGCCCTGAGTGAATCGACGCCGATGCAGACCGAACGACTGATCGAACAATTATCCGCCGAGCTGACGCCCGTGCGTCCATTGCATTCGCCCGCACAGCGGGCGGGATTCTGGCTGTTGCTCGTGGGGACGCTGGCGGCCGGGGCCATCCTGCGCTTTGCCGATCTGCCCGCGATCCTGCCTCGGCTTGCCCTGCCCCGGGTCACGGCCGAGTGCATCGGCGCCGGGCTGACAGCCGTGACCGCCACATGGGCGGCCTTCGAGATGTCCGTCCCCGATCACTCCCCGCGCTGGCTCTGGGCGCCCGTCGCGCCGCTGGCACTCTGGCTCGGAGCCAGCGGGCTGGGCTGTCTCGCCAACGGCATGAGCCTGCACGGCCCGGACGGGTTCGTCGGCGAAAGCGGAGACTGCTTCCGGTTCATCTGCGCCGTCAGTGCCCCGCTGGCGGTGGGCCTGTTCTGGATGCTGCGCCGCGCCCGCCCGATGGATGCCCTGCCCGTCGCGGCTATGGGCACGCTCGGGGTTGCGGCCAGCGCAGCGCTGATCCTGCAGTTTTTCCATCCCTTCGACGTCACCGTGATCGACCTGACGCTGCATCTGTCCGCCGTGGGTCTCGTGATGGCCCTCGGCACGATCTGGCGGCGCGGACTGCTGGATGCCAGCATTTCGCGCTGAGGTACGCAGTCCGCCTGCCGCGCTTCGCGCGGGCACCCTGCGCTACTCAGCAAAGCCGGGTGATGCCCGGATATCCGTCAAAGCCTGAGTCAAAGCTTAGAATCCGACTTATTCCGGCTTGAATCATCACCGCCAGGTGCAATGCGTCCCGCGCGGACAGCATCGCATTTCCCAGCACGATGGACTTCGCGCGATCTACAGCGTCCCGATCGATCGGTAATACGTCATCAACAACACCCAGCAGTGCATCAAAAGCAGGCTGGATGGCATCCCGCCTGTGGACTGCCACGTATCGGTGCAGTATCTCCTGAAGAACCTCAGCGCTCGTCACGAGGCGCTGCCGCTCACTGACGAATCCCTCGAGCAATCGTTGGGCATCTGCCTTGTGCCGGTGGGGTGCCCCCACGAGATACATGGGAATGTTGGAGTCGACAAAAATCATGAGGGGGTGGACTCGTACCCCTTTTCGATCTGGCTGAGCATCTGCTCTATGTCAGCCGTAGGATAGACCTGCCGCGCTGCAGACCGGATACAGGCTAGCTTTTTGCCCGCCTCACCTGATGGCTCCTTTTGACGCGCCGCGGTGAGCGCCTGGCGGACCCATGCGGCAATCGTCAACTGCCGCGCTCCGGCGGCGCGCTTGATTTCCCGGTATTCGACATCCTGGAGAATGACCTGAAGCCTTTTGGCCATCCCATGAGTCTATTTGACTCATGTGCATGAGTCAAACGTAGGCCTCAGACCCGGGAGCCGGTGGAATTGCTCCGGGAAACGCCTTAGACCAGTTCCACCGCCACCGCCGTCGCCTCGCCTCCGCCGATGCACAGCGAGGCCACACCGCGGCGCAGCTGGCGGGCCTTCAGGGCGTGCAGCAGCGTGACCAGGATGCGGGCGCCGGAAGCCCCGATCGGGTGACCGAGGGCGCAGGCGCCGCCATTCACGTTGACCCGCTCGTGCGGCAGGTTCAGATCGCTCATGGTGGCCATCGTGACCACTGCGAACGCCTCGTTGATTTCGAACAGGTCGATATCGCCGACCTGCCAACCCGCTCTGTCCATGACGCGCTGGACGGCCGACGCCGGCGCCGTGGTGAACCACTCGGGCGCCTGCGCATGGCCCGCATGGGCCACGATGCGCGCGAGCGGCCGCACGCCTGAAGCCTTGAGGGCGGATTCGCCCATGAGCACGAGTGCCGCAGCGCCGTCGGCAATGGAGGAGGAACTGGCCGCCGTTACGGTGCCGTCCTTGCCGAATGCAGGCTTGAGCTGCGGGATCTTGGCAATGTCGCAGGTGTAGGGCGGCTCATCGCGCGCGACGACCTGCTCCCCCTTGCGACTCTTGACGGTCACAGGTGCGATTTCGGACGAAAAGGCACCGCCATCGGATGCGGCAACCGCACGCTTGACCGACTCGGCGGCATACGCGTCCTGCCGCGCACGCGAGAAGTCGTATTTGCGCGCCGTGGCATCGGCGAAATGCCCCATCATCTGGTTGTCATAGGGGTTCTGCAGCCCGTCGTAGAACATGTGGTCGAGGATTTCCCCGTGTCCCATGCGATAGCCGCCGCGCGCCTTGGGCAGCAGGTACGGGGCATTGGTCATCGATTCCATTCCGCCGGCCACGATCACGCGCGCCGAGCCCGCGCGAATCATGTCCGTGGCGAACATGACCGTCTTCATGCCGGAGCCGCAGACCTTGTTGACCGTCGTGGCGGGAACGCTGTTGGGAATGCCAGCACCGAGGAGCGCCTGGCGCGCGGGCGCCTGACCGAGGCCCGCCGGCAGCACGCAGCCGAGCAGCACCTCCTCCACCTGCTCGCCCTTGATCCCGCCGCTCTCGAGTGCGGCGCGCACTGCGGCCGAACCCAGCTGCGGCGCCGTGGCGCCCGCGAGCACACCCTGGAAGGATCCGATCGGCGTGCGACGCGCCGCGACGACATAGACCGCCTCGGGCGCGCTCATGCCGAGACCATCGCGGTGCGGAACTGCGCCGTGGTGCGCTCACGCACCTGCGCTTCGGTGACGCCGGGAGCGAGCTCGCTGAGCTCGAATCCAGACTTCCGGTCGGGCCGTCGGAACACCGCCAGATCCGTGATCAGCATATCGACCACGCCGGCCCCCGTGAGCGGGAGCTCGCAACGGGGCTTGAACTTGGGCGAGCCGTCCCTGGCGACGTGCTCCATGACCACGATGACTTCACGCACTCCGGCTACCAGATCCATCGCACCCCCCATGCCCTTCACCATCTTTCCAGGCACCATCCAGTTGGCAAGATCACCGTGCTCCGAGACTTCCATGGCCCCGAGCACGGCCAGATTGATATGGCCGCCGCGAATCATGGCGAAACTGTCCGCGGAGGAGAAATAGGACGACAGGGGCAGCGCCGTGATGGTCTGCTTGCCCGCATTGATCAGATCCGCATCCTCATCTCCGTCGAAGGGGAACGGGCCGATGCCGAGCATGCCGTTCTCGGACTGGAGCACCACCTTCATGCCGGGCGGTACGTAGTTGGCGACCAGCGTCGGAATACCGATTCCGAGATTGACATAGAAGCCGTCGCGCAGCTCGCGTGCGGCGCGCTCAGCCATCTGCTCACGCGACCACGGCATCGTTCCCCCGCTTGCGCACGGTGCGCTGCTCGATGCGCCGGCTGTAGTGGCGCCCCTGGATGATACGCTGCACGAAGATGCCCGGGGTGTGGATCTGGTCGGGATCGAGCTCACCGACCTCCACGAGATGCTCGACCTCCGCCACCGTGACGCGGCCGGCAGTCGCCATCATGGGATTGAAGTTGCGGGCGGTCCTGCGATAGATGAGGTTGCCTTCCGTGTCGCCCTTCCAGGCACGCACCACGGCCAGATCCGCGGTGAGCCCGGTCTCGAGCACATACGTTTCTCCGTTGACCACGCGCGTTTCCTTGCCCTCCGCCACGAGCGTACCGGCGCCCGTGCGCGTGAAGAAGGCGTAGATACCGGCGCCACCGGCGCGAATGCGCTCGGCCAGGGTGCCCTGCGGGTTGAACTCGATCTCGAGCTCCCCGGCCAGGTACTGGCGCTCGAATACCTTGTTCTCACCGACGTAGGAGGACACCATGCGGCGGATCTGCCGCGTCACCAGCAGCTTGCCAAGTCCGAAATCATCCACGCCGGCGTTGTTGGAGACCACGGTCAGACCCTTGACTGCGCTGTCCCGCAACGCATCGATGAGGTTCTCGGGCACGCCACAGAGGCCGAAGCCGCCCGCCATGATGCTCATGCCGTCCTTGAGGAGCCCCGACAGCGCCTCCGCTGCCCCCTGATACACCTTCATCATTCTGTTTGCCGCCTGTCCCGCACGCGAGATCGGATGATAAACCTCCCGGCAAGAGGCCACCATGCTCGGAGCAGCCCGGGGCGCACGGCTTCCACTCTGGCGGCACTCAGGCAGCCTGCACGGCCAGCTCGCCGCTGCGACCGCGGACCGTGCCGGCCTGTACGCTGCCCGCGGGCAGCGCCGCCACGTCGATGCGCTCGAGCATCGCGCGCATGGATACCAGCTCATAGCCCTGCTCGCGCCAGCCCTTGAGGAGGCGATCGAACACAGGCCGCAGTTTCATGCCTTCGAGCTCGGCATGCAGCGTGAACACGTGGAAATCAGTCATCTGGCGCGTACTCTCGAGCAGCGGCTCGTGCACGCGATCCACGCCGATACCATCCACGCCGATGAGTTCATCGAGTGTGGGCAGCGTGGTCGGCAGCTGCGGGCAGCGGCTGCGCCGACCCGACAGCAGCGGAACGAACGGCGCCGTGCCACGCACGTCCGACGCGTAGAGGAATCCGAGCTTCTCCTCGAGCGCCAGCGCCGCATCATTCATCTGCCAGCCGGCCGCGCCATGAACGGTCGGCTCGCTGTCGAAAATCTCACGGAAGCGTTCCACGGCCCGCACCATCTGCGCGCGCGTCCAGGCCGGACTGCGCCGGGTCACGAAGTCCTGCCAGAGCACGTGATCGAAGCAATGAATGCCCACTTCGAAGCCGGCATCCCGGACCGAGCGCATGACCGTCGCGCCGCGCTGCCCGATGTCCGGACCCGGCAGCAGTGTGCCGTACAGCAACGTGCGCAGCCCATAATGTTCGAGCACCGAGGTGCGCGATACCTTGCTGAAGAATCCGCGGCGGAATACCCGCCGCAGCGCGCGGCCGGTGTGATCGGGCCCCAGGCTGAAGAGGAAGGTGGCACCGGCGCCTGCAGCCTGCAGCGACTGCACCAGCGACGGCACGCCCTCCAGCGTGCCACGCAGCGTGTCGACGTCGATCTTGAGCGCGAGCTGCATCGCCTCAGCGTGCCGCGGCGGGTTCCTGCTCGAGCAGCTGGCCGGCCTTGACGGTCTCGCTGCGGTAGGCATCGAAGATCTGCCGGAGCGCCTCGGTCATGGTGACGCGCGGGGACCACTCGAGCTCCTCACGCGTATTGTCGATCTTCGGCACGCGGTTCTCCACGTCCTGGTAGCCCTTGCCGTAATACTCCTCGGAACTCACCTCGATGAGCTTCACGAGCGCTGCATTGTCCCGGTATTCGGGATAAGCAGCGGCGACCTTGAGCATCTCCGTGGCCAGCTCGCGCACCGAGAGGCTGTTCGCGGGATTGCCGACGTTGTAGATGCGCCGGCTCGCACGACCGTCCCGGTTCTCGATCATCTTCATCAGTGCATCGATCCCGTCGCTCACGCCCGTGAAGCAGCGACGCTGCCGGCCGCCATCCACGAGCCGCACGTTCTCTCCGCGCACGATGTGCCCCAGGAACTGCGTGATCACGCGCGAGCTGCCCTCCTTGGCGGCATGCATGTTGTCCAGTCCGCTGCCGATCCAGTTGAACGGGCGGAACAGCGTGTAGTCGAGCTCGTCGCGCAGACCGTAGGCATGGATCACGCGATCAAGCAGCTGCTTCGAGCAGGCATAGATCCAGCGCTGCTTGTCGATCGGGCCGCAGATGAGCTCCGATGCGTACGGATCGAATTGCGCGTCGTGGCACATTCCGTAGACTTCCGAGGTCGACGGAAAAAGCACGCGCCTGCGATGCTTGACGCACTGCCGGACGATCGCGAGGTTGGCCTCGAAGTCCAGCTCGAACACCCGCAGCGGCTCACGCACGTAGGTGGCGGGAGTCGCAATGGCAACCAGCGGCAGCACCACGTCGCACTTCTTGACGTGGTACTCGATCCACTCGCGGTTGATCGTGATGTCTCCCTCGAAGAAGTGGAAACGCCTGTTGTCGAGCAGCGGCGAGATGCGCTCGCTGTTCATGTCCATGCCGAACACGTGCCAGTCGGTCGTGTTCACGATGCGCGTGGACAGATGATGCCCGATGAACCCGTTCACACCCAGAATCAGGATCTTCTTCATTGTCGCTTCACTCCATGAACGGCCTGAGCCGCAGCCCGCGCGCGCCAAAACGTCGCTGAAACTCCTCGACGCGGCACGTTCCGCTGCCGATCTCGAACTCCAGGATCTTCAGTGCGCCGTCATGGCAGAGCGCGTAGAGCTCCCCGCAATCGACGCACAGCAGCGGCGCGTCACGCCGCGCCGCATCGAGCGCTGCCGGTACCGCAACCGGCAGCGAACGCAGGATCCGCACCGGTTCCCCTTCCGCTTCCGTGAAGGCTCCGGGATAAGGCGGCGCCACGGCGCGGATCAGATCATGGGCGGCCTGCGCTCCGGCGCGCCAATCGATGGCGCCGTCCCGCGCGGTGCGGCCGCCGAAATAGCTGCCCGCTGCCAGCTCCTGCGGCCGGTGCACTGCGGTGCCTGCGATGAGCCCGGGCAGCACACCATCGAGCGCGAGCTCGGCCGCTACCGATACCTTGCGGAAGACCTCCACGGCCGTATCGTCCGGCAGGATAGGCACGGCCTGCTGCGCGACGATGTCGCCCGCATCCGGCTTGCTGTCCATGCGGTGGACCGTCGCACCGGTCTGACGCTCGCCACGCAGCACGGCCCAGTTCACCGGCACGCGCCCGCGGTAGCGCGGCAGCAGCGAGCCGTGCACGTTGTAGGCTCCGCGCGGGGCCAGCTGCAGGAGCTCTGTGCCGAGCATGCAGCGGTAGTAGAAGGAAAACAGGAAATCCGGCTGCGCGGCCCGCACGCGCGCGATGACCTCGGGGCTGTTGGGATCCGCCGGCGTCCAGACCGTAAGCCCGTGCCAGCGCGCATGCCGGGCGACACTCTCGAACCAGATGGTCTCGCCCCGGGCATCCTCGTGCGTGAGCACGAGCGGCACCGTCACGCCGTGGGCCAGCAGCGTGCGCAGGCAGCGCACTCCCACGTCGTGATAGGCGAATACGACGGCGCGCGGCGCGCGCGCGGCTGCGGTCAAGATTCGTCCTCGGGGCGCTCCAGCATTGCGCCGACGATGTAACGTGGGCGATGCCGCACCTCGTCGTAGATGCGGCTGACGTACTCGCCGATCAGGCCGACGCCGAAGAGGGCGACGCCGATCAGGAAGAAGGCGATCGCGAACAGCGTGAACACGCCCTCCGCTTCCGGACCCACGACGAGGCGGCGGATGGCCAGGAACACGACGAACAGCACCGATAGGATTGCAATGCCGATGCCGAATACCGAGAACATCTGCATCGGAGCGGTGGAAAAGCCGGTCATGAGGTCGAAGTTCAGCCGCATGAGCTGCAGCAGGGAGTATTTCGACTGCCCGGCCCCGCGGTCCTCGTGCGCTATCGGGATTTCGACGGGACGCAACGCGAATGTATAGGCGAGCGCCGGCACGAAGGTATTGTACTCCGAGCATTGATTGACCGCCTCGACTACGCTGCGAGCGTAGCCGCGGAACATGCAGCCGTGATCGCTGATGCGCACGCGCGTCGTGCGCTCGCGAACGGCATTGACGAATCGCGAGGCGTAGCGACGCCAGGCCACGTCCTTGCGCTGCTGGCGGATCGTCCCCACGTAGTCGTGCCCCGCGTCGAGCTGCTCGAGCACGCGAGGGATCTCTTCCGGCGGATTCTGCAGGTCCGCGTCCAGCGTGATCACATAGCGCCCGCGGCTCGCGGCGAAGCCGGCGAGGATGGCGCGATGCTGACCGAAATTC
>Ga0326728_10022765_pt1 | contig 11578 bp, 10 predicted proteins | sample MB3enrmetagenome_FD_207602 | JGI IMG/M metagenome (GOLD analysis project Ga0326728, IMG submission 207602) | Lab enriched peat soil microbial communities from McLean, Ithaca, NY, United States - MB31MN | ecosystem: Environmental > Terrestrial > Soil > Wetlands > Peat | place: USA: New York... | reverse complement strand
CGTGTCTTACATGCCCGCCGCTCCCGGACCGGGCTACAGCTGGGTTGGCGGATACTGGTATCCCGTGGGTCCGCGCTATGCCTGGCATGCCGGATATTGGGCCCGCCCCGCCTTCGTTGGCGCCCGCTGGTACGCTCCGCGGTATTATGGCGGCCGCTATTACGGCGGATATTGGCGCCGGTGATCTCTGAAATCTTCCAGAGATACGGGCCGCGTGCGCCTGCCGCGGCCCGCCGACTCCCGATAGCCCTAAAGAGTCATCCGATCCTGCCCCGGCCACGTTATTTCGGAATTGTCCGCATTCGCATATCATAGATAGAAACGCGCCAGTCGATATCGTCCGGAACGCGCCCTTACCTGAATGTGGATAGTCCGATTAGCCTTACGACGCCCCTATACCTTTGTAGTGGTAGCCGTCCTGATCGCCATTCTTGGCGGCGCCGCCATCGTCACCATGCCCGTGGATATCTTTCCTTACATCGATATCCCGGTGGTCAGCGTCGTTTGGACGTATGCCGGACTTCCGCCCGAAGAGATGGAAAAACGCATGGTCACCATCTTCGAGCGGGCCATGACGACGACCGTCAACGACATCGAGCACATCGAGTCCCAATCCTATTCCGGAGTGTCGGTTACCCGCGTTTACTTCCAGCCGAAGGCGAAGGTCGAACTGGCCCTTTCGCAAGTCACGGCCATCGCCCAGACGCTGCTGCGCATTTTCCCTCCCGGCACCACGCCGCCCAGCATCATTAAATACGACGCCTCCAGCGTTCCCATCATCCAGCTTGGCCTGGGCAGCAAAACCCTCAGCGAGCAGGAGCTCTACGATCTGGGGCAAAACTTCATCCGCACGCAGTTGGCCACCATTCAAGGCGCGGCCGTGCCCTCGCCCTTCGGGGGCAAGTCCCGATCGGTCATGGTGGATATCAACCCGGAGCTGCTGTTCTCGCGCGGCCTGACGCCCATCGATGTCTCCAACGCGCTCGGCAATCAAAACCTGATCCTGCCCGCCGGCGACGTCAAGATCGGCGACAAGGACTACCAGGTGAAGGTCAACAGCAGCCCGCGCGTCCTGGCCGACCTGAACAACATGCCCATCAAGGTGGTGAACGGCGCCACCGTCTATCTCGGCGACGTGGCGCAGGTGCACGATGGCTACGCGGTGCAGACAAGCATCGTGCGCACCAACGGCACGCGCGGCGCGTTGCTCACCGTTCTGCGCAACGGGCAGGCATCCACTCTCGCGGTGGTGAACAACGTCAAGAAAGCGCTGCCGAAGATTCTCGCCACAGTTCCACCGGCGCTGCAGGTGCGCCAGTTCTTCGACCAGTCCATCTTCGTGCGCGCCGCCATCAACGGCGTAGTGCGCGAGGCCGTTACCGCCGCATTCCTCACTGGAATGATGATCCTGGTCTTCCTGGGGAGTTGGCGCAGCACGGTGATCGTTTGCATCTCCATCCCGCTTTCGATTCTGGTGTCGCTCATCGTGCTCAGCCTCACCGGCCACACCATCAACGTGATGACGCTGGGCGGCATGGCGCTGGCGGTCGGCATCCTGGTGGACGACGCCACGGTGGAAATCGAGAACACGCACCGCAATATGGCGATGAAGAAGCCGCTGGTGCGGGCGGTGCTCGATGGCGCGCAGCAAATCGCCGCGCCGGCTTTCGTCTCCACCCTGTGCATCTGTATCGTCTTCGTGCCCGTGCTGATGCTCACCGGCGCCGCTAAATATCTTTTCACCCCCATGGCGCTGGCTGTAGTCTACGCCATGATGGCGTCGTACCTGCTCTCCCGTACGCTGATTCCCACCATGGTGCACTACCTGCTGAAGCAAGAGGTAAAGCTGTATGCGCAGGGCGAGCACGGCGAGACCGCCGGCGGCAAGGGGCCCATCTGGAAGGCGCACTACATATTCAACCGGCGCTTCGAATTGATGCGGTCGTCCTACACTTCCCTGCTTCACTGGGCGCTCGATCATCGCGCCCCCGTGCTCAGCGGCTTCGGATTGTTCGTGGCGGCGTCCCTTTGCCTGGCGGTTTTCATCGGCCGCGACTTTTTCCCGGTGGTCGATTCCGGCCAGATGCGCCTGCACGCGCGCGCCCCTTCCGGTACCCGCATCGAAGAGACCGAAGTAGTCTTCTCCAACATCGAGCGCGAGATTCGCGACATCATTCCGCCCAACGAGATCCGGAACATCATCGACAACATCGGCATTCCCAACGGCGGCTTTAACCTGGCGTTCGGCGACAGCCCCACCATCGGGGTGAGCGATGGCGACATTCTGATCTCGCTCGATCCCGAAAATCACGGGCCAACCGCGGAATATACCGACCGTCTGCGCAAGCGCCTGCATGAAAAATTTCCCGACGTCACCCTCTTCTTCGAAGCCGCCAACATCACCAACCAGATTTTGAATTTCGGATTGCCCGCCCCCATCGACGTGCAGGTGGTCGGCCGCAATGCCGATGCCAACTACCAGATCGCCGACCGGCTGCGATCCCAGATCTCGGCCATTCCGGGCGCCGTCGACGTGCACATCCACCAGGTGGTCGACTACCCCGAAATCCATGTCGACGTGGACCGCTCCAAGGCCGCCATGGTCGGGCTCACCCAGAAGGATGCTGCCAACAGCATGCTGATCTCGCTCACCGGCAGCTCCCAGGTGGCGCCCACGCAGTGGATGGATTACAACACCGGCGTCAGTTATTTCGTGTCCGTGCAGACCCCGCAATATCGCATGAACTCCATCGAGCGGTTGATGAGCACGCCAGTCTCGCAGGGATCCACCTTCAGTTCTTCCACTGCGGCGTCGCTCGCCGGAACGGCCAACTCCGGCGATGCCAGCGTGGGCAGCGGCCCGAATCAGGCGACTCAGGCATACGGTAATCCCGGCGCCGCGTCCACCAATCCGCAATTGCTTTCCAATATGGCCAGGATCTCGCGCAACATCGGCCCCGAAATCATCAACCACTACAACGTGCAGCCGGTGTTCGATGTCTTCGCCAATGTCGATCGCCGCGATTTGGGCGCCGTCGGTTCGGCGGTGGAAAAACTGGTCGCGCAGACCGCGAAGAACCTCCCCCGCGGCAGCAGTATCAACATCCGCGGACAGATCAGCACCATGGAAAGCTCGTTCATCGGCTTGGGGCTGGGGATGATCCTGGCGGTGGTGCTGGTTTACCTGATCATGGCGGTCAACTTCCAGTCGTGGCTCGACCCGTTTATCATCCTGATGGCCCTCCCCGGCGCCCTGGCCGGCATTGTCTGGATCCTGTTCCTCACCCAGACCACGTTCAGCGTGCCGTCTCTCATGGGTTCCATCATGTGCATCGGTGTGGCCACCGCCAATAGCATTCTGATGGTGGTATTCGCCAACGACCAGCGCCAGGAGGGCATGGATTCCCGCTCCGCCGCTCTGTCCGCCGGCCACACCCGCATCCGCCCCGTAATTATGACTGCCAGCGCTATGATTATCGGTATGTTCCCCATGGCGTTGGGCATGGGGGAAGGCGGCGAACAGAATGCGCCTCTGGGCCGCGCGGTTATCGGGGGCCTGGTGCTGGCCACCGTCACCACATTGTTTGTGGTTCCCCTTGTCTACAGCATGCTGCGCACCAAGCCGCCGGTAGACCATGAACGGAGGATTGTGGAGGAAGAACACGAGTATTTGCGCGACGAGATGCTGCTCGGTGAGGATTTGGAATGAACGATACCAATGTGAACGAAGAGCAGTTGCGGTCCGAAATCGCAGATCTCAAGCGCCAGTTGGCTGCCAGTAAGGCCGCGCCGGCGCCGCAGAAAGCACCTTCCTCACGTACCGCGGTGGTGGTGGTGCTGCTTCTGCTCGGTCTGGTGCTGGCCGGATATTATTTGGGATATCTTCCGCGGCAGAAGCGCGAACTGGCTCTGGCCGCCGAATCGAAGAGCGATACCGAGGCTCTGCCATCGGTCACGGTGTCGCCGGTGACGCGCTCGAGCGCCACCAGCAGCCTGGTGCTGCCGGGCAACATTGAGGCCGTCACCGAAGCGCCCGTCCTGGCGCGCGCCAGCGGCTACATCAAGAGCCGTTCGGTCGACATCGGCGATCGTGTCAAGGCCGGCCAGGTGCTGGCTGAAATCGAAGCGCCGGAACTCGACCAGCAGATCCGCCAGGCGCAGGCCAGCATCGATCAGGCCGCCGCCAACATCGAACAGAGCCAGGCGGCGCTCGAACAGGGCCAGTCCAATGCCGCGCTCGCCAAGATCACCGCCGAGCGCTCGCAGAAGCTCTTCGATCGCAACGTGGTTTCGCGCCAGGATAACGACACCGCGCAGATGCAGTACGCCGCCCAGCAGGCCAATGTGTCAGCTCTCGAAAAAGCCGTCGCCGCCGCGCGCAGCAACTCTTCCGCATTGCAAGCCAACCTGGCGCGCCTCAACGATCTCAAGAGCTACCTCACCGTCCGCGCGCCCTTCGCCGGCGTCATCACCGTGCGCAATATCGACGTCGGCACGTTGGTCAACGAGGGCAGCACGCTGCTCTTCCGCATCGCCCAGACGGATCGCCTGCGCACCTATCTCAACGTGCCGCAGGCCGATTCCGGCAGCGTGCGCGTGGGCCAGCACGCCACGCTGCTGGTGCCCGATCTGGGCGGGCGCAAGTTCTCCGGCTTGGTGACGCGCACGGCCAACGCGCTCGACCCCGCCAGCCGCACCTTGTTGACCGAGATCCAGGTGGACAATGCGAGCGGCGCTCTGCTTCCCGGAATGTATACCGAGGTGGATCTGGCGGTTCCCCGCACGGCGCCCCCCATGATTATTCCCGCCGACACCCTGGTAGTGCGCCGCGACGGGCCGCAAGTGGCATTGGTGGACTCCGACGGCACCGTCCACTTTAAACTGATCCATCTCGGCCGCGATCTGGGGACGAGCATCGAGGTGTTGGACGGCCTCGAAGTGGGTCAGATGCTGGCTGTCAATCCCGGCGACACCGTGCGCGAAGGCGCCCGGGTGAAGCTGCAAGCGTCCTCCGAAAAGGCCGCGCCCAAACGGTAGTCAGCCCATGATGAAATCGATTGTCAGAGACGTGGCGCGGGCTTCAGCCTGCAGCCCCGGGACTCTTCTCGGCGCGACGGGTCGAGTCCCTGGCGGCAGAAAACAAGAACGCCATGGACAAGCTGAAGCATGTCCCACCAAGACGCCGGTGCGGACAGACGTGGGGCATGCTTTAGCTTGCCCAATGCGGGTTTCGCTCGCTCTAGGGACGAAGCCGGCACAAGTGGCCGCGCCACCTCCTCAGCCGTCTTTTGGAAAATCTCGACCCAGCAGGCAGGAGTGCCTTCGCCACCGGGGTAAGAGTGCCGGCGCCACGGCCCTCGCCATCTTTCTGGCTTTCACGCCGCTTTTCGCCCAAAACCAGGACAAAAACAAGCTCCCGCGCATGCACGTTCCCCTGAACCTGCAGAACTCCTCGCGCGCCCACGATTTGATGCGCGCCGGCAACCTCTACTTATCTTTGCAGGACGCCCTGGCTCTCGCCATCGAAAACAACCTGGACATCGAAGTGCAGCGCCTCGCCTTCCCCACAGCCGATGCCGAGCTGCTCCGTTCGCAGGGCGGCGGCACGCTTCGCGGCCTCAACTTCACGCTTGCCGAAGTTCCCACCGGGGTCGGCGGGCCGCTGAGCCCCGTGGAAACCGGTGCGGCCGTGGCCGGGCAAGCCGCTACCGGCGTTACCGTGGCCACCAGTGCCACCGAACTCGGCGTCCTGGGAGCGCCGCAGGACAATCTCTCCATTCAGGGAACAGTCCCTCAATCGAGCGGCACAGCTGTCCCGTCGCTCGATCCGGCCGTCGTCGGTCTATTGAACTTCACCCACCAATCCACTCCCGAGACCGATATCCAATCCTACGGCACGAATTCTTTGGTGACCAACACCACCACCGCCAACGGCGGTATTTCCAGCGGATTCTTCACCGGCGGCACAGGTTCGCTCACCTTCAACAACGCGCATACCAACTGGAACGCCACCACCTCCGGATTCAATCCCTTCAACGGCTCTTCGCTGGGGCTCACTTTTACGCAGCCGCTGCTCCGCGGGTTCGGCAACGCGCTCAACCGCCGCTTCATCCGCATCGCCGGCAACGAACGCAAAATCACCAGCCTGCTCTTCCAACAGCAGCTCATCAATACCGTCTACGGCGTGGTCCGCCTCTACACCGACTACGTGGCGCTCTACGAAGACGAAAAAGTGAAGCAGGAGACCCTCACGCTGGCCGAAAAGCTGCTTGCCGATACCCGGGCGCAAGTGGAAATCGGAACGCTGGCGGTGATCGAATTGACCCGCGCCAACGCCCAGGTCGCCTCCGCCCGCCTCGATCTCATCAACGCCCGCGGTCTGCGCGAGGAGGAAGAAGCTATCGTCAAAAACGTGCTCATGCGCCGCAACGACGATCCCGAAATCCGCGACGCGCGCGTCATCCCCACCGATACGCTTTCCGTTCCCGAGCAGGAAGAGCTCCGTCCCATCCAGGATTTGATGGCGGACGCCTTGAACAACCGGCCCGACCTGGCGCAAGCCCAGTTGCAAGTCGAGAATTCGCGCATCGGCCTGGCCGGATCGCGCAACGCCACCCTGCCGGAAGTCGACCTCGTGGGCGTAGTGCAGAATAACGGCCTCGCCGGCACCACCAGTCCCACCCTCCCCAACGGCTATGCCGGATACCGCGGAGGATATGGCACCGCGCTCGAAGAACTCTTCGCGCGTAATTACCCCACGTACGGCGCCGGCCTGCAAGTGACGCTCCCCATCCACAATCGCGTGGCCGAAGCCGACCTGGCGCGCGACGAAATCCAGGTGAAGCAACAGCAGGTGCGCGTGGCCCAGCTGCAGAATCAGGCCCGCCTGGAAGTGGAAGACGCCGTCATCGCCATGCGCCGGGCCCGCGCCTCCTATCAGGCAGCCGTGCAGGCGCGGCGCTTGCAGCAGGAATCGCTCGCGGCCGAACAGGCCAAATTCGAAATCGGCACGTCCACATCTTTCTTCGTGATTCAATATCAAAGCCTGCTGGCGCAGGCCAAATCCACCGAAATCGCCGCCCAAAGCTCCTACGTCAAAGCGCGCGCCGCGCTCCAGCGCGCCACCGGCTCCATCCTCGAGCAGAACCGCATTTCCTTCGACAACGCCGTCAAAGGCAAGATGTAGGGGGACATGCTCTTAGCTTGTCCAGTAGGGATCGCAGGGCGCGAATGTTTGAGATGCACTCGATTGCGGCCCGATAATTTCACTCGAAATCCGCCAGGCGGCAAACGATATGCACGTTATGTTCGAATGGAAAAACGAATACAGCGTCGGCATCGCCAGCATCGACGCCCAGCATAAAAAGCTCTTCGCAATCGCGGAGGAACTCCACGAAGCCATGCGCACGGGCCAGGCCAAGCCCGTATTGAGCAAGATCCTGGATCGATTGGTGCAGTACACGGCGAGTCACTTTGCGCACGAGGAATCGCTGATGAAAACCCATGCCTACCCGGACTTCGCGGCTCATCGGTCCGCCCACGAGGCGCTGAAGAAACAGGTGATGGACTTCCAAAGGGAATTTCAGGCCGGAGAGACATTCATTTCGATCGAACTCATGACCTTCCTGAAGGATTGGCTCGAAAAGCATATCAAGGGAACCGATATGCGATACTCGCCGTTTCTGCTCCAACGGAACGTGGCCTAGCGGTGGGCAGCCGGTCGAACTGCCGCCCACCCGGCAGAATGTTTCTAAAGGTGATCGACCGTTTGATGCCGGGCGACGCCGGTTCGGTAAGATGTGAGAGTTGATCACCTCTCTCTCGCGGCGCTTCCGCCGCCGGCGCATGCAACGCTTCGTCCGTGAGTGCCGGATCGCGCCGCAAACGCGCGTCCTCGATATCGGCGGCACACCGGACAATTGGGAGCTCATCGATATCGCGCCCCGCCTGGTATTGTTGAACATGCCGCGCGCCCATGCCGACTTGGCCGGCGCCGCGCAATGGGTGGCCGGCGACGGCCGCGCACTGCCCTTCCGCGACGCCGCCTTCGATGTGGTCTTCAGCAACTCCGTCATCGAACACTTGGGCGACGCGGCCAGCCAGGAGCGATTCGCCCGCGAAGTGGCGCGCGTGGGCCGGGCTTACTGGGTCGAGACGCCCAATCGCTGGTTTCCGGTGGAGCAGCACCTGCTCACCCCGCTGGTGCACTGGCTGCCGAAAAGCTGGCAGGCCGCCATTGTCCGCCGCGGCACTGTGTGGAGCGCACTCACCCGCCCGTCGCCCGACCGCCGCGATTTCTACATCGACCACTTCCTGCGCGACATCCGCTTGTTGGGCATGGGCGAGCTCCAGCGCCTGTTCCCCGGAGCGCGCATCCTTCGTGAACGATTCCTGGGTGTGACGAAGTCCCTGATCGCCTGCCGCCTGCCGTGAATCCGTATTGTGGCGCGGACACGCGGAATCAAGGTGAGCTGTCCTTCGGTTCGAGGCAAAATATAGGGCCACCGATGAACACAGCGCGGCACAGCCGCAACCAAAAGAACTTTCACCACAGAGCCACGGAGACAACTGAGAAAAAACAGAGTCAAAAACAAAACGGGAACACACGGAGGCGGCGGAGGCCACGGGGGCCCGGGGGGCCCGGCGTCCTCGCGGCTTCAGTTCGGGAAAACCGGCGTGGCGCGCGAATGGCCGCAACCAAAATGAAAAGACCGGAGTTGCTTGAAAATCTTGGCAGCGCGCGAAGATTTCGAACATGAGTAGTACGGACGAAGCCAAGGCTTTTCTTATCTGTGTTCATCGGTGTTCCTCTGTGGCTAAACTTGCTTTTTGCGAAGTTGGGCTTAGCCTAATTCCTGACGGCACACGAAATGGTGGGCGACTCCAAGAGTTCAGAGTCCCGACCCAGCCGGCACGAGTGCCCGCGCCACATCGATATCGAAGATTTGACTCCTCCGTGCCTTCCGCCACCTCCGTGAGCTCCGTCCTTGCCCTTGACTTTGTCCTCTCCATGCCTCCGTGTCTCCGCGGTGAACATTCTTTGCAGCTCCACGCTACACTTTCCTCATGGTCTTCACCAAGCGCCTGCGCGAGGGCGTTCGCCGCGGAGAAATCACATGCAGCGTCCGCATCTGGCAGCGCCCGCACGTCAAAGCCGGCAATCGCTACCGCATGGACGAAGGGGAAATCGAAATCGAATCCATTACGCCCATCGGCTTTCCGGATATCACCCCTCAACTGGCGCGCGAGTCGGGCTTCCTCGGCATCGTCGACCTGCTGAAAGTGGCGAAGCATGGCCGGGGCGAGAATATTTACCTCGTCCGCTTCCACTACATTCCGCCGCGCCGAAAGCGAGCTCCGAGAAAATCCGGGTAGGCCGCCCACTTTCGCCCGAATCTCGGTTACGATCAAAGACTGGACCTGCGCTCGAAGCGGTCCGGCGGAAGGAAATTCGTTTTTATGAGCCTTAAAATTACGATGCGTGAGACTGCCGACGCTACCATCCTCGACCTGAGCGGACGCATCACCCTGGGCGAAGGCCTCGGTGATTTGCGGGATTCCATCCGGGAGGCGCTTTCCGGGAGCCGCAAGAACATCGTCCTGAATCTCGGCGAGGTCAGCTACATCGACAGTTCGGGACTCGGCCAGCTGATCGGAAGTTATGCCAGCGTCCGGGAGAGAGGCGGCCAGATGAAACTCGTGAACCTGCAAAAGAAAGTCGTCGATCTGATGCAGATCACCAAGCTCCTGACGGTGTTTGAGACCTATAACACCGAAGCGGCTGCCCTGGCCAGCTTCGCGGGAAAGTAGTTCGCGCCTCAACGCCAATCGGCGGCCGACGGTTAAAGACGTTCAACTCATCGGTGGGCTTCAAAGCCTGCCGCGGGTCGGGCGGGTATCCCGAAGTTAGCGGTCACGGGGCACGGGGCGCCGGCAGCGCATGACGACTCCGCCGATGCGGAAGCCGCAGCGGTGGGCGAAAATGCCGATAACAAACGATGGGTCGATGGATTCCAACGTAAGTTTAAGACGTTCCGGTTCTGTTCATGCATACCCTGCCCCAGGCTACCCTGTTCCAGTGGGGCTGCGAAGCTGGAGACACGGGGGACCGCTGCCCGATCCGGGAGCGATCCGGCTTTCTACCGATCGCCCACCATGTGCCGGCCTCAATCGCCACTTTGTTGCCTGAGCCGCCTCTAGGCCGGACGGCGGGTCCCGCCTGACATCTGACAGCGGATCTCAAACCAAACGGCCGTGCTCGCAATGACTGCCGATCCAGTACCGCACGACGCGATCTTTGTTGCTGACGGCCAAAAGGCTCGGTTTTCCAAACCATGCGAACCGGCTCAATGTTGTCCTCGCCTTGCAGCTTTTTGAATGGCAGGCCGGGATGTGGCGGATTGGTTCGGAAGAGGTGGTATGAGCCCTTAGCGTCGTGTTGAGCATCAATCGGAAGGTGCGAAAACAGTCGCCGGAACTGGCGCGCACGGCCGCTGCTCCGACTACTTCTTAGGCGCACCGGCCGGACGCCGGTATACCGTTTCAAAGTCCGGCTTGCCGCCCACGCTTACGCTGGTGGACGTGGAAGTACTCGGCATCGCCGGACCGGCACTCCCCGCGTCCGCCGCCGCCTTGGAATCCGGGAAGTTCTCCTTCGTGGTAGTTTCCTTCGTCACGCGGCTTCCGCCGCTGGGGCGCGCGTCGATACGGTCGATCTGGTCTCTAGGAATCGCCGTCTGCGTCTTCTTCACAATGACTACCAGGTTCTCGTCGGTGAGTTCATCCATCTGGGCCGTTACCGGCTGTACCGACCCCTTTTTGTACACGTGAAGCTCGGCGCCGGTCTTCAGGGCCTTCACTTTGGCCCATGGGTCGTCCGCGCCGAAGGCCACCAATCCCGCCAACATCAAAAGAAGAAGTCCACGCATCGAAGAAAACTCCTTTTCAGCCGTGAGTCTAGCAAATCCCGCGGCCAAAATTCTTGCTATCCGTTTTTCACCGCGGTGCGTCTTACTCTTTGCAAATATTACGAACTTCGCTATAGTTGATTTCGTATGAGACCGTTCACCCTGTCGCGCGACACGTTTCACATCCTGGTATCCCTGGCGGGGTGCGACCGCCACGGATATTCCATTCTGCAGGAGATCGCCGAAAGGACCGATGGCGCGGTCCGCCTGAGCCCCAGCACTCTTTACAGTGCCATTAAGCGGCTGCTCGAAGAGGGCTTGATTGAAGAACTCGAAGAACGGCCCGATCCGCAACACGACGATGAGCGCCGGCGTTACTACCGGCTAACCCCGAACGGCAAAAGAGCGGCGCTCGAAGAGGCGCGGCAGCTCGAAAAGCTTTTGGCGGACGCCCGCGCCAATGGTCTGGCGCCCAAGCGAATCTGATCGATATGGCCGCGTTACGACATCGCGAGATCGGTATTTTACGGCTCTACCGCCATTGCCTGGCGCTTTACCCCGCCGAATTCCGCGACGAATACGCGCACGAGCTATGCCTGACCTTCGCCGACCGCTGGCGAGAGGAGCGTTCCCCCAGAGTCTGGCTTGAGGGACTCTCCGGCATCCTGCAG
>Ga0326728_10022764_pt1 | contig 11578 bp, 10 predicted proteins | sample MB3enrmetagenome_FD_207602 | JGI IMG/M metagenome (GOLD analysis project Ga0326728, IMG submission 207602) | Lab enriched peat soil microbial communities from McLean, Ithaca, NY, United States - MB31MN | ecosystem: Environmental > Terrestrial > Soil > Wetlands > Peat | place: USA: New York... | reverse complement strand
CGCCAGAACAAACTCTGCAATCGAAACCCAGTTGATTTTCCGCTGGGTATATTTCTTATCTGCCCATGAACCTTGCTTGCCTGTCACACCATACTTCGGCGTGCGGACAAACTCGGATTTCCGGTTCATCAGTCCTTCGATCACCGCTTTCGTATTGCTCACAGAAAGTCCCATGCTTCCAGCCATGAAAACCGGGAACAGATATATTCTTCTTCGCCAGTCTTTGTAAACATCTTTTTGGCTATAAAGGTAGAACATGAACGAGCCGAAGAAGGCGAATATGAATCCGCTCATCATCATAAATGTTGCGTCGTACTCGCCACCGTGTTTGATGTAAACGATCGGCACTTGAAGAATTCCTATCAGCAAAACGAAAGGATACGCCATGCTCGCGGAGAGATGAATGGTCGAATGCATTTTAACTCTAAGCGGCAATTTCGATTTCCAGACTCTCGGAAGCAGCTTCTTCGACGCCTCAATCGCACCTTTGGTCCACCTGAACTGCTGAGTACGAAGAGAATTCACGTCGGCAGGAAGCTCTGCCGGCGAGGTGTATTCTTTCATGAAAACGAACTGCCAGCCTTTAAGCTGAGCTCGGTAGCTCAAGTCGAGGTCCTCGGCAAGCGTGTCTGCTTCCCAATTGCCGGCGTCCTCAATGCAGCTTCTCCTCCAGACTCCTGCCGTGCCGTTAAAGTTGATAAAGAACCCGGCTTTGTTGCGAACTTGCTGCTCAATTACAAAATGTCCATCGAGAGCGATCGCCTGCGCCCGAGTAAGGAGCGAATAGTCGCTGTTGATATGCTCCCATCTCGTTTGCACCAAACCGACTTTGGCATCGGCAAAATAAGGAAGTGTCTTTTTCAAGAAGTCCGGACGGGGAATGAAGTCTGCATCAAAAATGGCCACGTATTCGCCTCGTGCTTGAGCGAGCCCATATTTCAACGCCCCGGCCTTATAACCCTGACGGTTTCCTCTTCGTATGTGCTTGATGTCGAAACCCTCGCCGGCCTTCTCGGAAACCTTTTGTGCCAGGATGGAAGTGGTTTCATCATTTGAATCATCCAGAACCTGAACTTCAATTTTATCCTTAGGATAATCCAACGCGCAGATCGCGTCCACCGCACGGTTTACGACATACAATTCATTGTACACAGGAAGCTGGATCGTGACAACCGGGAAATCCTTCAACTCTCCCTTTCGCGCGACCTGTTTCTTTCGATACTTGAAATAATAATAGATCATCAAAAAACCGTTCGACCCAAAAATGAACGGAAAGCTCAAGACAATTATGTAAAAAATTAATAACGCATTCTCGGCGCGGGGTGACATCTTTTCATGCTCCTTTGGCATTTACCAATTCGTTACGATAGCTAAAAGAATATCTTCAGTTAATTTGTCTTCTGCCTGACCTAGACCAATATCTCTGTTCGAAGGACCTGCACTCGGGTCGTAGTCGCCCCAATCGGAGAAATCTTTCGTCCAGATATTTTTTTGAGTCTTCAAATTTTGAAACTTTATTGAAACATTTACGGTAATTCGCCATTGACCTACTTGTTGATTTCCTTGGACAGCGGTTGCTTGCGTGTTCACGCTGGTCACCGTTCCAATCACCGCAGCATCGGCAGTTGACATATTTGTTACTTGAAGCGTATTGTCGGCGACCATTTTCTGCGTCAGTTGATTAGTCAGGTTCACTCTCAGATCCGGATCACCGAAACCGCTATTGTCATCGAAAACCTGTACGGCAACGGTGCGAACTCCGGGCGGCAGTGAAGCTCCGCGAAAGGAGTAAGTGCAGCCGCCAAAAGCGAGAAAAACCATCAAAACCGCGCGGTATTTCATCATACATCTTTTAATTTATACTCTTGAAGCTTGCGATACAAAGATCGCATGCTTATCCCGAGAGCGTTCGCCGCAAGCTGCTTGTTGCCATAAAATTTCTTGAGCGCTTTCTGAATCAGAAGTTTTTCCATCTCCTCGATGTTCAGGTCTTTTTCGTCTACAGACTCATCAGAATTATCACCTGACACAAACTGCGGAACCGGCAAGGCCAATTTCTTTTCGATCGCATTTGACTCTATCGTGTTTCTAAGATCCACGATATCGTTCTTGATTTCCCACAGCGCTCGCAGAATCAACTCACGCTCGGACTCCTCCGGCGTTTTGCCGACTCGTATGGGAAGAAATCTGCTGGTCGTTTCGGTGGAATAAAAAGCATCCGATCTAGGAAGATGTTTCTCCAGAGTTGCCGCGCTCACCTGGTTGCCACGCTCAAGCACAATAATACTCTCGATCAAATTCTTTAACTCGCGAACATTTCCTGGCCATTCCAAACCGCCGAGCAGTTCTAACGCTTCAGACGAGAAGCCTCCAAATTTTATCTTGTTGCTCGCCGTAAATTCCTGCACAAACCTTTCCACAAGTACTGGTATGTCTTGTTGACGGTCCCTTAACGGCGGAACAAAAATATCCACCGATCTGAGTCTGAAGTAGAGGTCCTGTCTGAAATAGCCGCGCGCGACTTCCGCTTCCAGCGATTTGTTAGATGCGGCGATGACCCTCACGTCGACTTTTTGAGTTGACGAAGACCCAACACGCATGAACTCGCCTGTCTCAATAATCCTGAGCAACTTGACCTGCGTCGATAATGGAGTATCCCCGATCTCGTCAAGAAACAAAGTGCCGCCATCAGCTATTTCGAAATAGCCTTTGCGAGACTCGACAGCTCCGGTGAACGCCCCGCGCTGGTGGCCGAATAATTCCGACTCGAGAATGCCTTCCGGAATGGCACCGCAATTCACCGCGACAAGCTGGTTATTGGCACGCTTGCTCGCACCATGGATCGCGCGTGCAATCACTTCTTTTCCAACGCCGCTTTCGCCGCTGATTAGAACTGTCACGTCGGTGGGGGCGACCTGCATCACGGTTGAGACGACTTCCTTCATCGAAGTCGAGACAGCGATTATTCCGAATTTTTCTTGAAATTCTTCAACCGTCATTTGTTTGTCAGATGGTAAAGATCTGTCCGTCGTGGACGACATTCAATTTTTGTGTTCCAAATCTTCCACTCAGTTCTTTTGTCCACTCCCCATTGGTTTCGAGCTCTTTTGGAATGTGAGTGAAAAAAAAGTTGTCGCCTGCTTTCTTAGAAACGGCTGCCACTTCTTCAAGGCGCAGGTGTGCAGCTTCGACGAACGACAAGGAACTGTCGATATAGCGGTCGACCTCGTCAATTGAATCTATGTCGCTGCTGAAAAAAAACGATTTTTTTCCATCCAGAGCTATCACCGCAAAACTCATCGGATTAACGCCGGCTTTCAATGCATCGCCCTTATATTTCTCGAGATGATTTGTCGCGATGAATGCAAGTTCAATCTTTCCAGCGAGACTCCTCCTACCGGCGTCAAGTGGCAGCAACTCAAACCTGAAAGACCATCTTTCATTATAAATAAAAAAGTTTGCGAGCCACGATTTCACGAATTCAAGTTGAGTCGACGGAACGTGGACCCTTATCGGCTCCCTTCGCTCAAGCACATGCATGGCCGTTAAAACTGCCGGGAGCCCGCCGCAATGGTCAGCGTGCATGTGAGTCACAAAGATATCTTGAATTGAAAACAAATTTGCTCCGGCTTTCTGCAGTGCACGAAGGGCATCAGAGCCGCAATCGATCATAAGGCATAAATTGTCAGCTTCCAACAGATAGGCACTGTTGAATCTTGTCAAATCAGAAAATGCCGAACCCGAGCCCAGCACTGTTATTCTCATTCTGTCGATTCCCCGGTCTTGACAACAACGCAATCAATCGATCTGCTTTTCAGATCCTCTGCAAATGCATCTGCCGCTTCGCGAGTCTGGAAATCTCCCGCGGTTACTACATAAAGCGTTTTGCCGGTTCCCGCTCTCGTTGAGACTGCAGCCTTCACGTCCTTGGTTCTCAACTGAGCCACGAACCTATCGGCATTTTCTTGCGACGAGAACACCCCAAGTTGGACAGTATAGCTTTCAGAGACCTCTGGCAATGGCGCAGACGGAGCTTCTTCAGTCTGCGGCTGCGCGGGCAAAGCCTGATTTTGAAGCGTGTCCTTTAGTCCAGCGGGATCAGCGAGCTGAGTCATTCCCGGATATTTGCGGAGTTGAAGATAGTCTGTGTGCGCGAGGCGATAATCGCCAGCCGCGTAGTGATATTTATAAAGCTGAAGGAGTGCTTCGTGCGCAATCGGCCTGTCAGGATATTCATTGACGATTACCTTGTAGATCCCAACTGCTTGTGTGGCATCTTGCATCAGCGCGGCGCGGACATACATCGCAAATGGACTCGATGCATCTGCAGAAGACAGATACTTTCTGGCTTTACCAAGATCTCCAGCTTTGAGTGCAAGATATGCTTTCTCAGCGTTGAAGAATCCGGTATCGGGCTTGACCGATGATTGGTTCACCTCGCTGGTGAATCTCTGTGCAATCGCATTGTCTGCATTCAAGATCATAATGACAAGAGCTGAGATAACTAATAGACCTGTCTTCATTTCATCAGATGCTGCCTGCAACTTCTCCAAATAGTGTCGCGGCCGATGCTCTAACTATTCTTATGCTGACGACATCTCCAGGCTTGGATGACCCGAGCGGGAAAACGACGGTCTTGTTAGTGTCAGTCCTGCCGCTGAGCTGTATATCTGATTTTTTGTCCCGCACGCGGGATCTTCGACTCGGCCCTTCAACCATCACTTCGACCACTTTGCCAATCAGCGATTTGTTCAATTCGTAAGAAATGTCTTGCTGAAGGGAAATTATTTCACTCAGCCTTCTGGACTTTATATCATCCGTTACGTCGTTGCCTAAGTTATATGCCGGTGTTCCTTCGCGAGGTGAATATTTGAACATGTATGCACCATCATATTTGACTTCCTCCATCAGATTTAGAGTCTCCCGATGTTCTTGTTCGGTCTCAGTTGGAAAACCCGCTATTATATCCGTCGATAATGCAACATTTGGAATTCTCCGGCGGATTTTCCTGACAAGCTCAATGTAATATTCGCGCGTGTAAGTCCTTTTCATCGCTTCCAGAACCCTGTTCGAACCGGATTGCACTGGCAGATGTATATATTTGCAAAGATTGTCGTGGTCTGCAATCGTATCAATCAGTTTGTCGGACAAATCCTGCGGATGCGAAGTTGTAAATCTTACACGGACCTTTTTGTCGACATTCGCAACCGCGGCAAGCAAATCCGAGAAATCGAATCTGTCATCACGATAAGAATTCACGTTCTGGCCAAGCAAAGTAACTTCATGGAACCCCTGCTCGACAAGCCGTTCCACCTCTCTAACAACGCTCCTGAGACTTCGACTTCTCTCTCGACCACGAGTAAATGGCACCACACAGAACGTACAGAACTTATCGCAGCCCCGCATTACGGAAATCCATGCGGAGATTCCCCCCGTCCTCAAAGGTACAATGTCGTCGTACGTCTCGGTGCGAGAGAGTCTGACGCCTATTCCCTGCGTACCACTAAACGCGCCCTCAAGGAGCTGCGGGAGCTTGCGGTATTCATCAGGCCCGACCACGACATCGACCTTATGTTTTTCCATGAGATTCAAACGAAGCCGCTCTGCCATGCAACCGAGAATACCGACAACCAGGCCGGGCCTATCGCCCTTCTGCTTCTTTATGACTCCAAGGCGCTGATGAATTTTCTGCTCGGCGTGCTCGCGGACACTGCAAGTATTCAGAAGAACTACGTCTGCGTCGTCCATGGTCCGAGTGGGTGAATACCCGGATTTGTTCATTATACCCAGAACTATCTCCGTATCTGCGAGATTCATCTGGCATCCATACGTCTCAACGTATACCTTTAGCTTATTATCACCGCTCATCTGCGCCATTTTGTCACTATTACGTAAAATTTCGGCAATAATTTAATTCCGGCGGCAGGAACAAACAACCCACGGGGTAGTGTCTCAGTTCAATCAGGAAGAGATACAATTATTGTTGAAAGTGTTCATTCGTGAAGATCCGTGAACGAAACGACGCGGAAATAGGATTGGATTGAATTAATTCAGAAGCTGACTTTTGTATTCCTTAGGGCTCATACCTACTTCTTTTCTGAACAGTCGAGAAAAGTAAGGTGGATTTTCAAAACCAAGTTGGAATGCAATTTCAGAAATGCTTCGGTCACCGGCGACGAGCAAGTTTTTGGCTTCGGCAATCGTATAAAGATGAATCAACTCCAGTGCTGTTTTGCCTGTTTCCTGCTTCAACAAATCGCTTAAGTATTTTGGCGATAGATGAAGCTGGGAAGCCATGTAGTTCACGGTAGGCAATCCCTTTTCTTCTGCTTCTCCTTCTTCAAAATACGCATCCAGACACTCATTGAATTTTGTAACCGTTATGCCCGACAACTGCTTCCGGTCGATGAACTGTCTTTTATAGAAACGTTGGGCATACTTCAAAATAGAATCGAGATGAGAAAGGATGATGGACTTGCTGAACTCGTCCGGGTTATTATGGTACTCTGTTTCCATTTTGTGAAACAGCGACCACATGATTTCCTTCTCACGGGGTGAAAGGTGAAGCGCCTCGTGAATCTCGTAATCAAAGAAGTTGTACTTCTTGATTTCCGTGAATAGGGGATGTCCCATCAGGAAGTCTTCATGAAAATGAATAGCGAATCCTTTTTCTGCAAGTTGGAGGCCGCGCGCAATGATTATTTGTCTTGGTCTCGTAAAGAACATGAGACCTCTATCATGGTCATATTTCGTTTTGCCGTACAATAGCTCGCCCGCTTTGACCTTCTTGAAGCAGACGATATAGCAATCGCACGTGAATTCTATGTTCTTCTTCAAACTATTCGGACCCTCAAGCAGGTTTAAGCTGAACAACGGGTTTTCCGGTGGCGGAAAACCTTCTGCCCGATCTAATTCACTTATTGTTTTAAAATGTTTCATGACGTACGAAACTTACTAAATGTTATTGTTTTCTACAACTTTCAATCACTAAGAGTTTGGTTTGTTCACTCCCAGATTTTCATGGTTGTATTTTTCGGGAGTATCGATAATTTTTGTAATCAATGTCGCCAGACTTTGTCGAGAAATCACCGAGCCTTTTTCTGGTTCGCCTTTCCTGGTTATTTCATAATCCACTTCATTTGCATTGGTAAACCATGTTGGTCTCAAAATAGTGTATTCAAGATCTGACGCTTCTATTATATCGGCGGCTTTTCGGTAAGGTGCTAAAACGGGTCTTAAAGGAACATCGTAGATGCCAATCGAACTGATAAAAATGAGTTTCTTAACTCCCATTTCATCCATTGCTTTCGCAATGTTTTTCGCCATTCCCTCCAGATCACCCGCAAGATTTGCATAAACAATATCCTGTCCCTTGATAGCCTCTTTCAGTTGTTGATAATTCAGAACGTTCCCTTCGATGACACGGCATTTGGAAACATCTTTGTTCTTCAACCGGCGGACATTACGTAAAAACAATGTCAGGTTGATATCGTCCTTCATTACCAAGATATCAATGACATGCTTTGCAATGTTTCCACTGGCGCCCAGAATAATTACATTTTTTGTTTTCATGATTTTAGCTATGCGTTTTCATATGCGAGTGAGGTCGACAAGTCACGATAAGCGTTGATCTGTTGTTGAAGCACAGCGACCACCTGTTCTGCAGTGCCAATGGCATCTGTGCCTGCAATGAAGCGAAGCGGCGGCTTTTCCTGATTCGAGATCGTTATCAGTGCCTGGGCGAGTTTGGCAGGATCGCCAGACTGTTTACCATTATAGCTTTTCCAGAATTGCGTTTGCTGTGCTCTGCGTTCGTTGTAGTCATCAATGCGATGGTCAGCATAGTTTGTTGACTTTTCAGTGAGAAGCTCAGTGCGGAAGAAGCCCGGGTTGACAATAGTCGTATGTATGCCAAACGGCGCGACTTCGGATTGAAGTGCTTGCATCCATCCTTCAAGGCCAAACTTCGATGCGGAGTAGGCACTGCAAAAATCGAAACTGGCCAGGCCCGCGCTTGACGAGATCGAAATGACAAGCCCTGAACGCTGCTTGCGCATCACCGGCAGAATGGCGCGAGTGACATTCATCGGGCCGAAAAGGCTAACCGACAGCTGCCGTTCCATCTGCTCCTGCGTCAATTCCTCAAAGAAACCCGCATAAAAGCTTGCAGCATTGTTCACCAACACATCTATACAGCCAAACTGGTCGACCGCAGCATTAACCGCGGATTTAGCGTCGGCAGGTTTGGTAACGTCCAGCTTCACAACCAACAGATTAGCTGATTCTCCGAGGGCATGGCCCACCTTGTCGGTATTGCGACCAGTAGCTACAACTTTGTGGCCAGCAGCTAAAGCTGCCTTGGCTATATCCACACCCATACCACGACCAGCACCGGTAATGAACCAAACTTTTTTGTCACTCATATTTTTTATTTCCTTTCGTTGTCCATTCTCTGATGAACCTCAGTTAGGCTTTCAGTGAAGCCATATCAATTACAAAGCGGTATTTCACATCCCCTTTTTGCAACCTGATAAAGGCTTCATTGATTTGTTGGACATTGATGAGTTCTATATCAGCCGTGATATTGTGCTTCGCACAGAAATCGAGCATCTCTTGGGTTTCAGCAATGCCGCCAATGTTTGAACCTGAAAAACTATGGCGTCCCGAAACAAGACTGAAAGCTCTGACTTCGAGCGGTTCCGGTGGTAATCCCACTAGCACCACGCTGCCATCATGTCTAAGAAGATTAAGATATGTATTCACATCGTGTTTGGCCGAAACAGTATCAATAATCAAATGCATTTTGCGGGCATATGTTTTCATTTGGTCAGCGTCGGTAGATAATACAGCTTCATCTGCTCCCAAGCGTTTTGCATCTTCAACTTTAGAAGGCGATGTTGTGAACACAACCACATGAGCTCCCATGGCTTTGGCCATTTTAATTGCCACGTGCCCTAAACCTCCTATACCTAAGATACCTACCATTTTACCAGGACCCGCCTGCCAGTGCTTCAAAGGGGAATACACAGTAATACCGGCACAAAGCAAAGGTGCAGCCGATGCCAAATCGAGCGTTTCAGGTACATGTAACACATATTTTTCATTGGCTACATAGGTTTCAGAAAAACCACCATAGGTAGCTCCCCCTAAATACTTATCCGGACTATTGAACGAAAAGGTTACTCCTTCATCGCAAAATTGTTCCAAATCGTCTTTGCAGTTTTCACACTTACCACAAGAATCGATTATGCAACCTATAGCTGCAAAGTCTCCAACGATGAACTCTTTGACATGCTCACCTACCCTGGTTACTTTACCCACAATCTCATGACCGGGAACTAAGGGAAACGTAGCGCCTCCAAATTCATTTTTAATCTGATGTAAATCTGAATGACAAATACCACAGTAGAGTATATTTATTTCCACATCGTGAGGTAATAGTTCTCTACGCTTAATATTCATTGAATGCAAAGGCGCATTAGCAGCCTCTGTTCCGTATGCTTTTATATTTTTCATGTTCATCCTTATGAATTTAGATATCAAGTTTTCTAGTAGCTAACCACTTCACCATCGCTGGATCGCGATGGTCAAAAAACAAGCTTTTCTTTGTATCGAGCGCAACAATCGCATCCATATCTTCAGAGCTTAGTTCAAAATCGAATATATTGAAATTCTCTGCAATTCTTTCCTTACGAACTGATTTTGGGATTGCGACAACTTTTCTTTGTGTCAGCCAACGCAGAATGACCCGTGCAACAGATTTCTTGTATTTTCCGGCGAGAGAAAGCAGTAGTTCATTTTTGAAGATATCGTTTTTCCCTTCAGCAAATGGTCCCCAGGATTCGATCTGAACTTTGTTTTCTTGCAAAAATTCTTGAGTTTCAATTTGCTGACAGAACGGATGCGTTTCGATCTGGTTTACTGCAGGAACTACGTTGTTATGAAGGATCAAATCCATGACCCGATCCGGATAGAAGTTGCTGACACCGATGGCCTTGATCCTGCCTTCACGATACAATTCTTCCATTGCCCGCCAGGAACCGTAAATATCTCCATAGGGTTGATGAATCAGATAAAGATCCAAATAATCTAATTGTAATCTCTTCAACGATTTTTCAAAAGCCTTCTTCGTGCTTTCGTATCCGGTATCTTGAATCCAAAGCTTTGTGGTGATAAACAGCTCTTCCCTTGCCACACCACTTCTCTTAATTGCTTTGCCAACTTCCACTTCGTTTCCATACGAAGCAGCGGTATCAATCAGACGATAACCGGTACGTATAGCTTCATAAACGCCTTGTTCGCATTCGCCTGTATTCGTTACCTGAAAAACACCGAACCCTAATAAGGGCATCTCTACACCATTGTTTAATAGAACCTTTTGCATAATTTTTACTCCGGTATCACTTCGTTTAAACATTTGATGGCATTTAACGCTCTTGGGTATCCGATATAAGGCAACAATTGCGTAACCACGCTCAGCAGTATTTCTTTATCGTTTCCAATATTTACATTGCCTCGAATATGTCCTTTTACTTGAGGCTCGACTCCGCCCAACGATATAAGCATAGCGAAAGTCAGAAGTTCCCTTGTTTTTAAATCCATTCCTTTTCGAGTGTAGTAATCACCAAAACAATTTGCCGATAAATATTTTTGGATATGAAGTTGATTTGCCGGTGATTCCTTATGCATCTTATCGATCATCTCCCCGAAGATGGATTTTTGTATTTCCAATCCTTTTTCGAAACGAGATTCCGGTGAAGTCGTCGATTGATCTTCTAACGGCAATTCTATTTCTCTGCTTTGCAATATTTCATTTGCGGCGTGAATAAAATCTAAAACTTTTGCAATGCCGACATATGGTACGGACTGATATGCAATTTCCTTGATTTCAACAGGCGTTACGCCGACATTCAGAGCGGCGCCAAGCATCACTTTATATTCGCTTAAGGCCTGGCTTGCAATGGTTGATGCTAAGATCATCATTACACTTGTCCGTGTATCTAAGTTTCCGTAGCTGATTACTTCATCAAAAGCAAAGTTGTCAAATACTTCAATCAGCTCCGGGTCTGTTATTTGCAGTGTTGATTTATGATTGGGAAACAATTCCTCGTGGTTTCTGATTGCAGCTTCTGTCAGATTCACTTTTTTAGTCTTAGAACTTGCAGGCTGGCAACTGAAATATTCTTCATCTGTTACGGGCGCCAACCATTTCACAGCCCCTTGCTTCGTGTTGTTGGTAACAACGATATGGGTGAGACTGCTGTCGTGCGCTGCCCCATGCCAGTGCTCAACATGAGACGGGATAACTACTACATCGCCTTTAGTAAGCAACCTTGCAGGTTTACCTTTTTCCTGATAATAGCCTTTGCCATCGGTAACGAGCAGGATTTGTCCTGCCGGATGTTTATGCCAATTGTTTCTACAGCCCGGTTCAAAGACAACATTACCTATTGCATAACTTCCCGTCTCATCCTGCGGAACTAAAATATTCACCCATGCAGTTCCGGTGAAGTAATCAGCAGATGCTTTTTCACCTTTCGGGAAAATTTCATTTTGATTTTTTGAAGTATTCATAACA
>Ga0326728_10022763_pt1 | contig 11578 bp, 6 predicted proteins | sample MB3enrmetagenome_FD_207602 | JGI IMG/M metagenome (GOLD analysis project Ga0326728, IMG submission 207602) | Lab enriched peat soil microbial communities from McLean, Ithaca, NY, United States - MB31MN | ecosystem: Environmental > Terrestrial > Soil > Wetlands > Peat | place: USA: New York... | reverse complement strand
ACGCCGCCCCAGCAAGTCCAAGAGCCTCCACTTCCCGCTGCGGCGCCCGCCGCCCAAACCAGTGAACCCGAGTTCAAATTGCGAGTGCAAGAAAACGTTGTGGTGGTCCGGGTGGTTGTGAGGGACTCGAAGGGCCACGCGGTGGGAGGTCTACGAAAGGAGGACTTCAGGATCACCGATAACAAGAAACCGCAGAAGATCGGCAGCTTTTCAGTGGAGACGTCGGAAGCTGCGGCCTCGCCTGCCCAGCCCTCGGCCGCCGCTCCCGCGGCCAAGGCGGCGCCTGAAGCCACCGCCACTCCCGTGGCGCCAGTCAGTTACCTGGCCTTCTATTTTGACGATCTGTATTCGGTTCAGGACAGCCTATATCGTGCCGGCCAGGCAGCGGAGAAATTCCTCACCGGCCTGCCCGCGAGCGAGCGGGTGGCGATCTTCACCTCCTCGGGATTCCAAACTCTCGACTTCACGGACGACCGGCAGAAGATCCACGACACGCTGATGAAGCTGCGCGCCAATCCGCGCGTCAATCCAAAGGATAATTGTCCGGAGATCAACGATTACATGGCCTTCTCAATTGTAAACTATAGCGTTGGTCGCGGGGGCGGCGGCGATGTCCATCCTGTCGGTGCTATTGGCATCATAAAGAACGAAGCCCTCAACCAGTGTGGTTACTCCAAGATGTTTGTGGAGGGGGTTAGACCCGAATATTGGAGCAGCCTGGCAGAGAAGGCTTACAACGCTTATATGTGGCAGTCGCGCGCTGTGCTCAAGAATCTCGAGGGTGTCATCGACCGTGTCGCCAGGATGCCGGGAGAGCGGCAGGTGATGCTCGTCTCAGACGGGTTCATGGATTTGGAAATGAATAATCGCGTGGAGAGCGTGGTCGATCGCGCCTTGCGCGCGCACGTCACGATCAGCACGCTCGATGGCGGAGGACTGCGCGTGGACTTGCTCGAAGTAGACGCAAGCAGCCAGTACGCGGCCGACGGCGATTTGGCAGTTCAGGCTAACGCCTTCAACTTTGCTCGCCGAGCCGCCGATCAGGGAACCCTGGCGGAAATCGCCGAAGGCACGGGCGGGCAGTTCTTCCACGATAATAACGATCTCTTGGCCGGCATGCGCAAAATACTGCTGCCGCCGGAGGTCAGCTATGTGCTGACTTTTTCACCGGCAGAACTCAAAGCCGATGGAGCCTTCCACGCTCTGAAGGTTGCCTTGGCGAACGGTCGCGGCCTCACCATTCAGGTTCGCAAAGGCTATTTCGCGCCCAAGCAACCGGTCAGTCCCGAAGAAGTTGCCAAGACCGAGATTCGCGAGGCTGTCTACAGCTCCTACCCGCTTCAGGATCTGCCCCTGACCTTCGAAACAGAAGTTCGCAAGGCCGAGGGGCAAAACGAGGAGATCGCCGTTCAGGCGCGACTGGACATCGGCAACTTGCCGTTCCAGAAACAGGGTGATCTCAATCTCGACAATGTCGTGTTTGCGGTGAGCTTGTTCGACCATGACGGCAAGTATGTTACGGGCAGCCAGCAGACCTACTCCCTGTCGCTGAAGGATACCACGCGGGCGGAGATGGAGAAGCGCGGGCTCAGCCTTAAGACACATATCTCAGCGAAAGTTGGTGCCTATACCTTGCGGGTGGTGGTGCGTGACTCCCAAGGGGGGAAGATGGCGGCGTCGAGCAAGGCAGTAGAGGTTCCTTCGCAGACTGCCCCGCCGGCGGCGCAGCAGGTTGTCCCCTCGGCGCCAGGTGTGAACAGCACTCAAGGCGGGGAGATGGCCGCCTCGAGCAAGGCGGAAGAGGTTCCCTCGCCGACTGCCCCGCCGGCAACGCAGCAGGTCGTCCCTTCGGGGCCAGTGGGGGTGCACGGATTCCCAGGCGGCGAGATGGCAGCGTCAAGCAAGGCAATAGAGGTCCCCCCGCGGACTAACCTGCCGCCGGCCGGACTGCTTGCTCCTGCGGATGAACCATTCTTTGAGGCCTATCGCCGTAGCGACCCTATCACCAACTGGCCACTGAGAAAGACTCTGCATGAGATCCCGGAACTCAAGGGACTCAAACCTGCCCAAGACCAGTCTCGGCTTCCCGAGATTTTGCGCCGCGTCAGTGCGAATCTCCAGAAATTCGTCGTGAACTTCGTCGATACCACTGCGCTCGAAACCATAACCACCACGGCGAGCCAAACGGGATCGACCGCATACAGTTTCCGGGCGCCGGTGAGCACCCTGCAGAAGTATCGCTACCTGATGCTGGCTCGGCGGGAGGGCAAGGCTTTCACTCTTATTGAGTACCGCACTGATCTACAGGGGCGGGAAGAACATCCTAAGATACAAAGCAAGAGCTTCTTCGAGACGACAGGCTTTGCCGCGATGCAGCTTTTCTTCGGGCCGTTGCAACAGCCCTGGTCTGACTTTCGTTACCTGGGCCGGCAGAAGATCGACGGCAGCCCTACCGAGGCGGTGGCTTTCGCCGAGCACGTTGACCCCGTGGCGGTTATGGGCCGCTTCAGCATTGGCGAAGCATCCATACCGATTCTTGTCCAGGGTGTGGCCTGGATTCGTACCAGCGATTATCAGATCCTCAGGATACGGACGCAGCTCCTTGCCCCCATCCCGCCACTCGCACAGGTGATGACGCTTGTGCTCTATGCAAGGAACCAGTTTAGAGATAGTCCCACAGCTTTGTGGCTGCCCCTCGAGGTGGAAGTCAAGGCGGGGTTGGGCCCCAACCTGTTTTCCAATCGTCACAGGTACTCGGATTATCGGCTCTTCCGAGTCGAGTCCGTCATCAGGACGGACTTCCCGGGGGCGCAGCAACATTGATGTCAGGCTCGTATATGAAATCGTCAACTATGCCACCTGTCATTCCGAGCGAAGCGAGGAATCTCGCTCTGGCCCTTTCCTAGAAAGCAGGGCGAGATTCCTCGCTTCGCTCGGAATGACAGCGGTGGCTTGAACCGGTGATTTGTCGCCCTGCAGGTAACGTAGTTGAAACCAAAGTGAGGTGAATCGTATGCGTACTCGATGCGGCGGTTGGATCTTTGTATTCTGCTTTTCGCTTCTTTCTGGACTTGCACAGCAGAATGGATCTGCGGCGCAGTCCGAACTTCCGGGACGTGCCCCACGTGGAAGCGCGGATCACCGCATGACGCTCGACGTGGTGGTGACCGATAAGTCCGGAAGGCCGATCCCCGGCCTGCAACAGCAAGACTTTACGCTCCTGGACAACAAACAGCCGCAGAAGATCGTGTCTTTTCAGGCCGTCGAGGGTGGGGCTGCGACGGCTGATCCGCCCGTGGAAGTCATCTTGCTGGTTGATGGCGTCAACACTTCCCCCTCACAACTAGCCTTCGAACGGGATCAAATCGAGAGGTTTCTACGGCGAAACGGCGGGCAGCTTGCCCGCCCGGTATCGACGGTCATCTTTACCGATTCGGGAATAACGATCGTGGACACATCTTCTCGAGATGGAAATGCTGTAATTGCAGACCTGAGGCAGAAACAAACCGGTTTACGCTCAATTGTCAGGTCATCAGATTACGGCGCCAGTGTCCGGGTAGAGTTGTCTCTCAACTCGCTCCAGCAACTCGTTCGCTATGAAGCGCCAAGGCCTGGACGAAAACTCGTGGTTTGGATTAGTCCGGGTTGGCCCCTGGTTTCCGCTCCGCTGACCTCAAATCAGGAGCAGGACGTTTTCAACCACATTGTTGCTTTCTCAGACCGGCTGCGACAGGCTGGCATTACTCTTTACGAAATCGATCCGTTGGGCGTAGCGGACGCGGTCGGAATTAGAACGTCACTATATCAGGACTTCTTAAAACCAGTGAGGAAAGCAAAACAGGCGCAGTTTGGAAACCTGGGACTGCAGGTCCTTGCGTATCAAAGTGGAGGCCGGGTTCTCAATTCAAGTAACGATGTGGCAGGCGAGATCGCAGCGTGCGTTGCGGACGCGAATAGCTTTTACGTCCTCTCCTTTGACGTCCTTCCCGGGGACGGTCCAAACGAGTACCATGCGCTCGAGATTAAGATCGATAAGCCCGGACTGACGGCGCGCACGCGATCCGGGTACTACGCCCAGCCAGAGCATTAGCAGCAATAGCCATCGCTTCATTCCGAAGGGCTCCGGCCCGCAGGCAGGTGTCGGATGCCAGACGTCAGAAAGTCCGAAGATAAATGTTGGTGGAGATTGAAATACGGTCGCGCTGATGAAACCTTTTAGATAATATCTTAGTCAATGTATGCAGGGAGGCACGCTGATGCAGCACGCTGCAAGCCCTCCTGAGACACTCCCACTTTCGATCCTCCAGGCCCGAGCCCGGGGCAGGGAACTGCAAGGAAATGAAATCGCCAACTGTGCCACCTGTCATTCCGAGCGAAGCGAGGAACCTCGCCCTGCTTTATCGGAGGAGGGCCAGAGCGAGATTCCTCGCTTCGCTCGGAATGACAGCGGTGAGCGACAGAGATTTATTGCACGTCGGGAGGAATCACATGCGAAACAGTTCTTTCGAGTACTGGCGTTCTAGATTGTTGATCCTTGGGAGCGTTGCGCTCCTTTCCGTGGTGACGTTCGCTTCGCCGCCCCTGCAAGTCCAAGAGCTTCCATCTCCCGCCACGGCGCCCGCCGCGACCGTTCAAACCTCGCCCGAAAAGGAAATTGCCACCCAGGATGTTCAGTCCACGTTCAAGCTGAAAGTGCAACGCAATATGGTGTTGGTGCGCGTCATCGTCCGAGACGCCAATGGCCGTCCTGTTCCCAAGCTGCGAAAAGAGGACTTCCGTTTGTTCGACAACGGCAAGGCGCAGGCGATCGATCAGTTCTCCGTGGAAACCCCGCGGGTGGCTCCGGCCGGTGCGCCGGCGGCGCCCGGCAAGCCATTCGAGCCGAAGCTGGCTTCAGGACCGGCGCCGGCATCGCCGAGTGTGGCCCCGCAGAACTACCAGGCGCTCTTCTTTGACGACCTTATATCGGAATTTCCGGACCTCAACCGCGCCCGCGATGCGGCGGATAGGTATCTGGCGACCACTCTCGCGCCTGCCGACCGGGCGGGTGTCTTCACCGCCTCGGGGCAGGTTGTTCTGGACTTCACGGCGGACCGCGAGCAGCTCCACGAAGCCATCCTCAAGCTGCGGCCCAGGCCCGCTTTTGTGGAGGAGGGCGGCTGTCCTGATCTCGGCCCCTACGCACTTCTAGGCATCAATCTCGTCGGCCTTGCAGATCGGGCTAAGGGGTGCGCCGGGACTAAAATGGCGGCGGCAGTGGTACAGGCGTTGATGAGCCGTTTGAGCGAAGAGAGCAGGCTGACGTCCGAGGCGGTGCAACGCGGCCTTGGACAAGTCGTTCGCCGCATGGCGTCGCTTCCTGGGCAGCGCAACGTAATTATGCTCTCCCCTGGTATGTTTGGTGGCATGGATATCTATTATCAGGGCCGTTATTACGAGCTCGCCGAGTTGGCCCTCCGCTCGAATGTCGTGATCAACGCCGTTAACCTGCGTGGCCTCTATGCGATCATTCCCGGTGGCGATGCCAGCACGAGCGCTGCACCCGCCGGACCGGGGACGAAGTTTGATAATCCGGGGTTGGAGGGCTTGGCCGAGGTGGCCAGCTACAAAGCCCCAGACGCTGCTCTTTACGATTTCGCCTACATCACCGGCGGCCAATTCTTCCACGACGACAACGATTTGGAGAAGGGCCTCCGCCGGGTGGGGACGCTGGCGGATGTTTATTACGTGCTGGCCTTTTCTCCCAGGAACCTGAAGCCTGACGGCCACTACCATCAGCTCAAAGTCAGCCTGGTGCATGCGGGCGGTCTCACGGTTCAGGCGCGGCACGGGTATTTTGCGCCGAAGGCTTCGGAAGATGCTGCCGCCAGGGCCAAGGAAGAAATCGAAGAGGCGATGTACTCTCAGGACGAGTGGCGGGAACTTCCGATCGAAGTGCATACACAGCTTCAGAAGGTTAACGACACCGATGTCAAGCTGGCAGTACTTACCCATCTGGATATGAGTGCGGTGCGCTTCCACAAGGAGGCGGATCGTAATCGCAACGACGTGACCTTCGTCACCGTGCTTTTCGATCTGGACGGAAAGTACGTGGCGGCGAAAGAGAAGCGGGTGGAGCTTCGGCTGCGCGACAGCACGCTCGAAAGGTTGAGCAAATCTGGAATCACCTTGAAGACGGAATTCGATGTGAAACCGGGGACCTATATGGTTCGCCAGATCGTGCGGGACTCCGAGGCGAGCCAACTCGCGAGCCTGAGCCGTACCGTGGAAATACCATTTTAGGAGGTGGGAAATGCGTCGAGGCATAAGATCGGGTCTTTACATCCTCATACCGGCTTTGTTTGCAATTTTGGGAGCGCGGCTGCTTCTCACCCGCGCGCAGAGCGGAGGAACGCCAGGCGCCCCTGACCAGGCGCCTGTCACTTCCTCTCAGGTCATAAGAACTGAGGCCAATCTTGTTCTGGTGGATTTGGTGGCCACCGACAAGAAAGGGCAATACGTCAAGGACTTGGGCCCCAAGGACTTCCAGGTTTTTGAGGATAAGAAGCTGCAAGAGATCAAGAGTTTCTCTCCGCCCGGCGAGGCACGGGGACCTCAGGGCCCAGCCCAGCCGCATTACATTGTGCTCTTCTTCGACGACTCCACGATGAGCATTGACGACCAGACGTGGGCGCGGAAAGCAGCCACCCAGTTCGTGGAAAAGAACGCCGCGCCGGAGCGCCTGATGGCGGTGGTGGAGTTTGGCGGCATGACGCGCGTAACGCAGAACTTCACCTCGGATGCCAATAAACTAACTCACGCCGCGTCAGCGCTGGGTTTCTCAGTTCTCTCGACGAATCAACCGGGCGGGAGCGAGGCTACGTCCACCTGGGGCATGGGGAGCGAGGTTGCAAGCACAGGGGGGATGGGCAACCCGGTCCCGGGGACGCGCAATATCAGACTGGCCGAGGCGGACTTCGGGGCCCGATCGCTCTTGCTGGCCATCCGCAATCTAGCGAAGAGCTTGCAAAGCGTCCCTGGCCGCAAGGCCTTGGTCCTCTTCTCCGAAGGCTTTCCGCTCACGCCCAGCCGCCAGGCGGAACTTGATGCCACGATCGACGCCGCCAATCGCGCCAACGTGGCCATCTACACGCTGGACGTGCGGGGCTTAAATGCATTCGTGCCGGGCGCGTCTTTGCGTGACACACCGTTTCCACACGAATCCGGGTTACTGGCTTCTTTGGCCGGTTTGCCTGAGCCCGACCCGCAGCACGGCCCAGGCGGCAGCGGACCGGGCAGTACCCCGGGCGGAGGTGGAGCGGGAGGTGGCGGGACGGGTGGGAGCGGCAGCAGTGGCGGCGGACGCGGAGGTTCGAGCGGAGGGGGTACGTCCGGAGGGGGTTCGAGCGGTGGCGGAAGCAGCGGGGGCGGCAAGGGTGGCGGCACGAGCGGAGGCGGAAGCAGTGGCGGCACCTCCTCTGGTTCAGGAGGAACGACCGGGCGCGGGGGTGCCAGCCCGCTAGGGGGTTACGGGAATCAGAATTTCGCCGCACAGAACTGGCAGGACCAGCAGAACCGCCTCATGCAACTGTTTGACAATACCGCCACGGCCAACCAGCAGGTGCTGGAGGCCCTGGCGCGAGGCACGGGCGGGTTTACCATTTTCAATACGAACGACTTCCTGACTCCCTTGAATAAGATCTCCGCAGAATTGGACCAGTGCTACATACTGGGTTATGTCCCGCCCAGCCAGGCGCACGACGGAACATACCACTACATTACCGTGAACGTCCTGCGGCCGGCCGTGCAAATCCGCTATCGGCCCGGCTATTATGACCTCAAGTCTCACGACCTGCTGGCCGGAATTCCGGAGGGAAAAACTCTCGAAGCCGTCGCCGCCAGCGCCCAGCCCGGGCAGATCCCCGTCGAGCTCAGCCTTCCTTACTTCTACAGTTCGTCGCGGGAGGCGCGCGTTTATGTTTCGCTCCAGATTCCTGCTTCCGCCATCGACTTCGGGAAGGAGAAGAAGGACTTTCATTCCAAAGTCGAGGTGCTGGGGATTGCCTCGCGAGCGGACGGAGTGGTGGCGGCACGCTTCAGCGATACGGTGAAGTTGGAGATGGAGAAGAAGGACTTGAAGGAGTTCGCCAAGGGCCCGTTCAAGTATCAGACCACTTTCAGCATCGCGCCGGGCAACTACACGCTCAAAGTGGTGCTGAGCGCGGGCGGGGAGAAATTTGCCAAGTACGAAACTCCCTTGAGCATTCCCCCTTTGGACGATAACCAACTGGCGATTACCGTACCTGCGCTCAGTGATAACATTCGTTCCATGGACGATCAGGCAGCGAGCGTGGACTCGCAACTGCTCGCGGATCAACCGCCGCTCATCGCGGGGGGCATGGAAGTGTTTCCCCAGCCGGGGAATCATTTCCGCCGCGGCGAAACGATTGGCTTTTACGCGGAGGTGTTCGAGCCGCAGATGCGAGCGGATGTCATACCGCGGGTGGGAGTGTCCTTCAACATTGTGAACAGCAAGACCAACCAGCCGGTGTATGCCTCGAAGACCATCCTGGTGAATGGCTTCGCGCAGGCCGGTAACCCGGTGATTCCTGTCATTCAGGAGTTTCCCCTCGCCGGCCTCGCCGCCGGAGAGTACCGGCTGGAAGTGCGGGCGCGGAATTCGTTGGGCCAGGCGAGCGCGGTGCGGAGCGCGAACTTCGTCCTTAGCGATTGACGAATCCAGGGCCGCCATCGGCCCCCTAGTCGAGGTGCTCAATGCCCAAAGTTGACCGTAAGTTTGCTCCTCTCCCTGTGATTCTCGCCATTTCCGTTCTTGTCTCGTTGGCGATGGGGTTGGCGCGTACAACTCCACGCCGCAGCCAAAACCCCGAGGATCGAGTCAAGACCTCAGCACGGGTAGAAGCCCATTCGAAAGGTTCCGCCGCGGCCTCCCAGGCCGCCCCGGATATCCCCCGCATGGAGCAGGTGATCCAATCTTTTGTCTCCGGCGCGCATTTCATGGGATCGGTGCTGCTGGCCCGCGGCAGCGACGTTATTTTCGACAAGGGTTACGGGTTCGCTAACCTGGAGTGGAATATTCCCAACTCCCCGACCACGAAATTCCGCTTGGGATCGGTCACCAAGCAGTTCACCGCGGCTTCCATCCTGCTTCTGGAAGCCCGGGGCAAACTGAGCGTCAGCGACCCGGTGAAGAAATACCTGCCCGACGCCCCGCCCGCCTGGGACAAGATCACCATTTTCCATCTGCTCACCCATACCTCGGGGATTCCCAGTTTTACGAGTTTTCCCGACTACGCCTCGCTGGAACCTTTTGCCACCACCCCCGAGCAATTGGTGAAACGGTTTCGCGACAAACCCCTCGATTTCCAGCCCGGAGAGAAAATGAGCTACAGCAATTCCGGGTACGTTTTGCTGGGCTATCTGCTGGAAAAGATCAGCGGCCAGAGCTATGAGAAATTCGTGCAGGAGAACATTTTCGCGCCGCTCGGCATGAAGGACTCAGGCTACGACTCAAACTCCGCCATCATTCCGCAACGCGCGGCGGGATACTCTCCGGGTCCGAACGGGCCCCAAAACGCCGGATACATCGATATGACGGTACCCCTCTCGGCCGGTGGCCTCTATTCCACCACGGAAGATTTACTGCGCTGGGAGCAGGGTCTTTTCGGCGGGAAGCTGTTGCCGCCTGCCTCGCTCGAGAAGATGACCACGCCGTTCAAAAACGACTATGCGTTTGGCTTGATGGTGCACACGGCGAACGGGCGCAAAGTGATCGAGCACGGGGGAGGGATTGAGGGCTTCAATACGATGCTCGCCTACTACCCCGACGACAAGCTGACGGTGGCCGTGCTCAGCAATATGAATGGGCCCGCCACCCCGGACATGACAACCAAGCTGGCGGCCTTGGCCCACGGTGAAAAAGTCGTCCTGCTCTCCGAGCGCAAGGAGGTGGCAGTCGCCCCGAAAGTGCTCGAGGGTTACGTCGGGAATTACGAGCTGGCGCCCAAGTTCATTTTCACGGTCACCCGCGAGGGCGACAAGCTCATGACCCAAGCCACCGGCCAGCCCAAAGTCCCTATTTTTGCGGAGAGCGAGCGAGAGTTCTTCTCCAAGATGGTCGACGCCCAGATCACGTTCGTTCCCGACGCCCAAGGCCGCGCCACGGAACTGATTCTGCACCAGGGCGGCCGAGACATGCACGCCAAGCGGTACGAAGGCGCAGTGCCGCAGCCCAAGGAGCACAAGGAAGTCGCGGTCGACCCGAAGCTCTTCGATGGATACGTTGGACAATATCAACTGGCGCCCAATTTCATCCTGACCATCACCCGCGAAGGCGATCAGCTTTTCGCCCAGGCTACCGGCCAGCCGAAATTCCAGATCTTTGCGGAGGGGGTGCGGGATTTCTTCTACAAAGTCGTGGATGCCCAAATCACCTTCGACACCGACAGCTCCGGCCGGGCCACCAGCTTGACCTTGCACCAGAACGGCGCCGACATGCCCGCCAAACGGACTCCACAGCGCGGACCACCGTCTCTGTGGTCCGCGGCTTTTCGGGCCACGACCGGCTTTTCAACTCCAAAATGGCAGGCAGAGTCGCTGTCTTTCGCTACCCGGTAAGGAACCACCTGTGATAACATCCCGGAGGCGTAAGAAGCTGTGAAACATTCGATTCGCGGTCATCCTGAGCGGTCATGGGCCTGCGGCCCACCCAAAGAGATGAAAATCCCAAACGGCGTCGCCCCCGCGGAAGCGGGGGCCCACTTCGATGGATTCCCGCTTTCGCGGGAATGACGTGATTTTCGACGGAATCCCGGCTTGGCGGAGCGAAGGATCTCCCCAGTTGCTTTTGTCGAGGTCAGAAATGAGACGAGCGGCGACGGTTCTTTGCTTATTCTGCATCCTGGCTGTTGGATTTGGGAAAGGTTCGAGCCAGCAGCCCGTTACTCCCTCTCCGGGCCTGCCCGTTGGAGCGAAGGCGCCTGCCTTTGAATTGCGCGATCAGTTTGACCGCGCCCAATCCAACGCGACCCTAAAAGCGCCCAACGGGACCATTCTGCTTTTCTTCCGTTCCGCCGATTGGTGACCGTTCTGCAAAGCGCAGCTGGTCGAGCTGCAAGACGCGAAGCAAAGATTCGAGAAGCAGGGGATCAAGCTGGCGGCCATTAGTTACGATAGCAGGGCAATCCTTAAGGAATTTGCGGACCGGCACAAGATCGACTTCCCCCTCCTGGGCGACCGGGACTCGGAGGTGATTCGTTCCTTCCAGGTTCTCAATGCGGAGGCGACGGGGCCGGCTAAAGGGATGGCGCATCCTGGGTTCTTCTATCTTGACGCGAGGGGATTGATTCGCGAGAAGTTCTTCGAGGCAAACGAGCTGGACCGCTTCACGCCCAACAGCGTCCTGGGAAGTCTTTTTCCTGAACTTGCCGAGGAAGTGGGACAAGAGGTGGAGGCTCCGCATCTGCGAGTCCGCCTCGCGCAGTCGGACCTCATTGCAGTGCCCGGCAGCCGGCTCACCCTGCTTGCCGAGGTCGAACTTCCCGCGGGGGTGCACGTCTACGCCCCGCCAGTCAAAGGA
>Ga0326728_10022762_pt1 | contig 11578 bp, 5 predicted proteins | sample MB3enrmetagenome_FD_207602 | JGI IMG/M metagenome (GOLD analysis project Ga0326728, IMG submission 207602) | Lab enriched peat soil microbial communities from McLean, Ithaca, NY, United States - MB31MN | ecosystem: Environmental > Terrestrial > Soil > Wetlands > Peat | place: USA: New York... | reverse complement strand
AGTGTAGGCCCGGAGGCGAGGACCACAGCTCGCTCCACGGCGTTTTCCAGTTCGCGCACGTTACCCGGCCAGTCGTAGTCCATTAAGGCTTTCATTGCCTCCACGGAGAACTGGAGGCCGATACGACCATTCTCCTCGCCAAACTTCTTCAAAAAGTGCTCCACGAGGTGAGGAATATCTTCCTTGCGCTCCCGCAAGGGGGGAAGACAAATGATGATAACGTTCAAACGATAATAGAGATCTTCCCTGAAGTGCCCCGCAAGGACCAACTTTCGCAAATCGGCGTTGGTGGCGGCCAGGATGCGCACATCCACCTTGATGGTTTCCGTCCCGCCCAGGCGCATGAACTCGCGCTCCTGAATCACCCGCAGCAGTTTTGCCTGGGTCTCAACCCCCACCGTGCCGATTTCATCGAAGAAGATAGTCCCCTGATCGGCCAATTCAAACAATCCGCGTTTGGTGGCGATGGCAGAAGTAAAGGCCCCCTTCACATGGCCAAACAGCGTACTCTCCAAGAGGTCCACAGGCATTGAGCCGGTGTTGACAGGAACAAAAGCCCGGTCGGCGCGCGGGCTCATGGCATGGATGGTCTTGGCAATAAGCTCTTTACCGGTTCCGCTCTCGCCGGTAATCAGGACTGTGGCACGGCTGATGGCGACTTGGGTGATGAGGTCCATCACCTTCTGCATCTTGTCGCTTCTGCCCACGATGTTGGGAAGCGCGAAGCGTTTCAGCGCCCGGCGAAGCTGGAGGTTCTCCGCTTGCAGGCGCGATTTGTCAAGGAGGTTCCGGACTTCGAGCAGCAGTTTGTCGTTGTCCCAAGGCTTGGTGACGTAACTCTCTGCGCCCTCCTTGGAGGCCTGGAAGGCCATCTGGCTGGAGTCGTACGCGGTAATCATGATAACGCCGACTTCCGGCGAGTCATGTTTTATGGATTTCAGCAAATCCAGACCGTTATGGTCAGGAAGGTTAATATCCAGAAGAACCAAGTCGAACACTCCGCCTTCAATTCTCTTCAGACCCTCTTCGCCGGTCGAGGCGGAGTCCGCCTGATAACCCTCCAGCCTGAGCAATTGCTCCAGGCTCTCCCGGATTTCCTGTTCGTCATCGATGATGAGAATACAGCCCTTAGGCGACATTTACTGCTTTCCTCGCAACCGGCAACTCCACATGGAACGACGTGCCGCGTCCCACCGCGCTCTGCACCTCGATCTTCCCCAGGTGCTCACGAATGATTCCGTACGTAACCGCGAGGCCCAAACCCGTTCCGCGGCTCGTCGACTTGGTAGTGAAGAAGGGATCAAAAATCTTGCTGAGATGCTCAGGGGAAATTCCCACCCCGTTATCCGAGACCTCGACGCAAACCGAGGAGTCTTCGCATTGGGTAGCGATAGTCAGCTCGCCGCCCCGCGGCATCGCGTCGCGCGCGTTGATGATGAGATTCATGAAAACCTGCTGGAGTTTTCCAGGGTTGGCGTAAACCAAGGGCAATGAGGAGCACAATTGCGCATTCACGGAAATCTTGGAGGCGCGCAGCATCGGCTCAACGAGCGACACGGTCTCGCGGACCAGCTTGTTTAAATCCAGATCGGAATACTCACTGCCACTGACACGTGAGAACTTCAGTAAGTTGTTGACAATCTCGGAGGCGCGAAACGCCTGCTTGATGATCTTGTCGAGGGTGCGGGAGAGAGAATCATCCGCCGACAACTGCCTCATCAGCATTTGGGCCTGGGAAGTGATAACCGCCAAAGGCGTGTTCACTTCGTGAGCCACGCCTGCCGCCAGCAAGCCGATGGAGGAGAGTTTCTCCGCCTGAATCAACTGGTCCTCGAGGTTCACGCGGTCGGTCAAGTCGTTGAAAATCAGCAGCCTGCCGAGTACGTGACCATCCTTCCCTACCAGTGGGACCGCCGAAAGGTTCACAATCAGGGTTTGACCGCCCGGAGTATGTAAGCGAAACTTGTACAGACTCAGGACGCTCTGCGCATCCGAGACTCCAGGCAATTCCGCCAACAGCTCGGGTGGGAAAATGGCGTGCAGCGATTTCCCCACGGCATCATTTCGCACCAGGCCGTAAAGTTTCTCCATGGCGGAATTCCATGACCCTACTTTCCCTTCCAGGTCGCAGGCGAGAACGCCGGCGTTAATCGATTCAATGATGTTCTCGCTGAAATCTGTCAGGGCCTGGTATTCAAGAGCTTTCTTCTCAAGCGATTCGTAAAGCTGGGCATTCTCAAGCGCCACGGAAACGTATCCCGTGAGGGTCTGCAGAAGGTCAATATCCTCGCTCGAGAGGAAGTCCCCATCGCGCGTTTTCCCCAGGCCGAGGTAACCCAAGGTGCGCTCTTTCACCTTAAAGGGCAAGTAATAGTGCAGGTCCAACTGCTCAATAGTCTTCTGCGCCGAGGGCGCGAAACCAAACGGGCGCCTGACACTGTCAAAAAACAGATACTCCTTGCCCTGCTGGCTGCGCGCGGGGTCAAGGAAACTTGTATCCAGTCCCTTGGAGTAGCTCACGCCGCGCGACTTGACCAGGCAGAATTGGTCCAAATCCGTCGCCCAAAAAACCGCTAGGCGATCGACCCCAAGGGTTTCAGTCAGCCTTACAGTTACCTGTTCGAGGAGGCGATCAACATGCAACTCGGAGCTCAGTTCGCGCGCGAACTCCAACAGAGTGCGACGATAGTCATAACGCTCGCGGTTAAAGAACCTATCCAGCCGCACCTGGATCCAATTCACCATGGGCTGGAAAACCAAGGCGGTGATGACGACGGCCAAAACCCACCCACTGCGGCTGGTTATCGGGATCGTGGATCGGAATAAATCCGCAAATAACCCGATCACACTGAAATAGAGGGCCACAATGGTGGCCGTGGCCAAGGTGTAAGCGATCCCCCTGCGGAAAATGACATCCACGTCCATCAGGCGGTAACGCACGATGGCGTAACCAAAAGTGACGGGGAGAAAGACAAGTGAGAGTGCAGAAAGATTCATCCAGGCGTTGGGAATAAACCCGAGGAAATAGGGAATCGCATAGAAGGTCGCAAAGGGTACGATAGCAAGCCAGGTCCCTCGCGTCACCCATTTCAACTGCTGCTTCAGCAGGGGCACCTGCGCTCGGGCATAGGCATGTTGGAGCACCACTGCGCCCGCTAAGAAGTAGACGGCTAGATACACGAACTCGACGCGGTCAAGAAGCCAACGCACCTGGAGCAAGGGCATAGGGAGAACCATGAGCTCCGTGGCCACAAGAACATGAACAGCCGCCAGGGCTACCGCTGGCACATAAAGGGAGGGGATCACATAACGCCGACCGCGCAAGAACGTATTTTGCTCGGGAAAACCAAGGCAGAAATGCAGGAAGAGCGCGGGCTGAAGAAGCAAGGCAAGAACTTGCAGCCAGTACACCGTCCAATCGAACAGATTCAGCTTCCCGGTATAGGAAAATGTGTAAAGGATAAAGGACGCCAAGCAAAAGATATAGAAATGAAGTGATTTAGGAGCTGTCCAGCGTCGCAATAGTATGAAAGTCCCGATGACCAAGTATATCAGGCCAACTAGGCTGAGATAATATCGCACCGTCGCGGCCGCTTTTTGCGGAACGAGAACCAGCGAGGTTTGGAACTTTTCGCCGTTCCGCACTAAGGTATAGCTTGCCTGGGACCATATGTCGTCGCGGAAGATCTCGCGACCGGCGTCAGCCGCCGCGTGAATCGGTTTTCTGTCGATTGACTCTAAGAGATCGCCCTCCCGAATCCCCGCCCGGTCACCTGGACCATCGGGGGTGACAATCCATGCCGCCACTCCTTTCTTGGAGTCAACCCAGGATACCCCATCGTCCGGCATCCGATAGCGGATCCGCTGCTGGAGATTGACAACGGCAAACACGATAAGCGTCAGGCTAAGGATAGCCAGCGAAACGGACGTAAACCGGTAAGGCGGAGCTTTTGTCATCTGAATGCAGAGACCTGTCCGCTGCCGTTTAGACTACTACCTTCAACCCCAAGCAAGTTAGATTCCAGTAGTCGGACTTCCACGAAACAAAAAAAGTGCCTATTTTCAATCAGATATAACATTAACAGGATAGTAGCAGCGCCTGCTACAGAATTCGGGATATGGCCTCCACTTTTCCATAACTCCATTCCTATTCTTTGGAAAGGTACGGAAGCCCTTGGATTTCTGAAGACCGCCATGACGAATCGGTTTCAAGGCAGAGACTCTTAGCTTACTAACCATTCGCCAGAAGTTAGAATTCTACGGAAAAGCCCCCGCGGAGAGACTTATAAGCTGAACTCAACAGCAGAGTCATTTCGCCGGATTGGGTCAAGGGTGAGTAGCCTTGGGCCAACAAATTCCGGAATTCCGCGACGGCTTCGATGTGCGCGGGAAGGAAAGCAAGGGCAGGAAGGGGCTGGCGGACCTGGACATCCAAAAATGGTTGCAGTTGCAAATCGGCTTGGCCGTAAGGATCCACTATGGTTACGCGTCCACGCTGAACCCATTCGTACGAAGTCGTTAGTTGAGTCCGAGTGACGGGAATTCGGGCCGAAACTCCTCCGGCCAAGGAGGCGCTGCGAATGGGGTTGAGCACACCGTGTAGATCTCCCTCTGGAGCATGATTGACAAGACCGTGTGCGTACAGGGAATCCCCCACGGAGTAAGCGACGAGAGTTTCGACGTGATTTCCTATACGTTGTAGATAGGCCACCCGATATCCGGAAGAGTGGTAATCACCCATATTCACAAAAATCCCACCCACGGCAGGGTTCACCACGTAATTACCCGCAAGCCAGCTTGTTGCCGCGGCATTAGCCGATCCCCAAACAGCTGCGTTCTTGATCCCATCGTGGTAAGCGGCGAGTTCGATCCGCGCGGAACCACTCAGACGGCGGTTCAAGGAGATCTCGGAATGGTCGCCTTGCGCAAGCTCAGGCCGATAGCCTCGCAGCGTCAGCAGCGGGAAAGAATCGAGCCTATTGACACGTTCCAGCAAATTCCCTGAACCGTCGGATGGTCCCTTCCCAACCTGCAGGGCAACGTCGGTGGAGCGGGAAACGTGGTAAGCCAGCTTCATTCGCGGTCGGGCGGTCATCACATCCCCAAGCGCACTTAGGTATTCAATATCCATGCCCGCCGTCAATGTCAGGTGAGGATAAATGTGGCGGGTTTGGGTGTAGCTTGCCACTAATGCCTGCGCATAGGAATCGGAAAGCTGTCCGCCGCCAGCCGGAGCGGCCAAGCCCCTTGCGTAACCCAATCGGTGCACGACCAGAGAGATTTCCTCAGAATCACCCTTGATCAAGCCCTTTCGATACTCCGTCCCCACTGAAGATGTCAGGGTTCCGTTGGCCGCGACTGAACCCAGCGCCAGAAGATCGGAGTCCGGGGACAGCGAGCGAAGGTAAGCCAAAACACTTCCCATGCCTGGGTCCGTGGCCAGTGGCTCCCCGCAAGAAGAACCCGGCACCATGCCAACGAGGCGCTGGCTGGCTGGCAGAAGAGGCTTCATAGCATCCGGGTTGGCCGCTGCAACCTCCTGCCGGTATCTGAGGATAGGCCGTGTGGCTGCGGAAGTCCTCAGCACCCACTTCCAATCGTCACCCAAAGAGGTTACGCCAGTTTCGGGAATCTGAAAACGCAAAGGGGCGAAGACGTCACCTAAAACAAATTTCAATGTGGACGTCTGCCCGGCTTCCACCTTAATCCCGTTCCGATGAGCGGGTAACCGTGTTGGGGAAATAATCTGAAGGGAGTACCAGCCCGGAATGAGGTGCCCAACTGCAAACTTGCCCTTGGCGTCGGTGATAACGCGCTCCACCTGTTCCCCGGCGCTGTCGGTGGGAATCAACAACGGCCCAATGATCAGAACCGTGGCACCCATCAGAGGATTGCCATGATTGTCCGAGACGATGCCCGAAAGACGCCCGTATTCCGATGCGAGGGCCCGGACCGGACTAAGCAAAGCGGAAGCAAGGCTCCCCACCAGAAGAATGGCTGAAAGCCCGATTCCGGATTTTGGAGCTTTCATGTGAATCGTCTAGGTCTCCCGAGACCGTCCAACACCTGACCGGCAAAATAACAAGCCGCGCTTACTGTACCTCAAAAGTGGTCGAAGGTAAAAGGGTTTGTTTATTTATTTTATCCGTGACTTTTATCTGCACCGTGTATTTGCCAGGTTGAAGCACACTCAGTGGCATTTGCTTTTCCAGGGTAAACTGCTGCGAGGCGTCCTTCAGTTTGGCTGCGTCCTCTGCTTGCGCCAGAAGGGATTTCCCATCCTTCAGCAGGTCGTATTCCACATCCAACGATGGCTTGTGCGTCTTCGCGTCCAGACCCAGGTTATAAACCTGCATATAGATGCCAAGCTTCTGGTCGCGAGTAAAGGTTTGGTTGACGCTGGGGCGGACCTTCGTCCCCCCGATTACGAACGGGCCCGTGCCAACTTGATTCGTAGGCAGAGGCTGAATGAGGTCCGCGAGAATCAATGAACTGTTCGATAGTTTATTTTCGTCAAACCGCGGGACCACCAGGCCGATTTCCATCGATCCCATGTGGCCGCTGAGGTTGTCTTTCATCACCAAGCTCAGCTTGTAGCGACCCGGGCGCAATGGGATGGCTTCTTGATATACTGCCTTGCGTTCCAAAAAACGCTGAAATTCATGCTCTGGAACGTCCAAGACCAGGCTCTTTTCAAATGTATTGACATTCCTGCCACCCAGGCTGGTCACCTCACCATAGATATCCATGACGCCATGCATCACCCCGTCCTTGTTCTGAAATTGCAGGTCCCGGTATGCTACTTGAAGAGTAATGGGAGTGAGCACGGTCTCATCTGTCACGCGCAGAAAGTCTGTACGAACGTCGAAGGGCAAAAGCTGCGCGGAAATCTTAGACGTAACGACAGCTCTCAAATCATTAAACTTGACCGCAGGCGGTTGAAAGATTTTCGCGTACAGATCAAGGCGGGTGAACTCTTCCATGCTCTCGGGTGTTCCACTCATGGACTGGCCAATCGTCATACCGTCGGTACGGCTAAAGCGGTCTGCCTTGCTGGCCCTGCCCATGGCTTCCATGTCAGTCAATCCGGCGTTCGGGACGTGGAGCAAAGCATCCTTTTCGCCCGGATCCATGGTGAGGTGATATTCTCCGCTCATCGTCGGATCGACGAATTCCAAAATTATGTTGGTCCCAATGCCGTCAATATAACGATACCGCCATTGCTCGAAGGGGTAAGTGGAGGTCTCGCCGCCACCCTCTTCCGTAGGCCGAACGTAGGGGCCGCCGCTGGGGTGAGAATCATTCTCGTCCGGCGGGCCGTACATGATATAGATTCGCCCGCGGTCAGTTCTCCAACCCTGGATACCCGAGGCATAGTGCTCGTTTGCGTAGGCAATGCGCCTGTAATATTCCTCTTTGAATTCGTTCTCGGGGCTTCCAGGATTCGGATTGCGCCGCTCCCAGAAATTCTCAATGAATTGTTCCCTTTCATCGTCTGTAGAGAGCTTCTTGAAAGACGCTCTTTCCTCACTGGTAATAATGTAAGGAACTTCTTCAGTGAGCCATTTCTTATAAGGGCTCTCCAATTCCTTCTGGATTGCCTTCTGGCGGCGTTTTTCCGCCTTGCTTGGCTTCTCCTGCTCTTGAGGTGCCGCCTTTGAGACGGGAAGAGCCAACCCCAACGCCATGAATCCCGAAAACAGCACCCAAAGACAAACAGACCACCCGCGCCGGCTGATAAATTCAATCCGATTAAACACCAACGGCTCTCCTTCCTCAACTCGGTCAGTGCCGATTGTATTTTTTGAGATTTGAAAAGTCAAGGACATACTCCCAATAGTCGCGCACCTCTTATGGACCAACACGAATATTGATGCCACCCAAGCATGAAGGGTGGCTTGACCAGGTAGGAAGGTCAGCCAATCGAAAACGAGCTGACATCTCCGCCGCAGGAACGTCTAATAGGAGAGGGGGACTCGGCTGGACTCCCCTTCGAGCGCGCAAGGAGGGATACAACCGAGGTTCTTTCCAGTACCCTGGAAAGAACCCGGACAGAACCCTGCCCTCCGACGCTGCAAATGACGGGGCGTGCCATTGTACGAGTTAAGTCATACAAAACTGAGTCGAATAAAGCAGGTAGGTTCCGCCAATAACGCCTCGGATTGTGACTGCCAAATTCGGCTTTTCTATGCCGCTGGGCAGAGTTACAATGGAGTAGGAACGCCGTGGAGAATCTCCCAAGGCAATGAGCATGAAAGTTGACGTCACTCAATCTTCCTTCTTATCGCTGGGTGGGACACACGAGCGCACGGCCCGCCAGTCTTGCGGTTAAACCTTGAGTTCGACTGGCAGGAGCGGGCAATCTTTTTGGGGAAACTTTTTGGGTCTGAAAAGCGTAGTGTGGTTAGAAGCCGCCATTGTGGCGACGGGGTGGGGTGTCGATCCGAAGCGACAGGGCTTCGTAAGCGCCTAATAGCCCAGCATGACGAGGGGGAGTTTAATGTCTGCACGTACACTCGAAGAAAAGGATGAAACAGCCGTGGCCCAAGCAACTGAACTGGAACTCGGACGAACCACTTCTCCTGAAGGTGCAAACGAAACCAGCGGGGCTCCTTCCCGGCCTCGCAATGGGAAGGGCATGAAGTCAAAAAAGAAGAAGATGATCTTGGTGATTGTGGGAGCGGTAGCTCTGGTGGGGCTTGTGGCAGGCGGGATTATCTGGAGCAAGGGCGGTGTGGTCACTGTTCAGACCATCAAGGTCACGCGGCAGGATTTGGCGGCCATCGTGACGGCCTCGGGAGAGATTAAACCGCCCACGGCCAACCTTGCCAACGTGAATGCGAACTCCTTCGGCAAGATAACCGAGATTTTCGTAAAGGAAGGGGCCACAGTCAGGAAAGGCCAACTCCTCTTGAAGACGGAGGCGGTCCAGGCGACTGCCAATGTGGATGCGCAAGATGCCGCCCTCAACACCGCCAAGGCAGACGTGGAAGGGTCCCAGGCTGCTGTCGAGTCGGCGGCAGCAGCTTTGAAAACTTCACAGGCAGACCTCCAAACGGCTCAGGCCAATCTTGTCCGCGCCCAGCAGGAGTTCAAACGGGGGGAGGATTTGCTACGCGATAAGCTGATTGCCCAAAATGAATTCGACACCCGCCTGAACAACGTCAAGGTAGCGCAGGCCAATCTGGATGGCGCCCAGGCGCGGGTGGCCCAGGCTAAAGCCCAACTTCAGCAGTCCACTTTTAACCGTGACATGGCGCACGCGCGAGTGGCCCAGAACCAAGCGACGCTGGTTGGCCTCTTGGATGCCCGTGACAAGACCATTTACACCTCCCCCATCAATGGCATCGTGACGTCCTTACCGGTACACGTGGGCGAGAACGTGGTGCCGGGAGTTCAAAACACGGTCGGAAGCTTGCTCTATCAGGTTTCCGATCTGGCGGTGATTACCGCCGAGGTCAAGGTGGATGAAACCGACATCGTCAACGTGAAGCTCGGGCAACCGGCGGAGGTGACGATTGACGCCATCCCGAACAAGACATTCAAGGGCAAAGTCACGGAGATCGGCCAGAGCGCCGTTGGCCGCACCTCCGGGGTTACCACAGGAACGAGTACATCGACGACGGAAGAAGCCAAGGATTTCAAGGTGGTCGTGACGTTGGATGATCCCCCGCCGGGCCTCCGCCCGGGGCTTTCTACGACCGCAAAGATCACGACCGCGACGCGCCAGAACGCTGTGACCATCCCCATCCAGGCACTGACTGTCCGGACGCGGCGTCAATTGGAAGAAGAGGAGAGCAGCAAGGGGGCCAAGAACAAGGTGCAGGCTGCCACCTCGCAGCCCACCACTTCGGCCAAGGACAAAGGAAAGGAAGAAGTGCAGGGAGCCTTCCTGCTTAAGGGCGGTCGGGCGGTCTTTGTCCCCATCGAATCCGGCATCATGGGCCAATCAGATATGGAAGTGCTCAAGGGTCTCCAACCCAATGAGGAGATTGTTTCCGGTCCTTTCAGTGTGCTCCGCACGCTGAAGAACCACACCAAGGTGAAGGTGGACAATAGCGCCCTCAAGCCGGCTGGACCTACTTCCTAGCAGGATGCGCTGTCATTCCGATCCGTCAGCCGACGGAGAGGAATCTCGCTCTGGAAACAAAGGAACTGAGAGATTCCTCTCCGTCGGCTGACGGATCGGAATGACATGCTGGACGGGCCGGGAGGCGAGTGGAAAGGAAACACGCATGGCGATGGGAACACAAGTGGCGTCGTCTTCAACTCAGGAAAGCATAACCCCACCCGTGGGGGTAATGATCCGGACGGAAGATCTCTGGAAAACTTACGACATGGGCGAAGCCATCGCGGTGCACGCGCTCAGCGGAGTAACATTTGAACTCGAGCGCGGCGAGTATGTTGCGATCATGGGCCCCTCGGGCTCCGGCAAATCCACTCTGATGAACTTGATCGGCTGCCTGGATACCCCCACCAGCGGGAAATATTGGTTGAACGGCCGGCTGGTAAGCGAACTCTCCGACGACGAGCTGGCTTACATCCGCAACAAGGACATCGGGTTCGTCTTTCAGACCTTCAACCTTCTTTCCCGGGCCAGCGCCTTGCACAACGTGGAACTGCCTCTGGTTTACAGCGGAGTCCCCGCCAAGGAGCGCCTGGAAAAAGCCCAAGAGGCTCTGCGTAAGGTTGACTTGATTGAACGCATGTACCACAAGCCCAACGAACTTTCCGGGGGCCAGCGCCAGCGCGTGGCCATTGCCCGCGCCCTGGTGAACAGCCCTTCCATCATCCTGGCCGACGAACCCACAGGGAATTTGGACTCGGCCACCGGCGAGGAAATCATGAGCCTGTTCGAGCGACTCTACGAAGGCGGAAACACGATCGTCCTGGTGACCCACGAACACGATATCGCCGCTCACGCTCATCGCATCATTCATGTCCGCGACGGAAAGATCGAACGCGACGAAACGGTCAAGTAAATTGCGCCTCAAAGGTAGCAGGCAGGAGGAGGTCTCGTGGCTGTACTCAGCCAACCTCAAGTGCATCTCCACGAGCTAAGCCCCCGAGTGGGTCGGAGGGCCGGCGTTTGGGTCGCATCCCGCGAGGCCTTCTGGATTGCGCTGGAGACGCTGCGCACGCACAAGCTTCGTTCCTTCCTCACCCTGCTGGGCGTGGTGATTGCCACCACCACGCTGATCGTCGTGATGTCCGTCATCAATGGCATGAACCTCTACATCGCGGACCACTTTGCCAACCTGGGCACTAATGTCTTCATCCTATACCAGTTCAACTGGACCACAAGCTGGGAGGCATATCTAAAGGCGCTCCGCCGCAACAAGGCCATCCGCATCGAAGACTTCGAATTCCTTCACGACAATCTTAAAGGCTATAAGAATATCGGCGCGTCGGCCGGCCTTGGGGGGGGGGCCGAAGTAAAGTACAAAGGCCATCTCATGCCCGAGGTGAACCTCGCTGCTGAAACCCCAAACATGATTGATATCGGCCAGGCGAAAGTGGAATCGGGGCGCTATATCAATGACACAGATTACCGGCACGAGTCCATGGTGTGTTTCAT
>Ga0326728_10022761_pt1 | contig 11579 bp, 11 predicted proteins | sample MB3enrmetagenome_FD_207602 | JGI IMG/M metagenome (GOLD analysis project Ga0326728, IMG submission 207602) | Lab enriched peat soil microbial communities from McLean, Ithaca, NY, United States - MB31MN | ecosystem: Environmental > Terrestrial > Soil > Wetlands > Peat | place: USA: New York... | reverse complement strand
TGAAGGCTTCTCCGATCAAAAGATCGCCGGCCAGGATTGGCGCATCTATTCGCTTCACGTTCCGGCAAAGCGGCTCATCATCGAGCTCGGCGAGCAGGAGGTGGCGAGGCAATATCTCGTCTTGAGCATCGCAAAGGACCTCGTGGTTCCTTTCCTCATCTCCCTACCGCTCGTTGGCCTCCTGTTTTGGCACGCGATTCGCTCGGGTATGTCCGATCTCTTGAGAGTGACGCGCCAGGTCAACACACGGTCGCCGGAGCGAATGATGCCGCTTGAAACGGCGAAATTGCCCCCGGATTTGTTGCCACTCGTGGAGGCCATCAACGCGCTTTTGAGCAGGCTCGCTCAATCGCTATCGCGCGAGCGGCAAATTACAGAGCTCGCCGCTCACGAGCTGCGCACACCGCTCACTGCCATTAAGCTCCAAGCGCAAATGGGGTTGAAGGCCTCGACCGAGGAAGGCCGGATCAAGGCCCTGAACGGCCTCTTGGAGGGCGTGGAGCGTTCGTCCTACCTTGTGGAGCAGATTTTAACGCTGACGCGCGTGGAGCAGACCCAGTTCGATCTCTACGACTTGGACGCGAGCACCCTTGCCAAGCGCGTACAGCGGGAGCTCATGCCGTTGAGCGAGCGGCGAGGCCAGCGCATCACCCTCGCACTGCAAGAACCGCTCACCGTCCGCGCCAACGAAGATCTTCTTTGCCTGACACTGCGAAACCTGATCGGCAATGCTGTGAAATATGCGCCCTGCAATAGCGATATCCTGGTCAGGAGCGAACGCAAGGCCGATCGTATCGACATCGAGGTGATCGACAGCGGGCCAGGTATTCCGGAGGAGGTCCGCGAAAAAATATTCGAGCGCTTCTTCCGCTATCACAAGGGGAAGGTTCTCGGCAGCGGCCTTGGCCTGACAATCGCCCGCGAATGCGCAGGGCGTATGCACGCCTTGCTATCTGTCCGCACGCCCGAAAGCGGCAGCGGACTATGCGTGCGGCTCAGCTTCCCGGAGGGGTGATACCGGGCTGGCTGCATCTTTCCGCGTCATCCCGCGCGCGGCGCAGGGGATGACAAGGTGGCAGCGCACCGCTGCGCGCTGCACTGTGCATGGGATGACGTCAACGGACCGCGAAGCGATTAACCGGATCTGGGGTGACCCAAAAAGCATAGCAGCTATGACTTATTCTAAACCCTGACCTACGCTCAGGTTGCGCTCATCTTTCCGTGCTATTCGTCCGCCCCGGCACGTGAGGGGCAAATATGTCGTTTAAAATATTGTGCGATTTCGACGGGACCATTTCGAAGGCGGACACGACGGACGCGATCTTCGACCGCTTTGCGCCAGCGTGGCGTAGCATCGAGGCTTTATGGGAGGCTGGCGAGATCGGTTCGGCTGAATGCATGCGGCGTCAAATCGAGCTGATGGACGCAAGCTTGCCCGAGCTTGACGAAGCGCTGGACGAGCTGGAGATCGACCCAACCTTCTCTGCCTTCGCGCAGTTTTGCAATGCCGCTGGGGTCGAGCTTATCGTCGTTAGCGACGGCGTCGATTATTTCATTCGCCGCATGCTGCTGCGGGCGGGCCTCGGCCGGCTGCCCGTTCGAGCCAACCGGCTCATTCAGCACGGCCAGCGCCATTACAGCCTCGGCCATCCCCATCAAATTGAAGGCTGCGCGTCGGGCGCCGGCACCTGCAAATGCGCCCGCGCTACAGCCGACTGCGCAGGCTATCGCACGGTTCTCATCGGGGACGGGCGGTCGGATTTCTGCATCTCGCACAAAGCCGATATCGTTTTTGCGAAGAAACGTTTGCTCAGCTACACGCAGGAGAACGGCATAGAGGCGTTCGAATATTCAGATTTCGACGGGGTGCGCCAGATATTAGAAAGTCTTCTGCCGCTTCGCCGCCAGCACCCCGTCTTCGCTAACGCCGGCCTTGAAGCGGCGTAACGGCTGGTGGGAAAGATGAGTCACTACCAAGGCGCCGGGGCCGGCTTCGAGCCGGCGGCAAAGGAACACTCCGAAGACGAGCTGCGCGCGCTCGAACGCGAGTACTGCTCGTTTGGCGATACGGTCCATTATTTGGATACGCCGCCGATATTCGCGCGATGCGAGGGCTCTTACGTTTACGACGAGGCAGGCACTGCCTTTCTCGATCTGCAAATGTGGTATTCGGCGGTCAATTTCGGTTATGCCAATCCGCGCCTGAACGCGGCCGCGAAGCGCCAGCTCGACACGCTCCCGCAGGTCGCCTCGCAATATCTGCACCGCTCGAAGATCGAGCTTGCCGCCCATATTGCGCGCGATATGGAGGCGAAGTTCGGCAAAAAGGGCCGCGTTCATTTCAACGTCGGCGGCAGCCAGGCTGTCGAGGACAGCCTGAAGCTCGTGCGCAATGCGTCCCGCGGCAAAAGTTTGATGTTCGCCTTCGAGGGCGGATATCATGGGCGAACGCTCGGTGCGTCTGCGATCACTTCGAGCTACCGTTACCGCCGCCGCTACGGACATTTCGGCGACCGCGCGCAATTCATCCCCTTCCCCTATCATTTCCGCGGGCCGAAAGGGATGAGCAAGGAGGAATACGGGCACCACTGCGTCCAGCAATTCGCGCGCCTTTTCGAAACCGAATATCACGGCGTGTGGGACCCCAAAGCGGGCGAAGCGGAGTACGCCGCCTTTTACGTGGAGCCGTTGCAGGGAACGGGCGGCTATATCATTCCGCCCATGAATTTCTTCTCTGAGCTGAAAAAAGTGCTCGACCAGCACGGTATCCTGCTCGTCGTCGACGAGATCCAGATGGGCGTGTACCGGACCGGCAAAATGTGGTCGATCGAGCATTTCGGGGTTACTCCGGACGTGCTGGTCTTCGGCAAGGCCCTCACGAACGGACTCAATCCGCTTTCGGGCATTTGGGCCGAAGAGCGTCTGATCAACCCGGCGGTGTTCCCGCCCGGATCGACCCATTCGACCTTCGCCAGCAATCCGATGGGTACTGCCGTCGCCCTCGAGGCGATGAAGATGCTCTCCGAGGAAGACTGGGAGCGCGTGGTTTCGGAAAAAGGAGCCTACTTCCTCGGACAGCTCAAGGACTTACAGAAACGTCACAAGATTATGGGCGACGTCGATGGGCTGGGCCTCGCGCTTCGCATCGAGATTACGGGCGAAGATGGTTTCACGCCCGATAAGGCGATGACGGACCGCATCGTAGACGAGGCCATGAAGGGCGATCTCGATGCGGGACGAGGCAAGGCCTGCGGCCTCGTGCTCGATATTGGCGGCTACTACAAGAACGTCATCACGCTCGCGCCCGCGCTGACGATTACGAAGGAAGAGATCGATCTCGCTGTGCGTTTGCTCGATCAGTGCTTCCGCCGCGCTGCGGGAAAAAGGCAGGTTAAGCGGTTAATTGGAGACAATGATGCAGCTTAATACCGAAGAAAAGCCCTCCGTGACGCCTCTGCCGGACAAAGATGAGCATAGCTTCTATTTCGAGGGTTCCCGCGAAAAGGGCGTGCTGCTCATCCACGGTCTGACGGGCGCGCCGGCCGAGATGCGCTTCGTGGGCAAATCGCTGAACCGTATGGGCTTTACGGTCTACGCACCAACGCTCGCGGGCCATTGCCAGGACATAGCGGCGCTTGAGGCAACCAAATACGAGGATTGGATCGATAGCCTTCGCGGACCGCTCAACCGGCTTAAGGCCGAGGTGCGCCAAGTCTACACGGTGGGCATTTGCGTCGGCGGCCAGGTCGGCCTGATGCTCGCCCATCAGGAGCGCTCGAAGGTCGCGAAATCTGTGATCTACTCGCCTACGATGCATTACGATGGCTGGAATCAAGGACTTCTGGCGCGGATCGGCGCGCACTTCATCAATCCTTTGAAGTGGGTTGGTCCGTTGCAGCATTTGACCTTCGAGGAGCGCTCGCCTTTCGGCATCAAGGACGAGCGCATGCGCCGTTTCATCATCGAGGGCGCGAGCATGAAGGGCATTTTGCATTCGATGCCCGTTATCGCTCTTTATGAGAATTTCCGCTTGAACCGCGCGCTGATAGCCGCGCTACCGCACATCGCGGTGCCCACGCTTCTGCTGCATTCGAGCGAAGACGATGTCAGCCACCCGCGCAACGCCGAGAAAATCAAGCGCCTCCATGGCGGAGAATGCGAGCTGCATTATTTGCATGACAGCTATCACATGATCCACGTGGACCGCGAGCGTGAGCTTGTGGCACAGATGACGGCGGATTTTCTCGGGGCCCCTGCTAGCCGCGAAGCGCCGGCGCCGCAACGCTACGAGGCGGCCTGCGCGTGACGCAACGCCTGGCGCCGGCCGGGCTCCTGGGTGGAAACTGTATCGCCGCGCTGGAAAGCACTTGCAGCCCGGCCTGCGGCGTCTTAGCTCATGTGCCGGTCCAGCTGCCTGAGCTGGGCACGTGATTGGGGGGTGCGGCGCCCCCGATGTTTTTTTTGCGAGGAATAGGAATGATGCTAGATCGGTGGCTGCGCATCGGCGCGTTTCTTCTTGCCGGTGCACTGCTGCAGGTTCCGCTTGTGCACGAAGCGGTGGCCGGGGCCTATTCGGCGGAGGAAATGCTTTCGGAGTGCCAGGCGCTTCTATCTTCGGCGAAAACCACCCCAGATCCCGAGGCGGTCGAGCTCGATAACACGTTCTCAACGGGAAGTTGCTGGGGTGCGTTCTTAAGCATTCAACAGCTGGTAACAATAAAAAAGGCGGGCGCGAAACACCCGATGTTCCGGGTCTGCGTGCCAGAGGACACGACACTCGTCCAAATCATTCAGCTGTTCGATGTTTACGCTCGCAATCATCCAGAACGGCAAAGCGAGCCCTTCACGATCGTGGCGGTCGCGGCCCTGCACGAAGCTTACCGGTGCCGGTGAGCCGTTGAGGCGCGCGCTCCGGTACCGGATGTTGCGCGAGTAGACGTTGCAAGTTGACATTCCTGTCCATTTACCCGATAAACCAGGTTCAAGCCTGACACGTGTTATTCGCGCGACCCTAGGCTTTTTCTCCGGATATGTGAGAGCGAAGTCCGCCAGCGGCGGCGCCGATGGGTGCGGTTTAAGAAACTATAGAGGACTCCATGTACGCGGTCATTCGCACGGGGGGCAAGCAATATAAGGTTGCTCCGCAGGACGTGCTTCAAATCGAGAAGATCCAAGGGGAAGCCGGCGACGCCGTCCAGTTCCCGGATGTGTTGATGGTTGCCGGTGAAGGAGAGCCGAGCGTTGGCTCGCCGCTCGTTGCCGGCGCTGTGGTATCGGCCGAGGTCGTGGAGCAAGGCCGCGGACCGAAGGTCATTATCTTCAAAAAGAAGCGCCGCCAAAATTACCGGCGCAAAAGAGGTCACCGCCAGGATTTGACCACAGTTCGCATCCTGGAAATCCTGACGGACGCGCACGCCCCCGCTAAGGCGCACAAGGAAGCCAAGGCCCCAGCCGCCGCGCACGAAGAAAGCGCAGCCGAGGCTCAACCGGCGAAGGCCCGCGCGAAAAAGGCCGAGGCGGACGCGGCTCCGGAAACGCAAGCGGCGGTGGAAGCCGAGGTCAAGAAGGCTAAAAGCGCAAAGCCGGCGGCCGCAGACAGCGCTGAGGCGAAGGAGGCGACTCCGAAGAAGCCGCGCGCAAAGAAGGCTGAGTAACACCGGTATAGTCACGGAATTGAAGGCGGAAGATCATGGCACACAAAAAGGCAGGCGGTTCGTCCCGTAACGGACGCGACTCCGAAGGCCGGCGCCTCGGGGTCAAGAAGTTTGGCGGAGAGCAAGTCATCCCCGGCAATATCATCTTGCGCCAGCGCGGGACGCAATGGCATCCCGGCCCCGGCGTCGGCATGGGAAAAGACCACACGATTTTCGCGATGCGCGAAGGTGTCGTGCAGTTTAAGCCCAAAGGCGGCGGCAGGACCTTCGTGTTGGTCGTCGGCGAATCCTCGAATTAAGCTCGAAGGAAAAGCACTATTATTCAGGGGCGCTCTGTGATGCACAGGGCGCCGCTTTGCGTTGGAACGGCAGCATTGCCCCATTTTCTTTTCGGCGAAGCCTGATAGTGTGCGCGCACTAGCGTCCGTCCTATATAAGCGGAAACAGCTTTAGTCCCCTCACCCCAGCACTCTCCCCAAGGGGAGAGTTGGCGTCCCCTCGCCCCAACGGGGAGAGGGACAGGGTGAGGGGGGACTCTTCCCGGCGATTCCGAGCGAATGGCTTTGCACAATGACCTCACGGCTTCCCGTTATCCGGCATACAGTTCAGCTGCGGCAGATGGTGCAGCAATGGCGCCGCCGCGGCCATCGCGTGGCGCTCGTCCCGACCATGGGCGGGCTGCACGACGGGCATTTGTCCCTTGTCCGTCTTGCAAAGTTGCAGGCAAGCCGGGTGGTGGTGTCCGTGTTTGTGAACCCAACGCAGTTTGCGCCCCACGAGGATTACGATCATTACCCCCGCAACGAGGAGCGCGATTGGCATAAGCTTCTGGCCGCTCAGGCGGACGCTATGTACGCACCCGACGTACACGATATCTATCCGCACGATTTCGCGACGCGTGTCGAGGTTGCGGGGGTTGCGCAAACGCTCGAGGGCATCTCGCGCCCGCACTTTTTTTCCGGTGTGACGACGGTCGTCGCCAAGCTGTTCCTGCAATGCCTGCCCGACATCGCGATTTTCGGTGAGAAAGACTATCAGCAGCTGCTCGTCATAAAGCGGCTTGTCCAGGATCTGGATTTTCCGATCACCATCGTTCCGGCGCCTATCATGCGCGAGGCCGACGGTCTCGCCATGTCGTCGCGCAATGTCTACCTCGATGCGGACGAGCGGGCCATAGCGCCCCAGCTCCACGCCGTCTTGTCGGACATGGCCGCAGATTTGGCCTCGGGCCGCGCGATTGACGAAACTATCCGCCAGGGCTGGGCACGCCTCGAAAAGGCGAGCTTCCGGATCGATTATTTGGAAGTGCGAGACAGCGAAACTTTGATGCCAGTCGAGGGTTCGGTCCAGACGCCAGCGCGGCTGCTCGCCGCCGTTTTTCTCGGCCGGGTTAGACTCATCGATAACGTGGCCGTCGTGCCTGCCGCCGAAAGCTGAGCGCACTTCGCGATGGAAAAAGGAAAGCTGGCGGGGGTGGGGTTCCCGCCAGCCATCGTCTGCGTCAGAAGAACTTGTAGTTCAGGCCAACGCGGATGATATCGATACTGCCTTCGTCGTGCTTCCAGTATTGGGTGCTTTGAGTTTGCGAAACCGTTCCGGTTTTTCCGCTCCACTCGGGGAAGCCGCCGGCAAAAAGGAACTCGGCCTTGGCTGACAGCCTGTCGGTGATCATCTGCTCCACACCGGCGCCGACGGCATAGCCAACATGCCATCCTTGATTGAAGTTGGTTTCATCGGCATCGTTGCCGACGATGACCTCATTGGTGTGCAGGAACGCGATACCGCCGGTTCCGTAAACCAACGTTCGCCCGAAATCATAGCCTACGCGGCCGCGGATTGTGCCAAAGCCGTCCCAGCCGCCGGACCAATCGTGGCCGTCATAGATGTACATGTGCTGGTTGCCCTGCATATCGGCCCAACTCATGTCGGCCTCAACGCCAAGCACCCAGTTCGGCGTATATTGCCAATTGTAGCCTACGGTGCCGCCGAGAAGGACACCGTCAGGATTGTTGCTGGCCCAGCCATGCACGTTGGCGTTATTCGAGACGTAGTTGCTGGAATCGCCCGTCCCGTACCCCACTATCCAGCCGCCATAGAAGCCGCCCCAGTTCCATGGCGTTACGGCGAAAGGCGCGTCCAAGAGGCTGCCCGGCCCCGTACCGAAATCGGCAGCGTTCGCCGCCGTCCCCGCACACAAACTGATAGTCAGTCCTGTAAGAATGGCCCTCAAGCCCATAGTTCTCTCCTGAAGAGAAGGCAAGCCGCTAGTATTGCGCCGCGAGCACTTCAGTGTTTGCCGGAAAATGTAGAGAGAATATCAACGAGGACTAACCTTGCTGATTTGATTGGCAATAAATTGACCCAATCAGGACAATGGCGCCTTATTGTTGACAGTAAAAAGTCGCCACTTATGGTTTAACGCATTGTATTTCAAAGAAAGATTTTATGGAATAAAACGCGCGTACCGCATTATGTCATAATCGATGCCGATTACCGGCGTTGTCATTAAACGGTTTTTTGCGTTAAACGCCTCGTCTAAGCTCGATGAAACGCCAAATAGGATGTTGTTACGTATTTGCGCATTGATGATTGATATTCAGTAGCTTATCCGGAATAGCGCGCATCCATCTTAAGCTTCGCGGTCAATGTTGCCGCAGCGATTCGTCCGAGGTATTGCGAGTGGAAAACTTGGCTTTTCCGAATCGCTGCCGGATCCGCTTGCGGATGCGGACGGCGAGAGGGCCAGGGGGCTGAAGCTGTTTCCACTGATATAGGACAGACGCCAGCGGCACCGGGATCGCGCGAAGCTTGCAGTTCCCGCGTCCTCCGTTGACCGGCGATACTGCTCTCAGGCTTGGCATAAGCATCGCGTGCGATAAGCACGAAGCCCAAGTCTGCGATTGGAGAGACTTTCATGTATCAGTTCGCCTATTCCGCGATCTGCGAAGAGTTGCCTGCCCCTGCCGGTCTGTCATCCCATTATCATAAGCTTCCCGATGCTGTTGAGTTGATCGAAGCGGCGGACAGAGCCCGCCCCGCATCCCACGAACAGTTACAGCTCCTATCGGATTTCCGGCGGCTCTGGCTCGTGATCGCGAACGATCTCATCCGCGCGTGCCATAAGCTTCCCGCGGAATCGCAGACAAACGTGCTTTCTGCTGCGAACGGGGTTCTCGAAGAGATCGAACGCCGCCGCTTCAAAGGAGCCCATGCCGCGCGGGGCCACACAAGAATACCTGCATCGGAGCTGCTATTGTGACAACGCCCGGCATGTTTCCTTCGGAGCACAACCCCGATACCGCGCCGGAAGGTATTGCGGAAATCGAGCGGACACTCGGCGCCGCGCTCCGGGATTTTGCCTCGGAGCTCCGGCTCGCCGACGCTGCCGATTTCGCCGCCTTCATCCACATCGGGCACATGCCGAATTTGCACGCCATCGTGCAATCCTCTGCCGAGCTTTATTTCAAGCCCGGTACGATCGAACTCGCAGAGCCGGGCGAGCTTGAACTCGGCTGGTTCGCCCCGCCGCTCGTCACGCTGCCCATGAAGTTCCGTCATGCCGGCGTGCGGGTGTATTTCAGACTGCGGCTTGCCGCACTTTCGGCTGCCGTTGAAGTCGAATCGATCGCTGCAGAGGGCGAAGTCCCCAGCAGCGATCTGAACGGCAGCCTTCAGCGCGCGCTTGAAGCCGCGCGCATCGTGCGCACGCCTCCGCCTCCCGCCTGAATGACTTTCCGGCGATGCCGATATACCCGGACGGACTTTAGCGCCCGCGTTTCCGCCAGCTCTCGATCTCGGCGATCTCCGCTTCGGGCCGGCCGGTAACGATGCGGCGCTCGCCAAGAAACACCTCGCCGCTTTCGCCATCGATGGAGAGCCAATCGCCTTCCTTGATCGTGCGGCCTGAAATCACCGCCTGCCGCGCTGCTTCATCGACGGCAAGCCCGGCACAGCCGACAACGCAAGCCTTGCCGAGCTGGCGCGCCACCACGGCGGCGTGAGCGGTCCGCCCGCCGCTGGCTGTCAAAATGCCGGCCGAAACCGCAAAGCCCGCAACATCGGCCGTGGATGTATCGGGGCGGATCAGAATGATTGGCCCCGCCGTCCGCGCGGAAAGCTCGACGGCGCGCGCGCTTTCGAATACAGCGCGCCCGCTCGCAACGCCGGCCGAAGCTGGAGTGCCGGCTGCAAGCGCGGCCGCCTCCCCTTCGAAACGGGTGATGGCGGCAGCTTCAAAGTCGATTTCGGCGGCCCGCCTGATGCCTTCCTCGCGATCGATGGCCCCTTCATGCACCAGATCGATCAGCACGCGTAGCGCGGCGCGCGGCGTCCGCTTAGCCGCGCGCGTTTGCAGAAAATAGAGCGTGCCGTCCTCGACGGTAAATTCGATATCCTGCATGTCGCGGAAATGGCTTTCCAGCCGCGCCGCTCCCTCTTCGAGCACATTTGCGGCTTCCGGTAGCCGCTCTTTAAATGCTTCCGGGGGAGTCAACATTCTCCGCCCCGAGACGACGTCCTCGCCCTGAGCGTCGAACAAAAAATCGGCGTAGAGCCCTTTGGCTCCTGTCGCGGGGTTGCGGGTAAAGGCAACGCCCGCGCCGGAGCGTCCGCCGCCATTGCCAAAAACCATCGCTTGCACCGTAACAGCGGTTCCAGCCAGCCTCTCCAATCCGTAGAGGCGCCGGTATTCGCGCGCCCTTTCGCTTTCCCACGACCGGTAGACAGCCTTGGCTGCCGTTTCGAGCTGCTGAAAAGGATTGCTGGGGATGGGCTCGTCCAAAAGACCGGCGGCTTCGTCGAGAAATGCCGTGGTGAGACGTTCGAGCGCTTCCGGATCGAGCTCATTTTCACTCGCGACGCCTTCAGCCTTCATAGCCGCGCCAAGCTTGGCCGCGAATGCATCGCTGCCTTTAGCGCCGGTGACCTCGGTGAAGGCTTGCACAAAACGGCGATAGCTATCCCAGGCGAGGCGGGGATTGCCTGTCACCCGGATAAGTCCGTGCACGGTCCGGGGCGTCATGCCTGTGTTCAGTATAGTGTCGAGCATACCGGGCATGGAGCGGGCAGCGCCGGACCTCACCGAAACGAGAAGAGGAAGGCGTGCGTCGCCGAAAACGCGGCCGGTCGCGCGCTCCAGCTCGCCAATGCCTTTCGCCAGCATGCGGCGGAGCAGCTCCTCCGCGCGGCTATCGCCAGCATTGATAGGTTTGCAGAGCCGCGTTGAAATAACAAAGGCGGGCGGAACTTTCAGCCCGAGCTTTGCCATCTGCCATAAGTTCGCGGCCTTAGACCCGGCAAGCTCCGCTGTCAGCGGATTGCCCTCGCTCCCGGCGCCGATGATAAACAGATCGTGCTCTGGCGAAAGGGTGCTCATGACGGAAGCTCGCCGAGTATGCGGTCGCGCAAGGCGAAAGCGGCATGAGCCAGACGATCGGTCGCCGATTCGAGAGCCCGGCCGATCTCCATCCTAAGGACAAGCATGCGCGCATCGGACCCGCTCGAAATAAAGGCGGCCATGGCCTTTCTCAACGCCTCGTCCGCGTTTCTTTCCTCAAGCATGACAGCATCGATAGCCCGGAGCGCGTCCGTGACATCGGCCTGTAGGCCCTCGGGCAAATTGTGGGCGGCTTCCACCGCGCGGATCATATGCGCGATGCTTTCGACGGCGATTTCCGCCAGTCCGGCAAGGGGCGCAAGATCCTCACCCTGACCTTCGCACTCGGGGGCAAGGCTCAAAAGAAACGCCGCTTCCTCCAGTGTGTCGTTCGCGTCCTCGGCGCTATTTGCGACCGTCCTGACAGGCTCGCCGGATCGAGGCAGCCGCGAAGCGATGCCGCGCGCCTCGATGGTGAGCGCGTCGGCCTTGTGCTCGAGGCGGCGGGCTTGGTCCGCGAGCGTGCTCCGGCGGCCCGCTGCCCGAGTGTC
>Ga0326728_10022759_pt1 | contig 11579 bp, 9 predicted proteins | sample MB3enrmetagenome_FD_207602 | JGI IMG/M metagenome (GOLD analysis project Ga0326728, IMG submission 207602) | Lab enriched peat soil microbial communities from McLean, Ithaca, NY, United States - MB31MN | ecosystem: Environmental > Terrestrial > Soil > Wetlands > Peat | place: USA: New York... | reverse complement strand
GGTGGGGAGCGAAGGGCCCCAACTCCGCCACCTGCACCGCGTGCTCGTCCAGCACTCACGCGGTGGGAGATTCCTTCAAGTTGATTCAGCGCTGTGCCGCGGACGTGATGATCTGCGGAGGCGCAGAGGCGGCGATTACGCCGATGGGTGTGGGCGGGTTTGCCTCCATGCGGGCGCTCTCGACCCGCAACCACGAGCCGGCCAAAGCCAGCCGCCCCTTCGACCGCGACCGCGACGGGTTCGTGATCGGCGAAGGTGCGGGGATCGTCATACTGGAAGAGATGGGCTTGGCGTTGAAGCGGGGCGCACGGATTTTGGCGGAAGTGGTGGGGTATGGCATGTCCGGCGATGCTTTCCACATCACGGCTCCGGCGGAAGACGCCGATGGCGCCGTGCGTGTCATGCGGAGCACCCTGGCGGACTCCAATGTTTCCCCGGAACAGGTGGAGTACATCAACGCCCACGGGACCTCCACACCTTACAACGACAAGCTGGAAACCCTGGCCATCAAGAAAGTATTCGGCGAGCACGCCGCCAAACTTGCCGTCAGCTCAACCAAGTCGATGACCGGGCACTTGCTGGGCGGCGCAGGGGGACTCGAGGCAGGCATCACGGTGCTGGCGCTTCGCGATCAAATCCTGCCACCTACCATCAATCTCGAAAACTCCGATCCGGATTGTGATCTGGATTACGTCCCGAACCGATTTCGCAGGGCGACAGTGGAGTACGCCCTATCGAACTCGTTTGGATTTGGCGGGACAAACGCGGCCTTGCTCTTCAAGCGGTATCAGGGTTAGGCAGTAGAGAGCAACTGCTGAGATTCTTCGCCCGCAAAAAGCAGCGGGCTCAGAATGACAGATTCGGATAGATTCAGCGAGGGTACGTCGCCGTGAAAATCGTCGTTTGCCTCAAGCAGGTCCCTGCACGTGACTCCATTCTCCGCCTGAACCCCGCCGCTACCTGGATTCAAGAAGCCGACCTCGGTTTTGAGATCAACGAGCCGGACATCTATGCCCTCGAGGAGGGGCTGCGCTTGAAGGAGAAGCAGGGTGGAGAGGTGGTGCTTTGTTGCCTGGGTCCGGCGCGCGCGCAGCAGGCCATCAAAGAAGCGCTGGCCAAGGGAGCAGACCGGGCGCTGCATCTGGATGACCCGGCTCTTGAAAGCCTCGACGCCTACGGCGTCGGACTTGCTATCTCGCGAGCTATCCAGAAGGAGCAGCCGGATCTCGTTTTGACCGGCTTACAGTCCGACGACTTCGGCTTCGCTCAAACCGGAGTCATCCTGGCAGAGTTGCTGGGTTTGCCCTACTCCACCATCATCATGGAAATTCAAGTGAACGGCGCGGCGCTCAAGGTGAAGCGGGAACTCGAGGGCGGATGGTTTCAGTGGATTGAGATGCCGCTTCCGGCGCTGTTGACCATCCAGTCAGGCATCAATAAACCGCGATATGCGACGCTCAAAGGAATCATGGCGGCAAAGTCGAAGCCTATCCGGAGATTGACTGCGGCTGACTTGGGTTTGAGCCAGGGGGAGCTTGCACCAAGGCAGCAGGTTCTGAAAGTGTACGCGCCGGCCAAATCGACTCAAACGCAATTCTTGCAAGGGAGCCCCAAGGAAATCTCCGCACGCTTGGTGGATAAACTCAGAAACGAGGCTCGGGTGATCTAGCGGTCGAGGTAGCGGCGAGTTTATCTCGCCACAGGGCGGCGACCAGATCAATTCGGAACAGGTTCTGCCGCCTCCAGGAGGCATGCCATGTTTGCCCATATTTGGAGAATGCGCGCGCGAAAGAAGAAAACCAAAGACTACGAGAACTTCGGACGGCAAGTGACGCTGGCGGCCCTGCAGAAAATCGATGGATGCCAGCAGGCTTACTTTGTCAAGGTCTTCGAGGGTCGCAAACCTGAATATTTCTGGGTGGTTTTTTGGCGCGACGCAAAGGCCCTCGAGGCAGCTCGAACTAATCCTGCCTGGCGGGAACAGAAACGAAAGTTTGAAGCCGGCAAATTCAGCAAGACCATTCCACTCGAGCTGGAATGCGAGTGCCTGGCCTCATTCGGGGGGACACCGGCCCGCGCCAAGAAAAATGCCAAGGCCTAGTGCGGATTAGTGTCGCTCCCGCGAACCACTTGCCGATGTCATTCCGCGCGGGGCGAGCAAACTCTCTCTGCGTTGGCGGATTGCGAGTGGACGAATAGGAAACGAAAATGAGTGAAGCGGTTTTGGTTTTCGCGGAGCACCAGGCCGGCACGCTTAGCCGACCTACATGGGAGGCGATGGCCGCCGGGCAGCAACTCGCCCGGCAACTTGGCGGAACGGTTTCTGCCGTGCTTTTGGGCCACGAGGTCGCGGCCCTCGCCTCGGAACTTGCTCCCCTCGACCTCCAGGAGGTGGTGTGCGTCGATTCACCTTCCCTCGCCGAGTACACACCGGATGGCTACACGGAGGCGCTACGAGAGGTTGTTCTGCAACGGAAACCGCGTTTGGTAGTTTTCAGCCACACCTATCAGGTCCGGGATTTCGCTCCTAAGCTGGCCACATCCCTGCAACACGCGCTGGTGAGTGACTGCCTGGGCTACCGGTTGGAGGGCGAGCGACTGCTCTTCGTACGGCAGGTTTTCCAGGGGAAGTTTCTTGCGGATGTCGAGTTTGCTGGGGAACCGCCGCATTTCGTTTCGTTCCAGGCCGCAGCGTTCCGAGAGGACTCTGTGCGGCGTGGGACCGGTTCGGCCAAAATCACCTCGGTTCCAATCACTCTGTCAGCCGACAGAATCCGCACCAGGCCGGGCGAGCGTTTCCACGAAGCCAAGCAAGCAGTGGACCTGTCGCAGTCGGAAGTCATCGTCGCCGTTGGACGCGGCATCAAGGCCCCTGAGAACATCGAACTGGCCAAGAAACTGGCGGACGCGCTGGGTGCGGAAATCGGCGCCTCCCGGCCCATCTGCGATAGCGGGTGGCTGCCGATGGATCGCCAAGTCGGGAGTTCGGGACAGACCGTAGCCCCCAAATTGTACGTTGCGCTGGGAATCTCCGGCGCCATCCAGCACATGGTGGGAATGAAGGGTTCGCACACGGTCGTGGCTATCAATAAGGATAAGGAAGCCCCCATCTTTGAAGCCGCAACTTACGGCGTCGTGGGCGACCTTTTCGAGATCGTTCCTGCGCTGACGGAGGAGATCAAGAAGCTCAAGAACAGCTAGTGACAAGTGACGAGCCGAAAAGGCGGTGACGGATGACGAGCGACAACTGACGAGCCGGCCTTTCAAGCCCAGGAAAAAGCACCTCACACAACAGTGAGTCGATTGGTCATTGCAATAACCTCAATTTCGCTCGCCGTCGGTCTATCTCCTGTTCAAACTGACCTGCATAAGGCCCTTCTCGGGCGGCAAAACGAGAAAGCGTGGATTCTGAGTGCGCGGGGTTTGTGCTGCGGTGTCGTGGAGCCTCGGGGCCGATTGGTCAGGGGACGGCGCCGACGATGATCGAGGTCAACGATGGGTGCTGTTGCGCCCAGCCTCCGTCCTGCGCGGTCGGTGTTTCTGGATGATTCCCGCTAGAGCGCGTAGGGCATCATTGGCCTGTCCCGCACTCGGGAACGCGGCCGCTACATCGGGCTCAAGCACCACTACAATACTGCCCGCAGCGTAGCGCGACGCATATTTGTTGGGCCGAGCGCGACTGAAATCGTACTCTGGAAGTATGTCATCGACATCAACCCTACCCGCTTCTCGACGTTTACGGTGCTCCCTGTTCATAGTCCCTCCGCTCGCGGGGTGTCGCCCGTCGGGCGCTTATGATGCGAATTGCTTGCGCGCGCTCCGCGAACATGACGGCAAGCAAGCGTTGCCGCCGCGAAAACCCCAGTAGGACGAAACGTTCTTCACTCACAGAGTGTCGCGGGTCGCTCGTGATGTGGCCAAGCGGATCCCCGAAGACGGTCGCCGCCTCCTCGAACGGCACTCCGTGCTTCGCGAGATTTCTCGTCGCCTTCTGCGGATCCCATTCGAATCTGAGCGTCACTGGTTATTATACCTACGCGCGGTAGGAACTGCCACGGCGCCTAACTCAATGTTTCGGCTCCCAGCTAAACGGCCCCCAGCCTGTCTTCCGAACCTCGCAGGAGGCGCAGTCGAAATCCCTGAGAATCTCTCCTCCTCCGGTGATGCGATGGGGAGAGATGGAATCCACCTCGAAGCGAAGAATCATGGGGCACATCTTCGTCTTGCCATCAGGCAGGGGACAGGCAAGAAGTATGCGCGATGTGCCGATCCACCGCGACCCGCTGTGGTGGCACTCACTGCGAATATATGCGCCTTGCTTGGCAGCCTGCGGTGGGACGTTCGACCACTCTGCAGTGATGCGGTCGCCCTCGACCCTCACGCGGTACTCTTTGCCTGTCGTCGCGGACTTCCAAATCTGTGGAAGCTCGCCGGCTTTGGCGGCAGAATTCGTGCCCGCTGGCTTAGCGGCACTTTGGGTTCCAGAGGAGAATAGCAATGAGGCAGTAGAAAGAATTCCGCACGCTAGAATGACGATGACCCACCGAAATGGTTTTGCGCTCAAGATGTTCTTCTCACTTTCCTCAGCACGCTTTTAGGCGCTGAAAAAACCGCTTGGCAATAATCCATCGACTCATAGGCGCGAGCTCTGCTCGCCGGAGGGCGGAACGCCGTTCGGCCGTAGTTGGTTTGCCCTGTGTCCTTGGAATTGCCTCCCTTACGAACCACCAGTCATTCCCGCGAAGCTTGTCCTCCGCGAAGGCGGGGGAGCGGGAATCCGCTCCACGAACCTTCGGGAGCGTTCCCTTCTACGGGCTGGATTCCCGCCTTCGCGGGAATGACGACAGCTCGGCGCCTCCCAAACCTTAACACGGAAACCACCGAGGATGTCAGTGGTCTCTCGGTCACGTCTTTTCGGGCACGGAGGACACGGAGAAGAAGCCTGGGCCAACGCAAGACATTTTGTCAATAACAATCACTCGCTCTTGCCCTGTCCTTACTTAACTTCCTTTATTTTCAATAACATTCCCGCCATGAATGGCTAAGTACCTTTTTTTTCATAAACATTCCGGCTTTCCTGTCCGGTTTACAACAGCGGCCCTTTGTTTTCAATAACATTCCCGGTTTGTTCCGACGAAAAAGAATTCTTCCCAAATTGCCGGCCGCTGTCAAGATCCGATGTGGTGGCGACATTTGGGCCGGGATCCCGTTCCAAGCGCAGGCCAATCCCCCGTATGCGGGAATCAAGTCCGTGGACAGTTTTGGAAGGCTCGAGACGTGGATTCCCGCCTTCGCGGGAATGATTGGAATCCCGGAGGTGGATTCCCGCTCCGCCGCTTTTGCGGAGGACAAGCTGCGCGGGAATGACTGCGGACTCTTACGGGCGTTGCGCACCTCGGTCATACGCTAGCATTCTAGCTCACTGGTGGTAATTTGTCAAGCGAAAAATCTCTGCCGGGCGTTTGCCTGGAGCATGTCGCTTGGCTGCGAGGAGGCAAGAGCACGCACCATCAATGTTCGAGGACCGAAAACCGGCCACCGAACGGTTGCAACGCCGCCTGCTTCCGGTTTCTAGTTTCGAATCTCGAGTGTTCTGAAAATGCCCTGTCATTCCGAGCGGAGCGAGGAATCTCGCTCTGCGTTCAGGGGCATCCCGGAAGAAAGAACCAGAGCAAGATTCCTCGCTCCGCTCGGAATGACAGGGTTGTTTCATGGTTTCAGGATGCCGCTGGCGGCATGAGGGACTGCTGTCACAATCGTCAATCGACAATCGACAATCGTCAATTCTGTCGCTGTCCGAAGTCGGGACGAGCTATCCCAAAACCGGACACCTCAGCAGGAAGTTTCTCGCGCTACTCCAGCTAACAACTTGAAAACAAAGGACGCCAGCCATAAATAGGTTGGCACGCCTCGTGCCCTACAAGCATGAGCGGAGTAGAGCGAGATTCCTCGCGGCCTTGATGCTGACTCCCCTCCTCGGCGACGGAGGGGGTGGGGGTTCCAGTGCCTGCGTACCGGCCAACCACCCTTACCCCTTCTTAAAAAGGAGGGGAATCACGCGGAGCGGGTAGCCCAGACCGGTTTTTCAAGGTCCGCGGCTAGGGCAAGGAGGGTGGAAGATGAACTCGAACGAACCAACTGGTGTATTGGACATTCCGCGAGAGTCTAACAAGCGACAGCGGCAAGTTCGCAGGATCATTTACCTTGTTGCGGGTCTAGCGGCCATCGCCGGCATCACCATTGTCCTTTCGCGCCTCAAGCCCGCGGAGCCGATGGTGGACAAGGCCACGATCTGGGCTGACGCGGTAAAGCGTGGACCGATGCTGATCCAAGTGCGAGGCTTGGGCACTATGCTTCCGCAAACGAAAGGCGCCGAGGCAACGTCTAAAATCACGACGGCGCGACTGAAAATTCCCGAGGCGCAGGCCAAGGATGTGCGTACAGGCCAGACGGCATCTATCGATACGCACAACGGTATCGCTTCAGGCCATGTGGTGCGGGTCGACCCCGCCGCGGTGGAAGGCACGGTGACGGTGGACGTAAAACTGGATGGTCCGCTGCCAAAGGGGGCGAACCCGGACCAAAGCGTGGATGGTACGATCGAGATTGAGAACCTCAAGGACGCGATCTACGTGGGCCGGCCCGTGTTCGCTCAGCCCAATACCACCATCGGGCTTTTCAAGCTCGACCCGGACGGCAAGGGCGCCACCCTGGTACAGGTGCAACTAGGCCGCGCTTCGGTGAATTCCGTCGAAATCCTCAGCGGTTTGCAGCCCGCCGACAAGGTGATCCTTTCCGACATGTCGGCGTGGGATGCATTCAACCACATACGATTGGAATGAAGCCGGCGGGCGGCCACAGGGACCGCCCCTACGAGTCTCAGAGTCAAACGGAGAAGTGAGCATGGTAACTAGAATGGCATTTTGGCGACTGATAGTGACGATAGCTTTCGTGGTTGTGGTCTTGGCTCAGCCCGTGGCCGGGCAAAGCGGCAGGAAGGACCCGGGGCCGGAGGAAGCGACCCGCTTCGACTACTCGCACAGCCACGCCTTCCCGGGCGTTTTTTCACCCTACATGAGCCCTTTTGTTCCTAGACCGCGACTGGACAACTCGCCACGGCTCCAAGACCTGATTTCGAATGGCAAACTGGTGCTGACGCTGGATGACGCCATTGCGCTGGCCCTCGAGAATAATCTGGACGTCGAGGTGGCGCGATACAACCTGCCCATTGCCCAAGCGGACTATCTCCGCACCAAGGGGGGCGGCGCGGCGCGTGGCGCGGCAGGTTCGTTTGTATCCACCGCGGCATTTTCCGGCGCTCTGGGCGGCGGTCTGAGCAGTAGCAGCAGTGGCGGCGGAGCTGGCGCCACAAGCTCCCTGGGCGGCGGAATCTACGGCGGAAACACCGTCGGCTGTTGCGACCCGAGCTTCTACGCCTTCTACGGCTGGAGCAATGCCAGAACGCCACTGGACTATACCGTGGTAAGCGGCGGCGTGAGTGTCGAGACTAGTCACACCGCCGCCTTTCAAGGGGGCTACGGCCAAGGGTTTCTGACCGGCACAAGCTTCACAGCCTACGAATACACCCAGCGCTACTCGTCGAACACCCCAACTTCCCTGTACAACCCGGAGTTTTACTCAGGCCTTTCGGTCGGCATCACCCAGAACTTATTAAACGGTTTTGGCTACCGCGCCAATGCTGTGTTCATCCGCCAAGGCCCGAACACACTGAAATTCGCCATGAGTAAATTCCGGCAAGCCGTGATCACGCAAGTGGCGGCGGTGGTGAGCTCATACTACGACCTGCTGGCTGACGCGGAGAAAATTCGGGTAGCGAAAGAGGGGCTGCAAAATGCTCAGAAGCTCCTGGAAAACAACCAGACGGAATTGAAGATCGGAGCGGTGGCGCAGTACGACGTGTTGCGCAGCCAGGAGGAAGTGGCGTTGCGGAATCAGGACTTGCTGGCGGCAGGAAACACTTTTTCGCAGGACTCCCAGACCCTGAAGGCCAAAATCTCGAAGAGCTTTAACGAGGAGTTGGCCAGGGTGGACATTCTCCCCACTGATAAGCTGCCAGAGCCGCATCCGGAGGATGTGCCGCCCCTGAATGAGGCTATGCGGGAAGCTACAAGCCATCGCCCGGAAATCGAACAGGCTGATCTCAACCTGCGCAACCAGGAGTACGTTATTCAGCAGACGCGCAATGCGCTCCTGCCTCAGCTCCAGGCCTTCGCCTCTTATAACCTTTATGGGCTTGGCGGGGCTGTGCGGCCCACCTTTTCAAATATCTTTCTAAACGATTACCCCAACATCTCCTACGGGATTCAGTTGGGAGTCCCTATTCGCAACCGTATTGCTCAGGCAGACGCCGCACGCGCCCTGATCGAGCAGCGGCAGATGCAAATGACCCTCGAGCAGGCCAAGAACCAGGCCGTCTGGGATGTGGCCAAGGCGGTGAGCGCCGTCGAGCAGGCCAAGAGCCAGCTTGACGCAGCCTTGAATTTGGAAACGATTTCGCGCCAGGTACTGGGCATGCAGCAGCAGAAGTTCACCCTGGCTTCGGCGACCGTGGAAGAAGTCATCACGGCTCAAACCAACTTGGCCAACGCGCAAGGGGCCGTGGTGACAGCGCGCGCCGCCTACGCCAAGGCGCTGATTCAATACGAACAAGCCGCGGGAACACTACTCGACAGGAACCACATTGATCTGTCCGAGGCCGTACAAGGGGAGGTTAAGCGGGCGCCCAACATTCCTGGCGCGGAGAAATAGGGTTCAGGATTCAGGAGGACTTACGGCGACCGCGGAGCGCCAGCCGAAGGGTGAGAGTTGGCCGTACAAAGAAACCCCTCACCCGGCCCGCCCCGGCTGAAGAAAACGCCGGCTGCGGGCCACCCTCTCCCCCTCGGGAGAGGGCAGTTATCTGAATAATCCAACCGTCCGAACTCGGGACGGGTCGTCCCAAAATCGAACAGTCAAGGGCGGACGCCAGGCGCTAGTTTAGTCTAATACTTTGAAACTAAAGGATATGATCGACAATTGACTTGGCAGTGCTATTGCCCTAACTGTCCCTGGGGAGTATTGACATGGACATACCACGTGAAGATGCAAAGCGACAACGACGAATTCGTAGGATCATTTATTCTGCTGTGGGTCTATTAGCCATTGGCTCAGTCACTTATGGACTATCGCGCCTCAAACCCGCCGCGCCCAGCGTGGATAAGGCGACGGTCTGGATCGACACGGTCAAGAGGGGGCCGATGTTACTGGAAGTAAGAGGCTTGGGCACATTGGTTCCGGATGAGATTCTGTGGATTCCGGCGACCTCGGACGGGCGGGTGGTGAGCAGGCTTCTGCCGGGTGTGCACTTGAAGGCTGACTCCGTAATCATGGAGTTGAAGAACCCTGAGTTGGAGCAGGCTGCCTTGGACGCCGAATGGCAACTGAAGGCCGCTGAGGCTGATTACAACAGCCTGAAGGCGCAGCTTGATAGCAAACTCCTGGACGAGAAGGCAGCAGCGGCCACGGTTCAGGCTGATTACACCAACGCGGTGCTCAATGCCGAGAAGGATGCGGCGCTAGCCAAAGCTGGCTTAGCTGCGGAGCTGAACTCGAAGCTCTCGCAGGCCAAGGCCGAGGAGTTGACCACTCGCAATCAGATCGAGCAAGACCGGCTGAGCGTGAGCGCCGCCTCCGCCAAGGCGCAACTCGAAGCGCTGAAGGCCAAGGTCGAGCAGGCTCGGGCCCTTTACGGGTTGAAGCAGGCGCAACTGGAGCGGCTGAAGGTGCGGGCGGGCGCTGAGGGCGTGCTTCAAGAGGTGCCCGTGGAAGTTGGCCAGCAGGTCACGACGGGCACGATCCTGGCCAAGGTGGCCCAGCCAAACAAGCTGAAGGCAGAACTGAAGATTCCCGAGACCCAGGCTAAGGACGTTCAGATTGCGCAACTCGCTTCCGTCGACACTCGCAATGGCATGATTCCGGGCCGTGTGGAGCGGATTGACCCGGCTGTGATAAACGGAACGGTGACAGTAGACGTCAAACTGGAAGGGCCGTTGCCTCTAGGAGCGCGTCCCGACTTGAGCGTGGAAGGCACCATCGAAATCGAGAACCTGAAAGACGTGATCTATGTGGGCCGGCCGGCATTTGGCCAGCCTAACAGCTCGGTAGGGATTTTCAAGCTGGACGAGGAAGGCAACGGAGCATCGCGGGTAACGGTAAAGCTGGGGCGAAGCTCCGTCAACACGGTGGAGATTCTGGAGGGACTCAAACCCGGCGACCACGTCGTGCTTTCCGATATGTCCACCTGGGATGCGTTCAATCGGATAAGGCTGAATTAGCTTTCGGCCGTCAGCTATCAGCCGTCAGCTATCAGCTATCAGTCGTCAGTTGAAGAAAAAACGTTCGAGGGTGGCGGTTTGCTGAAAGGTGAACACTGACGGCTGAGAGCTGGCGGCTGAGAGCTCACCTTGCGGATGATGCGATGAATCAAGGGAACAACATCCTGCCAGCGCTAAGCCCGGCTCGGATCCATAAGCGGGAGGCACTTGAAGTAGGACCGATAGAAGCCGCGGTCTCGGCTGAGGAGTCGATCAGCCTGGCGGAGAGCGTGCGCTCCGATCAGGAAGTCTGCCGTAACCCGCGTCCTTGCGCCACCCTGCCGTCGGTAGGACCTCCAGGCGATTCCAGCCTCGAGAGCAGCCTCCACAGTCAGGGCGCTGAACTCGAGGTTGAGCCGCCCGAAGGCTTCCTGGGCTGCCCCGGCAGTGGTGAACGACCCCGCAACCTCTGCCCACACCACCTCGCAAGCGACCAACCGGCCTTCTTGGGTGGCGGAGTGAAGGGCACTGGCGGAGGCCGGGCCAAAGGTGGGATCGGCCCCCAATACGTCGAGCAAGATATTGCTGTCTACGGCCGTGATCACTTCGGCCTTTCACTGCCTCGGAGTTCTTCGATGATTTCGTCCGTCGACCGGCCGAGCTTTAGAATCCCGTACAATTCATCAATTGCGTCGCGGTTCTTCTGTTTAGACAAGACCAAGCCGCCGCGCTGCTCCCGCACCTCAAGAACTTGGCCGGTGCGAATGCCGAGCCGGACGCGCAAAGGCTTCGGGATGGTGATCTGGCCCTTCTCCGAAACGACCGTTTTCATACCTCGATTGTATGAATTCCTACCACAATTGTCAAGCAAAGGCCGGGAGCTTTGCGAACTATTGAGGTAACTAATGGGCACACTAGTCCAAGACCTTCGCTTCGGGCTTCGCCAGCTTGGCCGCAATCCTAGCTTCACGGTCATCGCTGTACTCACCCTGGCGCTGGCGATCGGCGCCAACACCGCCATCTTCACGGTCGCCAATGATTTCCTTTTCCGCCCGCTGCCTTTCGCCAATGCTAATCGAGTGGTGATGGTGAAGTGTTACCAGCGCAAGATCGGGCAATCAGGGATGGCGATCGAGGGAGGCTGGGCCGATCAGCCAAGCTTCAAGTACTGGCGCGATCACAACCAGGTTTTTCAAGCCATGGGGGCGTGGGCCGGCGAAGGTGTGCGGGAGCAGAACTACCTGACCGGCCCGGAAGGGTCGGAGC
>Ga0326728_10022758_pt1 | contig 11579 bp, 8 predicted proteins | sample MB3enrmetagenome_FD_207602 | JGI IMG/M metagenome (GOLD analysis project Ga0326728, IMG submission 207602) | Lab enriched peat soil microbial communities from McLean, Ithaca, NY, United States - MB31MN | ecosystem: Environmental > Terrestrial > Soil > Wetlands > Peat | place: USA: New York... | reverse complement strand
TAGTACTGGTACCCCCCTACCCCCCACCCCCCTACCCCCCCACCCCCTTCTTATCGTCTCTGGATTGATGGGGTTAGGGACGCCTACCTCTAAAGATCTGAGAGCAAAGGACTTATTTGCAAAGTATTCCGGAATAAGGACTTAGCTCCTCAAATTGCGCTGAAAATGGGTTTGGGGCAGCTTCGAGGTTCGTCTTGGTTGACGGTCACCTGTTCACTGCCCCAAATCAGATTCCTATTGTCGCCTCGGACGGGTTCGACGTCTGTGATGGCGCTCACTGGGTGTTTGTGATGAAAAAGATCAAGGGCTCACAAAATCCCAAGAGGGATAGAAGCGTGGAATCCCGGCTTTCGAAAAAGCGCGAAAAGTGGGGGCGGCCGACCGTGGAGCAAATTCCAAGGTGGTCCTGGATATGGAAACCCAGTCCTCGAAAGGCGTTAACGGCGGGCTGGCGCTCAGACGACTAAGAGCCGGTGGAAGCGGTTGCCACCACCAAAAGACTGCAACACTTCGAAGACGAGATCACCGAAACGAGACGCAGATTCGAAGTACTCCCTCCTTTTCGCTTCGTCCATGAACCGCTTCACGAGTTCGTCCTCTGATGCATCGGTGCGGATAAGGAAGTCCTCGTATAGCGCGAGAAGTTCCTCCATTTTCGAACTGGCCGTACAGATTCCGGACTGACGAGAAAGCCACTCGATGCGCTCCGTGGGAGTGAGGGCCACCATGCTGGAGATATCATCCGGACTGACTGTTTTGTTCCTCAAGAACAGTGCAAGCAGGTAAAGCAGCGCCGAGTAGCACGTCAGCAGACGACTATGTTTAAGTTTGAAGTTCTTTAGCCGTCGCTTCGCTTTTTTGGCCGGAGGCGCGCTCTGTGTTCGAGCCTCGTAGTTTACGCAGAACGTTCTCCACATCCGCAAGATATCATTCGCGAGAAAGCCCGGCACGAATTCGGAGGCGTGATCCTGATAATCTTTGCAGTAAGCTTGCACTACACTAGGGATGACCTCGCGATAAATCTCATCGCCAATGAGTGGCCGGCTTTCAAGCAGGAGCAGCAGACGAGCGGTGAACGTATTGTTGACATCGTCTTCGGGTTTGCCGAGAGTATCAACGATTTCTTCGACCGTATAGTGCGTTAAATACTCGCCCTCGCCGGAGAAGTCAGGAATGCCGAGCTTTCTAGTGGCCCGTACTAGGTCTGACTTGATTAGGATTTCATTGAGGCCGCCCAGAGCGCGTTTGCCGTCGCCAGCTTTCCCAACGATGAACAGGTCAAGGTCACTGTGGCTATTAGCTTCGCCCCGCGAGAACGAGCCTGTCATATAAACACAGGCCGTCTTGGAACAGAGTGCCTCGGCATCTTTCAGTTCGAGCCGAAGTTCTCCTATACGCTCGGCGGTCTGTCTACGTCTGCGCTCGAGGATTTCTCCCACGGTCTCCCTCCCACTGAAAAACCCGTGCAAAAATTTCGGCCTGCTCCACGGCATCTTCCAAGGCGTGATGCGTGTGTCTACACTGAGGGCGAAGGGAGGGAAGTAGTTTTGATTTGCCTGCCTCAGAAATTGGTACACCGGCCTTCACAGCAAATGCCGTCTTGATATCGAAGCAAAGTGAGTGATTAAAAGGAGATCCCTGTGCCGAGAACTTCGTGAAATACCAATATAGCCACGACCAGTCGAAACTGAGCGGATAGGCCACCAGAATTGGCTTGCCCTGCCCGACCATCCCTCTGATCCATTGTGCCGCTTCCGTCATCGCAGCTTCTGGCCGCTGTCCTTCAATGAGTAGCCTGTCGCGGTCCAGTCCGTTCACACGGAGCGCTTCACGCTGGAAGTCGTCGGAGATTGGCTTAAGCTCTCGGTAGAAACTCTGCTGATAATTCTGGGGGGCGGTGAACCGCACGCCGTCGAACGTCCCGGCAAATACAAGAGCAAAAGAAAGAATCGAGAAGGGGCCGGGAATGGGCCCGTCGGTTTCCACGTCCGCCGAGAAGTAGACGTCGAGGCCGCGTTTCATTGCTCCGCTAGCCATTTCATCAACGGGTTGATCTCCAATCTCCTCAGTCTCTGGCCGTGCGGTCAACGCTGAAATCATTAGATGCTCGCTCGCGTTTTCAGGAATTTCGATACAAGATAGAAAGTATAGCCGAGGAACGACGGAACGTCAGATTATCTTTTCTTGTCACGCCTTGCTGGCCGCGCAACCCTCGCACTAGCCCCGAAAAGCGCGCTCGGCCCTAGTGTTGCGACTGGCACGTTGATGTCAGTGCGTAATCTGCGCCTTTGTTGTTGCGGGCATAGCGGGAACGCGATTCGGAGTGTAATGTTTCGCAAGTTCGTCGTAGATCCGTTTGTGGTAAAAGTCTTTCCCGCCGCCATTAGGGTTCTTAGGATTTAGGAGACGTGTTTTCTTTATGCTCGGATTTTTCTTCAGCTCGGTCATGATTTGGTTGAAGCGGGCATTCTGGAGAAAATCCACGAACCTCTCGCGCGCAGTCCGTAGCACATCGGCATACGTCTCCGTGAAGATGCTGGAGAAAACACTTTCCTCACTTAACCGAACCAGTTTTGCTGACGGCTCGTTCGTCAATTGTGCCGCGGAGATAACGTTGTGCACGGCAATCACGTCGCCCTGCGGAAGAGCGTTGTTAATTGCTGCCGTGAGATCGGCATTCTCTATTCGTGATTCATTTAACAGGGCGATTGAGTAGTTCACAATAACCGATTCATCAATTCCCTGCGATTGCAGCGCTTCAGAACTCTTCCTTATCCGTTGGAGAAATGATTTTACCTCCGCGGAACAATGTTTCGCCGCAGATTGGTTCGAGATGAAGTCGAGCGGGGATACGGGCCTCGTAAAGCCAATCGGCAGCAGCATGAGGTTTGCCTGCTCGTACAGTTTGACGCCGAAATGCTCCTCAATGAACTCAGCGAAGAACAGGACGGAGGCCTTTAGCAGACCCAGCACGATGACACCCATATCCTCCGCATAGAAATGTGCGGTCTTGTTGCGGTACTCGTACAGAATCTCCAAGTTGTACCTGATCGGGTCAAAAGACTTGCCAATTTCACTCGAAGCACACGCAAGACATTCTGAAAAAGGCTTTGCTGTACCGTCCTTCTTGATGAGTTTGACCGACTTTACTTCCTTGACGATGTAGGCCTTTAAGGCGAGTTCCCAGGCATTAACCGCCAGCAGAGTACACACTTCATATCTGTACGGAAAAATCGGCTTATTGTGGACTTCGACGGCAGCAAACATCGCGTGCTTAGCGTTGCCTAGCAGTGCAGCCTCAATCGAGATCCCGGGCGAAGTTGTTACCGAAGCGGTACTCATACCTACCTACTCTGGAGCTTCGCTCCGCTTGGGCGGACGAATGCGTCCGCCCCTACGTGAGCGGATCAGCTGCAGCCTGATGTTGAGCCGCAGCTCATGCACTTGTAGCAACTGCCGTTGCGCACCATGATCGATCCGCAGAGATGGCAACTGGGAGCGTCGCCCATGTCGATCATGCTGGCCAGCGCGTCGGCCGCATGAATAGGACCGGTCGCTGGTCGTTGGTCGCCGGTCGTTGGGCTCGAACCAATGGAGCCGTTCAGATCGCCAGTGCCTTCCGGAGCGGGCGTGCCCAGCGCGCGCGGACGCAGGTTGTCGAACAGCATCTGCTGCTGTCCGCTGAGGAAGCGCAGATGCAGCCAGCGGAAAATGTAATCCATGATCGACTTGGCATAGCCGATCTCAGGATGGCTCGACCATCCGCTGGGCTCAAAGCGTGTGTGCGCAAATTTCTCGCAGAAAAGTTTCAGCGGCACGCCGTGCTGCAGCGAGATCGAGACCGCCAGCGCAAAGCTGTCCATGAGCCCCGACACCGTCGACCCTTCCTTCGCCATCTTGATAAAGATCTCGCCCGGTTCGCCGTCGGGATACAGGCCGACAATGATGTAACCTTCGTGGCCTCCGATGTTGAACTTGTGCGTGACCGACATGCGCTCTTCTTTCAGACGGTGACGCACGGCGCGCGGCGGAGCGTCGAGGTTATCGTCTTCAGCCAGCGCCAGAGCGGCAGCGTTGCGAGCCGCATCGTCCTTGGTGGAGTTCGCCGTCTTGGTGCCAGCGGCGGAAAGCGGCTGCGACTGCTTGCATCCATCGCGATACACCGCGACCGCTTTCAGGCCTAACTTCCAGGCCTGAATGTAAGCTTCGGAAATATCGTCGACCGTTGCCGCGTTCGGAAGGTTCACGGTCTTCGAGATTGCTCCCGAGATAAAAGGCTGCGCCGCGGCCATCATCTTCAGATGTCCCATGTAGTGAATGGAGCGAGTGCCCTTCGCCGGCTTGAATGAACAATCAAACACCGCCAGATGCTCGTCCTTAACGTGGGGAGCGCCTTCGATCGTGCCGGTCGCATCCACGTAAGAGACAATCGCGTCGGTCTGCTCATGCGTGTACCCGAGCTTGAAGAGCGCGCCTGGGACAGTGTTGTTGACGATCTTAATCATGCCGCCGCCAACCAGCTTCTTGTACTTGATAAGCGCCAAGTCCGGCTCAATGCCAGTCGTATCGCAGTCCATCATGAAACCTATGGTTCCGGTTGGAGCCAGAACGGTTACCTGGGAGTTGCGGTAGCCGTGCTTTTCACCGTGAGACAAGGCTTCGTCCCAGCATTGCTTTGAAGCCTCGTAGAGAGATGATGGAACATTTGCCTGGTTGATGTTGTTTACGCTGGCGCGGTGCATTCTTATTACGTCCAAGAAGGGTTCGCGATTGATGTACCAGCCGGGACAGGCTGCTCCAAGCATACTTTCGGCGGTGGTTACTCCCAGTCTGGTTTGGACTGTGTCGGTTATGGGAGTTAGGGGCTCGCATTGCTCGGCTATGCGCGACGATTGCAGATAGGCTTCGCCGCACATGATGGCAGTTACGCAGGCGGCATAGTCGCGTCCGGCATTGGAGTCGTAGGGAAGGCCGGCGGCCATCAAGAGCGCGCCCAGGTTGGCATAGCCTAATCCCAGCGGGCGATAGTCGTGCGAGTTCTTGCCAATCATTTCAGTGGGGTAGCCGGCGTTGTCCACCAGAATTTCTTGGGCGGTAATTACTACGTCTACGGCGTGCCGGTAGGCTTCCACGTCAAACGTGCCGTTGGGCGCGAACTTCAGCAGGTTCAGGCTGGCCAGGTTACAGGCGGAGTCATCCAGGAACATGTACTCGCTGCAGGGGTTGCTGGCATTGATTCGGGCTGTGTTCTTCGAGGTGTGCCAGCGGTTGACGGTCGAGTCGTATTGCATGCCGGGATCGCCGCATTGCCAGGTGGCTTCGGAAATTTTCTGCAGCAGGTCTTTGGCTTTGTAAGTGTTGACCACTCGACCGTCGACAATGGCTCGGGTGGAGAAATCGGTGTCGCGCATCACGGCTACCATGAAGTCGTCGGTTACGCGGACGGAGTTATTCGCATTCTGGAAGAAGATAGAGCTGTAGGCGTCGGAGTCGGGATGCGATCCGTCGTATCCCTGGGCCACTAACGCGTGGGCTTTGGCTTCTTCTTTACTCTTGCACTCTATGAAGTCGACTATGTCGGGATGGTCGATGTTCAGGATGACCATCTTGGCGGCGCGGCGCGTCTTGCCTCCGGACTTGATGACTCCGGCGAAGGCGTCGAAGCCTTTCATGAAGCTGAGCGGGCCACTGGCGGTGCCGCCTCCGCTTAGAACTTCGGTGGAGGAGCGCAGCGGGGAGAGATTGGTGCCGGTGCCGGATCCCCACTTGAAGAGCATGCCTTCGGTCTTGGCCAGGGTCAGGATGGAATCCAGCGAGTCGTGCACCGAATTAATGAAGCAGGCGGAGCACTGCGGGCGGCTGTATCCGGTGGCGCCGAATTCCACTTGCTGGGTGGCGAAGTTCCAGTGCCAGTTGGTGGCGTCGGACTTGGGCTCCACGCGTTCGCAGCCGACGTTAAACCAGACGGGCGAGTTAAAGGCCACGTGCTGGCGGATGAGCAGGTGGACTAACTCGTCGTGGAAAGTGGCGGCGTCTTCGGCGCTGCGGAAGTATCCGTCTTTCATGCCCCAATCGCGAATAGTTTCGGCTACTCGGGCTACCAGTTGGCGCACTCCGGTTTCGCGCTCATCGGTGCCGATCTGTCCGTGAAGATATTTCGAGGCGACGATGTTGGTCGCGGTCATGGACCAGTCTTTGGGGACCTCGACATTTTTCTGCTCGAAGATCATGCCTCCCTGGGAGTCGGCGATCTGAGCGTCGCGGAGTTCCCACTCCAGCTCGTCGTAGGGGGAGACGCCGGGCTTGGTGAAAAGACGGCGGAAGGTCAGGCCCTGGGCCTTCTTCTTGGCAGTGCTGGCAGCGGATTGAGTTTTGATTTGGTCGCGCACTTCGGGCATTTCCTTCTCCTAATTAGATGATGGCAAAAAGCAGTCGATCTTGCGGTTTAATAAGTCATTTTCTCAATCGCGTTGGTGAGCGCGGCGAAACAGAACCCTTTGCTTCCGGCGCCAAGCCCCTGAACGGGCGTTTGATTTCGAAGAGCTTACGGTACCGCCAAAGCGGTACCCTGGCACGAGGCTGGCATCGCTGAAGCGACGCTCGGCGCGACTGGACTCCCTAGGGAGCTGGATCGGCCTGCGGGCCTTTCCGGTAGTTGTGCTCCGGGAGCGCGGTGATAAGAGTTGGCTCAGCGGGGCGAGCCGACTCGGCTATAGCGAATCCAGATTTGCTGTGGCCGTTGGCGGCTGCCGAGCTGCGCTCGGCATGAACGGGCGAGGGCGCCCGTCCCCACACGAACCTAGAATCGGCGGCAGGGCAATCGATGCCATGACGGGCAAAAGAGGCGGCAACGAGTTCGATTAAACCTTCCATCGGAGGCTCCTAATAAGCGCGACGGAAGCTGGGCCGGTGGGAGCAGCTACAGCCGCGGAATTCTATTCCGTTAATGAATCCCCCCGAGGGGATGCCGGGCGGGGCCAAGCCGGGGGGAAGTCACCGCTGATTTCCATCCACTCCGGAGGGATGGTTTCCCGTGAAGGGGAAGACGCGAAGTCACCTCGACTTTGAGTCTCGCCCCGGTGCGTTTGCGGTCGTAGCCCCCTTGAGGAGGTCTGCAAAAACTGCTCTGGGATGCTTAACGTACTCCCGTATATGGTGTCTGTCAAGAGGGAAACACAATATCTTGTAGCCCGAAAGTTGTAAGGGTATCAATTAAGCCAAGTTTCAAGATTTCAAAGTTTCAAAAGGACCCGCAGACTTCAGACTTTGAAACCATGAAACTCTGAAACCTCGAAACCTGGCCTTATGCGGTGGCACGGGCGCGAATTTGTGGCGAGGCGCGAGAGACGGGCCGGGCGGGGACAGCGGAAGCTCCATGCGCGGGTGCGAGAGGCACGTAGATGTCTTCGAAGAGAGCCTGGCTGGTGATGCGTATTATGCCTTCCGAGGACTCGACGAGATAGTCGCCGGGGCGGCCGGATTGTTCGCGGCCGAGAGAGTCGGTGAAGACGAGTGGTTCGGTGAGTTGACGAGCGCGCACCAGGAAACGGGTGCGATAGACGGTCCATTGGCTTTCAAGATTCATAAGAACTTTCCTTCACCCCTCAATGCCGATATTCGTTGCCAGCTTTCAGGTCTCGGATTTTGACCGAGCACGGTCGCCGCTCGGGGATACTGGCATCAAGTGGAGCGACTGTACGCGCACTGAGGGGGAGGGTCAATACCACAAGAATTGTGCAACGGTGGAATTCCGGTCCACGATTTGGACGCTATGAAGCGGGATCAGGCAGGGGTCGAGGGGAACAGCGGTCCGTGCACGAGCAGTGGGGTTTGAGCGGCGGGCGAAAAATTTCGTTCGGCGCGGCTGAGCTTGGCAGCCGGATTTTGCACAAGGGGTGCACAGGTTAGGAACAGTTGCCGGTTCTCAGTTCGCAGTGGTGCTGAAGTGAATCAGTAATTCTCAGTTGTTGCAAATGGATGTTCGATAATCCGCATAGTCTATTATTAGTCCGCATGAGATTGATTCGCCTTGAACAGGGGGTGCTCCGCTGATGCTAGAGGCACGAGTCGGCGCGAAGGTTGTGCTTGCCATCGTGGCGCTGTTTGCTATGGCAAGCGGGTGAAGCTTAGGGAAACTCTGATCACGTGTCGGCAGAAAGCATAAACCACAGGGTACACAGGGGTACACGGAGGACCCCAGGGACTTAATCAGAACTTCCTTGAATGAAACAGCGACCCGAACTCACGGCTGCCTATTGGACAATCGCGGGGGTTTTTCCGGGCGCGGGGCCGGAGTACAGCCCGTTTAACTTCCAGGACAGGGTGGAAGCTGCGGCCCGCGCCGGGTTCAGCGGCATGGGAATATGGCATGCCGATCTGGACCATATCCTCGAGCGCAGAACCCTGAAGGAAATGAAACAAATCCTCGACGACAATGGAATGCGGTATACAGAGGTCGAATTTCTGACGGATTGGTTTCTCGACGGTGAGCGGAAGAAAGAGTCTGATGGACGGAAGAAGAAACTGCTGGAAGCGGCCGAAGCGTTGCATGCGAGACAGGTGAAAGTCGGCGATTTTTATGGGCGGGAGTGCTCCATGGCCCGTCTGATCGACTCGTTCGCTGCATTGTGCGCGGAAGCGGCTGAACACGGGACGAGGATCGCTTTCGAGCCGATGGCGGTTTCGATGGTCCACACTCTCAAGGACGTGCTGACTATGGTGGAGGGCGCCGGCGCAAAAAATGGCGGCATTATGCTTGACCTCTGGCACGTTCTGAATCTGGGCATCTCTTATGAAGAAGTTGGCCGCATACCGTTGCAGTATTTGTTTGGAGCAGAGGTCGATGATGGCAGCTTTAAGGTGTCAGCGGGCATGGGCCGGGAGCCCATTGTGAATCGCAGGTTCTGCGGCGAAGGGGAATTCGACATCAAGGGCTTTATCGGGTCGGTTGAAAGAACGGGCTACGCGGGTCCATGGGGAGTTGAGATCTTCTCGGAAGATCTACTGAGCACTCCCCTGGAAGAGCTGAGCACCCGCGCTTTCAACACTGCCATGCGTCAGTTTTCTGACACTCTGGACTAGAGCCGCGCCTTCCCGGGAACCTGCGCGAGCCAGAGTCTCGCGGCAGCCCGAGACGGGCAGGCCCAACTCTGGTGCGTTATTTCCGCGCACCGTCAAGCTCTGCCCTTCCCGAAACGACCTACGAGATAGCCTCAAATTTCAGTTGCAGCCTCTGCCGTCGGTGATGGATGTCAGGACATTGGCGCCAGCGGTGAGGTCGCGGCTGTAACAGTATCCCGAAGAGTTGGATGCGAAATAGTTTTGCGCGCTGGACTGGTTCTGGTTGCCGGTGATGTAGCCGCTGGAACTAAAGTCGAGCGCGTCGGTGGTAAAAACCCGGTCTTGCAGCAGACTGAAGGATGTGGCCTGATCTTTGTGGCGCGCCTCCTGGTCTTTTTCGTAATACTGGTTGATGGTGGTGGTTTGGACTCCGGAGCCGTCGGAGTTATAGGCCACGGCGATGTCGACCTGGAGCGGCCAGTTATAGTTGACGGTGTTGGTGAAGTGGCCACCGGCGTTGACTGTGGTTACTACCGAATGGATGGTGGTGTCCTGGTTGATATTCTGCTCGTAGAACACGGGCTGGATTTTGAAGGACTGCAGGTTGGAGAAGCCGATATCCTGGGCGACGGTGGTGGTGACCGGACCGTAAGAGGTGTTGACGTATCCGGAGATTTGGAAGGTATGGGACGCACGGGTGTTGACGGCTCCGCGGAGGTCGCCGTTTTTTGCGATGTGAATGTTCTCCGTGATGCTGGGGACGGGCACGGCTAGCGTGTTCTCGGTGACGGCTCCGGTGATTTGCGTGGAGCCGGAGTCGAGATAGAGCAGAAGCGAGGCGGTGGCGGAGAAATAGCTGTTGGCGTTGAAGACGCTCAGAGCTACGGTGTGGGGCTGACCGTTGTCGAGCAGGGACGCAAAGGGCGTCAGGTTGACGCGGTAGGGCTGGAAATTCATGGTCTGGACGCCGGGGATGGGAATCCACAGAAAGGGATCGATGCCTCCGGTGAAGATCCAGGGATAGACGGGCGCTACACCGGCGGGAGTGCCGTCGATGGTGACTTCGGACTCGCGGAAGGCAGTATTACTGCAACTGAAGAGTTCGCTGGCAACGTCGTTGGGGACGCAGGTGTACCAGAATTCGTCGTTGGACTGGCTTTGGGCAAAGACGTCGAAGTAGAGATCGGTGATGTTGGTGGGAAAGGTCAGAGTTTGTTCGAGCAGGCTGTTGGTGTTGTTGAGGCCGACGGTGCCTCCGGTGGGTCCGGAGGAGAAAGCGATGACCTGATCGGCAGTACGGGGCGGCAGCTGATTCTGCGCCAGCGGGTAGAAGAGGATGTCGGCGGAGCCGTGGAGTACGCCAGTGTAGGTCGAGTTCACGAGGTTGCCGAGATCCACGGTGCCGTCTTGCGCCACGGTGAAGATGGAACTGTAGTCGGTGAGGTCGCGCTCGACGTGCCAGTGGCGTGCGTCGCTCGGGTCGGGCTCGGAGGTGGTGCCGAAGTAGATGTTGGTGGGGCCGATCCAGATGTTGGCGGTGCGGTCGTATTGGATCCCTTCGGTAACGGAGAAGTTAGCTTCGAGAATTACCTTCGCCCAGGGACCGGGACAAGCGGCGGGCGGCGTGTAGGTGAAGCTCTGGGCATTGAAGTTGGCGAACTTGAATCCTTTATAGAGCGTGACTACGCAGGGTGTCGTGTGCGGGCGCGGCACCGGCGGGTCGGCGAAAGCGGTGTTGCCGGAGCCGATCTTGAGCTGAGCGGCGGCGATAGCGGATAGCAACACGAGCAGCGAAATGAGCGTGACGGCGGACTTCGAGAGCTGGGGAGTGGTCATTGGGACCTCCAAAGTGTAAGTACAGCAAGTTGTAGAGTTAGACGTGACCTGTGCGGCGAGAAGCCGTGGTGGAGAAGGAGTTTAGTCAGCCAGGGGAGCCGCTGTCAAGGCGGGGGATGACCATTCACAAAACGGATTGAGAGATTCTATGTTCAGGACACGATTCAAGCACGACATTGTTACTGAGTTTTTGCCTCCAGCTCGATCTGGGAAAATTCAAAGGGCGATCGTCCTTTGCGATGGCATGCCTTCGATTCCTCGGAAGCAGCCCTTGGCGGAATTTCTTTCCGCGAAGGGATACTGGGTGTTTTATCCGCGTTATCGGGGAGCGTGGGAGAGTGGCGGGGATTTCCTGGAACGGTCTCCGCACTTGGACATTCTGGATGTGATTGGCGGATTGTCGAAAGAGTTCAGAGAGCTGGCGTTTGGGCGGAGATTTCGTTTGTCGTTGGATGAAATATTTGTGATCGGGGGAAGCTTTGGCGGGGCGGCGGCGATTCTTTCGTCGCTCGACCCGCGCGTGAAGAAAGTGGTTGCCAATTGCCCGGTGGTGGATTGGGCGATTCTCCGGCGCGAGCAGAAGAAAGAGACTTCGAATCCGAGCTATGCCGCGTACATTCGCGAAGCGTTCGGGAACGGGTATCGGCTATCGGACAGAAACTGGAATAAGCTGCGCGGCGGTA
>Ga0326728_10022753_pt1 | contig 11581 bp, 9 predicted proteins | sample MB3enrmetagenome_FD_207602 | JGI IMG/M metagenome (GOLD analysis project Ga0326728, IMG submission 207602) | Lab enriched peat soil microbial communities from McLean, Ithaca, NY, United States - MB31MN | ecosystem: Environmental > Terrestrial > Soil > Wetlands > Peat | place: USA: New York... | reverse complement strand
AAAAGCTGCCGTTGGAGATGCTGCCACAGATCCGGCAATGAAGGCATATGCTTGATCTGATCCCCAATCCCCAAAACCGTTCAACAAATTCTCAAGATTTCTGCGGTTTTGCAAAAGGCTCTGCTGTGTCGCAGGTTTCCAAACCTGCGCGGCGCCAGCAACTTCCGGCCGCCCGCCGATTTGGAAATCGGCGATACAGCAGGCTTGGAAGCCTGCGCTACGTTCCGCTGGTTCGCAACGAGTTACAGCGACTTTGTCGCTGGGCCCGGCAAGGCCGCGCCCGTGCGAAACTCCCGCTTGCGCGGGTCGGACCGGAGGGGCAGAATCGCGCCCGACATGACCACCGGCACATTTCACACCGTTTCCCAGGCCCGCGGCGGGCGTTGGCCGCGCGGCGGCGGCACACGTTTCTGCGGCGCGATTCTGCTGGCGCTGGCGGCCGCGTTCGCGGGCCGCGCCTCCGAATCGCCCGGAGTTCTTTGGCAGATCGGCCGAATGGGCGGGCTGGGCGCCGAGTTTGCCCTGGCGCCCACCAACTACACCGCCTTCCTGGAAAAATTCGGCAGTCCGGACCAGGCTTATTACATCGGCCTCTCCCGGCCGGAGAGGGACTGGCCTTACATCCTGCCCGGGCCGCTGGATGGCTGGGGCGGCAGCAGCGGAGGCGGGCGATGGGATCAAATGAACACCCTGGCCGTCGGTTTCGTGCTGGGCCAAACGGGGGCAACGGGCCAATGCGTCCTGACGCTCGAGGTGGCCGAGACCCCGCGCCAACACCCGCCCAGGTTGCGGGTCACGGTCAATGGCGCGGTGTTCGAGCGGCAACTGGCCCCGGGCGGAAGCGGTGAGTCCCCGGAGGCCGACCTCGCTCTGGCGACACCGCAGGCGGCGCGGGTGGAGTTTCCGGCCTCGCTGTTGCGCCCGGGCTACAATGAAATCGCGCTGCGCAGCACGGCCGGGAGTTGGCTGCGGTTTGACTCGTTGCGGTTGGAGGCCCCGGCGGAGTTTCGGCTGGCGCCGGCGGTGAGCACCGTGATTCGGGCCGTCTCGACCGCGCCCTACGCGGTGGGCGACAGCAAACGGACACCCGCCACGATTCGAGTGGAAGTGTTCCACGGCGGCGCTGGTGGGGGCCTCAAGGTCGAGTTCGAGCGCGGTCAAACCCAGGAGCGGGACCTCGAGCCTGGCCTGCAAGTGCTTGAAATCCCGGCGCCGGCCTCGCCGCCCGGCGGGACGACCGCCGTCCGCCTGAGTTCGGAGGGCCAAGTGCTGCTGGAAACCCGCCTGGCGTTGCGGGCCGGCCCCCCGGCGACGCCGGCGGATTACGTGGACGTTTTCAAGGGGACGGCGCACTCGCGGTGGATGATCGCCCCGGGGCCGTGGATGCCCTTCAGCATGGTGAAAATCTCCCCGGACAACCAGACCCAAGGCTGGTGCGCCGGCTATGAGTACTCGATCGAATCGATTGATTGTTTCAGCCACATCCACGAATGGACCATGGCGGGGCTGGGCATGATGCCAACACTGGGGCCGCTGCGCACCCACCCCGGCCTCGACGGGACCGGCTACAGTTCCCGCTTCGACAAGGCCACGGAGCGCGGAGGCATCGGCTTTTACGAAGTGCTGCTGAAGGACAGCGGCATCGGCGTGAGATTGGCCGCGACGACGCGGGCCAGTTTGCAGGAGTACACTTTTCCCGCCAGCGACCGGGCGCGGGTGCTGTTCGATTTCCTGATCCCCTCCGAATACCAGATGCACGTCCTGGGCGCCGAGGCGCGCCGCACCGGCCCGGCCGAGATTTGCGGCAGCATCCGCACCGACGTGCCGGACCTGCCCTACAACGGCGATCAGCGGTACGTGCTCCATTTCGTGGCCCATTTCAACCGCCCGTTCGACAGCTTCAGCGGCTGGCAGGACGAGCGGGTCGTCACCAACGTGCCGGACCTGAAGGAAACCGGGGATTGCGGCGCCTTCGTGGAATTGAAGACGCGCGCCGGCGAGAAGGTCCTGGTGCGCACCGGCATTTCCCTGGTCAGCGTGGACAACGCCCGGCTGAACCTCGAGCGCGAGCTGGCCCAGCCCTTCGGGTGGGACTTCGCCGCGGTGGTGGCCGGCCAGCGCCGCGCCTGGAACCAGTTGTTCGAGCGCGTTCAGATTACGACCCCCGATGCCCGCGAGAAATGCCGCTTCTACTCCAACCTCTATCGCGCGCTGAGCGGGCGCAACACCTGGAGCGACGTCAACGGCGAGTGGATCGATCCGGATGGGCGCCGCCAGAGGCTCGCGGACCCGGACGCGGTGATGCTCGGCTCCGACGCCTTGTGGACCACCTTCTGGAACCTGAACCAGGTGATGAACCTGCTGGCCCCGGAGTGGTCGGCGCGGTGGGTCAAATCCGAACTCCAACTTTACGACAAGTGCGGCTGGCTGGCCAAAGGCCCGGGCGGGTTGAAGTACATCAGCGTGATGGTGGCCGAGCACGAAATCCCCCTTATGGTCGCCGCCTGCCAGCATGGCATCAAGGGCCTGGACGCCGGCAAAGTGCTCGCGGCGGCCGTCAAGATGCAGACGACGCTGCCGCGGTTGTATCCCGGGGGCGGCGGCGTCGGCAACGAGAACCTCGAGAATTACCTCAAATACGGCTACGTCGCCGAGGACGGCCCGGTGGTGCCAGGCCCGGTCAAAGGCGAATGGCGCCGGGCGTGGTGCTCGAACACCTACGAATACGCTTACGACGATTGGTGCGTCGGCCAACTGGCCCTGGCGCTCGGACGCGCGGACCTCGCGGCGCAGTTTTTGAAACGCTCGCGGAATTGGCGAAATGTCTTAGATCCGCAGACCGGCTTTGCGCGGCCGCGCAAGGCCAATGGGCAGTGGGTCACGCCCTTCGATCCGTATCGGACGCCCGGTTTTGTGGAAGGTAATGCCTGGCAATACACCTGGTTTGTGCCGCAGGACGTGCCGGGCCTGGTCGAGGTCATGGGGCGCGAGCGGTTCCTCAGCCGCCTGACCGAGGCCTTCCAGAAGTCCGCCCCCACCCGCTTCAACGCCGCGGGCGAACGCTTCGCCGACTACCCCATCAACCAGGGCAACCAACCCACCATGCACGCGGCCTGGCTGTTCAATTGGGCCGGCCAGCCATCGATGAGCCAGAAGTGGGTGCGGGCGATCCTGGGCGCCTATTACGGCCATAACCCGGCCGATGCTTACCTGGGCGATGAAGACCAGGGCCAGATGAGCGCCTGGTTTGTCATGTCCTCGCTGGGCTTGTTTCAAACCGACGGCGGCTGCCGGGTGAACCCGACTTATGAGCTCGGCAGCCCGCTCTATCCGAAGATCGTCCTCCATCTCTCGAAACGGCACTACGGCGGCCAGACCTTCACCATCGTGGCGCGGAACCTCTCACGGCAAAACCGGTTCATCCAATCCGCCCGGCTCAACGGCCAGCCTCTGAACCGCTGGTGGATTCGCCAGAAGGAGCTGCTCCAGGGCGGCCAACTCGAGCTCGAAATGGGCCCCGCCCCCAACAAGGACTGGGCCACAACGTGCCCCGCACCGGAGTGAGGATTTAGGAGCTCGATGCTCCACAGAGCTTAACAGCCCCCCGGCAGTAAGCGCCCCCATCAATGGCGGGGCGGCCGAGCCCGGGGGGCTACTCGTTGGCGAATATGGCTACCGCAATAATTGGCTTGGCAGGAGCGAGCTTCGGGCTATTTGTATCCTGACATGATTGCGAACGTCGAACCCGTCTCCGGAAAGGCGAACGTCCCCACCTACCACCTGAGCATCGTCTTGCTCGGCATGAGGCCGCCCGTCTGGCGGCGGCTGCAAGTGCCGGGCAACGCCAACCTGGGCTGGCTGCACGCCGTCATTCAGGTGGCAATGGGCTGGACCAACAGCCATCTGCACCAGTTCCTGATCGATGATGCCCGCTATTCTACTCCCGCCCACTACGAAAGCATGGTCGAGGGCGAGGAGCCGGCGCGCGATGAAGCCAGGGCCACACTGGCCCAGGTCGCGCCCGGCAAAGGCGCGCAATTCGGCTACGAATACGACTTCGGCGACTCGTGGGAGCACGGGATTACGGTCGAGAAGATTCTGCCGCCAGACCCCGCGACGGCGACGATCGCGCTCTGCCTCGACGGCGCCCGCGCCTGCCCGCCGGAAGACTGCGGCGGCGTGGGCGGCTATGCGGACCTGCTCAGGATTCTCAAGAACCGGAAGCACCCCGAGCACGAGAGCATGAAGGAATGGCTCGGCCGCCCCTTTGACGCCGAAGCCTTCTCTCTGGCGAAGACGAATTTCTGGCTGCGGAAGGTCAAATGGCCCCGCGTGACCGAGGCCCAACTGGCCAGGGTGCTCATGGGCCGCGACGGCTGCGCAGAATGAGGACGCGCGCTCAGTCGCTGACGCCCAGCCGGCGCTGCAGCTCTTCCAGGGAGAGGTCTTTGGTTTCGGGAAAGAAGATCAGCACCAGAACGAACTGGCCGGCCATCATCACGGCGAAGAAGCTGAAGGCATAGGCCGCCGAGGCGCCGGCGATGACGGGGAAGGACCAACTGACGGCCAGGTCCAGGACCCACAGGAGAATGCAGGCGGCGGCCGAACCGGAGGCGCGAATGGCATTGGGAAGCAGTTCGTTGATGCAGACCCAGACCACTGCCCCCTGCGAGTAGGCGTGGGAACCGACGATCCCCATCATGGCCGCAAGGACGATCCAGCCGTGGGCGTGGGTGTGGAAGACCCAGGCCGCGAGCAGATGAGAGATGATGAAGGTAATGGAGCCGGCCAGCAGCAGGGCCTTGCGGCCCACGCGGTCGATGAGCGCCATCGCCACGAGCGTCATGACCAGGTTCGTCGCCCCGACCATCACCGATAGCATCAGGGCGCTGTTCTTGTCCGAGCCGGTCATGCGGAAGATGTCGGCCGTGTAGTAGGCCACGGCGTTGATGCCGTCGAGTTGGTTGAAGGCGGCGATCATGCAGGCCAGCAGCAAGGGCTTGAGGTACTTCCGCTGGAAGAGCCGCTGATGCGCCCCGGCCATCTCCTCTCGAAGGGAGGTCTCGATTTCCCCCAATTCGGCGTCCGGGCGGGAATGGCCCAAGCGGACCAAAACCGCCTTGGCCTCGGCCAAGCGCCCCTGCCGGACGAGCCACCGCGGGCTTTCGGGAATCACCGTCCCCGCGAGCGCGAAGATCACCGAGGGAAGCACCATGACGCCGAACATCCACCGCCAGACGGCCGGATGGTCCGCGCCCACCGCCAGGGCCACAAGGTAGTTCGATAGATAGGACAGCAGCACGCCGATCACGATGTTCAACTGGCTGACCGCCACCAGCACGCCGCGCCGGGAGGCGGGGGCGATCTCGGTAATATAAACCGGGCAGACCACCGACGCCGCCCCCACGGCCACGCCCCCCAGCCATCGGAAGGCCAGCAAGGCGTACCAGTTCCACGCCCCGGCGCAGCCGACCGAGGAGAGCAGAAACAAGCCCGCCAGCAGCGCCAGCATCCGCCGGCGCCCCCACCAGTCCGCCGGGCGGCCGGCCAGCAGCGCGCCGGCCATCGTGCCAAACAGCGCGCTGGACACGGTGAATCCCACCGTGTTGTTGTTCAGATTGAAGGCCGCCCGCAGCGAGTCCGTCGTGCCGGAAATGACCGCGGTGTCGAAGCCGAACAGCAACGAACCCAGCGACGCCAGCAGGGCGCTGGCCAGCAGCCGGCCGCTGCCCTTCCCCGCTTCGGGGCTTTGGAGTTCGTTCTCGGGCTCGAGCGCGCTGATGGCCATGCCGGCCCCGACCTTAGCCAAGCTCCCGCCCGCTCGGCAAGCAAATGCTGCGGCCAGCGACCACGCCCCGGCCCATCGCCGGGATTGCTTTTTGCCGCGAGGCGGGTTAGGGAATCTCCCGGCCGGAAGCCAAATGCAACTGACTGCGAAAGGAATGCCTATGCTGGTGGTCCATGTTCATGTCCACGTGAAGCCCGACTCGGTCGAGGCCTTCAAACAGGCGACGCTCGAGAACGCGCGGCAAAGCGTGCGGGAACCGGGCATCGCCGCCTTCGAGGTCGCCCAGCAGGAGGACGACCCGACGCGGTTTGTGCTCCTCGAGGCCTACCGTAGCCCCCAAGCCCCCGCGGCCCACAAGGAAACCCAGCATTACCAGACCTGGCGCGACGCCGTCGCTCCCATGATGGCCGAGCCGCGGGCCAGCGTGAAGCACCGGAAGTTGTTTCCGGAATGAACTGCTGGGGGAGCGCCTTCGGGGGAGCGCCTTCGGGTTTGCCTTTCGGGGCCGCGCGTGCTTAGATGCCTGCCGAGACACTGATGAGCTTTCTCGATGATTTGAAGTTTGATGGCAACGGGCTGATCCCGGCGATCATCCAGGAGCACAAGACGGGTCGTGTGCTGATGATGGCGTGGATGAACCGCGCCTCGCTGGCGAGCACGCTGGCCACCGGCAAGACGCATTTCTGGAGCCGCTCGCGGCAGAAATTGTGGTTGAAAGGCGAATCCAGCGGCCACACCCAGACCGTCAAGGACATCGCGCTGGATTGCGACGGGGACACGCTGCTGATTCAAGTCGAGCAGGCGGGAGCGGCCTGTCACGAGGGCTACCAGTCCTGTTTCTTTCGCTCGGTGGCCGACGGCGGCGCTTCGGTGAAGATCACTGAACCGCGGCTCGTGGACCCGGAGCGGGTTTACCGCAAGAAATGAGCGAGGAACTCGTCCAGTTCGGCACGCGGAGCTACGCGATCCTCTTTTTCCTGTTGGTGGCATCGCGGGGCGTGGACCTGTTGAGCACGGGAATTGCCACGCCCAATCTGGTCCTGGAAGGCAATCCCATCGCCAGGAAACTGGGCTGGACCTGGGGCCTGGTGGTGAACCTGGGGTTTTGTTTTGGGTTCGCCTTCTGGCCGTTGCCCGCCGTGGTCATCAGCACCACCAGCGTCCTGGTGGCCGCGCGCAATCTGCAGTCCGCCTGGCTCATGCGCTCGATGGGCGAGCACTGCTACCGGGACTGGCACATCCAGCGCATCCAGGAAACCGGTATCACGCTTTACCTGTTCTGCCTGTTTGGGCAAACGGCCCTGACCGCCGCGGTGGGGGCGGCGGTGATTTATTTCGCCAACTGGGAGGGCGGCCCCGTGCTCCCTGGCATCGGCATGGGCATTGTGGCCTATGCCGTGGCGGTGGCCTATTACACCCTGCTGGGCGTCTGGCGGCTGCGGCGCGCCGGCCCGCGCGACTGCCGCCTGGCCGACCACTCGGGCCCCGCCGGCTATCGAGGGGCCCGGCCCGGCGAGAGCGAGAAGTTCCTCACCCCCTTTGATTCTTAGGGACCGCGCGTGAACAGGTTCGTCGCGCGCCTTGCCACCGGGCGGGCCTCCAGCTATAAAGGACCCATGCTAAAGGCCGGCATAGTCGGACTGCCGAATGTGGGCAAATCCACGCTCTTCAACGCGGTGACCCGTTCGCACAAGGCCCCCGCCGAAAACTATCCCTTCTGCACCATCGAGCCCAACCTGGGCGTGGTGACCGTGCCCGACGGGCGCCTGGCCCAACTGGCCAAGGTCGCCAAGGTAGGGACGCTCATCCCGGCCACGATCGAGTTCGTGGACATTGCCGGCTTGGTCAAAGGCGCCTCCCGCGGCGAGGGCCTGGGCAACAAGTTCCTCAGCCACGTCCGCGAGGTCGATGCCCTGGTCCACGTGGTCCGCTGCTTCGAGGACCCGGACATCGTCCACGTCACCGACGGCATCGACCCGGTGCGCGACATCCAAATCGTGCTGACGGAGCTGATCCTGGCCGACCTCGAGACGCTCCGCAAGCGACAGGAAAAAATCTCGCGTGACGTCAAACGGGGCGACAAACACGCCCTCATTGAGGCACGCCTGCTCGAGAAAATCGGCGCCCACCTCGACGGCGGCAAACCGGCCAACACCCTGGGCCTGCCGCTGGCCCCGGAAGAAAAAACCATCGTCCGCTCGTTCTGCCTGTTGACCGACAAACCGACGATCCTGGCCGCGAACATCAAAGAGGAGGGCCTGGGCGATACTCAGTCCGACGCCTTTCTGGCCGCCGTGCGCCAGTACGCCGGCGCGCACCATCAATGCGAGACGGTCGTCATTTGCGCCCGGCTCGAGAGCGACCTGGCCGACTTGTCGCCCGAGGAGGCGCTGGACTACCTCAAGGAACTGCACTTGAGCGAATCGGGCCTGGATGCCCTCCTCCGCAGCACCTACCGTCTGCTGGGCCTGCGCACGTTCTTCACCTTCAACGAAAAAGAGGTCCGCGCCTGGACCATTCACCAGGGCGATACCGCCGTCCGGGCCGCCGGCGTCATCCACTCGGATTTGGAGCGCGGCTTCATCAAGGCCGAAACCGTTTATTGGGAGGACCTGGTCAAGCAAGGCTCGGTCGCCCATGCGCGCGAGACCGGCCACTACCGCCTCGAGGGCCGCGACTACGTCGTGCGCGATGGCGACGTGCTGCTCTTCAAATTCAGCGTGTAGCGGCTTTTCAAAACTCGAGCGGCACCCGCACCACGATGCCGCCCATGACGTCGCCCGGCTTGAAATCCCGCTTTGGGCTGTCCGGGCGCCGGTTGTGGCACTGGACGCAGGCGGGCACGATGGCGCGGTCGGGATAGACCGCCGTGAAATAGCGGCGCCCGCCCAACGACTCCTCGGCGTAGTAGTTCGATTCGGGATGGTCCGGCAGGTACTCGAGGCCGGCCTTCTCGGTCGGTGTCTGCGGCGCATCCTTGGGGTCGATGGGCCACAGCGAGCGCAATACATAGTGAAACTCGGCGCCCTTTTGCTGGACGGCCTCCGAGGCCAGGCGCAGCATCCGCTCGGGCCCGGGCGGAGAGCCGTGGGCCGGCCAGGCCTCCGGGGCGCCGGCGGCACGGGCCTCGGCCAGGGGTTGAACCACCTGCCGCGCATACGCCTCGCGGTCAGCCGCGATCACCGCATGGAGGGCGTCGGCCAGCTCCTGCGGTTTGAACGTCACCGCCCCCGGCGCCGGCTCGGGACCTTTGGGCGATGCCGGGCCGCAGCCGGCGCCCGCCAGCAGCGCGCAGCCGGCCAGCAGGGCATTTCCCCATCGGACGGCGGTTTGATTGCTTCGCATCGCGGCGATCATTGAACACCCTTTATCCTCCCGCTGTCCAGCCTGGGCCGGTTACCGCGGCTCGGTGACGACCGTCAGCCGCTCGGTGGGCGGCGGGGGAATTCGTTGGCGCACGCCGCTGGGCCAGAGGATGTCGACGCCGTCCACCTTTTCGCTGGCGCCCAGCCCGATGGTCACCGGCAGTTCGGATTGGGAGAGATAGCTGCGGGTGGGCATCACCTGGCGCCAGAGGACGCGGTCCTCGACGCGGACCTTGATCCAGGCGCCGATGGCGTCGCGATTGCTCCGGGTCCCGATCAGTTTGAGCCGAATCCAGTGATGCCCCAGCCGCTGGTCATTGCGCAGCAGCAGCGGCGGGCCCCCCACCTGAGTGAGGACCACGTCCAGGTCCCCGTCGCCGTCGATATCGGCGAAGGCCGAACCGCGGCCGACGATCGGCTTGAGCAGGTCCGGGCCGCATTTCTCCGCCGGGACCGGGATGAAGCCGCCCTTGAGGTCGCCCCGGTTCCAAAAGAGCTGCGCCGGCTGGCGGTATTCCTGGTTGGCTTGGACGCGATGGATTTCGGGCTCGAGGTGGCCGTTGGCGGTGAGCACGTCCAGGCGTCCGTCCAGGTCGTAGTCGAAAAAGAACAACCCGAATTTCAAGAGTTTTTGGCTGGCGGGCCCCATGCCTTCCTTGATGGCCTCGTCGGCGAAGAGCAGGGAATCGCGCTGGGCCACGTAGAGGGCGTTCATTTCGTTGGCGAAATTGCCGATGGCGATGCCCAGGCGGTCATCTTTGCGGAAGCGGGCGGAGTCGATGCCCATGGCGCCGCGCACCAGGCCGTAAGCGTCATAGGCCACGCCGGAGCGCGCGCCGATTTCCTTGAACGTGCCGTCATGCCCGTTGTGAAAGAGAAAGTTCTGGACGGTATCGTTGGCGACCACCAGGTCGATCCAGCCGTCGTTGTCCACGTCCACCGGGGACACGGCCAGCGACTTGGCCATGGGCAGGCCGGTGCCGGGGGCGCGAATCTGAATGCCGGCCTGGGCCGAGACGTCGGTGAAGCGCCCGCCCCCCTCGTTGTGATAGAGGTAGGGAAAGGCGCCCTGGAAATTCCGCGGCGGGCCGTATGCCCGCCCGATATTCGGCAGCTCGTAGGGCGCGGCCAGGTCCAATTCCGCGGACCAACGGATGTAGTTGCACACGAACAGATCGAGCCGGCCGTCGTTGTCATAATCGATCCAGGCCGCGCTGGTGCTCCAAAACTCCGGGTTGCCGCCCACGTTGGCCTCGCGGGTGACCTCGCGGAATTTGCCGCCGCCTTCATTGTGGAACAAGTGGTTGCCGCCGACCGCGGTGATGAAGACATCGGGCAAGCCGTCGTTGTCATAATCCCCGATGGCCACCCCCATGCCGTAGGCGGTGATGTCCAGTCCCGAGCCCTTGGTCACGTCGGTGAAGCGGCCATGACCATCGTTGTGGTAGAGGGCCATGGTCGGCTGCGCCTTGCCCGGCGGGACATGGCCCGGCCAATAGCACGAGTTGATAAAGAGCAAATCCTGGAGGCCGTCATTGTCGAAATCGAAAAACGCCACGCCCCCGCCCATCGTCTCGGGCAGCAGCTTGTCCCCATAAGCCCCATTCAAGTGCGTGAAGGTGATGCCCGCCTGGCGGGTGATGTCCGTGAATTTGGCCACCGGCACCTCCGCCCCCGGGCCCGCCGCGGCAAAGCCGCGGTCCTTTCCGGCGGCGCACAGGGCCAGCGCCAGCAGCAGGCAGCGGGCGCGGGCCGAAAGCGCCGACCCCGTGCCGGGACCCATCGCGGCGCTCATGTGTTTATCTTCGCCGTACCCCCGCGCGAGGCCCCGGCGGAACGCCGCCTTCAGGCGGCAGGAGCGCTGGAACGGCCTGCGCCGCTAGCCCGGATATTCCACACGCTGTCCGTAGCGCAGACTTCCAAGTCTGCTGTATCGCGGGTTTCCAAACCCGCCGGATGTCCGAGTCACCCGGCAGGCCGCCGACTTGGAAGTCGGTGACACAGCAGGCTTGGAAGCCTGCGCTACCGGCCCGCGCTCCATCGGGGGCCTGTAACTCATGAAATATCCAGGCTAGGCCTTCCCCCGTCCTTCGCGTTGCCGGGGCGCTGCCGCCTAAAGGCGGCGTTCCTGGCCCGTGGTGGAACCGGACGGATGTGCCCGGGCGCGCCCGGCCCCGCAGAGAACACTTGGTGATCATTGCCGATTTGTTTATCTTCTAGCACGTGGTTACCCGGCAGGCAATATGACAATACGCGCGGCCATTCAAATCCGCTGGGTGAGGTGGCTCATCGGCTTTGGCTTCTGGACGCTCATCGGCCTTTCCTTTGCCTGCCAGTTTCACCTCTCGAGCGCCAAAGCCGGCCTGGATGTCACCTGGCGGCAGGCCATCAACTATGCCCTGGGGGATTGGTACGTCTTCGGCCTGCT
>Ga0326728_10022752_pt1 | contig 11581 bp, 9 predicted proteins | sample MB3enrmetagenome_FD_207602 | JGI IMG/M metagenome (GOLD analysis project Ga0326728, IMG submission 207602) | Lab enriched peat soil microbial communities from McLean, Ithaca, NY, United States - MB31MN | ecosystem: Environmental > Terrestrial > Soil > Wetlands > Peat | place: USA: New York... | reverse complement strand
TTCCAGCGCGCGATGGCGGGCCTCGCCGAGATTCGCGGGACTTCGCGCGACACCTTCTGGACCTGGCGGGAGACGATGTACCGCTTCGCGCTCAGCATGACGCCCGACGACGTCGAGGCGGTCGCGGCGCAACTCTACGTCGAGATGCTGGAGGCGGGCTTCGGCGCCGTCGCCGAGTTCCACTACCTGCACAACGCGCCCGATGGCGCGCCCTACCCGCAGCGCGCCGAGCTGGCGGCGCGGATCGTCGCGGCGGCCGAGAGCGCCGGCGTCGGCCTGACGCTGCTGCCGGTCTTCTACGCCCACGCGACCTTTGGCGGCGCGCCGCCGCGGCCCGAGCAGCGCCGCTTCATCCTCGACCTCGACGGTTTCGCGCGCCTCACCGACGATTGCCGCGCGCTCGTCAGCGGCCGCGCCGACGCCGCGGTCGGCGTCGCGCCGCATTCGCTGCGCGCGGCGACGCCGGCCGAGATCGCCGCGCTCGTCGCGTTTGCCGGCGCGGCGCCGATCCACATCCACGTCGCCGAGCAGGTCAAGGAGGTCGAGGACTGCGTCGCCTGGTCGGGCGCGCGGCCCGTGCGCTGGCTTCTCGACCACGCGCCGGTCGATCGCCGCTGGTGCTGCGTTCACGCGACCCACATGGACGACGGCGAGGCGAGCGACCTCGCGAAGACGGGCGCGGTCGCCGGCTTGTGCCCGGTCACCGAGGCCAATCTCGGCGACGGCGTGTTCAACGCCGCGCCCTATTTCACCGCCGGCGGCCGCTTCGGCGTCGGCTCGGACTCGGACATCGACATCGGCGTCGCCGCCGAGCTGAAGCAGCTCGAATACGCGCAGCGGCTCAGCGCGCGCGCCCGCAACCTCTGCGCGAAGGCGGGCGGGTCGACCGGGCGCGCGCTGTTCGACGCCGCCGCCGCGGGCGGCGCGCAGGCGCTCGCGCGCGACTCGGGGCGGCTCGCCGCCGGCGCGGTCGCCGACATCGTTTCGCTTGACCGCGAATCGCCCTATCTCGCCGGGCGCGAGGACGACCAGATCCTCGACGCCTGGATTTTCGCCGCGGGAAATCGCGCCGTCGACTGCGTGTGGAGCGGCGGGCGCAAGCGGGTCAGCGGCGGGCGGCACATCGCCCGCGACGCCATCGCCGCGCGCTTCGTCGCGGCCGCGCGCGCGCTCGCCGCGCGCTAAGAGGATCGAGCGCGGCGAGGCCGGCTTTCATAGAGGAGGGGCGAAGTCCGATCGATGACCACGCAACCCTCGGGACGGCGCGCCGGCGCGCCGTCGCTGCACCGCCAGATTCTCGCCGACGTCGAGCAGCGCATCTTCTCGGGCCAATGGCCGCCCGGCTGTCGCATCCCGTTCGAGCACGAGCTCGCCCAGCGCTACGGCTGCTCGCGCATGACAGTGAGCAAGGCGCTGACCCAGCTCGCCAACGCCGGCCTGATCGTGCGGCGGCGCAAGGCGGGCAGCTTCGTCCGGCGGCCGCACGGCCAATCGGCGGCGCTGCAGATCAACGACGTCGCCGACGAGGTCGAGGCGCTGGGGCTGCCCTACGCCTACGCCATCCTGTCGCGGCGGAAACGACGCGCCACGCGCGCCGACCGCGAGCGCATCGGCGTCGGCGTCGACGACGAGGTGCTGGCGATCCTCTGCCGCCACGACGCGGCGGGGCGGCCCTTTTGCCTCGAGGATCGGCTGATCAGCCTCGCCGCGGCGCCTGACGCGGCCAAGGAGCGCTTCGACGGCCTGGCGCCCGGCGCCTGGCTGGTGGCGCGCATTCCCTGGACCAACGCCGAGCACCGCATCAGCGCGGCGGCGGCGGCCGGCGCCGTCGCCGAGACGCTGGCGCTCGCCCAGGGCGAGCCGTGCCTGGTGATCGAGCGGCGCACCTGGATCGGCGACCGCGCCGTGACGCAGGTGCGGCTCACCTATCCGGGCGCCGAGCACGAGCTCGTCGCCCGCTTCGCGCCCGCCAAGAGCTGAGTTTTCTCGGCGCGGCGCGGCGAGCGCATAATACGCGGCGCGAATCAGCCCCGACGGCCGCGGCGAAATTCGCATCCTCGCGGTCGGTCCGGTTTATCGGGAGCGTCGCCCATGAAAACCGCCGACTTCGTCGTCGCCAAACGCCCGAGGCTCAGCGACATCGACCGCTTCCCCGAGGTCGACTTCGCCGATTACGAGCGCCGGCTGGTCGACCTGCAGACGACGCTGCAGCGCGTGCAGCAGGCCTATCTCGGAACCAATCATCGCGCCATCATCGTCCTCGAAGGATGGGACACCGCCGGCAAGGGCGGCGTGGTGCGGCGGCTCGGCTGGGCGCTCGATCCGCGCAGCTTCAAGGTCCATTCGATCGCGGCGCCCGGCGAGCGCGAGAAGTCGCTGCACTATTTGCAGCGCTTCTGGGAGCGCCTGCCGCAGCGCGGCCAGATCGTCGTGTTCGATCGCTCCTGGTACGGCCGCGTCATGGTCGAGCGCGTCGAGGGCTTCGCCACCAAGCCGGAGTGGCGACGCGCCTACGAGGAGATCAACGATTTCGAGCGCGTCCTGTGCGACGACGGGGCGCGGCTGGTGAAGATCTTCCTCCACATCACCCCCGACGAGCAGCTGCGCCGCTTCCGCAACCGGCTCGCCGACCCGCTGAAGCGCTGGAAGCTGTCCTACGAGGATTTCCGCAACCGCGCGCGCTGGAAGGACTACGAGGAGGCGATCGAGGACATGATGGAGAAGACCTCGACCGACCGCGCCCCGTGGCATCTCATCCCCGCCAACAACAAGCCCTACGGCCGGCTCGCCGCCTTGCGCATCATCGCCGACCGGCTCGCCAAGGGCGTCCCACTCGAGCCGCGGCCGCTCGATCCGAAGGTGGCCGAGGCGGCCGAGCGCCTGCTCCGCGTCCACGTTTCCGACGCGCCGGAAGGCAAGCACGCGGCGAAACCCGCCGAGGCGGAGTGAGGCGAACCGCGCCGTCTGCCCCTCTCCCTTTGCGGGAGGAGGGGTTGGGGGTGAGGGGTTGGGCGCGCCGCGCCTCGCTTGCAAGACGCGCCTTGCGGCGCTTTCCCCTCATCCGGCCTCCTTCGCCCTTCGGGCTTCGGAGGCTGCCTTCTCCCGCGAGGGGAGAAGGGAGCGCGCGGAAGCGCGGCGCGTTCAGCCGGCGCCCTTGATGCGGCGGCCTTCGGTGTCGAAGAGGTGCAGCTCGCGCGCCGGAGCGCGGAAGGTCGCCGTCCGCCCCGGCTCGGGCGTCTCGCGCCCGCGCACCTCGACGACCATCATCTTGTCGTCGGCGCGCCGCACATAGGCGAAAGAGGCTTCGCCGAGCCGTTCGACCAGCTCGACCACGCCCTCGGCGGCGAAGCCCTCTTCGTCGGCGAGCGTCAGATGCTCCGGCCTGACGCCGACGGTCAGCTTCGCGCCCTTGGCGAGGCCGTCGGCCGGCAGGACGAGCGGCGCCATCGCCGCGCCGGACAGGCGCGCTTCGCCGCCGGCGACGCTTTCGACCTCGGCGGGAAAGAAGTTCATCGCCGGCGAGCCGATGAAGCCGGCGACGAACAGGTTGGCCGGCGCGTAATAGAGGTCGAGCGGCTTGCCGGCCTGCTCGATGCGGCCCTGGCTCATCACCGCGATGCGGTCGGCCAGCGTCATCGCCTCGATCTGGTCGTGGGTGACGTAGATGATAGTGGCGCGCAAGAGGCGGTGCAGGCGGGCGATCTCGACCCGCGTCGAGATGCGCAGCGCCGCGTCGAGGTTGGACAGCGGCTCGTCGAACAGGAACACGGCGGGCTCGCGCACGATGGCGCGGCCGATGGCGACGCGCTGGCGCTGGCCGCCGGAGAGGTCGCGCGGATAGCGGTCGAGCAACGCCTCGAGCCGCAACATGCGCGCCGCCTCGGCGACCCGGCGCGCGCGCTCGGCCGGCGCGACGCCGGTGAACTTGAGGCCGAAGGTCATGTTCTTGCGCACGTTCATGTGCGGATAGAGCGCGTAGGACTGGAACACCATGGCGATCTTGCGCTCGGCGGGGGCGAGGGCGGTGACCAGCTTGCCGCCGATGAAGATGTCGCCCGCGCTCGGCGCGTCGAGGCCGGCGATCATCCGCAGCAGCGTCGACTTGCCGCAGCCGGACGGGCCGACCAGCACGACGAACTCGCCGTCGGCGATGTCGAGGTCGATGTCGCTCAGCACCTTGGCCGAGCCGAAGCTCTTGTGGAGACCAGCGACGCGCAGATTGGCCATGACGCTCCGTTGAACCCTATTTGACCGCGCCGGCGGTGAGGCCGCTGATCAGCTGACGCGAGAAGACGACATAGATCGCCACCACCGGCAGAATCGCCATCGACAGCGCCGCCAGCACCGAGTTCCAGTCGGTGATGTACTGGCCGAGGAACTGCTGCACGCCGAGGGTGATGGTGTGGGTCGTGTCGCTCGAGGTGAGGATCAGCGGGAACCACAGGTCGTTCCAGATCGGCACGATGGTGAACACCGCGACGGTGGCGATGGCGGGCCTGAGCAGCGGCGCAATCACCTCGAAGAAGATGCGCGTCTCCGGCACCCCGTCGCAGCGCGCCGCGTCGCGCAGGTCCCTGGGGATCTGCTGGATGAACTCGCTCAAGATGAAGATCGACATCGGCAGGCCTTGGGCGATGTAGACGAGGATCAGCGCCGTCAGCGTGTCGTTGAGGCCGGCCGAGCGCATCATGGTCAGGATGGCCACCGAGCCGAGCCGGATCGGCACCATGATGCCGATGGAGAGATAGAGCGCCAGCGCGGTCGAGCCGCGGAACCGATATTCGGTCAGCGCCCAGGCGGCCATCGCGCCGAACAGCAGCACCAGGGCCATGCTGACCAGCGTGACGATCAGCGAGTTGGCGAAATAGACGCCGACGTGCGAGGCGCGGAACACCTTCTCGTAGCCGATCAGCGAGAAGGTCGCCGCGCTCGGCGGGGCGAGCGGCGCGCCGAAGATGGCGTTGCGCGCCTTGAACGAGTTCATCACCACCAAGAGGATCGGCCCGATGGCGAGCGCGCAATAGGCGATGAGGACGGCGTGGACGGCGGCGACGCGGGCGCGCGCGGCGAGCATCCCTGATCCTCCTCAGAACGCGTAGCGGCGCATGCGCCGCTGCACGAGGAAAAGATAGAGGCACACGCCGGCGAGGATGATGAAGAACATCGCCGTCGCCACCGCCGCGCCCATGGTCGGGTTGCCGAGCTGGAGCTGGTTGCCGAAGAAGGTGCGGTAGAAGAAGGTGCCGAGGATGTCGGAGGCGAAATTCGGCCCGGCGAGCGCCCCCTTGACCGAATAGATGAGGTCGAAGGCGTTGAAGTTGCCGACGAAGGTGAGGATCGACACCAGGCCGATGGTGGGCAGCACCAGCGGCAGCTTGATGTGGAGGAAGATGCGTAAGTGCCCGAGGCCGTCGACCCGCGCCGCGTCGACGAGCTCGTCGGGAATGTTGAGCAGCGCCGCGTAGATCAGCATCATCGGAATGCCGACGAACTGCCATACCGAGATCAGCGCCAGCGTCACCAGCGCGGTCGACGGCAGGCCGAGCCAGGGGGCGAACCAGGCGCCGAGCCCGACCGCCTTCAGCGCCCCTTGGGCGACGCCCCATAGCGGCGACAGGATGAGGTTCCACGAGAAGCCGACGATCACCACCGACAGCATGGTCGGCAGAAAGATCAGCGTGCGATAAAGCCCCTTGAGCTTGAGGCCCGGCAGGCTCAACAGCCCGGCGAGGACGACGCCGATCGGGTTCTGCACCAGCATGTGCACGGCGAAGAAGATCAGGTTGTTGGTCAGCGCGTTCCAGAACGGCTTCGACCACACCGCATCGCCGAACAAGCTGATGAAATTGGCGAAGCCGACGAAGCGATAGCCGCCCGAGGCGTCGCTGGCGTAGGTCGCCAGCCCCATCGTGGCGAGGAGCGGCCAGATCGAGAACAGCGTGTAGACGGCGACCGCCGGACCGAGGAACAGCGCCATCAGCGCGACGAAGCGCCGGCGCGGCATCGAGGCGACGACTTGCGATAGGGGTTCGGCCATCTGCGCTCTCGATGCGCTCCTTTCATTGAAGCGCCCCCTCTCCCGCGCATGGGGAGAGGGGGCGCGGTTCTTCTTCTTCAGCGACGCGAAGGAAGGCGGCGCCGGACGCCGGACGGCGGCCGGAGCGCTTCTTCACTTGGCCGGCTTATACCACTTGTCGAGACCGTCCTGCAGTTGCTTGCCCGCCGCTTCCGGCGACAACGCGCCGTTGATCACCTGCGCCGAGACGTTCCACAGCTCGTTCTCCAGGTTCGGCGTGCCGCGCGACAGGATCTGGTAGGAGTTGCGGATCGTCGACTTGCACTCCTTGCGCCAGCCGACCATCGTCGCCGCGAGCGGGTCCTTGATCGTCACCGCCGCGTTCGACAGCGGGAAGAAGCCGGGCAGCGCGTTGGCGTAGATCTCGGCGAATTCCGGCGTCGTCAGCCACTCGAGGAACTTCTTCGCGTCGTCCTTGTTCTTCGACGCGGAATTGACTCCCATGGCGATGTCGACATGGTCGGAGATGTAGCAGGTCGTCTGGCCGGGCGGCAGCGGCGGCTTGAAGGCGCCCATCTCGAACTGCGCCTGGGCGCGGAAGGTCGAGATGTCCCACGAGCCGGCGGGATAGATCGCCGCCTTGCCGAGCGAGAACAGGTTCTGGCTGTCGGGATATTTCTGCGCCTGGAAGCCCGAGCCCATGTAGGGCGCCCAGCTCGCCAGCTCCTTGAACACCGCGACGTACTGCGGGTCGGTGAACTTCTCTTTGCCGGCGATCAGCGCCAGACGGCCCGCTTCGCCGTTCCAATAGTTGGGGCCGATGTTCTGGAAGCCCATGGTCGCGGCTTCCCACTGGTCGGCGGTGCCGAGGTCGATCGGCGTGTAGGTCCCGTCCTTCTTAAGCTTGTCGAGGACGTCGTGGAACTCGGCGACCGTCTTCGGCTCGGCGGCGCCGACCTTCTTGAAGGCGTCCTTGTTGTAGATGAAGCCGTGGATGACCGAGGCCATCGGCACGCAGAAGGTGGTCTTGCCGTCGTCGGTCGTCCAGGCCGCTTTGGCGATGGCCGAGAAGCCGTCCATGCCCTTGAGGTCGGTCAGCGCGTCGAGCTGGCGCTTGTTGTAAAGGTCGAGCGAGGCGTCGAACGGACGGCAGGTGATCAGATCGCCCGCGGTGCCGCCGGCCAGCCGCGCGTTGAGCGCGGCGTTGTATTCGGTCGGCGCCAAGGGGGCGAACTCGATCTTGATGTCGGGATAGTGCTTGTTGAAGGCGGGAATGATCTTGCTGTTCCAAATGTCGGCGTCGTCGTTGCGCCAGCTCTCGATCTTCAACGAACCCGCCTGAGCGGCGGCGAGTCCCGCCAGCAGGGCCGCCGTCGCGACGGCCGCCCCGGTGATCAACCTGAAGCTTCTCTTCATCTTCGTCTCCCCGTGATGGGCTTTCGCCCTGGTCAAGCCATGGCCCGCGTCGCCGCGACTATAGCGAGCGCGCCGCGCAGCGTCGACGCGCGGCGAAAGCGGGCCCTCCCCCCTCCCGGCCGGCGGCGGATTAGATACCACCGGAGGATACCTCTTGTATTTATCGTTAGCCTATCGCATACCACCTGTCCAGGGTCGCGGCTTAGCGTCGCGACTCTCGGGATCGCGACCTCGGGTCGCACGAAGGGGACGGGCCGTGGCCGAGCCGGAACGCGCCGTCGAGGTCGATCGCCGCGTCTTCTGCGGAGCGAGCGGCCGACATTGCGACGAGGGCGGACGCCGATGAGCCTCGCCCGCCCAGCGCTGCGCGCGGCGCGGCTCTACGACGCTGTCGCCGAGGGCTTGCGGCGCGAGATCGACGGCGGCCGCTTCGCCGAGACGCAGGTGCTGCCGGGCGAGCGCGCCCTGTGCGGGATGCTCGGCGTGTCGCGCACCACGCTGCGCCGCGCCATCGCGCGGTTGATCGCTGAGGGAGTCCTGTTTCACCGCCACGGCGCCGGCACCTTCATCCATCGCTCGACGCCGCGCGTCGACCAGCCTTCGTCGCGCCTGACCAGCTTCACCGAGGACATGCGGCTGCGCGGCTTCGCCGCCGGCTCCCGCGACCTCGAGCGCGGCGTGTTCCTGCCGACGCCCGAGGAGGCGATGATGCTCGGCGTCGGGCCGAACGAGCGCGTGCTGCGCCTCAATCGCCTTCGCCTGGCCGACGGCGCGCCGATGGCGGTCGACCGCACGGTGGCGCCGCTGCGCTGCCTGCCCGACTGGGACACTTTCGACGGCTCGCTCTACGACGCGCTGACCGCGCGCGGCTTCAAGCCGGTGCGCGGCCTGCAACGGCTGCGCGCGACCCTGCTCTCCGCAGAGGACGCCGCGCTGCTCGGCGTCGAGCCGAAGAGCGCGGCGCTCTACATCGTGCGCGTCGCCTATCTCGCCAACGGCGCCTGCGTCGAATACACCCGCTCGTGGTATCGCGCCGACGCCTACGATTTCGTCTCCGAGCTGACGCTCGCTCCGCCGCATCGCAAGGAGCGCCGATGACCGACAAGCCGACCTTCATGCGCGCGGAGATCGACGAGGCGGCCGACGCGCTCGCGCGCCAGCTGGCGCTGAACGGCGAGCGCCTCGCCGCGATCGGCGCGCGGCTGCGCGCGCTCGATCCGCCGGTCGCCGTGACCATCGCGCGCGGCAGCTCCGATCATTGCGCGCTCTATCTCGGGCGCCTGATCGAATCCGAGCTGGCGACGCCCTGCGCGTCGATCGGCCCGTCGATCGCCTCGCTCTATCACGCGCGGCTGCGCCTCAACGGCGCGGCGGCGATCTCCATCTCGCAGTCGGGCCGCAGCCCCGACATCGTCGAGACGCAGCGCGCCGCGCGGCGCGGCGGCGCCTTCACCGTCGCGCTGGTCAACGAGGTCGATTCGCCGCTGGCGAACGAGGCCGAGGCGCTCGTGCCCTTGCAGGCGGGGCCGGAGCGCTCGGTGGCGGCGACCAAGTCGATGATCGCCGGGCTCGCCGCCAGCGCCGGCCTCGTCGCCGCCTGGCGCGGCGACGCCGCGCTTATTGACGCGCTCGCCGCCCTGCCCGCCGTGCTCGCCGGCCAGACCGCGCCGCCGCCGCCGGCGATCGTCGAAGCGCTCGCCGACGTCGAGCACGCCTTCGTGCTTGGGCGCGGCGCGACCTACGCGGCGGCCGCCGAAGCGGCGCTGAAGCTGAAGGAGACCTGCGCGATCCACGCGGAGGCCTATTCGTCGGCCGAGGTGCTGCACGGGCCGGCGGAGCTGATCGGGCCTGGCTTCCTCATCGTCGCCTTCATGCCGAGCGACGCGGCGCGCGCGAGCATGGAGCTGGCGCTCGTGCGGCTCGCCGCGATGGGCGCGCGCATCCTCAAGGTCGAGGCGGGCGGCGCCGACGCCGACGACGCGCTCGCCGCCGCGCCGGCCGGCGCGCCGGTCCTGGCGCCGATCCCGATGATCCATCGCTTCTACGGCGTCGCCGAAGCGCTGGCGCGCCGCCGCGGCCGCGACCCCGACCGTCCGCGCAACCTCAGCAAGGTGACGGAGACGCTGTGAGGGGCGGCGCTAAACGCCGCGCGAAGCGGGTGGCGGTCAAGGACGAACCCTCGGCGCAGGAACGGGCGTGGCGGAGAAGGGCGGGAAGCGGAAATTTGCAACAGAGATTTACAGCGCTTAAGCGCTTGATATTCCTATGGCCGTCGCGCGTTGCAAATATCTTGCAGACCGTGCGAAAACTCCGTCGCCGCGGCGAGGCCTCTCGAATTTCGAGGCCTCCGGGCCTTCGGAGAGCGAAAAGTCGCGAAAATTTGGCCTCTGAGCGACTAAATCTGAGCCTGCGCCGGGTTTTCGCACGGTCTGCTTGGGTTTTGCATCGATTGAGCCGGCTTGGCTTACCAGTTGCACGGGGCCTACCCCCGACTTAGATACGGTTTGCACACAAACGGGGCGCGCCGCAGATGGCGAAAAGCGAGGGAGCCGATCACACTACGCAGAGCGACGCCTCGTCGGCTTCGACGCCCCAATTCACCGAACAGGGCGAGGAGCTAATCCGTCAATTAGCCCAGAAAAGAAGGATGACCCGAGATGACCTTGTCCGCCTTTCGTTGGAGACGTGGGACGAGACGAGGCGGTCGCTGGCATATGCAAAGTCCCGGGGCCAGAGGGGAACGTTGGTTAGGGACCTTGTTCCCGAATTGCTACGTATATTTAACCATACCGTAGTTCCGTTTGATTTTAGTTTGCCCTCAACGTCTCGCCTGGAAGGTATGACGGTGAAGCTGCATGAAGAGGGATGGCTCGGCGCAGATGGGAAATTTTATGACTCTGCCGATGACGCAGCGCGCTCTTTAGCAGGGAAATTCCAATGGCCTTCGCCTACCAGAAAGCCGGGCTCGCAAGCCCCCCGCGCCTTACGGGCTTTCTTGTGTCACGCTAGAGAAGATAAACCTGCGATCAGACAAATCTACGCTCGACTGAAGGCAGATGGCGTCAGCCCATGGCTGGACGACGAGGACTTGATTGGCGGCACTAAATGGAAGGATGAAATTCGGAAGGCAATTTCCGGAACAGACGCTTTTATTGTATTTCTCTCTAAGGTATCTACAACAAAGACTGGTTACCTTCACAGTGAGCTCAGGCAAGCCATGGAGGTTGCCGATATGCAACCCGAAGGCCGAATATTTATTATACCCGTTCGACTTGACCCATCAGATCCCCCAACTCGCTTGAAGGACCTTCATTGGGTAGATTATTTCGAACTCAATGGGCATAATCGACTGCTTAGTGCGCTGTCGTATCTTTCAACATGGCTAAACCAGAACGGTACGATTGTCCACCAAATGTCGCAACCCCTTGCGCAAAAATTTTGAATTTTGCACCACGAGCCTGCCGTCTTAAAGCAGCCCCCTCATGATTCGTTCGGACTCCGGCTCAACCCAGCCCACGAGTCCTGTCATCGTGATGACGGGGCGGATCGGTGCCTCCGCTTCGTCCTTGATCTTCGTCCAGGACTTTCCGACTTCCTCCGGGTCGAGCATGCCAACCTGAAAAGCATTTGCAATAACGCCGCCTTTGATCTCGTCTTTGAAGCCAGAGATTTTAGTGATTGGCTGCTGCCCAAAATACAGCTCTCGCGTCACATGCAGCCCAACATACAAATGCATGGGGGCCTGCATTCCGTAGCCGTTATCTGATGTGACCTCCTCGTCAAAGATGGGGAGATTTTCGTGCTCACCTACACTGGTCGGGAAGCCGCCATTGTTCCATCTCTCTACCGCGCAGCCCGCAATTGTGCCAAGCTGTTTTCCGGTCTGCTTGCTAAAAACAGGGTTGTTGAAAAAGCCCGGCAGAATGCACATCGGCAGCGGGGCCGAGAACATGACGCCGAAAGAGATCGCGGCACTGCGAAAGTCGCAAAGCGCCGGGATCGCCACTTTCACCTGCCATTTGTGCGGGTCGGTATCGACAGATCCTATGAGGGCGTAGCGGCGGCCGGGACGGTATCCTGGTCGTTGTGAGACCAAGCGGGAGCCTATCGTGAAAAAGACAACGTCGTCGCCATCGCCGGCCGCCATCG
>Ga0326728_10022749_pt1 | contig 11583 bp, 11 predicted proteins | sample MB3enrmetagenome_FD_207602 | JGI IMG/M metagenome (GOLD analysis project Ga0326728, IMG submission 207602) | Lab enriched peat soil microbial communities from McLean, Ithaca, NY, United States - MB31MN | ecosystem: Environmental > Terrestrial > Soil > Wetlands > Peat | place: USA: New York... | reverse complement strand
GTCCTTGAACCACAGGCGGTCTTCGGCGACCTTGATGGCCCGCGGCGAGGCCCCGATCATTTCCACTTTGTATTTTTCCAGGATGCCGCTTTCGGCTAATTCGACCGCAAGATTCAGCGCCGTCTGTCCGCCCACGGTCGGCAAAAGCGCATCGGGCCTCTCCTTAATCAGGATTTCCTCGAGATATTCCTTCGTCAGCGGCTCGATGTATGTGCGGTGCGCAAGTTCCGGGTCGGTCATGATCGTGGCGGGATTGGAATTCACCAGCACGATTTCGAAGCCCTCGGCCCGCAGCGCCTTGCACGCCTGCGCGCCGGAGTAGTCAAACTCGCAAGCCTGCCCAATCACGATCGGCCCGGATCCAATAATCAGTATTTTCTTGATGTCATTTCTCTTGGGCATCTACCTGTACTCGTATCCTCTGGATGTAGCGTCAAGCCTCATGTAGTCGCTGCAATTCTCAATAGAACCCGCAAGTCCTTCGCGGTGCCCGTCTGGGTAATTTCGAAGGTGACGATCTCCGAGTGGAATCCGGGGAACACGAAAAGAGCCGTATATATTCCATCCGCAAGATGGACGGCGAATTGCCCGTTCGGATCCGTTATTGTCTTGATTGAACGCGCATCTTCCCGGACGCCTCTGGGGAGAATCTGGACGATCATCCCGGAGGCTCCTCCGCCGCTCTGGTCCAAAACCACGCCCTTGAATTCCCGAATGTTCTCCCTCGGAGCTTCCTTCTCCGCTTCCGTCAGCAACCAGGGAACCAACATATTGAGAGGCGTCTGAAGTGCCAGGGAGAAGGAACTGACCTGCTTCAACTTCTTCTTGGGAACCTCCACGCAAATTGATGCGCCATAGGTTCCCGGTGCGCTCGCAGTAAGGTAATACTTCCCTGGCGCTAGGCGTGGCAGTACAACTCGTCCAGATTTATCCACGGACAATTTCTGAATGAACCCATTCTCGTGCGCGGTGACAACCAATTGCGCGTTCGTGGCCGGTTTTTCTTCCAACACGATCTCAATCCGCGCTCTTTGAGACGACGCCTGACAGGGGGGATCGACGAGAGTATCGGAACTCGCCCTGGAAGGCATTGCCCAGAGTAAAGACGCCGCAGTCAGCGCCGCGGTCCCTAAGCAGGTGCGAACATGCCAGCAAGGCAACATTTTCATCTCCGCGAACTCCCCGGACGCGCAAATTCCGCCATCAGGTCGTTGAACTCTGTAAACAAATAATGCGAATCGTGCGGCCCCGGCGAAGCCTCCGGGTGGTACTGCACGCTGAAGAGCGGCAGCGTCTTGCTCCTCATGCCCTCATTGGTGCCATCGTTCAAATTGACGTGGGTGATTTCCACTTCGCTGGACGGCAGCGATTCCGGATCCACGCAAAACCCGTGATTCTGCGCGGTAATCTCCACCTGGTTCGTCAGGAGATTCTTCACCGGATGGTTCGAGCCATGGTGTCCGAATTTCAGCTTGAATGTCTTCCCGCCCAGCGCCAGCCCGCACAATTGATGCCCCAGGCAAATCCCGAAAATCGGCACGCGCCCCGCCAGCTTGCGGATGTTTTCGATGGCATAGGTAACAGGCTCGGGATCGCCAGGCCCGTTCGACAGAAACACGCCGTCCGGCCGCATCGCCAGCACGTCGTCCGCGGTAGTGCTTGCCGGCACGACGCTCACCTCGCAGTGGTGATCCACCAACAGCCGCAAAATGTTCCGCTTGATTCCGTAATCGTAAGCCACCACGCGAAACCGGCGGGCATCGGGACTCGCTCCCGATTCGCCCATCTGTTCCGCCCACGGCGAAGTGGCCAGCTCAATCGAGCCTTGTTGCCAGTCGTAGCCTTTCGCGCAGGTTACGCGGCCGGCCAGCTCCTGCCCGGCCATCGTCGGAAGCTGCTTGGCTTCGTAAATCAACTGGTCACCCGGCGTGCCATCGGTTGCCACCATGCCCCGAAGTGCGCCGACCTTACGGATGTGGCGCACCAGCGCGCGCGTATCTATATCCCAAATCACCGGAATTTTGTGCCGGTTCAGGTAAAGCTGCGCCGTTTCCGCCGAGCGCCAGTTCGACGCTATCTGCGAAAACTCCCGCACGATCAGCGATTCGATGTACGGCCGCGCGGATTCCTCGTCATCCAGATTGGCGCCCACGTTGCCAATGTGCGGATACGTCAAGCAAACGATCTGTCCTGCGTAGCTGGGATCGGTGAAAACTTCCTGGTAACCGGTGAGGCTGGTATTGAAAACGACTTCCCCGCCCCGGCGCGTAATAGCGCCGGCGGCGCGGCCGTTAAAGATGCGCCCGTCTTCGAGCGCGAGGATTGCGGGTCGGTGCACTACTTCCGTCGTCAGTGTGTCCTCCGTCGAACTTCATTTGTCGTTCGCCTCAGTCGTGGACAATGAACCGAAATGATCCACGGGCCAGTAGGCAAATACGGCACGGCCGTAAATGTCCTGGCTGGCGACCGGCCCGAATTCCCGCGAGTCTTTCGAGCTGATGCGGTGGTCCCCCATCACGAAGTAACTCCCTTGGGGTACGCGAACGGGTCCGAAATCGCTGACATCGGCGTACTGCGGCGGCACGTAGGGCTCGGGGAGCATCTGCCCATTCACGTAAACCGCGCCGCGGCGAATCTCAATCGTCTCTCCCGGCAGCGCCATCACGCGCTTGATAAAAGACTTCGAGCGATCCAGCGGGTACCAGAACACTACCACGTCCCCGCGCTCGATGGGCTCAAATCGGTACACAAATTTGTTGATGAAGATGCGCTCCTGATCCGAGAGCAGCGGCGCCATGCTAGTGCCCTCCACCTTCACCGGTTGGTAGAGGAACACAATGATGACCATCGCCAGTCCGATGGCGATCAGCAGATCGCGCGTCCACACACGGATTTCGTGCCGCAACGTGTGCTGCGCAGGCGCAGCAGTGGCCGCGGGCGGGCTGACTGAAGAATCGACCGGGGACAAGGAAGAATCGGGGGCGGAGGTATGCTCGCCCGTGGGAGCAGGAGTCTGATTTTCGTCAGGTTTCGGCATTTCGTGCTGCCTCTCCTTTATAGCATGCACTTCCGCTCTGGGCCAATTGCCATTTGCCATGTCCCAGTCTCGCGGACTCATCTAGTTGGAAGGCTTCTCGCCGCCTCCCTGTTGCCTACCCGCCCTCTTTTGGAGTGCGGCGGCTCGCCGCCGCTTTTACGGGCGCAACCCCGTCACCAGATAATCTCTTCAGCTACATACCCCGCCGAATTTGTCATCCCTCCTGTGGCACAGTCACTCCTGCTTGCCCTGAGCTTCGAAGGGCGTACCCTGCACCGCGAAGGGCCTCTACTCTTGGGTTCTTCCTAGTTGCGGCACCCAACGACGCACTTGAGGGTGCCCCACCCTCGCTTTCTGAAGGTGGGCTCTTACGCTCCTGCGCCACAAACTCTTCTTTTCTGCCTTTCTCTGTGCTCTCTGTGTTCCGGCCTCTGTGAACTCTGTGTTATCGTCCCTCTTCTCCGGGCAGTATGAACACTTCTGTCATCCCGACCGGAGCGGCCCAACTTACTCTTACGCGCCGCATTTTGGCGTGTCGGGCCGCGCAGTGGAGGGATCGCGGCACGAACTATGAATCTTGCGAAAGCGCAAAATTCAGCGAAGCGAGTGCCGCGACGACGGCGGTCTCGGTGCGCAGGATGAGCTTGCCGAGCGAAGCTTCCTGAAACTGCGCGCCGCGCGCGGCCGCAAACTCCGCATCCGTCCACCCGCCCTCCGGCCCAATCGCGAGAACGGCAGCCCTCTGCTGCTGCCCGGCAAGCACCACGCGCAAAGGCTTGGCCCCTGGCGCCTCGGAAAGAAACACGCGCAATGCTTCCACCTTCAAGCCGAACCCAACCTCCGGTTTGGCCAGCGGCTCAAGCAGCGGCACGCTCACACGGCGCGATTGCTGCGAGGCTTCCAGCAGAATTTTCTTCCAGCGTTCCGCGCGCTTGGGAGCCGCCAACACTAGCGCCTTCTCGCTGTGCGCCGCGGCCAGCGGCACAATGCGCGTCACGCCCAGCTCCGTCGCCTTCTCCAGCGCCCATTCAAACGCATCGAATTTCACCACGGCCAGCAGAAGCGTGCTATCCAACGAAGGCTGGTGCCCCGGCAACTCTTCCACCAATTGAAATTCGACGATGTCACGGCCCACCATCTCGACCCGGCCCAGCCACACCCGCTGGCCATCGCTCAGCTCATACACCTGCCCCGCCTGCGCACGAAGCACACGGCCCAGGTGGTGCGCGGCTTCGCCTTCCATCCGCGCGCGCTGCTCTTCAAATCGCTCCACAAAGAATCGCCGTCGCATCTCGCGCCTATCTTCCCACGAATTGCCAGCCCTCCGAATCCGTATTTTATTTCGGAGTGCGGCGGCTTGCCGCCGCTTCGCCTCTTCGTAGGGGTCGAGCACCGCTCGACCCCTACTCGGCAACCTCTGAACATATTTGTGATCCCGAACCCGCGCCTTATGCGGGTGAGGGATCAGCTTTTGCCTTTGTAGTGGCCGACCTTCAGGTCGGTTCTTGGGTTTGCAGTGCCAGAGTTCAAGATCGGCCGCTACTTCCTGCTGAGAAACCCATCCTGCGGACCTGCTTGCGGCGCAAAAGCGGCGGCAAGCCGCCGCACTCCATCGTGGCGACACCCATCACGAGTCAAGAAGTAATGGAAGTCGAAGAGAGGACCAGTACCCAAGTTACCGGTAAGCCGAACTTATCGGGTTTGCGGTGAAGGAGTTCTGGGACACAGTTCAAGCCTCCTCATCCCCTAATCGAAACGGACGGAAAAGCAGGCCCATGCTTCCGCAACGACCGCGCGTGGTTCCATCCCGCGATCGCTCCAGCCAGCAGACCCAAGGGGCCGAAAACCATCCCAGTGAGTTTTGCTAGGGCGTGTGACTCTAATAGCACAGCGGCCAAAAACCCAACCAGCAAAATCACCGGTCCGACGATGATGAACGCCAAAAACATTCGTTTGAACGTCTGACCTTTGGCTGGGCTGATTGCCAGTGCAAAGACACCAAAGGGAATGGAAAGACTGGTAGCGATCATATACACGACAACGATAACCCAGGATAGGTAGAACATGGCCCTTCCTAGCACCGGAAGTTTATATCCACTAGGCGCACCCGCGCAATAACTGCCGCGCCGTTCGGAGACGTCTCATGCCGAAATGAATCTGTGATTTTGGAGGCCCAATCGAGTGCCAAATTCGCTTATGGTAAGCGCGCGCTAACCGCAACGGTGGAGGCTAGTACCCAAGTTACCGGTAAGGCGGGGCTTGGCACCGCCCCAATCGGAGATGTGGAGTCTAGCAGGGCACCCGCTATCCGAAAATGTCTTTCACTTTGTCAAAAATATTGGAATCGCGCTCCGCTGGCTTGTTCTCCACCTTCATCGTGGCGTGAAGCTGTTCCATCAATTTCCGCTGCTCGCGGGTCAATTTCGTCGGCGTCAACACGCGCACATGAAAATACAAATCCCCGCGCCCGCCGCCGTGCGGATCGGGCAAACCCTTGCCCTTCAGGCGGAAGACCGCGCCGCCCTGTGTGCCTTCGGGAATCTTCAGCGTCTCTTCCCCGTTCAATCCGGGAACCTGCAACTCCGTGCCCAGCGTGGCTTGCGCGATGCTCAGCGGCACCGTGCAGTACAAATCCGCGCCGCGCCGCTCGAAAAACTTGTGCTCCTTCACTTCCAGGACGACATACAAATCGCCCGCCGGACCGCCGTTCGGCCCCGGTTCGCCTTCGCCCTGCACGCGCAGCCGCGTTCCCGTATCCACGCCGGGAGGAATGCGCAAATCAATCGTGCGCTCGCGCTCCATGCGTCCCTGCCCATGGCACTCCGCGCAGCGTTCCTTCACGATTTGCCCGGCGCCCTGGCACGCGGGGCACGTGCGGTTCACCGTGAAAAATCCCTGCTGGTAGACCAACTGGCCGCGCCCGCCGCACGCCTGGCAGTTCACCACCCCAGTGCCCTTTTTCGCGCCGGTGCCATTGCACGCCTCGCAATATTCCATCCGCGGCACGCGAATCTTCGTGCTCACGCCCATCGCCGCTTCGTCGAAACTCAGTGTCATGTCATATCGCAGGTCCGAGCCACGCTTTGCGCGGCTGCGTCCCCCGCGCCGCCCACCCGCCGCGCCGAAAAGATCCTCGAATCCGAAAAAGTCGCCGAAAATATCGTGGAAGTCCTGGAAAATCGTGCCATTGAAGTCGGGTTGCGACCCGGCGCCCGCCAAACCAGCGTGCCCGTAGGTGTCGTAAATCTGCCGCTTCTGTGCGTCGCTCAGGATGCTGTAGGCCTCCGTACTTTCCCGGAAACGCAATGCGGCTTCCTCCTTGTGCTCCGGATTGCGATCGGGATGCCACTTCAGCGCCGCTTGGCGGTAAGCCGCCTTGATCTCATCGACCGAAGACGTCTTCGCCACGCCCAGAATCTCGTAATAGTCTCGTTGCTGTCCGCGGGTCATGCGTTTTCCCTTTGCGTCCCTTCTACGCTAACAGTTTACGGCGATCGGATATCGAATAGCAGCCATCAGCAACCAGTTGTCAGTGAAGAGTTATCAGATATCAGTTATCAGCGATCAGGAACCCGTTGTCAGTTTTCAGTAATCAGTTATAAGTCTTCAGTAACCCGGCCCCACGCTGCTACTCCGCTCAACTGAGTACTCAAAAAGCATCATCCCGCCCGCCAATTCCCCAGCCCCAACTTCCGAACTCTTCTCGTTTCCTTTCTTTTCCTTTCTTCTCTTCCCTTCTCTTCTCCGAAAACTGATTACTGACAACTGAAAACTGATCACTGCTCCTAGCACGCCTCCCCCTTCGATGCGCCGCCCGGATGAACCGCTACGCGCACCAGCGCCGGCCGCAACACCCGCCCATGAAACTCGTATCCCGGCTGAAACACCGCCAGGATTGTGCCGTCGGCATGCTCGGTGGTCTCGGCGCGGTCCATCGCCTGGTGCAGGTGCGGATCAAACGTCTTGCCCAGCGGGTCGATGCGCTTTGCCCCCAGCTTCGCCACGTTGTCCATCAGCTGCTTGTAAATCAGTTCAAAACCCTTGCGATAGCTTTCGTATTCCGCTTCGCGATGTGCCGCCAACGCGTTCTCGAAACCATCCAGCACTGGAATTAATCCCTCGATAACCCGCGCCGTCGCCCGCCGGCTGTCTTCGCTGCGCTCTCGCTCAATCCGTTTGCGGTAGTTGTCGAAGTCCGCCTGTCGCCGCAGCAGCGTCTGCCGCAAATCTTCCAAGTCCGTGGCCAGTTTTTTCACATCCGCTTCTTCGCGCACGGCATCTTCCGCCACGCCTTTGTCTTCCGCGGCTTCGCCCACGTTCTTGCTATCGGACACGGTCAGCTTGCTTTCTTGTTCTTTCATACCTCATCCCTCAATCCACTTTACTAAAAGCCATCTCACAAATACTTCCTTGGGGGTCGGAGCTTTAGCTCCGACATTAAGGCCCAGCAAAAACTGGGCTCGGTAGACCCTGGGCTTCAGCCCAGGGCGCGAAGCGCCCCTGAGGAAACTCTTCTCTCTCCACAGAATCCATTCATGAGACAAACACTATTCGATCTTGCTCAAGGCTTCGCTGAAAAGCTGCGCCACGTAGGCCACCGCGGTCATCGCGCGCTCGTAATGCATGCGCGTCGGCCCCAGCACACCCAGCGAGCCTTGCACCCGGTCGCTATGCGAATACGGCGCGCTGATCAGCGCGATATTCTCTCCCGCGGGAGAAATTTCCTTCACGCCGATTTGCACGAACACTGGCTCCGGCGTCTCGATGCACGCGTTCAACAGCGCCACCAGCCGGTGCTTTTCCTCAATCGCCGCGAGCAATTCCCGCAGTTGCACCTGGTCCGGGAATTCCGGCGAGCCCACGATTTGCGCCGTGCCTTCCACATGGACCTGCTGCTCCGAGCTTTCCCCGAGAATACCCGGATCGCATAGCGTCAAGGCGCTGCGCACTATCCCTTCGTACTTCTCCCGCTCGTTCGCCAGCTTCAGCAGCAAGTCTCCGCGAATCGCTTCCAGCGTCCATCCGGAATAATGGCGGTTCAGGAAATCGGCGGTGGCGTCCAGCTCCTCCTGTGTAAACGGCCGCGCCGGCCGCAGCACCTTGTCGCGCGTATGGCCCCCCGGCGAAATCAGTACCACCACCACGCGCCCGTCCGGCAGCAGCCACATCCGCGCATGCTCCAGAACCGTCTTGCGCAGTGGCGGCGACACGATGATGCCCACGCCCTTCGATACTTCCGCTAGCACGTGCCCCGCGTGCTCGGTGATCTCTCCCGCGGAAACACCCGCGGCCATCTCCCGCTTGATCCACTCGCGGTCCTCCACGCTCAGCGTCGCCTGCGAAGCAATCTCTTGTGCAAAGAACCGGTACGCTTCGGCAGTCGGCACGCGTCCCGCGGAAGTGTGCGGTTGGTAGAGATACCCGCCATCTTCCAGGTCCGCCATGACGTTGCGGATTGTCGCCGTGCTCAGCGATTCATCGAAGCGTTTGGAGATGGCGCGCGAAGACACCGGCTCGCCCGTCTCGATGTACGTGCGGACAAGGTCGGCCAGAATCTGCCGGTTTCGCCGTTCCTGTAATGCCAGGTTCCTCATAGCAGCACTCGCCAAGGGGTGCTACCTACCATTCTAGGAACCCTGTCAAGCCCCGTCAAAGCCTCAGACGCGCTAGAGTCGTCTCATGAACGGCTCCCGGGAGGGCACGGCTTTTTACCCTGAACGCCTTATGCGAAGGGCAGCCTTGCCGAAAAGCCGCGCGAATTCAGGGGTTTTAACCCCTGAGGTGCGCAGGATGATTGCGCGTAGCATTTGTGAGACAGGTTCTAGTGTGGTGTCGCGGAAGTTCCGCGCATTTCTCCTTAGGAGGTGGGGGCTTCAGCCCCCACGTATGTGGCTTGGAATGTCGGGCTTTAGCCCCTGAAGCTACGACACTTTTTTCAATTATTTACGGGACAGCATACTAGTTTCTAACCGCCGGCGTTGTGCTTGTGTCTCGGTGATCAGCGCGGTTACGAGTTAGCCGTCAGGATTGCGCCGATGATTTCTTGTGGCAAGCGGACTTCCCGCCGCCTCCAAAAATAATGCATGCGCCAAAAATGAACCCGAAGTTGTACCACCCGCCGTTGTTATGCACTTCATAGAAGTGCACCCCGCAATCCTTCCATCGGCCCCTGCGCTGTGCGCGAGCACATTTGGACCTGCCGCACAACTCACCAAGAATATAGCGGCCACAAAAATCAGGCCTAGCAACAGCGCCTTTTGAATTCGCATTTGTTTTCTCCCGTTCCCTGTTCTAAGGGTGGTTACCCGGAATCCTATACGGTAGATACGGCGGCACGGCCCAAAAAGTCTCAAATGATCTTTTCGCGTGCCCTCCCGCATCGTCAAACCACAGACGTCTTTTCCGCCCAGCCGCACTCGAGTTGACATATAATTCGCAAATTCCGGTTCCGAGAGCGACGCTCCGCGACGCCAGAAACGCTTCCTCCTGGGAGACCTCTCATGCACTACACCCTCCGCAAATCGCTGCCTCTCGTCCTCACTCTCATCAGTGCTACCTGGGGGACCGCGCGCCAAGCCCCCGCACATCAAGACGCCACGCCTCCGAAAGAAACCAAGGCAGAGATCCCGGCAACGGTGCTAAAGGCCAAACATTTTGTAAACCCGGATTATCCTGATGAAGCCCGCAGGAAGCACCTCAACGGCACTGTGAAGATGCACGTTTTTGTGTCAACGGATGGAACGGTGCGGCGAATAGAGGTCCTCGATGGGGATGCCCTGCTAGCAGCAGCGGCGGTCGAAGCTGCCAAGCAATGGACCTTTGAACCTCCCACTGTTGACGGCAAACCTGAGGAGGGAGACACCACCATTGAGGTCTCCTTCCGGCTTTTCGATGGTATTGCTTGCAAGGGCTCTGCAAATCCGGACGCCGCGGCTCCGGACCGGACCAAAACCGAGGGCCAAGTAAGGGCGGCATGTTTGAAATCGCGGGTCGCCCCCGCTTATCCAGCCAAGGCCAAAAGGAAGCACATTGAAGGGACGGTAAAGTTGCGGGCCACCATTGCAACGGACGGGTCAGTCCAACATCTCGAAGTCAAGGAGGGCGATCCAATTCTCGCTGAATCAGCCCTAAAGGCAGTCAAAAAGTGGACCTATGAACCGGCTCTCGTGGATGGGAAGCCAGTCGAAGTGGAGGCTACCATCGTCGTGAACTTCCAGCTCGCAAACTAAGACCCGCAACCTCGATGTTTCCAGCGTGGGCATAGAGCCTTGGAGTGCGGCGCCTCGCCGCCGCTTTTGCCGCCACAGCCCTCGCTGCCGAACCAGAATTCAGAAGCTCAGAATAGACCAGTTGCAGCCGGCCGGTTTTCCTTTGCTTCGGCCGTTTCTCCCACATCTGTATATTTCGGGATCAGAAATACTGAATGTGTTCCGTGGCCCAGCTGGCCGCAAATCCGGCCCTACTCCGGCTGATTCTCGTTCTTAATTTCTTCCCGCTGCGCACTCCGCGAAAGCAGCCGGTTCGCCGAAGCATTCGGCGGAGGGGTAGGTGCTGCCACTCCGGCCGTCTCCGAGCCCAGACCCAGCTTCTGCAGCGTCAGAGCATCCAGTCTGCCCGTGGGGCTCAACCCATGCGCCGACTGGTATTTCCTCAATGCGTCGGCAGTGGAAGCGTCCCACTTCCCCGTGGGCACGCCCTCGTACGCGTTATTCTTCGCCAGTGCAGCCTGAATCTCCCCAATGCGATCGGGCGTCGGCGCAGCCTGCCCCTTCACGCGGCGCGATCTTCTCCTTGATGAGCCTTTCCCGGATTTACTGGATTTCTTGGCCGTGGTTCCCGTCGTCTTGGCATGAGACGTGGCCGCGCTGCTCGTAGCGCTTTTGTGACTCTCATTCGACGCGGTGCTCTGTGCGGCAGCCGCGAGCATACTACAACCCCCTGCAGCCAAAGCCGCAACAATCCAACCTGTGAATGTTTGCCTGCAGAGCCAGGTGCGCATGTCTGGGCTTATGCGTCCTCGGTCGTCGATTATTTGCCGTCCGCCGGCACCACGCCCGGCAGAAACACGGTCACCGTCCGGTCGTTGTAGCTGTGGCGCCGCACTTTGAACACCACGTTATCGCCGGCCTTGAGCTTGCCGGTGGCTTGGCGGTAGTCGTCCAGGGAATTCACTGCTTGCCCGTTTACCTCGGCGATGACGTCGCCGGGGCTGAATCCCAGGTCGTCGGCGAAGCTGGCGGGCTCAACCTCGCTCACCACCACGCCTTTCTGCCCTTCCATGCCCACGCGCTGCGCGCGCTCGGGCGTTAGTGCTTCCACGTGCAAGCCGAACTCCGCCGGCGCCGGTTCATCGGGCGTGCCATTAATGCGGTTGGCCGCATTCGGGAAAACGCGCGTGCGATCCTCGACCGTCGCCGAGGTCTCGCGCTGCTGCTTGTCGCGGTAATAGGTGATCTTGACCTTGCTGCCGATCGGCGCTCCCGCAATCGGGTTCACCAGATCGTTCCCCGTTTTCACGGCCGTGCCGTTGATGGCCGTAATCACAT
>Ga0326728_10022748_pt1 | contig 11584 bp, 8 predicted proteins | sample MB3enrmetagenome_FD_207602 | JGI IMG/M metagenome (GOLD analysis project Ga0326728, IMG submission 207602) | Lab enriched peat soil microbial communities from McLean, Ithaca, NY, United States - MB31MN | ecosystem: Environmental > Terrestrial > Soil > Wetlands > Peat | place: USA: New York... | reverse complement strand
GTTGTATCGCTCGACGGATCGCCTCTGTCGTAGTTGCGCCCCGATGCAAAACCTGTCCCATAGTGCCTCCTTCCTTCCACTCGCGTGAATAGAATGCGCCATCAAACCATGGGACTAAACACCTAGAACTAGTTGCACTCAGCAGCGCACAATTTCCGGATAGGACTCGCCCAACCGCCGTTCCAGCTCCGGTGTGAAAATCACTTGTTGGATGCGAGTAGGTCAGATTCCGGATTGCCTGCCAGAATGAAGCCACTGGCGCAAAGGAGGTTGCAGACAGCGGTTGGGTTGCCAGGGACGTAGAGCTCACCTGGGCCATTTGATTAGTCGTGTAACACAACGCTGGCCAGTGAACTATGGATATGCATTCCGCTGCCGTTGTAGTTGATGAAACCCAACTCCCGGAAGCGATTCAGAAAGAAGCTCACCCTCGAGCGGGTGGTGCCGATCATCTCGGCGAGTGTCTCCTGGCTCATCTTCGCAATCATCGATACCGGCTTGGAATCCTGATCAAGGTTGGCCATCAGTAGTAGCAACCGTGCAAGGCGCTTTTCGCTGGAATTAAATAAATGATCGACCAGGTCAGCTTCCATGCGGATGTTGCGGGAGAGCAAATGGGCGAGAAATTGGTCGGAGAACCCAGATTCACGTTGGAGCAGGCCGAGCATGACCGTCCTTTCGATTCGAACGATGGTACTGGATTGAAGCGCGCTCGCCGTGCAAATGCGAAGCGGCTGGCCAGCCAGGGCACCTTCGCCGAAAAAGCCTTTCTCCGGAAGGTAGGCGATGACAGCTTCCTTGCCGCTCTTCGATACAACGGTCAGTTTCACCTTGCCACTCTGGATGTAGAAGACTGCATCGGCCAGATCGCCTTGCGAAAAAATAGAGTCATCGGTCAGGCATTCGCGTGTCGATTTTCCAGCCACAATCCTGGTCAGCAGAATCTGAAAATCGAATGCAGGCTCCTGGCCCGGCAATGCGTCAATCTTCTCCGAAGCGATCTTTGACTTATGATTCGCGGGCGGAGGCATTGGAACGGTTAGGCCATCCGGAACCCTGGATACCGTACTCCTCATACTGGCGCAACTAGTTGCCATCTTCGATACCTTTCAATGTTGCAGAGTGTGCGGGTGCGTCCATCGCTCTGATGTTTCTAAAGCCAAGATACAAGATCAGAAAAAAGACGGAATCAGCGAACACTGGTATTGCTGTAGGCATTCTCACGGGAACTTTGTAGGGCTTTTCTTACGCTTGAACATTGATCAAAACAAAATGTGCGTTATGGTACCGGGGGTGGAAGTGCAACCCTGCTCTTTATCGCATCGATTCGGGATGTGCGTTCGATAGCAGTTTGGAGCGCTTTCGCCGGGGAGATGCCGAAGACAGGAACTCGTGCTCTCCCAGCTCTGAGAGCAACTCCCGCATAACCTTGTCAAAGAATTCGTCGAGGGTCTGTGATTAGTTTCTATTCTGGTCTTGCGCGAGCATTGCGCCGCCCATTATTTTCCTGATTGCCGGCGCCAGTTCTTCGGAAGCGCTGTTCTTGTTGACATAGGCGTCGGCTCCGGCCCGCAGACAGCGTGACGCATACTGGTTCTCAGGCTGGACACTCACCATGATCACCGGGAGTTCCGGGTACAGGTGCTTTACATCCTGCAGCACATCCAGCCCGCTGCGGCCAGGCATGTTGATGTCGAGCAACAGTACGCCGTATTGCGATCTGGCGAGTTGGGCCAGCACCTCATCCCCGTTGGCGGCTTCGGAAAACTGTGCACCTGAAAAAGCATCCGCCACAATCTCTCTCAGGCCACGGCGCACGTTCGCGTGATCGTCTGCTATCAGGATATACATCGTTGTATCCGCTTCCTGGGCCGCAAATTCGGCCTGAACCCACGTTACCGAAGGAACGAAGGAATAGAAACCAGCGAAAACCGTGATTCGTGTGAGTTTTTTGGAAGTATGTTTGTAGGGTTATTCCTGCACCCACGGGCGAGCTAATCGATCAGTTTCTGCGTCATGGCGTAGCGGGTAAGCTCGGCGTTACTTTTCATCTGCATCTTTTCCATGATGCGCGCCCGATAGCTGCTGATCGTTTTTACACTGACATGAAGCCGCTCCCCGATTTCTGTTAGTGGAATGCCGGAGGCGATCATTCTCATGACTTCGTGTTCCCGGTCCGAAAGCAGTTCGTGCAAAGGCTTGTCGATGGACTCATCTAGGTTGGCAACCAGTTTCTCTGCGAGGCTTGCACTGATGTAACGGCCGCCGCCCAGAATCTTCTTCGCCGCCAGCGCAAGTTCTTCCGAAGCGCTCTCTTTGTTGAGATAGGCGGCTGCGCCAGCCCGCAAACAGCGTACCGCGTACTGATCCTCCGGCTGGCAACTCAGGATGATCACCGGCAACCGTGGGTACGCGTGCTTTACATCCCGCAGTACGTCCATCCCACTACGTCCAGGCATGTTGATATCCAGTACCAGCATGGCAATGGGAAATTTGCCCAGATGGCTCAGCACATCATCGCCGTTACCCACTTCGGAAAAATCCGTACCGGGAAGAGCATCGGACAGGATCTCTCTCAGGCCACGGCGTACGACGGCATGGTCATCCGCGATCAGGACGTGCATATGGGCTCCCTATCGGCGTGCGGAGTGTCCACCGGAACGCGAACCGCTACCGTTGTGCCATGGCCCGGCAAACTGGAGATTTGGACATCGCCGCCGCAAAACTGCGCTCTTTCTTTCATGCCGAGAAGTCCCAAGGATCCAAGCGAGTTTGACAGGTCGGATTCGCAGAAGCCGATTCCATCATCCTCGACAACAAGGAGGATGTTCTCTTCTTCCTGGCACAAGGAAACGCGCACCGACTCCGCTTGCGCATGCCGGATCACGTTGGTCAGACACTCCTGGAAAATCCGGAAAGCCGCGGTAGCCCGGTCCCCATCCAAGTGCAAGTCGACCGCTGGGACAGACACCTCGCAGCGAATCCCATTGCGAGCAGCAAATTCGCTGGCCTGCCATTCAATGGCGGCCGCCAAGCCAAGGTCATCCAATACTCCCGGACGCAACCCGCTGCAAATCGTGCGTACCGATTTGACGCCATCATTGATCAACTGAATCGATTCCGTCAGGCGAGCGAGCACCTCGCCTTCCGACTCTGGCAAATGACGGATCATCCACGTCATATCCATTTTGATCGCCGTCAGAATCTGCCCGATCTGATCGTGCAGGTCACGAGCGACTCTCTTGCGGTCCTCTTCGCGCACCCACTGCAGCCGCTCGGCCAACGCCCGCAGTTGTTCCTTTTGCAGAACGAGCGACTCCTCTCCCCGCTTACGTTCCGTGATGTCGCTATTGATCACCAAGACTCGCGGGAGTTGGTCGCGCTTGCCCCACTGCAACGCCCAGCGACTGGCCACCACACAACGTCTGCCGTTCTGAGCCGTCTGGATGAGATCTCCCTCCCAGTGCCCCATGCGCATGAGTTCCGCCTTGATCTTATCCAGCGGCTGCGGAAATTCGGTACAGAGCAGGTCGTGCGAGATTTTACCGGCCGCCTGGCTCTTGGAGTATCCCAACATCGCCTCCGCCCCGCGGCTCCAAAAAAGGATGGTCCCATCCATGCCGATCACGAATACGGAGTCCTGAGTCAGTTCCAGTAGCGCGGCCTGTTCCGCAGTCGCTTCCTGCTCCTGCCGCCTCTCCGCAACGTCGCGGAAAACCAGCACTACGCCGATGACTTTTCCTCCGCCGGCGAGGATAGGCGCCGCACTGTGCTCGACCGGAATTTCGCGGCCATCTCGTGCAATCAGCGCCACATGATTGGTCACGGTTAGAATCTGTCTCTCTTCGAGCACCCGAAGCACTTCATCGTCGGCGCCCAGTCCGGTCTGCTCGTTGATAATCTTGAACACATCCTGGAGTGGCTGATTTTGTGCGTCCTCCAGTGGCCACCCGGTCAGAGTGGCGGCTACCGAGTTGAGGAATGTGACTCGAGCTTCGCTGTCAGTTGCTATCACCGCGTCGCCGATGCTGCCCAGAGTAGCAGTCCATCGCTCTTCGCTCTGCAACAGCTTGGTGCCCAACCGTTCGATGTGGTATCGAGCGAACAGCGTGAGGAAAACCGCGAATCCCAAGCCAAGGCCAATGCAGTTTGTGGCCATCAGGGTCCAGCGCTGGTGGGCGGTTCGAATGCGACGGACACGCAGTCCTGCTTCTACACCTTCAAACTCCGAGATCTGCTCTCGGAGGGCGTCCATTCCGCGTTTCCCCTGAAGGCTCTCGTAGAAAGCGCCGTCAGCTTTTCCAGTGCGGCGAAGATCTATAACATTGCCGGTATATTCCACCCACCTCAAATAGCCGGCACGGACGTCCTCCAGTCGCTGCTTCTGCGGAGAACTATCATCCACCAACTTATACAAGGCCCAGTATTCGGAATCGAATCTCTGCGTTCCCTCCAGATAAGGATGAAGGAGGGTTTCGTCGCCAGTTGCCAGGTATCCGCGCATGCCGGTCTCTACATCTACCAGCAACTTAAGCAGACGCGCGGACTGATCAAGAACCTGATCCGTGTGGTCGACCGATTGCAAAGATCCGTTCAAGTCGAAAGATTCCCACAGAAGCAGTACCGCAAGAGCTGCCGTGACCACCATCGGGATCCCAATTACCCGGCGGAGCAACGATTTGAATTTTGAGTATTCCATCCTAACCGGTCACTCCTCGGACTTGTGAAGCTTCGCCGCCCCGATCAACCGTTTGATTCGAGGTACAAGGGTCTCCCTTGTGCCTCCAGGAACGCGCAACCTGCAATTTCGATTTCCAGTAAACCCCATCTTCAGCATATGCCATCGTCATATGGCACAATGCTCCTCAGTGAGCCATGCACGAGCATCTCGTCGCCTCTGGAATCGATGAAACCGAGTTCGCGGAACCCGTCGAGTAAGAAGCGGACGTTGAAGCTGGTTGTGCGGATTTTCTCGGCCAAAGACTCCGGGCTGATCTTGGCAGTGGCTGGGATGGACTTCCATTCGGCGCCAAACCTGGCCTCCAGCCCGCGCGTCCGAGGGTGGCGTTTTTCGCTGGAGTCGAATAGATGAGAGACCAGGTCCGCTTCAACGCAGATGCTGCGGGACAGCAGGTGAGCGAGAAATCGGCCGGCAAACTCCGGATCGCGGCGGAGCAGGTCCAAGGTGGCTTGCTTCTCGATTCGCACGATGATGCCGCGCCCGAGCGCGCTCGCCGTGGCGCTGCGGACTGTCTGGCCGGCCAGACAGCATTCGCCCAAAAAACTGCCTGCGGGAAGTATGGAAACGACTGCACGCTCGCCATCCGCCGATTGAACGGTGAGCCGCACCTTGCCACGCTGGATGTAGAACACGGCGTTCGCCGGGTCTCCCTGCGAGAAGACTGGCTCATCGGCCAGATACTCGTGCCGGTTGATCCCCGCCGTGAGCTTGGTGAGCCATTGGCTGGGATCGAGTACGAGCGGTTTCTCGGGAGCCTTATTCACTTCGTTAGCAGTGACCTTCAAGTCCTCCGCTGCGACTGGTTCAACGGGCGCCCACGTGCCGCATGCAGGACCTTGCGCCTTCACTAACACCGGCGCGGCGCGGTGGCTGCTGACCATGGAGACCTTCCGCACGGATTGACGCATCCAGAAAGCCGTGCTGCTTAGAGAATATACGCCCCACCGTGGTCACGGATGGTCAATATGGATCACCTGGAATCTATCTCCTTCGTGTACTTTCTTAAAGCTTCGCGGTTTGAGGACCCGAGCCGACTCGCGACCGTTAGCGCCAGGGTCTCCCAAAACCGGCATCAGGAGAGCCACGATCTGAGAGTATTGGGATTATCGACTGACGTTTTCAGATGTGGAGTTGCGGCTGCGGCGAGTTGCGCCTCCAGCTGGGAAATCCCGCGCTTCTCCTGAAAACACCCAGCCACCAGGGCTGTCGCCACGTCGACTCCAGCGATAGCCGCAGGAAGCCGTTCCTCAGTCGCGCTCTTCGCAGGGCACGTAGTCGCGCTTGCGTTCGCCGGTGTAGATCTGGCGCGGGCGGTAGATCTTCAGGCGCGCCGCGTCGTGGATCTCCTTGTAATGGGCGATCCAGCCAGGCAAGCGCCCGATTGCGAACATGACGGTGAACATGTTCACGGGAATGCCGATCGCCCGCAGGATGATGCCCGAATAGAAATCCACGTTGGGATACAGTTTCCGCTCGATGAAGAAACTGTCCTTGAGCGCCGTTTCCTCGAGGTGCCGCGCGATGTCCAGGAGCGGGTCGTCGATGTGGAGCTTCGCCAGGATCAGGGCGGCGGTCTTCTGCAGGATGCGCGAACGAGGGTCGAAATTACGATAGACCCGGTGCCCGAAACCCATGAGCCGGAGTTTGGAGGCCTTATCCTTGACTTTCTCCATGTAGCCCTCCGGTGAGATTCCGGATTTGCGGATCTCCTCGAGCATCTGGATTACGGCCATGTTGGCACCGCCGTGCAATTTCCCCCAGAGTGCGCTCACGCCCGCGGCGCAGGACGCGAACATGTTCGCGCCAGAACTTGCCACCATGCGCACCGTTGACGTGCCGCAGTTCTGCTCGTGGTCGGTGTGCAGGATCAAGAACTGGTTCAGAGCTTTCACCACGTCGGGGTCGGGCGTGATGTGTCCATAGGGCACTGAGAACATCATATGCATGAAGTTTTCGACGTACTGGAAGTCGGGCCGCGGGTAGATCATGGGCTGTCCGATGCTCATCTTATAGGTCGCGGCGGCGATGGACCGCACTTGCGAAATCAGGCGCGCGGCGCTCTCTTCGAAATTGTATTCGTCTTCGTATCCCAGCACTTCGGGTGAGAAGCAGCCGATCGCGTTGATCATCGCCGACAAGATGGCCATCGGAGGCGCGTTGTTGGGAAATCCCTGGAAATGGTTGCGCATGCTCTCGTCGATCATCTCGTGCTTGGTCAAAAGCGCCGAGAAACGAGCACGCTCTTGTTCGTTCGGGAGCCGCCCTCCGATCACGAGCCAGGCGGTTTCCACGAACGTCGATTGTTCCGCGAGCTGTTCGATGGGGTAGCCGCGGTATCGCAGAATGCCTTTGTCGCCATCGATGTACGTAATGGCCGACTGGCAGGAGCCCGTGTTCGCGTAGCCCTCGTCCAGGGTGATCATTCCGGTTTTGGAGCGCAGATCGGAAATGTCGATGCCGAATTCCTTCTCCGTTCCTTCGACGACCGGCAGCTCCCAGGATTGTCCGTTGTATTCCAGACGGGCAGTGGACATAGTTGCGTTTTCTCCAGATCTTGCCACTTCTCGCCCACTCGTGAAATCCATCGGCGGGAATCAGGCCGCGTCTCTTCGTGAGCGCCTCCGGAAGGCTGGTCTGCAAGCGACAGTCTCAGCGCGGGCGTTGATCATCTTGTAGCCGATGCTGGCGTCCTTCGACTACGGAGGAACACTCCCCAGCGCATCCGGGAGCCGAATCGTTTGGGATTCTCGGAATGCTGGCGCACAACCGGGATGGCCTGAGTCGGGCAATGTTGTAGCGAGGCCCCCAGTCATCTTCGGGCTCAACGCCGAAGGGTACAGAGGGCTTGGAAGCTCGCGTATCCCAGGCGCAGCGTCTCTGGACACCACACAGAGGCCCACACCGATGATCGGTGCGCCTTGGATCAGGCTTTCCGGCAGCCAATGAGATCGCCAAGAAACAGAAGCTATCTTTCCCGAATTCAAACTCGCGACCTGCTCCCAGGTTCCCAAGGGTTTCATTCCCGTTTCAATGGCTTGCGAAGAGAATAAGATTGACGACAAGTTACTTGTGCTGAATGCTATATGCCGAGATTTGCCATGGTTCAGTAAGAAAGCAAACAGCGGAGCCTACAGGCTCCGGCGGCAGGCAGAATAGCAAATGCACGGGAACTGGCGGCGGCTGGAAATATAAATTGATCCGAGGTGGGACGTGATGTCGAATACGATCGCGCTGGTAAACGGAACCGTTCTCACACTGGAAAAGCAAAACCCGGAAAGCGGCGCGATCCTGGTTGAAAACGGGGTGATCACCGCGCTGGGGGATAGCAGGGAAATCCGCGCCCGCTGCGAAGCGCTGGGCGGCAAAGTCATCGAGCTGGGCGGCAATGTTGCAGTGCCCGGCCTGCACGACTGCCATGTACACATGATGGGCACGGGGCTGAACGCGCTCGGCATCGATGTGTATGACTGCGCATCGGTCAGTGACGTGCTGGACAACGTGGCTTCTGCCGAAAGGGAATATGCCGAATCACAGTGGATTTTTTGCAAACGGCTGGATGAATCTCGCCTTAAGGAAAAACGCCCGCCCACGGCCCGTGAGTTGGACACAGTTGCGCCCCGGCATCCCGTTTACATTGTGGACCGCGGATGGCATTACACCCTGGTGAATAGCAAGGCGTTTGAGTTATTCGGGTTATCCAGCGACCTGGCGGGGGTGCGCAAGGATGCATCCGGCAAGGTCAACGGCCGTCTGCATGAGGAGGCAAACGCAAAGGCGAAGATGGCGTTCTTTGAGCGGCAGGACGATGCGCAGCGGGAGGCAGCCTTCCGTTACACCGCTCAAACCGCCGTCAACAAGGGTGTGACAACGCTGCACGCGCAGGAGGGCGGGTCGCTATTTTCCGATACCGACATTCCTGTACTGAGGGCTGTCATGGACACCTTGCCTGTGCGTGTCGTGCTTTACTGGGCGACCGAGGATCACAGGAAGATACGTTCCGCGGGCCTGAAACGCTGGGGCGGCGACATTGTGCTCGACGGCTCGATCGGCTCGCGCACGGCGGCCTTTTCCAGACCCTACAGCGACGACGCATCCACCAGCGGAACCCTATATTTTGATAATCCCACGGTGCAGCGGTTCATCGAAACGGCATTGCAAAACCAGCTACAGATTGCTTTTCACGCGATCGGCGAGCTTGCCATCACCCAGGCTCTCGACTGCCTGGAGGCCGCGCTCCAGTCCTGCCCCGTCCATGACCACCGCACGCGGATCGAGCATTTCGGCTTCCCGGTGTTTAAGGAAGTGGAAAGGGCGGCCAGGCTGGGCGCCGTCATCTCCACGCAGCCTTCGTTTACCTACTTGCGCGGAGGCCCCGGCACGGTCTACAACTTGCGCCTCGGCGAAGAACGGGAGCGTTCGGGCTATCCCCTGCGGCGTTTTCTTGACGCGGGGATTGTCGTCGGCGGCGGGTCGGACTCGGACGTAACGCCGATTGATCCCGTGCTTGGCATGCACGCCGCGGTGAACCCGCCCTACGGGGAAAACGCCGTAACCCCTGCGGAAGCCCTGGCGATGTTCACCATCGAAGCAGCCAAAACGGCTTTTGAAGAAAACAGCAAGGGCTCCTTGAAAATCGGCAAGCTCGGGGACATCACGGTGCTGTCGCAAAACCCGCTTGAAGTTGCCTCGACCAGGATCCGGGACATCGAGGTGATGATGACCATCAGGGGCGGGAACGTCGTTTATAGCAAGAAGTGAATGGAATCCAATGAAATGCTCTCAAACTGAGGCGTCATGCCCTTCAAAAGGGGTGATGTCTACCAAATAAGAAAGAGGGAGGTTTCAGCGATGAGTAAATACATACTCGGCATTGACCAGGGAACGACCGGGACAAAAGTCATCATCTTCGATCGCAAGGCCAATATTGTCTCCGAGGCTTACAGCGAGTTCAAACAATATTTCCCTCAGGACGGCTGGGTTGAGCACGACGCCAATGAAATTTGGGACGTTACCATCCGGGTGGCGGGGGAGGCGCTCAAGAACAAGAACATCGCGCCGACCGACATCGCGGCGATCGGCATCACCAACCAGAGGGAAACCACCGTATTTTGGGATAAGAAAACGGGCGAGCCGGCCTGCCGGGCGATCGTCTGGCAGGACCGCCGGACGCTCCCGATCTGCGAGGAGTTGATCGCCAAGGACAAAATCGGCATCGAGACTCGCACCAGTGCCTTGATCGTCCCCAACGCGGCCGCCACGAAAATACACTGGCTGTTACACCACGATGAGAAGGTGCGCAAAGGCGTGGAGAAGGGCGAACTTATCTGGGGCACGATCGACAGTTGGCTTGTCTGGAAGCTGTCAGGCGGCGCCCGGCACGTGACGGAATGTTCGAATCTGTCGGTCACGCTTCTGCTGAATGTGAAGAAGCTGGATTATGACGAATGGATTCTCAACTATCTCGGCATCCCCAGGTCGATCCTGCCGGAGATTTGCTCTTCGAGCGAAATCTATACCTACACAAGCCCGGATGCTTTCTTCGGCGCAAAGGTCCCGATTGCGGGGATCGCCGGCGACCAGCAGGCCGCGTTGTTCGGCCAGGCCTGCGTCGAGGAAGGGATGGCGAAAAATACCTACGGAACCGGTTCGTTCATGATCCTGAACACCGGCAAACGCTATGTTCCGCCGATCGGCGGGGTGATGTCCCCGGTGCTTTGGGATATCAAAGGCGATGTCCAGTACGGGCTGGAGGGTTTTGCCGATGTTTCGGGCGCCGTGGTGCAGTGGCTGCGGGACGGTTTGGGCATCATTTCAAAAAGCGGCGAGGCGGAAGAGCTTGCCAAACAGGTGGAAACTTCCGGAGGCGTGTTCTTTGTACCTGCGTTCGTGGGCCTAGGCGCACCGTATTTGGATTCCTATGCGCGTGGCACCATCATCGGCATCTCGCGCGGCACCACCAAGCACCATGTCGCCCGCGCGGCGCTTGAATCCATGGCTTTTCAGGTACGCGACGTGTTCGAAATCATGAAGCGCGAAAGCGGACTGGAACTGACCAAATTGCGCGCCGACGGCGGCGGGGCCAAAAGCGACCTGCTGATGCAGTTCCAGGCTGATATCCTAGGCATCCCCGTCGAGCGGCCGGTGGTGACCGAAACCACGGTGCTCGGCGCCGCCTACCTTGCGGGACTGGCCGTGGGCTACTGGGACTCCGTGGAGGAAATCGCGAAGAACTGGCGCATTGAAAAACGGTTCGATCCGTCTATTTCAGACGATCAGCGCGAGGCGATGTACGAAGGCTGGAGCCGCGCCATCAGCAGAGCCGCAGGCTGGCTGAAAAAGTGAGGTGCAAGGCCTTCTCCAGGCTGAGGCCAAGAACGACTGGACCAACTTCAAACTTGTCTGAGACAGCCAGCGCCTGTATGGATGATGCGGGCGCTGCTTTTGCCGACTGATTTCAGGGCATGCTGGCTGGATTGGTTGGAATCATCGGACTCAGCAATTCACGGAGAATTCGACTGTTCGGACCGCTCCAAGACACTGGAAGCAGCCTCCTGCATGCTTCAACAAAATCAACACGCAGCCGGTGTTTCTGGTTCCACTCCACGAAAGACCCAATATTTCTCAACTCCCCTCGCAACGCAAGTAGTCATTTGTCAGCGTCATTGGTGAGGTTCGCTTCTGGTCCGGCCTGCAGCGGCAACAGCCTTTGCAACTGAACGGTAAGCCTCCGGTGAAGGCCGTTATTGACTGGATGGGCTAAGTGTCCACGAATCGGATTTGTGGACACTTACGATTTTGACTGGTCGATGTGTGGGGTGGGGCTGCCGATGTTCCAGGGCAGGA
>Ga0326728_10022747_pt1 | contig 11584 bp, 13 predicted proteins | sample MB3enrmetagenome_FD_207602 | JGI IMG/M metagenome (GOLD analysis project Ga0326728, IMG submission 207602) | Lab enriched peat soil microbial communities from McLean, Ithaca, NY, United States - MB31MN | ecosystem: Environmental > Terrestrial > Soil > Wetlands > Peat | place: USA: New York... | reverse complement strand
CCGGGAAGTGGATCCTGCGAGAGGTGCTCCGGCGCTATGTTCCCGACGAGCTCGTCGATCGCCCCAAGGCCGGTTTCGGGCTCCCCCTTGGCGCGTGGTTGCGGGGGCCACTCCGGTCCTGGGCCGAGGGACTGCTCGCGCCCGATCGGATCGAAGCTGAGGGCTACCTCGACGCGCGGCTCGTGAACGACTGCTGGAGTCAGCACCTGAGCGGTGGGCGGGACCTCGAGTACCAGCTCTGGGCCGTCCTCATGTTCCAGGCGTGGCTGGAGGCCTATCCGTCCTGAGCTCCAGATGGAGATTGAACGCCGGCACTCAGCAAGGTGTCGTAGATCTCCTCGAGTCGCGCCGAAGCGCGCCGGATGTCGAACTGAGACCCGGCAGCCCGCGCCACCTCGGCCATCTGCCTTCGGCGGGACGGGTCGACGATGAGAGCGCGCAACGCCTCGGCAAGTGCGGTCGGGTCCCCCGGAGGGACGACAACACCGCCTCCCCCTTCACCGATAAAACGCGGCACGTCGCCGACGGCGGTCGAAACGACCGGTACACCGACGACAGCTGCCTCCATCACCGCAACGGGGAAGCCCTCGTAGTGGGAGGCGAGGACGAAGAGGTCCGCGCCCGCCAGGATGCGCCGAGCATCGCTGCGAAAACCGGTCATGAGGAACCGGCTCCCGAGGCCAAGTTGGTCCCGGGCCAGACGAACCTCCTCCTCGAGGGGACCGTGGCCCACGGCGACAAAGCGCACGGGGAGCCCGTCGTCGACGAGCCGGCGTGCCGCCTCCAAGAGCACCTCGTATCCCTTCTGCTTTCTCATGTTGGCCACGGTCACAACGAGCACTTCGTCAGGCAGGATCCCGAACTCCGACCGCACCTCACTCCGGCTGAGCGGCACATCGTCCAGATCTTCTGCGGGCAGACCGTGCACGAGCACCTCGGTGCGGGACCGAAGCGGGCGGGGAAGGGCTGCCCAGACCGCCGACGACACGGCCACGTCGGCGTCATCGAGGCGGTAGGTGGCCCGGTGCATCGCTCGTACCACCGGCGTCGTGTGCTGCCAGACATTGTGCTCTGTGTGCACGACAGGTGGCCGCGCGCTTCTCGGGATCGACCGGACCACGAGACGCCCGAGTGCGGCCGTGTAGGGCAGGTGCAGGTGGACGAGGTCGATTTCTTCCCCGATGAGGAGGGCACGCAGCCTCGGAAGCCAGCGCAGGTCGTAGTGACTCGAGACCCCGAGGCAGTGAACCGCCACTCCGGCCGAGGCAAGCTCCTCGCTGAGATGCTCCGACGCGCCCGTCAGCACGTAGGCGACATGATAGTCGAACCGCGCACGATCGCCAGCTGCCGTGAGCGAGAGCAACAACCGCTCGGCGCCGCCCATCTCGAGCCCTTTGATGAGGTGCAGCACCCGTCGACGCCCCGTCGCACCCACGGAAAGCGGCGACGGGTTCGTCACACAGCGAGACTACCCAGGAATAGGAATAGGAGACCCGCACGGGCCACTGGCACCTGAGCACGCTCCCGACGAAGTGTTCCAGCCGGTCGGCGCCGGACCGCACCACTGATACTTCTGGTACCCGGCGTTTGAGGTGGTCCCCGGCACGATGATGCTTTGGCAGTACGCGATGCAGGCGGCGGCGCTGGTCGGAATTCCGTCCGACTCGCACTGGTACGGTAATGCGCTCGAATTCGTCGGATCGGTGCAGCAGCAGCAGTAGTGTGCTTCCGACTGCGCAGAAGCGCGGCTGATGAAACTGTCGATCACAGGCGCCACCCAGACCGTGCCTCCGACGATGGCTCCCGTCTTCATGAGGCGGCGGCGGGAGATCCGCGAGCTACCTAGCCCCTCCTCTACAACGGGCTCATCTGCCACGTCGCATGCCCCCTTCTTTTTCACAGCGGTCCACGCCGCCATCGGATCGAGATCAACCGTCACTGAAGGTACCGAATCCTGCCCGGCATTGCCTACGACGATTGCACCAAGATCGCTACTTCACGGCTGGCGACGCGGTGCGGGTTTCCCGATCACGCACGGCACGGCGTTGTCGAGCGCCTTATCTCCATGAAGCTGTTGGCGCCTGCACAATTCACCTCTGGCGCTGCCTACGACGATTGCACCAAGATTGCTACTCCATGGGCGGCGACGCGAGGCGGGGCTCCCGATCACGCACAACGGTCTCTTTCGAGCGGACGTATCAGCTGTGCTCTTTCGAATGCGTCGTGCGAAGCAACGACGTCAGCCTGGGTGAGCTCGTCGATCGCTTCCTTGTCCCCTTCCGGGCCGGGGGCAAGCCAACAACGACCGCTCGGACTTATGTCCTAGATGGCGATTCGCCAGGAGCGATCTCGCTCGTCGTCGACGGAGAGGAGATCGTGCACGGCGGCTCTGCCCTCGAGGCGGTCGAGTACCTGGTCTGGGAGGTGAGCCAGCGGGCCATCGCCCTAGGGAGCGACCATCTCGCGCTCCACGCAGGTTCGCTCTCTTGGGGCGGCAAGGGCGTAGTGCTACCGGCCCCTTCTGGTTCGGGAAAGTCCACTCTCACCGCTGGCCTCACCGTGGCCGGCTGCAAGTACCTGAGCGACGAGGTCGCCCTCATTGACCTCGGGTCGGGGATGCTCCATCCGTTCCCCCGCGCACTGGGGTTGTCGCAGAGGTCGATCGGCCTCATCCCCGGACTGGGCGAGCGCCTGACGCCGGAACTGGGAGCATCGGATCGGGTGGAGCGCCACGTACCACCAGATGCCCTCCGTGCCTCGCCAATCGGCGGACCGTGCGAACTGCGTTGTGTGATCGTGCCGGAGCACGTGCCCGGTGCGACCACGGTCCTCGAGCCGACACGGCGGAGCGAGGCCGTGCTCGCGATGATGGCCAACGCCTTCAACTTCGCCGAGTTCAAGGGTGCCGGTCTCGTCGCGCTCGCGGCGATCACCCAGCACGTCAGCGCCTACCGTCTGCGCATGGGAGAGCTGTCGGCGGCAGTGGACCTCGTCATGGAGGCACTCGCTGAGGTGAGCGACAACGGATCACTCAGCGGGACGAGGTAGGTTCTCGGGCTCATTCTTGTCGGGCAAGTCCTCCGCGCACTCGGCGGCGACGTGCTCGAGCAGACCGCGCTGGTCGAGATCGCGCATGAGCGCGACGAGGTCGGCGAGGACCTCTTCGACACCGACCCCGAATGCCTCGGCGAGATCGGCCGAGAGCTCGTCAAGGCGAGTCTCGCCATCGAGCAGTCCCCACACGATCGCACCTGTCGGGTTGAGCAGGTGGGTAGTTTCCTGCAGCTCGTCGTAGACGACGGCGTCACCGTCGATCTCGACGGTGACCACTTCCCGCCGCGGGTGCGCGACGAAGTCGGGCCCGATCTGGTCCACCCGCCCGTGCGGGGCCTCGTCTGTCATCGCTCGTCCGGCGTCGTTGGCGAGGGCCGGTGAGCACGGGGCCTGCGACCGACACGCAGCGTCCGCGCTGCGACGCGCCACCGGGAGGCGTGGCCACGGTATCGCGGCGCGACGAAGTCACGCTTCGGGAATGCCAGCGCCGTCACGTAGCGTGCCTTGTCCGACGGACGCCGGATGACCCTTACGGCCGCGAGGCACAGTCCCACGTAGGAGCGCTGCGGCGAGAGATAGGCGCCGAGCGCCCTGATCTCCCTCGAGGGAGGGCTCAGTGACCTGACGCGGGTCGCCATTTCGGCCGTCGGATCCAGGCCGAGGGTCTCCCAGGTCAGTTCAACGGCGTGCAGCAGCACGGCCTCGGCCCGCCACGACCTCGCATGGCGGATCACGCGGTCGAGATCGAGATTCCCGCGCAGGCTCATCTGGGCGATGTCGCGAAGCGGCACCAACCGCGGTGGCCGATCGCCGAGGACCGCATGGAAGCAAGCGTGCAGGAAGCGCTCCTCGGGAGGAAGCGCCTGAACCTCCACGCCGCCGAGTCGAAGCACCTCGCAGTCCGTCCAGAGGTCCTCTAGACGCACCGTGAGCCCGAACGGCCCGAGCGCGAGGGTCCGGTGCAGGTCGAGCTCGGTGCCGCCATCATCGGGGCGTCTGAGCACCATGCCCTTCACGAAGCGGCGCTCGAAGCCCGGTCGCGGCTCGGCAAACTGACGCTCCCACCCCGCTTCGCGAAGGACCTGGATCGCATCGTCCCACTCCTCGGCTCGGACGAGCAGGTCGACGTCGGCGAAGGAACGCAACGCCGGGTCAGGGTAGTCGAGGTGTGCGACGCCGGCGCCCTTCAGAACACGGTGATCGAGGCCGGAGCCCCGCAGCACCCCGACGAGCCGGATGAGCTCGCGCTCATGGACGAGGTCACCACAAAGCGCCGCCACATGCGCCTCGTGAACCTCAGCCGCCTGGTCGTCAGTGGTAGCTAGGGCGGCGTCGGCGACGGCGCAGGCGAGCAGACCGACCATACGCTCATGGCGGGCCGTTCCGAGCAGCACACTCCATTCGCCCTGGCCGAGGGGCTCGCCCGCCAGCGATCCGGCTGCATTCTGAGCGTCCGAGCCACCCAGCCCGTAGGCGGCGATCCTTCGGACGAGCAACGTCGCTGCAGGGACCTCGGGCGTTACCGGCAACGCGGGAGTGAGATTCATGGCGAACGCTCGATCGCCCCCGCGGTGTGCAACCCTTCGAGGACCGGTGCCAGGTCTACCTCGATCTCAGATGCCTCCACCTCGTAGATCGCTGCGAGCTCCGCGGCGAGCTCCGACAACGTGATCGGATCGGCGAGCAGCACCCAGAGCAGAGATGCCGACCCCGACACGACAAGAGGGGTCTGGTCTTCGCCGCCCTCGGGCAAGAGGACGAGGGTATCGCGGGCATTTCGCGAGAGCGTTCCAGCCGCACGCACCCACCGGCACCCGGAAGGCGCCTCGGAAACGACACAGTCGCTCGATTCGTCGGGCCCGTCACTCATCGCTCGCGGCGGGCACAATCAGCAAGAGCGGGCTCATGACGTTGCGGTCGGAATCCGAGCGCTCGAGCCGCTCTCGCCGGCAGAAGAGACAAGATTGCGGGCACTGCCTCGTGCGTGCACCCCGGCGGTGCCAGAGATCGTTCTGCGCACCTTTCCCGCGACGCCTCCTTTGGGGACGAGGACCACGCCCTGCAACGGCGCTCCGACTCGGCGCAGCGCCTCCACTGCCAGACGCGCCTCCCGAGTCGTTACCCTTCCGAGCTCGCACAGCAGCACTACCGAGTCGACAAGCGGCGAGAGCCGGCCGGCGTCGTGGGTGACCAGCACCGGCGGTGCGTCGATCAAGACGACGTCCGCGAGACGGCGGGCCGCCGCCACCAGGTCTACGTGCTGCTGTGCCTGGCCGCTTCCGATCTCGGGACGAACGCCGTTCATCATCAGTGAGACCCCTTCGATGACCGTGCGCATCGCCGTCGCTCCACGGTCCGAGGTCTCGCGTCCTGTTCCGAAACTAGCTCGCTCGTCCCTCGTCGCTGCGCCCCGGATGGAGCCCCTGACGAGCCTCGGGAGCGAGAGGTCGAAGGAGTCTGCCGCGATGAGGACCACGGAGCTCCCGGCCTCGGAGAAGCTGGCCGCCAGGTTGGCGATCAGGAGCTCTTTTCCCTCGAGGCGGGAGGGAGTGGAAAAAAGGATTGTCTCGGTTCGGCCGTTCCCGCGTCCTGAAAGGGCAAGGGCCGTCTGGAGCATCCGGAAGGATTCCGACGCCGCTGACACCGGATCGTCGAGCACAACGAGCCCCCTTCGCCGTCGGCTCCGGGTGATCTTCGGGAGCTCGCCGAGCACCGGAAGCTCGAAGATTTTCTCTGCCTGCGCGCGGGTGCGGATGTGGGTGTCGAAGCGTTCCCAGACGAGAGCCAGGCCGAGCCCGGCGAGGAGTCCAGCCAGGCCACCGAGAACCGAGCGGCTCACCTTGCCTTTCGGTGCGATCGAATGAGCGGCGCCCGTGCTCCCTGCTGCGAGGCTGGCCGTGCTCGCCGAGGCGGGGGTGATGACGTGCAAACCGGTGCGGTTGGGCCCGGACAGTAGGAGCTGCTGGTAGGAGACGTACTGCTGGGCGTACTGAGTTTGAGCCTGGGTGATCTCGCTTTGGACGAGCGTGGAGGTGGGCTCCGCTCGCAGTCTCGCGATGATCGAGGCGAGTCCGTTGAGCTGGGTGTTGTCCGCCGAGAGATCGTTGTGAAAGGTCGCGAGCAGCTGGTCGTTGATGAAGGTGATGAGTTGACCGCTGAGGGTGTTCGCAACCTCGGCCGAGCGCCTGGCAGTGGGTTCGGAGGCAGAGATCTCGAGCAAGCTGAGGACATCCTGCGTAGTCACCTGAACGTGGCTCACGATGTCCCTGCCACCGGCTCTGTCGCCGAGCACCTTCGCCGTCATGTCGGGCACAGGCCCTGAAGTGGCGAAAAATGCCATGGTGTCGAGCGAGAGCCCACTCGGGTCGGCCGCGTCGGAGGGAAGCCCGAGGATCACCGTCGCCTGATAGCTCGTGGCGGAGTGGCTCGCCGCCGCCGCAGCCGGCCTCGCCGTCGCGTAGCCAATCACGAGGCCGAGCAGCATGAGGACAACGACTACCGGCCAGCGGCGCCGAATGATCCTCAGATACTCGATGGGTTCCACGGGACCTGTCCTCGCTCCGCGCACGCGGGGTACGTATGACTCACGCGAGGTAAATATGATAAGTCAACGCTCGGACCGCGACACAGGCGCCCTCATCCTGGGCTCGGTTATAGGTGCTCATACATCGATAGCGAGAAGGAGTCCTGCCCGTTCGAATTCGGCGAGCGTCCTCTCCACGTCGTCGCGGGCCTGATGCGCGGATATGGAGGAGACCTCGCAGATCGCCATGACCATCTCGTCGATCGTGGTGCTGCCGTCACACAGCTCCCAAAGTGCGGCGGCCGACTCGTTGAGGGCAAGCATCGCTTTCCCATCGGCATCACAGACGATCACCCGACCCCCCCTCTGCTCGAGTCGCGTGCCTGGCAAGTGGCAGGGACGAAGCGTCGTGTCGGGCATCTGCTCTCTCATTTTTCGTAACTCCGGCTTCTTCTCAACTCATCCGTCTCCGATGCCGAACCGGCTGAACAGATCATGCTCGAAGACGAACCTCGCCGCCTCGAGGCGGGAATGGACCCCCAGCTTGGTCAAGATGTTCTGGGTATGCGTGCGGACAGTGTGCGGCGACAGGTGCAGCTTGGTCGCGATCGTATGATGGTCGAGCCCGGCCACGAGCTCTACCAGCACTTCGCGCTCACGGTTGCCCAGGCTGGCGAACCGTTCGACCGCCGCGTCGTCCTCTCGCCGGAGTTCGATCAGGCCCCGCAACAAGGAGCCGAGCATCAAAGGGGGGACACGCGCCTCTCCACGGTGCACCTGGTGCAGCGCTCCGACCAAGTCGTCGACCGAGTCAGCGACGGTGACGTAGCCGTCGGCTCCTGCCTTCACGGCCGAGATCAGGGTACCCTGATCCCCCTCCGAGCCAACCACGATCACTCGAGTCGGCGTGCCAAGTCGTTTGATGTCGGTGCAGGCCTTGATGCCGTCCCAGTCCGGGAGATCGGCACACACGAGCGCCACGTCAGGACTACGGGCCGCCACCTTGTCGACGGTCCCCTGCACACTGGTGTCCCAGCCGAGAATGGCGACTCCCGGACGTCGGCCGAGCGCGAAGTCGAGCACCTCAAGCGCGGCGGGCATCCCCCCACCGAGGACGACCGTGGTCGTATTCGCCGCCATCTGTCAACTCGTCGGTGCCGTGGGAGCAGGTCGCATACCCGACTTCCTTGCGACGCTCACCATTTCCATCCTCGAGCTGACGAGCATCTTCGCCATGACGTTCTGCAGGTGTGTCCTTACGGTGTGGCGGGAGATACCGAGCGTTGCGGCGATCTCGTCAGCCGAGTGACCGTCGACAACGAGTCGTAGCACCGACAGCTCGCGCTCGCTCAGGGAGGACAGAGGCGACTCGACGGCCGGGCCAGAGCGCGGCGGGCGACGCGACGAGGGAGTTCGGGCGGCCGAATTGCGCCTGCCTCGATCGAGGACCTCCACGAGCTCGGCAACAGGCAGACTCATGCTGACCCAGTCGTCGACGTGCAGCATGGCTGCCTGTTTGGAGCTCTCCCGCGCCGAGCCCGAGGTCAGAAGTACGATCAGCGCTCCTTTGTGGAACTCCCTGATCTCCGCGATGAGTTGTTCGAGCGCGACACCAGCGACTGCGCAATCGAGAAGCACGACCTCAGGCGGGGGACCTAGAGAGGAGTCGCGCAGCTGAACGGGCTGGAGTAGCGAAACGGAAAGCCCAGTTGTGCCGAGAAACTCGCACAGCGCCTGCAGGTAAAGCGTCCGCGCGCCGACGACCAGGATCCTTCGCTGATCGGCCTCTAGCGGGCCCCCCCCATTGCGTGCAAGGTGCATTCGATCACCTCGACGCTGAGCATCGGCCCATCGCTGAGCCCGCCCTCGCGCCGTTCCCAGTCGGTGTCCCTGACACCGGATCTAGACAAGATAGTCCAACCGGCCGCCGCCACGCGCTGTCACCAGCAAAGCAAGCCCGTTGTGTCTCGGCGCCGTCGTGGATAGATGAAATACAAATGCAAGTGTGCTCGCACAAGTCGCCAACCACGAGCGCCAATTGCTGCTGCACCAGGAAGAACCGAAAGCTCCACCTATCGGTGCGTCATCGCGGATACGGGCTGCGACTCCTCCGACCAAGGACCAGTGCGAGGATGACCAACACGACCCCGACAACGATCCCTGCCATTCCGCGGTTTGTGTGCTTGTTGGTCACGCCCGCGAGATGGCCTGGGATAAAGGACGGCAGTGAACCGGCGGGAACGACAAAGTAGATCACGCCCACGATGACGGCGACGATCCCAATGATAAGGATTATTGCTGCGATTGCTCGCCGAGCTGCCATTTCGACAGAATATGCAGTTTCGCTGCAGAACTTGTGACGGCCCGCTGAAGTTTTCGGTGCAAGATTCCATTAAGGTCACGCAGCGTAGTTGTCGATGCACTTTAAGTGCCCAGACGACACGCCTCGGAGCACAACCAGCGCGATCGGAGTCAGACGGCCCTCCGCGCTGTTGGCGCGTCAAAGCTAGGAAACTCACAGCTTCCGCGAGCTCAAGACTTCTTCTATCGTGCGCCGCCCGTTCACCGGCGCCGAATCCTCGCGGATGGGGCTGTTGTTCTTCTCCTCGTTGTTGTCGCCCTGGCTGTCCTAGTGAACTCTTCGGTATCTCCCGGCTCTGAGGCGACCCCCCATGGCCACCATCGGTCGAGCGTCTCGGCGAGTACGACCACGACCACAAGGCCAATCGCGAGCAGAACGCCGATCACGTCCGGGATCCCGACTACGACGAGAAGGCCGAGCACGACGAGAAGGGCGCCATCGACGAGAAGGCCGAACACGACGAGAAGGCCGAACACGACGAGAAGGGCGAGCACGACGAGAAGGGCGAGCACGACTAGAAGGGCGACATCGAAGAGAAAGGCGACATCGACGAGGACGAGGAGGAGAAAAGCGACATCGACCAGGAAGCGGACATCGACCAGGAAGCGGACATCGACCAGGAAGCCGACATCGACCAGCAAGCCGACATCGACCAGCAAGCCGACATCGACCAGGAAGCCGACATCGACCAGGAAGCCGACATCGACCAGGAAGCCGACATCGACCAGGAAGCCGACATCGACCAGGAAGCCGACATCGACCAGGAAGCCGACATCGACCAGGAAGCGGACATCGACCAGGAAGCGGACATCGACCAGCAAGCCGACATCGACCAGCACCACGACCAGCACCAGCGAGCCGAGCACGACCACGACCACGACTACGACCAGTCAGCAGAGCACGACCACGACCAGTCAGCCGAGCACGACCACGACCAGCGAGCCGAGCACGACCACGACCACGACCACGACCAGCGAGCCGACCACTACCACGACCACGACCAGCGAGCCGACCACTACCACGACCACGACCACGACCAGCGAGCCGACCACTACCACGACCAGCAACCCGACCCCTACCACGACTGCACCGCCGACCTCGTACTACTCGGTGCCGAGCTCGTGGCCAAGCAACTGCACCACCGATATCGAGCCCTACTGGGCGAGCTTCATCTCAACGGTGCCCAACAACGCCGTGGTCACGTTTCCAGCGGGTGGCTGCTACGGACAGATTGCCACGCTCATCGTCCCCTATCGAGTGAACATCACGATCAATGGCAATGGCTCTACCTTTGACAACGTGTCAGGCTGGCCAACGAACAACTCTATCTGGGCGGCGATCGGTGGCAGCAACATCAACTTTGAGAACATGACCCTCAACGGGTCGGACCCAACCTGCGCCTATAACGCATCCTATGAGTGGCAGTACGGAATCGACTACCAGGCAACCCAGGGCGGGACGGTCAATAATGTCACGATTAACGACGTCGGTGGCGACTTCGTTGAGGCTGAGTACGACGGCAATTTGGGCGTCTATACTTCGCCACCATCCGAAAACATCCTTGTCGAAAACTCGAACTTTGACTGTGCCGGGCGGATGGGGGTCGGGCTGACCGACGTGAACGGTTTCACAATGGAGAATACCAATATTTCCAATGTGGCTTGGGACGCCGTGGACGTGGAGCCGGATTCCCCGGTGGAATTCGGGAGCAACATCAATATCACGGACGACACCTTCACCAACATCGACTTTGGCTTGCTCAGTAACGGTGGTCAGGGCTGGCAGCCGAACATAGGGAACATCACCTTCTCGGGCAACACTGAGACGAACGAAGCCGCCGCGTGCGTGACGCCGATCTCGGTGGGCCAGGACGGGGCAACCTATCGCTCCACCTACACGTTCACCAACAACCAGTTCTACGCACCCGGAGATGGCATTGACCTTGCGGGTGCCGACAACGTAACCATTTCCGGCAACACCATTGTCTTCAACAGTCTCGGCTGTGGCGGTAGTGCTTACGGCGTCAGAATGTCCGACTCACATGTGGTGGCTATCACCAATAACACTTTCACTCACTTCGGCGGCCCAGGGGGAGGGGGGGCCGACAGCGTGGATGATCTTTCCACGAATGTCGCGACAAGCGGAAACACGGTGACAAACTGATGAGTTACAAGTCGTCGTTCTAGGAGACTCCCCCGCCGTTCTTTGGATGCTGAACGAGGCTTCAGGTGCTACTACCGCTGCAGACTCGTCCGGTAACGGGCGTAACGGCACCAAGCACCATGCATCGATGAGCTCAGGCTGTGTTGCGTATCATGCCGCCTGCATCGCGGTGCTGGAGGGCCGGGCTCGCATGGCTGTCTTGGCTTCCCTATTGCAACAGGCCCCTTTGCCGCCGCTCAGGCCGGCGCCCTGCTCGCTGTGCAGCATGCAGCGGTGCGGGGCGGCCTACGTCTGGAGGACCCTGGACTGCCCGCTCGAACGGTCACTCATCTGATCTGCTTCAGGACCTAAATTGGGCTCTACGCGAATTGAGGTTGAAGCCACCGGGCTCCTTCGCCTCGCGGAACAGATCGTAGAGGCGTGACCTCGCCCGTGTCGGGGTCGACCACCTCACCGAAGGTCCAGAGCATCTGGCCGCGGAA
>Ga0326728_10022745_pt1 | contig 11585 bp, 6 predicted proteins | sample MB3enrmetagenome_FD_207602 | JGI IMG/M metagenome (GOLD analysis project Ga0326728, IMG submission 207602) | Lab enriched peat soil microbial communities from McLean, Ithaca, NY, United States - MB31MN | ecosystem: Environmental > Terrestrial > Soil > Wetlands > Peat | place: USA: New York... | reverse complement strand
CGATGCACTCGAAATTCACAAGGGCATCCATCATGCAACAACCACTGATGGCACCGGTTTCTACCGCTTTTACGAATTGCTGCCTGGCGTTTGGAAGATCACGGTTTCCGCTCCGGGCTTCAATACGTCGGTGACCAACGACATTCAGGTAAATGCAAATTCGCCTGTTCGCGTGGATGCGAAGCTGACGATCGCCAAAGCTGAGGCATCCATTACGGTGAACGCCGCGCCCCCGGAGATGCAGACCGACCGCGCTGACATCCACACCGACATTTCGTCAATCGAACTGCAGGGGCTTCCCTCGGTCTCATCCGAAGGAAAGAACTTTCAGGGTCTGCTCCGCATCATCCCCGGCTCGACCATCCCGGTGGAGAGTAACTCCGCTGGGGGTAATCCGGCGCGCGCCATGACCGTCAACGTCAACGGAATGTCCTCCCAAGGCAACGGCACGCGCATCGACGGCATTTTGGACGCGTATCCATGGCTGCCGAACAACGTGGCCTATATACCCTCGTCGGACGCCATCGAGTCAGTCAATATTGCCACCAACTCCTACGATGCCGAACAGGGAGGGGTAAATGGCGCGGCAGTCAACGTCCAGATCAAGTCCGGCACTAACAAATTCCACGGCACCGTTCATGAGTTCCATACCGACGACCAACTGAAGACCCTGAACTACTTCACCAATCCTGCCCCTGCTGCTGGAACCCGAGTTCGGCCGCTCCAGATCTTCAATCAGTTTGGCGCCGCGGTTGGCGGCCCGATCAGGAGAGATAAGCTCTTCTTCTTCGGGGACTATCAGGGAGTGCGCCAGGTGCTGTCTCCAGCCTCGATCTCTGCGAAGACATTGCCCATAGGGAGCCTGACATACAACACCGCCAAAACCAACGGATACTACGACTTCACGGGGTTCTTGGATAGCCATGGGAGTCAGGTCACAATTTACGATCCGAATACCGGAGCCGCCGACGGCACCGGCCGCACCCCGTTCCCGAACAATCGGATCCCTATTGGTAGGGTCGACCCCGCATCTTTGATGATGTCCACGCTGATTCCCGCAGCGACCAATCCAACCCTTACAACCAACAACTATACCTCCCCTTTCAAAGGAAATTTCAATACCGACCAATACGACGCTAAGATCAACTGGGTTCCCTCGCAGAAGTCGACTGTCTTTGGGCACTTCACCATGCAAAAAGGGGGAATCTTCGATCCACCAGCCCTGGGTCCAGCGGGAGGAGATGCGACCAACGGCGGCCAGCCGGGCAACGCAGCAACGAAAATCTACATCATTGGCGTTGGAGGCACCCATACCTTCACTCCCAACCTGCTGATCGACGGCAATATTGGATACACGCGACAGCACCTGGGGGCTCTGGATACCGACACTGCGCTGGGAGCCTATGGGCTCAGCACGCTGAAGATTCCAGGAACGAATACTACGTTGGACGGCAGTTCATCGGACCTCGACTATTTCGGAATTCCGTCCTTCCAATTCTCTACATTTTCCAATCTAGGCAACGCGAGCACCGGCAATCCCTTTGTTTTTCGCGACAACCAATTTATTGGCAATGGAAACCTTACCTGGATTAAGGGACATCACCAGATCCGCATGGGCGGGGAGTGGGATCATGTGTTGTTGAATCACTTCCAGCCGCAGGGCGCCGCATTTCAAACCGCGCGCGGTACCTTCGGATTTAATGGCATCAATACCGAGCCGTGGAATTGCACGGGCGGGCCGCCGGTCTCCGCGGAAAATTGCACGGTCGCGGCTGGAGCGCCGAGTTCTACTCAGTTCAATTCATTTGCCGATTTCCTGTTGGGCCTGCCCTGGGAAGACGGCAAGGCCACACAGCTTACCGACCCCATCGCGTTACGCTGGTCGACTTGGGCATTCTATGGACGCGACCAGTGGCAAGTCACACCAAAACTGAGCGTCAATCTCGGCCTGCGTTGGGAGCGCTATCCGATGGCGTACAGCGATCATAATAAGGGAGCGCGTGTACTGGATGCGACGCCTGGAACTCCAAACTTCATGAAAGTTATCATCGGCGGGAACGGCTCGATTCCAAAGAATGACGGCATGGTTATCGGTCCTGGACTGTTCCTGCCCAGAATCGGCGTTGCTTACACGGTGACACCCAAGACCGTGGTTCGGCTAGGCGGGGCGATGGGAGCAGACGACAATAATTGGCGTTATCTCCGCAACGACTATCCGACGGTGGTCATCACCAGCTTCACGGGAAACAATACGGGCGGCTCCGTCAACTACAGCACTGCCTCTCCGTCCACCAGCTTGACCGGGGCTAATGCCACCGGGCCGTATACTCAGCTACCCACCGGCATTGTGGCGGCAGCACCGATAAATGTCAGCACGGGCTTGGTTCCGCTTCCACTTACCGTAGGTACAAGCACCATAGGCTCGTATCCGAATTTCCGCCGCGGATACATTTACTCCTACAACCTTTCCGTGGAGCAGCAGTTCGCCGGATTCGTGGCTGATCTTAGCTACGTGGGCAACAGGGAGATTCGGCCCATAATGAACATTGCCCTCAATTCCGGGCCCATCGGCGGAGGCACGGCACAAGAGCAGCTAAACGTCGCCGCTCTTTCCGCAGGTCTTATTACAGCAGGTCAATCCTATTCAGGGATCAGCACTTTGAATCCGCTAGGACACACGTATTACGACTCGATGCAGGCCAAGATCACCCGGCGAATTGGCCAGGCCTCGCAGATCGGAATTCTTTATACGTGGTCGAAGGCTGAGGACTTTGAAGACAATGAAGAGCTGAACGGAACCAGTTGGCCCTATCCGGCCTATTTCGCAAAGAACAAAGCCCGGGCCGGGTTTGACCGCAAGTACAACTTTGAAGCCTACTGGGTTTACCAGCTTCCCTTTGGAAAGGGCCAGCACATGGCGACCCACGGCATTGCGAGCTACCTGGCGGGAGGCTGGACGTTCAGCGGCGTCCTCAGCAGGCTCGCTGGAAATCCGTTCACGCTCACGGATTCCGGGGCCGGCAGCTCCGCCCTCAATGACAATGGCACCAACACGCAAACGGTCAATCTAAATGGGAATTTCAAGATCACCAATGGACGCCCGCCATGGTCCGCTGGCCAATGCGGGGCCGGGGTTGCAACCTGCCGTTACTTCGATCCGTCCACCGTTGCGCGCGTTACGACGGCAGCCTTCGGAACCCAAGGCCGTAACTGGGTTGTCGGTCCCGGTTATTTTGACGTGGACGCCAACGTGCAACGGGACTTCAAGATCATGGGTCCTCTGTCCTTCCAATTCGAAGCTCAGGTGATCGGCCTCACGAATACACCGCACTTCAGCAATCCTGACGGCAATATCAATGACACGAACTTTGGCATCATCACCGGCGAGTTGCAGGGAACCAATGCTGCTGGTCTCGGTGGTAGCCAGGGCGAACGTTTGTGGTTCTTCGGAGGAAAGTTCGTTTTTTAAGACTTGTATGTAACCAGTAACATCTTTGGGCGCGCCGTAGCATAGGCGCGCCCATCTTTCTAATCGAGGAACTAATATGTTTCCATGGGGTTTCCATTCATGATTCGTCATATCTGTCCGCGCAGGCTCTGCAGTATTGTGTGTGCTATGGCTGGGATTCTTCTTGTTGGTACCCAGTTCAACCAGGCTGGTCTGGCGCAGTCGATGCCGCACTTGACTCATCAGCACGGCGCCAGCCAGATCATCGTTGACGGAAGGCCGTTTCTAGTTCGGGGAGGTGAGCTGGAAAACTCCTCCGCCTCAAGTCCGTCTTATCTCGATACTATTTGGCCTAAAGTGGTTGCCATGCACTTCAATACCGTGCTGGCCCCGGTTTATTGGGAGTTGATCGAGCCGAAGGAGGGTAATTTTGATTTCAGAACTGTAGACAGCCTCTTGCACGGCGCGCAAAAGCATAATGTCAAGTTGGTTCTGCTCTGGTTCGGCACCTGGAAAAACAGTATGTCGTGCTATGTTCCCGGTTGGGTCAAGCGTGACGAGGCGCGTTTTCCCCGGGTGGCACGTTCTGACGGCAGTAGTGTCGAGATTCTCTCGGCACTGAGCGCGAGCACGTTAGAGGCAGATTCCAGGGCATTTGTTGCCTTGATGAAGCATTTAAAAGAAATTGATTCTATGAATCATACAATCATCATGGTGCAGGTGGAAAACGAAGTCGGCATGATCCCCGAACCACGAGATCATAGCACCCTTGCGAATGCTGCTTTCCTGTCACCGGTGCCATCCGCGCTAACGGACTATCTCATGAACAATCGCGATTTACTGGCGCCGCAACTAAGAGAAGCGTGGGCAAGCCGCGGATTCAAGATTGGTGCAAGCTGGCCGGACACGTTTGGAACCGGAGCCATGACGGACGAATTATTCACCGCATGGACGGAAGGGCACTTTACCGGGCAGGTTGCAGCTCAAGGCAAGGCTATCTATCCTTTGCCCATGTTTGTCAATGCTGCACTTGTAAGGCCCGGAAAATTACCCGGACAGTATCCGAGTGGCGGGCCTCTGCCACATCTGTTCGATATCTGGCATGCCGCGGCACCGGCCATCGATTTCTTGTCTCCGGACCTCTATTTCCCGAATTTTGTCGAATGGGCCAATCAGTATGTCCGGCCCGGCAATCCTCTCTTTATTCCCGAAACCGGCCGGGTTGACGCGGATGAGATGTCGGCCAATGCTTTGTATTCGTATGGCGAGCTCAATGCTATGGGATTTTCGGTTTACGCGCCGGAATTCCTGAAACCTCAGGAACAACAAGCTTTGGGTAATGCGTACGCGATCATCAACCAAATCACGCCTCTTATCCTGAACAACCAGGGGAGGGGACGGATGGTGGGTGTTCGGGCACCAGCACAATTCGACGGTACCGTCGATCTTACTGACCAGAAGTTTACATTGGGCGATTACACCTTTAGCATCCAATTCAAGGAGCCGGCACCGATATCAGTGGGGGCAAAGGCAGAGACAGATTCACCTGGAGCGCACGGCGGTTTGATCATCCAACTTGACTCTGACGATTATTTGTTCGCAGGGACGGGGATGATCATTACATTTGGAGTACATGACAGCGGCCAATCTATCGTCGGCATCGATTCTATCTGGGAAGGGAATTTCGTAGACGGAGTGTGGGCACCAGGTAGAAACCTAAACGGCGACGATGACAATCAGGGTCGGTATTTAAGGATGCCTGCGGACAAATTTACAATTCGCCGCGTACGCCTCTATCACTATCGTTAACTGAACCGGCTCGAAGCGAGCTAACAGCCGCTGCGAATCACAATGCGGCGCGTTGGGCGTTTGCCAGGGCGCGAATAAACTCCGGCGTGGAACCGCAGCAGCCGCCTAGAAACGCTGCGCCGGCATCGCGTATGGCCGTGTAATGCGAAGCGAAGAACTCCGCCGACGTGGCGTAGCGAATAGCAGTTCCCTCCATTGTGGGCAGGCCGGCGTTCGGCTTGATCCAGATGGGCAGATCGCAGGCCGCGCGCAATCGCCGGCAGATGGGCACAACCTGCTCCACGCCAACGCCGCAGTTTGCGCCGACCGCGTCTGCTCCCGCCTCGACCATCGCCTCGGCCACGGCCTCCGGCGTCGCGCCCATCATGGTGCGGTCCTTGTTCTTACCAGAGTCGAATGCGAAGGAAGCGATAACCGGCAACCCGGTGCGTCGGGCCGCTTCCACTGCCAAGCGCGCCTCCTCGATGTCGCTCATTGTCTCCACAAGCAGTGCATCCGCGCCCGCCGCAGCGAGAGAACGGGCCTGCGCGGCAAAAGCCGCTGTTACCTGCTCGCTGTCGATCTCGCCCGACAGCAGCATCTTGCCCGTAGGCCCGATGGAGGCAAAGACCAGCGCCTCGCCTGCCGCATTTCGTGAGAGCGCGACACCGGCGCGATTGATTGCGTCCAGATCTGCCTCCACGCAGCCTTGCATCGCGATGGCGTTGGCGCGAAAGGTGTTGGTGAGGATGACCTGGCTGCCTGCTTCCACATAAGCGCGCGCCACGGCTTCCACGCGCTCGGGATGGGTCAGGTTCCAGGTGTCGGGCATCACGCCGGGGGGAAGGCCGCGCGCCTGTAACTCCGTTCCCCAGGCGCCATCGGTAATCAGCAGGCCGTTCGTCAGCCACACACGCAGACGGCTCATGCTAGCCCCCTTTTGCGCGTCGGCCGCGCAGCTTTCACACTTCCCTCGATCGCGGTCTCATTTACTTTGCGCAGATCAGACATATGAATCTCCGCTGCATCCTTGAATAGAACTCAGCATATCAAATAACTCACAAGTTGGTGTAAACCTTCTGCAATAAACAAGTCTTCGGCATCGCCATAATTATCGATGCGGGTTTATCTCCGGAAAAGCGATACAAGCGGCGAACTCATCCTGAAAGCCCGGGTCAGCGGCAAGATTCACGTGCTCGATCCTGGGCAGGGGGGGCTCGCCAGCGGATAGAAGCAAAATCTTGGCTCCGCGCAGCGCCGTGTTGCCGCTGGCGTGGATGCGTTCAATAGGCGCCTCAATGAGCCCGATGCCGATAGCGCTTTCAGCCTGCACATAGTTGCCGAAGGCGCCGGCAAGATAGATGCTCTTGACACTTCCGGCGCTTGCGCCCAGCCGCTTCAACAACAGCCTGAATCCGGAGGCGATGGCGGCCTTGGCCAGTTGCAATTCGCGAATATCAGTCTGATAAAGGACGACCGGGGCCTTTACCGGAAACATCTTTGTGCTATCGGCGATGCGCCCGGACGGCAGAATCGCCCCGCATTTCAGGCCCGCTGCCACGGCATCCACCAGGCCGCTGCCGCAGATACCACGGGCTTCGATATCTCCGATCACGGTGGCGCGCATTTTGCCGTTTGAGAGCGAGATGCGCGAAATGGCGCCCGTGGACGCCCGCATTCCCATACGGATGGAGCCGGCTTCAAATGCCGGACCCGCCGCCGTGGAAGCGCAGACAATTCCGTCGCGGTTGCCGATAGCAATCTCGCCGTTTGTTCCCAGGTCCACCAGTGCAAGCAGATCGTCGCCGCGCGAAATGCCCGAGGCTAGAATTCCGGCAAGAATGTCCGATCCTACAAAGCCGCCCAGGCAGCGTTCAAAGCGGATGCTACAGGCCGGAGGCAGCGGCCAGCACAGCTCCCGCGGTTGGAAAGACTGCGCGCCAAGATGGGGTGAGCGGAATGGCGCGTGCGAAAGCGGCTCGATATCGAGACCGCAAAACAGGTGGTGCATGACCGTGTTTCCAACCAGGACCACCTCGGCAATCTCTTCTTCGCGGCCGCGGGCTAACTTGGCGATCATCTGACGCAGAGCAAGGCGCGCCCCCGTGGTCAGATCGGCTCCCTGCAGTGACGCGTGAATCCTGCTCATCACATCCGATCCGAACGATGCCTGGGGATTAAGAGCGGTCTCGACGCCGAGAACGGTGCCTGTGTCTAAATCGATCATCTGCGCGGCTATGGTGGTCGTGCCCAAATCGACGGCAATCCCCAGACCGCACTTGCCCGAGCCGGAGAGGTTGGAGTTGTCGGTGAGTACATCCATGCGCCATTGGCCGCATTCGAGAACCAGCGGCATCTCCGCGCGCGCCTGGCAGGCAAGACGCCATCCATCGGCGAGTTCGTCCGCGGAAAAAACTGAACGGTCGGCGCCGGTAATCGAGAGCGATCCTTCGAGCACGCGGACGCGGCAAGCGCCGCAGAGAGCTGTTCCTCCGCAGGGAAACTCAACGCCTAGCTCCGGCAGCACCGATGCGAGCTCGGCGCCGCGCGGAACTTCCACCACCGCCGACGAAGGCTCCAGTTGGACCCGTACTTTATCGCCGCTCATATCGCTTCCACGATGGATTCGCCCAGCGAGCCTTGCACGGTTGCGCCTGGAGGCACAACCAGAAATTCCGCCGCATTCCACTCTCCATTTACAAGACGCTCCAGCAGCGCAAGTGAACCCGGAACTTCTTCAAAGCGCCACCCCTCCTTCTCCGCTTCAACGCGAGCTTCGACGCGAAAGGCATCCTCGGATTCAACCCCGGTGGAGATATAGGTCAGACCGGAGTAGCTGCGGCGAAATGACCGGAATTGCTCGAAAAGGTAATTTCCGTTTTCCTCTCCATATTGGGCGATCAGTTCCTCGCGGCTGCGCCGCTCGCCAATCTTATTCTTTGCGGAGGCATGGGCCGGTTGGAGAGCCTGATCCGGCGAGGCAAACTCAACCCAGCCGGGAGAGCGGAAATAGGTGCCGGGATGGGCATCGAAATATGCCTGATAACGATGACGGTCGCCCATCAGCAGGCCGATGCAGTCGTGCGCGCGCGGCAAAACGAGCTGCGTTTTCCTCGCGCGCAGGCCTTCGGTCCCCCTGCCGCAGAGCGCATATCCCAAAAGGATGGCGTCATACCCGTTTGCGTCTGCCGCGTCGATTTGCTCCTGCAAGTGAGGGCGCATTGTCGCGCCCAGATCGTGCAGACCCATCGGCAAAATTTCCGTCTCGACCGCGTGGGTGGACCTGGAAATCGCGCTGTTCATCTCCCGCGTGAAAACCTGACAAAAGATCGCTTTCAAGCGCATGGCTCACCCCGAGGAAATCTCCGATGCCGCGTACGTTGCAACAACGTGAATCAACTATAGGCCATAACTGGCTTTATCGTAGAGGTTTCCATACTGGGCCTCCAGATCGCGCATCAGCGTCATTTCGTCCACTGGAATAGCGTCCAGCGCATCGTCGATGCGCGTCAGCCACTGCTGCTCTTTGCGCGAATAAAAGAAGACTAAAACGATTTTCTAGTTACTATATACTATAAGCAGAATAACGCGCTGAGCGAATGAATCTCTTTCCTGAAGCCGGCCTCAAGATGGACGAGTCGGAAGTCAAACCTACGGAAGTCGCACAATTCGGCGGGTACGAGTTATCGCTACACGACGCAAACACGTTCAGCGTCACCTGGGAACTCGTACCCGGACGAGGAGCCTTCGAGAAGGCGCAGTTGGAAATGATCGACGCCGCGACTAAAGCTGCCGCCAGCGGCCGGATTCATGCGCTAACCATCACAGACAATCCCGGCGGCAACCCCGCGATCTCGGCCGAGATGCTTGGCGTCGAGATCCGCCGTCTCGGCATTGAGCCGCTCGTTCACCTGACCTGTAAAGACAAAAATCGCAACCAGTTGGAAAGTTTGCTCTATGGATTGGAGCGGGCGGACGTACGCAATCTCCTGGTAATGAGCGGCGATTACCCCAAGGCCGGGTATGGCGGCGCCGCCAAGCCGGTCTTCGACCTGGACCCGATCACTCTGCTTGGTCTTATCTCCGAACTCAACGAGGGAAGAGAGGTTCCGAAGCCGGGAGGCAAGACAACGCTCAAGGCGGCGAGATTCTTTGCCGGAGTGGCGGCAAGCCCCTTCAAAGCGCTGGAAGCAGAGCAGATGGGGCAATACTACAAACTGAGGAAGAAGTTTACGGCGGGCGCGCGGTTCGTAGTTTCTCAGTTGGGCTTCGACGTGCGCAAGATTCACGAACTGCTCCAGGTAGTGAAACTGCTTGGTTTTGGGAATATACCCGTTGTAGGTAACGTCTACCTGCTTCCTTTGGGTACGGCAAAGCTGATGAATCGTAACGGCTTGCCTGGCTGTGTGGTTACGGACAAACTCCTGAGAGATGTGCAGGCTGAAGCGGCAGGCCCAGATAGGGGAAGAACGAAACGTCTGGAGCGCGCCGCAAAGCTATACGCCCTGCTCAAGGGAATGGGATATGCCGGCGCGCACATCAGCGGACACGGCATGACTGTTCCTGACCTGCTGGAAGTGATTGAGCATGGCGAAGAACTATCGCGGCGCTGGCCGGATTTCATTCATGAATTCGACTATTCCCAGGAGAACGGCTGGTATTTCTTCGAGCGCGACGAAAAGACCGGATTGAACACCATGACGCCGGTCTCGCGAGATGCGCGTTCTTCCGCCGGTATTGGTTATTCCGCGATGCGAATGCTTCATCATCTTGCTTTCACCAAGGACGGCGCGCTCTTCAGGCCAATGCGCGCGTTAGCCAAGATGGTGGACGGATCCGCGCTGGAGAGTGCATATACGAAATGCGAACAGATCATCAAAGGTCTGACGAACGAGTGCCGGCACTGCGGCGATTGCGCCATGCTGGATCTGGCCTATCTGTGCCCCATGAGCCAGTGCGCCAAGAATCAGCGCAATGGTCCGTGCGGCGGTAGCTACGAGGGCTGGTGCGAAGAATATCCCAACCAGCGCAAATGTATATACGTACTCGCCTACGAAAGACTTAAGGCGCACCGCGCGGATCAATCGCTTGGGGAGGAGTTGGTGCCGCCGGTGAACTACGCTCTGAGCCAGACCTCCTCCTGGATCAACTTTTATCTCGGGCGCGATCACTCAGCGCCGAAACTCAAGATCGAGACAGTAGCCCGGAAGAAAAATCCCAAGTAGTGGCGCGAAGCAAGAAAGGACTCATCAATGCTGATTATCGGGGAAAAAATCAACGGTACCCGCAAGCTGGTCAATAAGGCCGTGCTGGAGCGCGACGCCGATCATATTCGTCATCTTGCCGTTTCGCAGGTTGAAGCAGGCGCCGACGCGCTGGACATCAACGCCGGCACCTTGCCCGTCCGCGAGCCGGATGACATCGTTTGGCTGATCAATACGGTGCAGGAAGTTGTGGACAAGCCGCTATGCCTCGACAGCCCTAACCCTGAGGCGCTGCTTGCGGGCATCTCCGCCACCAGGCAAGTGCCCATCATCAATTCCATCAGCATGGAAGAACAACGCATACGCGAAGTTCTGCCTATCGTTGCTCAGCATGGATGCCGCGTTTTGGCTCTATCGCTGGATGGAATCACCATCTCGCAGAGCTGCGAAGGCCGCATGGCAGTCGTTCGCCGTCTTTTCGAAGAGACCAGAAAAGCCGGCGTGAAGGACGAGGACGTGTTTATGGACGCGCTTGTCATGTCGGTGGCTACAGAGAGCGACGCATGTCTGACTACCTTGGCGACCATGCGTGCGATTCGAGCCGAATATCCCCAGGCCCACCTTACCGGCGGCCTGAGCAATGTCTCCTTTGGGTTGCCCGCGCGCACGCTTCTCAACCGAGCGTTCCTTACTTTAGCGGTAGAAGCCGGCCTCGACTCCGCGATCGTGGACCCGACCGATCGCGGATTGATGGAAACCTTGTATGCAACCAATGCGATACTTGGACTCGATCCCTATTGCGCGCAGTACAACCGAGCGTTCCGCGCGGGCAAGATCGGACCCAAGCTGGAAGAAAGAAAGACCGATAAGAAGAAGCCGGGCGCTGACGCTGCCACGCCCTTCGCGATTAACCGATAGAAGAGAGTAACATTCCAAACGGCCGCGATGGGCATCACGGCCATACCGGTTGGAGCGACGTTGCAGGCAACGAACTGCTTAAGCGGGATGCGGCCGTGAGGCCTAGACCCCCAGCAGGTTTCTCACCAGGCCGACCGCGCCGCTGGCGTTTTCGCTGTAGCCATCCGCGCCAATCTCTTTGGCATACTGCATGGTAACGGGAGCGCCGCCAATGAGCACCTTCACCT
>Ga0326728_10022744_pt1 | contig 11586 bp, 11 predicted proteins | sample MB3enrmetagenome_FD_207602 | JGI IMG/M metagenome (GOLD analysis project Ga0326728, IMG submission 207602) | Lab enriched peat soil microbial communities from McLean, Ithaca, NY, United States - MB31MN | ecosystem: Environmental > Terrestrial > Soil > Wetlands > Peat | place: USA: New York... | reverse complement strand
GCCAGGGGGCCGGGTGCCCCTCGGAGCCAACGTCTCAGGTAGTTCCATGTCCTCTGTGAGATACATTGGATTTTCCTCAGCCGCCAAACCGGCTGAGGGGGGTCACGATGTACCAGGGCCGCGCCGTTGGGTGAATTCAGCGCCCTTGCAACCCACACCACGAAAGGTATATTCATCCCATGATTGCCGTGACAGAACTTAGAGACCGAATGCAGGAAAACCCTTTCCGGCCATTCCGCATTCACACCTCCGATGGCAAGAGCTACGACATCAGCAACCACGACATGATGTTCATCAAACGCAACGGCGTGGAGATCGCGCTGGACCTGGATGCCAATTCGGTCGCTGAGAGATTTGCCAAATGCGCCCTGCTGCACATCACCTGTATCGAGGATTTGGCCGAAGCGAAGCCCGCTTAACTGCACCTCAATTCAAGCCCGAAAAGGCCCGCTCCCCAGCGGGCCTTTTCCTTTCATTCAAACCGAAAAGCCCTATGCCATTGTTTTGTGATTCCGGTGTGCTAAACTTTGCGCATGAGCACACTGCTTGAGATTGAAGCGGCCACCGAGGCCCTGCCGCACGAGCAAAAAGAGGAATTGTTCCGCTTTCTCGCCGTCCGGCTGCGTCCGGCCCGCCCGGCGGCTTCTGCCGCCCCCGGCGCCCGTCTTGTGAACGGACCCGGCGGCACACTGCTTCTGGAAGCTCCGAGCGGCGCCCCGGCCATGACCACCCAAATGGTGAAGCAATTGCTTGAGGATTTCCCGTGAGCGGATGGATGCTCGATGTCAACGTCCTGCTCGGTTGCGGTTGGAAAAGCCACGCGGACCACGAATCTCTAATGCGTTGGCTCTTACAGTCCAATGAGTGGGCAACCTGCCCCCTCACGGAATCTGGCTTCTTGCGCATCAGCATGACGGCGGCATATCAGGCAGACTTTGAGGACGCGCGAAAAACGCTCTCGACATTGCGGGCGCTGCCTGGCCACCGTTTTCTCACCGATGACGTTTCTGTCGCCTCGCTTCCGGTTTTATCGAGCTACAAGGAAACGACCGATGCTCACCTCGTAACCCTGGCGAAACGGCACGGATTAAAGCTGGCCACGTTGGATGATCTGTTGATAGCCAAGACATGGGCAGCCGGAGTCGCAGAGAATCCGTTGCTGCAAACAGCAAAAGCCTGATCCCTATCCGGCAGGAAGGCGACGAATCAACCGATCACTGTTCACTACTCACTGTTCCTCAGGAACGGGCGCAGTGCTTCGAGCAGATCCTTGGGCAGGCGTTTGGGTTTTTCAGCCGTGGTCGCGCAGACGTGCCGCGTCACCCCTTCGGCCAGCAATGCGCCGTTGGCGTTCAGGATGCGGAAGCCGACGGTCAGGCGCACGCCGCCCGCTTCCGCGACCCACAGTTCGATCGTCAGCAAGTCGTCGTAGCGCGCCGGCGCCTGGTAGGAGATCTCCAGGCCAATCACCGGGAAGGCCACGCCGGCCTCCTGCCATTGCGAGGCGGAGCAGCCGAGTTGGCGCATAAATTCCCCGCGCGCCGCTTCCAGCATTTCGAGGTAGCGCGAGTAATAGACGTGGTTGCCTATCGTGCATTCCGCATAAACGACGCGGTGCGTGTGTCGAAAGACTGATCCAGCCATAAAACAATCGCGACGCGCAAAGAAATTCTCCCGCGGCGTCCCATTGTGCTAGACTCTAGCAGTTTGAAATTCGACGAAGCAAGCAAAACGCTGGAAGTTTCCGTGCGCGAACTGGCCGGGGAGGAAGGTTTTGGGCGGATCGGCTTCGAGCGCGGCGAAGGCTGGCATCGTCTCGGTTCGGGCGCGGAATTGCACAGCCGCGTTTTGCGGGAGCGCTGCGCCGCCCAGCCGGGCTACCGCAGCGAAGTCCATCTCCGGGCCGCCGTCCCGGTGGACGACTGGACCGCCGTGGTGACCGGCCGCCTGGATGGCTGTGTGCAGGAATCCTCCGGCGCGTGGCTGATCGAGGAGTTTAAATCCGCCTTTTTGCCGGGCCAGGAAACACGGCGGGCAGGCGCGGCCTTCGCCCGCCACCAACGCCAGCTTCTCTATTATTGCGAGTTATGGCGGCGTCTCGGCCATGCGCCCGTCCGCGGCCGGCTCATTTACGTGGACCTTGTGAGCGGGGAGGAATCGGTCATTCCGGCCGCTTACGATCCGGCGGGGCAGGAGCGCGAACTGGAGCAGCGGCTGCGCCAACTCCTGGCCCTCGGGCAGGCGGAGGCGGAAACGCGCCGCCAAAAAGCCGCCGCCGCCGCCAGTCTGCCCTTTCCCCACGCCATGCCCCGGCCCGGCCAGAAAATCATGATGGAGGCGGTGCGGCGGGCGGTGGAGGCGGGCGAAAACCTGATCGCGGAGGCCCCCACCGGTTCCGGCAAAACCGCCGCCAGCCTGCATCCGGCGCTGGCCCACGGACTGGCCGCCGGGCGGCAGGTTTTCTTTTTGACTTCCAAGACCATGCAGCAAACCATGGCCGTTTCCGCCCTGCGCGCCATGAACCCGCACGGCGCCTTCCGCAGCTTGCAGATGCGGGCCAAGGAAAAAATGTGCGCCAATGACCGCGTGCTCTGTCACGAAGATTTTTGCCCCTATGCAAAAGATTATCCGGAAAAAATGGAGCGGTCGAACCTCCTGGGCCGCCTGAGCCGCCGCCATTTCCATTTTGACCCCGACACCGTTTTTGCGGAGGCGAAAAAGGAGCGGGTCTGCCCTTTCGAGGCGCAACTGGAGCTGGCGGGCCGCGCCGACGCCATCGTGGCGGATTACAATTACGTCTTCGAGCCGGGCATTGCCTTGCGCCGCCTGGAGCCGGAGGACGAGCCGGTGCTGCTGGTGGACGAAGCGCACAATCTGCCCGACCGCGCGCGCCAGATTTTTTCGCCCGAGCTTTTGGAGGAAACCTTCCGCGCCGTCCAGGACAGCCTTCTGCTGCAAAGCGGCGAACCGTTCGACACCCTTTCCCGAATCCTCGGCGGCCTGGCCGCGCTGCTGGCCGAAACGGGCGCCGCCGCCGGCCCCGGCCCGATTGCGGAAATAGAACCGCCCGCCGGGGCCTTGCGCGCGCTGTGGCAGGAATGGGAGGCGGGCTTTCTTCGCTACCTGGCCTGGAAGCGGGAGGCCCGGCTGGCGCGGCCGGATGATCCTATTGTTGACATACATTTCACCTTCCAGCGCTTTATGGCCGTGCTCAACCTGTTCGGCCCCGGCTTCACCTGCGTGGTGGAAAACCGGGCCGCCGGGGCGCGCCTGGCCGTCGTCTGCCTGGACCCGGCGCGCCCGCTGGCGCCGGTCTTTCGCGCCGCGGCCTCGACCACGCTTCTTTCCGCGACCCTGTCTCCGGTCGAGGTCATCCGCCGCACCCTGGGTTTGGCGGCGGAGCGGACGCGCGCCATTTCGCTGCCGCCGCCGTTCCCGCGGGAGAACCGGAAGATTCTGATTTTGCCGCAGGTGGGCACCGCCTTCGCCCAGCGGGAAAAGAATTTCGCGCCCATCGCCTGGTGGATCGCGGAGATGTCCGATGCCCAGCCCGGCAACGCCCTGGTGCTTTTTCCCAGTTATCAATTCCTGGAAAAAGTGGCCGCGCTTCTCCCGGCCACCCGCGCCCGGGTGCTGGTGCAACGGCCCGACCTTTCCGAAGCCGCCCGCCGCCAGGTTTTCCAGGAACTGGCGGCGCCGCCTCCGCCGGGGATTGTGCTCCTGGCCGTGCTGGGCGGGATGTATGCCGAAGGGGTGGATTATCCCGGCGAGCTCCTTTCCGCCGTGTTCATTGTCTCGCCCGCGCTGCCGCAAGTCTCCTTCGAGCGCGAATTGTTGCGCCGCTACTATGAGGAGACCGAGCAGGCGGGATTCGAATACGCCTATCTCCAGCCGGGCATGACGCGCGTCATTCAGGCGGCGGGCCGGCTCATCCGCGGGGAAACCGATTGCGGCGTCATCGCGCTGCTTTGCCGGCGATTTCTGCAGGAACCTTACGTCACCCATCTGCCGCGCGATTGGTACAACGATTCGCCGTCGGAACTGGCCGCCCCGGACCCGGCCGGGGAAATCCGGCAGTTTTTCGCGGAACACGAAAGGCGGGAAGCGGATCATTTCTTCTTGACGTAATCGAAGAACTCCTCCGCCACAATATAGCCGGCGCACTCCGGAGTGCCGCAACGGCAGGGATGCTCCCGATACTCCTCCAGGGTGTACCCGTAATTGAAGGTGATTTCCTCCCCCGCCGCGATGTCGCGCCGGGCGGTGATCCAGATGCGGCCTTCGCAACATTCCGCTTCGCAGTTGGGCGCGCAACTGTGGTTGAGCCAGCGGGCCGGATTGGCCTCCGTATTGCCGTCCAGGTCGAACTCGGCGTTGAAAAAGAAGACAAACCAGTTGCCCGCTTCGCAGCGGCGGAGCGATTCCGCCTTGGTAATTCTCTCGCCGATGTATTCCACCACACGCGCGCCACGGGCCAGTCGGCAATTGGCGAAGCCGCCCTTGCCGTGAATGGGTGAGGGGCGGATGATGAGGGGAGCGGTGACGGCGCAATCGGCATTTTTCATGTTCACCTTTAGGATTGCGCGGCCAGGGCGCGGAAGCGGTCGCGCAGTTCGTTGATGGCCCAGCCGGTAAAGAAGGAGTTGCAGAACAGGAGGGAAATCCCAAAAATCCCCGCGATGGGAGCGGCGATCTCCGGGCCGAAGAGGCGCCCTCGAAACACCAGGGCCGCCGGGGCGGCGAGGCAAATCACCGACAACCACGGCAGCAGCATCACATAGAATATCGCCCGGCCGGCGGCCCTGGCCGGATTGGCCAGCCGGAGTCCCAGGAACAGCCCGACCCAGGAAAGGCTGTACAAATTCACCAGCATCCAAATCACTTCCGCCACCACTGCGGCGGCCCACCCCAGGCTGTCGCCAAACGCCTGCTTCCAACATCCAACGATCAGGAGCGCCAAGTCAACGCCCAGGGCAAACAGCGCCGGCCAGAACAGGCTCCGCTTCAATTCGAGCAGACAACCGCGCACAATTTCCTCCTCATCGTAGGGCGTGGTCAGCAGCAGTTCCAGTTCGCCGCTCCGCCGCCGGCCCGCCAACATGCGGCTGGCTTGCGACGCCGCTTGAAATTTCAAGATGCTGTGCAAAAGCAAAATCGTCACCACCATGGCTGGCGCCGTTATGCCGATGGGTCCGAACAAGGGAGCCAACAGAAACCCCTCGCAGATCAACGCCAGCAACGCGGTGGTCAAAAAAGGTCTGGCCGGCTCCACCACCCAGGGCGGCAGATCCCGGAACGAAGATTTTGTTTGACGGCCTGACGCCGCCCGGCGGGCCGGACGGGCGTTCGCGGCGGGCGTCTCAAGGCGCGGGGCCAGGCGGCTGGCCGCGCCGATAAAAAGCCAGCCCAGGGCGTGCGGGACCAGCAACGACGCGGCCACCGGCGGCGGCGAACCCATTCCCGCGGCCGGGCCGAGCGCGGCCAGCATGGCGCCCGCCGGAATCAGCACCAGGACGGCCGGCAGGCTGACAAACACGCTCATCATGGGCAGCAGGGCGCCGAGGAGGAGCAACGCCAGCCCGCTCCAGGCGGTGGCGGCCCGTTCCCGCCAAACGCACGCGGAAATCAAAATCCCCAGCGCGGCGAAATAAAACAAAGTGTTGAGCAGGCCCAGCGCCGCCTTGACAAAATCTCCCGGCCCCACCCCGCCCAGAACGAAGGCAAACCCAAAGGCCGGGAGCGCCGCCATCAGGCAGTAGAGGGAGCGGCTCATGAGCGCCGCCAATTTCCCGGCGACGATGTCAAACCCGTTCAGGCCGGTCAGAAATAACAGGCCGAGGGTGCCCTCGCGCTTTTCCAGGCTGACGCAGTCGCATGTCAACAATATGCCCTGCGCCGCCAGCAGAACGTAGGCGCTGGCCGCCAGCACGCCGAACACCGCCTGCCCCGCGGTCGAGGCGCTCATCGCCCGGTGGAATCCGGCGAAGACAAACGCCAGGCCGGTGGAAAACGCCGCCAGTGCGGCGAGGCAGCGCGAGTAATAGGTCATCGGCTTGCGGGCGGCGCGGCGCAATTCCAGGTGGGCGATGGGCAGGAAAGTCATGCCTCAGCTTCCGGCCCTGCGGATGGCGGACTCAATGTTCAGCAACACTATGGCGGATGAGAGCACCAGCCCCGCGTAGGCCAGGCCCGCGCCCCAGAATAACAAGTGGCGCGCCGGGTTCCACTGCCGCGGCTCCGCCCGCTGATATTGAAGGTACAACAAATAACCTTGCAGCGCGCAGAGCAGGATGCCCAAGGCCAGCACCAAGCCGTCCTGGCCGCAGCCCAGGAGCGCCAACGCCAAGGCCAATGCCGCGATGGAAGACTTCTTCGCCCCGGCCAGGCCCGCCGGCTCGCCCGTTTCTTCGCCGACCTGCCGCTGCAGCAGCAGCGCCAGGCAGGCCATCCCCAGGCCAAAAAGAGGGACGACTCCCATCAAGCCATACACAAAACACCGCATGGAACGGCGAATCAACCGCACCCGGTCCACGGACTCGGGCGCGGGCAGTTGTGGCGATGGGGGCACGGGTTTCATTTGGGCGAAGGGATTAGATTAAGAGCAAGATTATGATTATGATTAAGAAAAGAAACCCAACAAAGTGAAATGCCTCCGGCTTCATTTGTATTGGAACGAGGCGTTGCTTAAGTGGCTGATGAATTGAAAGACCCCCGTGGCAACCAGGGCGACGGTGGCGGCATTGATGAGAACCAGGCCCGTGCTGAGGGCCTGCGCGGCGGCTTGTTCCAGTTGAAAAGCCCTGGCGTCCAGCGAGGCCTGCCATCCCTCCAGGGCGGAAAAAAAGCCGCGCGCCCCGTGGGCGCCGTTGCGGAGCCGCCAGCGAAATTCACCCGAGTCATCCAACTGTTGCACCGCGTCGGTCAGTTTCGCCCCCTGGCGCAAGCTCTCCGCCGCCTTCTCCGCGCGCCGCATGAAAATGCGGTTGGCCGTGCTGAACGCCGCCAAACTCAGGGCCTTTTCCTCCGGCACGCCGGCGTCCAGCAACAGCCCCAGCATGGCGGAGAAATCCCGTTGCAACCGTTTGCGCCGCCAGGGCACGCGCAGAAAGAGCCAGTCGCCCCAGTCTCGCAACGGGCGAATGCCGGCTTCCAGCCACGAAACAAAGCGCGTTCCGCCGAACAAAAGCAGCGCGCTGCCGTAACAGCCCAGCAAGAGCGCCATCTGGATCAGGAACAGGCATGGAAACCAAGCATGCAGCGTGTCATAGACGCCGGCCGGCTCGATCTTATTCCCGGCGGCGATATCGTTGAAGACGGGGAAAATGGTGGTGAACATCATCGGCATCAAGAACATCATCAACGGATTGAGGACCAGGCCGAAGGCCACTTGATAGTTGATGAGCGCGCGGGTTTGCGAGGTGCCGTCGTGCAAAAGATGGCGGCAGGCCGGCAGGACGCGGGAGAAGTCGCCCAAAGTCTCGCCCACTTTGAGCATGGCCAGGACCTGGGGTGGGAGCAAATCCGGGACTTTTTCCAGCGCCGGAATCAGGCCGTGGCCCTTCTCCAAATACGCCGCCAGCAAATGAAAGCGCACCCCTGGCGAGGCATCCTTGGATGCGGCCAGCGAGATGATTTGATGCTCGACGGATTGGCCCTGCCGCGCCGAGGAATCAATCAAATCGAGCAGGAACCGCGCCCCTTCCTGCCGCCGCAACGGGCGGCTGTTGAGATAATAGACGGCTGCAGCCAGCGCGCCGACGGGGAGCAGGATGGGCAGCAGCCAGCCATTGAGGAGTTGCAGCGCCCGGCCGGCGGACGGAGCGCCGGCGGCAAGTATTGGAAATAGTTTGACCAAGATCATCGGCCTAAAAGCACCGGCAATTGGAAGATCATCCGCGCCAGCGGAACCATTTGCGCCATGATCACCAGCCCCAAAAATAACAGCGAAGCCGGCAGCGCCGCATAGAGCAAAACGTTGGAGCGGTAGGCCGCCCGCGCGTGATAGACCTGCGCGGCCCGCTCAAATCCCGCCGCCAAATTCTCCCCCGCCCCCGCCACCAGCCAGACAAACATCGGCGGAAAAATCTTGCCGCCCGCCGCCATGTCGGCGAATTTCCCGCAGCCCGCCGCGCAGCGCGCTTTCCATCGGCCCAGTTCCGCGGCGGCCCGGGTGCCGGATTCCATTTTTTCGAGCAATCCCAGCGCCTCGCTCAAGGAACAACCGGCCTTGAGCAGAATGGCCATGGTCGAAGCCAGGCGGGCGAGGCTGGCTTCGTGGAAAGCGGGCAGGCGCCATTGCATTTCGCGCCGCAATCCGGGCAGCAGGGCCACCGCCAGGGCGGGAATGGAAATGGCCGCCAGCAACGCGGCGGGCGCCCACAAATAGGGGGAAAGCGGAGACTGTGGCTGGGCCAGGGGCTTGGAAATGGTGAAGAGGTTCTTTATGATGGCGCCTTCCTGCATCAGCGTAGAGGAGATTTTCCCAAACAGAACCGCGATCCAGACCGAGAAGCCCGCGGAGAGCGTCAGGACAATCGCCGGATAAACCATCAGCCCTTTCAGCCGCGTCCAAACCAGGTTGGCGTTTTGATAATAATCGGCCAGCAACGTGAGCAAGGCGGGAAGATCGTGGCCGCGCGCGCCGATTTGCAGCATGAGACCGTAAAACTCCGGCAGCTTGCGCCGCGCCGCCGCCTGCCCCAGCGGCATGCCGCCGGCCAGGTCGGTTTCCAGTAATTGCAATTCCTCGCGCAGCCGGCCGTTCTGCATGGTGGCGCACAACTGGCGCAAGCTGCCCTCCAGCGGAATGCCCTCGCGCAGCATCGTCGCCAGTTGCTGATTCACAAATGCCAGTTCGTCGTATTTCATGCTCCAAAGGCCCGCCGCCATTCCGCCTGGTTGCTCCTGCCTGCGGCGGCGAGAGCACGCTGAATCGGGTCCTCAGAGACTCTGGGGGCGCAGATTTCCATGATTCATGCGGCGGCGCATCGGATTATCTGACAGGAACACCGCAATTATGCAATGGTTTCTATTCGATTAACCGACTTGAATCCAACACCGCTTGCGCGCATTATGACCTCCATGAAAATTACTTCTTGTCCCAGGGACCATCGCGCCATTTTCCTGGCCGCCCTGTTTCTGCTCGCCGCCCGCGCCTGGGCGCAGACGAACCCCAGCCAGCCGCCGGCGGATTGGATTGATCCCGACACCGGCCACCGCATCATTCGGCTCTCGACCGAGCCGGGCAGTTCGACCCTCTATTTTCACGACAACTCCTACACGCCGCAAGGCGACAAGTTGATCTTCAACACTCCCGGCGGTGTGGCCGTGATGGACATTACCAAGCTGGGCAGCCAGCCGCCGAAGATCGAGACGGTCATCAGCGGGCGTGGCGCGAACATGGCGCGCCGAAGCCGCGAGGTCTATGTCAGCCGCGGCGGCGGCGGTCGTGGCGGGGCGCGAGGTTTCGGCGGCGGCACGAACAGCGCGTCCGCTGAGGCGCAACCCGTTCCAATCTCCACCAACCAGCCTGCCGGCGCGCGCGGGGGGCGCGGTTTCGGCGGCGGTTCCGTTTATGCCGTGAGCGTGGATACCAAAGCGGAACGGTTGATCCCCAATGCCGTGAGCACGGTCATCAGTTGCGACGAGTCGTTCGGATTCATCCTGCTGCGCGGCGAAGCCGCCCTGGATCCGACAGGCAAGACCCAGCCGCCGCCGGCCCGGCCCTACGTTTCCCAGCTCCAGCGCATGTTCCCGGGCAAGAAGCTGGAAGATCTCACGCCCGACCAGCAATACTCGGTGCAGAAGGAGGAAGGGTTGGCGCACATGACGCTCAACCCGTCGCCGGCCGCCTACACTTTCATCAACCTCAAGACCGGCGAACGCACGACCGGCGGTTACCAGTTCGGCAACCCCGACCATCAGCAGTTTAATCCCACCGACCCCAACCTCCTGCTCTACGCCCACGAAGGCACCTGGCACGAGGTGGATCGCACCTGGACTATCCGCACCGACGCCACCGGCATGAAGCTCCTCCATAAGCGGACCATGGACATGGAGATCAACGGCCACGAGTGGTGGAGTTTTGACGGCAAGACGGCCTGGTTCGACCTGCAAACGCCCCGGAGCGAGGACTTCTGGATTGCCGGCGTCAATATCGCCACCGGCAAGGAAACGCGCTACCACATCACTCGCGACACCTGGGGCGTCCACTTCAACAGCTCGCGCGATGACACGCTCTTTTGCAGCGATGGCGGGGACCCTTCCCAGGTCTCCTACTCGACCAATGGCATGTGGATCAACCTCTTCCGCGTGCAGCCCGATGGCACCGTGGCCCACGAAAGACTGGCGAACATGGCCAGGCATAATTACGTCACGGGCGGGGGACGCGGCGGTGTCGAGCCGAACGGCTCCATCACGCCGGACAAGAAATGGGTCGTCTTCACCGGCCAATTCGCGCCCGGCCAGCGGCACGTCTATGCCGTCGAAATCGCCAAGGCGAAGGATTGAAAATTGGTCATTGGTTATCTCCGCCCGGCCGCCGGCTCATCACTCTTTTTCTCGCGAACCGGCTTGAGGTCAATGTAAGTCGGCTGATTCGGATTGATATACATAAGTTTGCCATCCATGACTTTCAGTTCGACGACGTTGATGGCCAGGCCACGCCCTCCGCCGCGTCCACCGAAGCCGGGTGCAGGCGCGGGAGCGTTGCTGGCCGCGGGCGCAGGTTCAGTGCCGGGGATGACGGCCCAGTTGATATTGCCGATGCGTTGGCCGCCGAAATAGAACCACCAAGCCCGGCCGCCACTGACCACAATGTCACCGTGGCTGCCGTAGATCGTGCTGTCCTGTGGTTTCCAGTTCGTGCAATCATCGGAAGACCAGACGCCCTGGCCTTCGGGGCTGTCCAGGTCGGCCATGAGCCAGTATTTGCCCTGCCAGCGGATGCACACGGGGCCTTCGCCGTTGCGGTTGGTGACGGCGTTGCCCTTGACTTCCCATTTGTCGAGATCGGGGCTGTCGGCGTAGCAAATGGTGTGGGGCCTGGCTTCGTCCTTGTAGAACATCCGCCAATCGCCATTGGGGAGTTGGATGACGCAGGGGTCAATGACCTTGTCCGATTTAAGATCCACTTTGCCGACGGTGTCCCATTTGACACCGTCCTTGCTGGTGAGGTGGACGATTTCGCGCGGGTGGTTCCAGTCATTGAAGATGCCCGGGACATAGGCGAGGAACATGTGATAGATGTCCTTCACCCAGATGACATCGGGCGCCCAGTAGGTGTAGTCATTGGGGTGCTTATCCTGGCCGTAAGTGATATCGGCGGCGCCGATGTATTTCCAGGTGGCGCCATTGTCCTCTGAGGCGGCGAGGCCGATCTTGCTGCCATGAATCTGGGCGATGCTGCCGCCGCGGCGCTGAGTATAATACATGAACCATCGTTTGGATTCGGCGTTGAAGACGATGACGGGGTCGGTGGGGTTGTCGAAGACAGGATCGCGATAGAGCGGACGCGCGGCGATCTTGCCCGAGGGCGGAGGGTTGGCTGCCGGAGTTTGGGCGCAAATGAGGCCGGACGATGCGATC